>Ga0123355_10002027_pt1 | contig 28645 bp, 29 predicted proteins | sample TergutEmb28metaG_3_FD_89872 | JGI IMG/M metagenome (GOLD analysis project Ga0123355, IMG submission 89872) | Embiratermes neotenicus P1 segment gut microbial communities from Petit-Saut dam, French Guiana - Emb289 P1 | ecosystem: Host-associated > Arthropoda: Insects > Digestive system > Gut ... | reverse complement strand
GGTTACGGAGGATTCGTTTAGCGGTATGGATATTGTGCTGGGTGCGGCTACATCTGGTGTTGCAGAGACATATGCGCCGGCGATAAAGGCTGCGGGGGCCGTGTTTGTGGATAACAGCTCGGCATTCCGTATGCGTGGCGACGTACCGCTTATTATACCGGAAATAAACGGCGATGAGATAGATAGGCATAACGGCATAATCAGTAACCCCAACTGCTCAACGATTATTGCCTTAACCGTTTTGGGGCAGCTCCATAAATATTCGCCGATAAAGTCTGTGTATGCCTCAACGTACCAAGCCGTGTCGGGCGTGGGTGCGGGCGGCACAGCAGAGCTTGATAGGCAGATTAAGGATTACGCAGCTGGTGACGATCCTAAGGCAGGGTTGTTTGACCATGTTATCCTTAACAATGTTATACCTAAAATTGGAAAAATGCAGAGTGATGGATATACTGACGAGGAAACAAAACTGTGCAACGAAAGCCGGAAAATCCTTGATACGCCGGATTTGCAAGTGTTTTGCACTTGCGTACGTGTGCCGGTGGAGCGGTCGCACTGTATTTCCTTGGTAGTGGAGCAGGAAAGTGACGTTTCCGTGGATATCGCAAGGCGTTTGTTGCAATTCGCACCGGGTGTCGTGTTGGCGGATGTTGAGAGGCATCTTATGCCCCTTTATGCGAGCAAAGAAGATAACGTATATGTTGGGCGTATACGCAAAGCAGGGCGAGGACTTGCAATGTGGATATGCGGCGACCAAATTCGTAAAGGAGCGGCTCTTAATGCCGTGCAGATTGCGGAGAAAATAGCCGTTATAAGGCACGGCCGGAGTGCGCGTACGTTCTTAGGGGACTAAAATTATGCTTATTATCCAAAAATTCGGAGGCTCATCCCTTGCTGATAACAAATGCATACAAAACGTAGCTCGGATTATCGAAGAAACGTACAAAAAAGGCCAACAAACAGTGGTTGTTCTTTCCGCGCAAGGTGATACGACGGATGATTTAATAAAAAAGGCATTAGGCCTGACGGGTAACCCGGATAAGCGTGAGTTGGATAGGCTTTTATCCACGGGTGAGCAGGTCAGCGTCGCTCTTATGGCGATTAAGCTTACGTCGCTTGGTTTGCCGGTAATATCCCTCGGTGCTCTCCAGGCCGGTATACACACCACGGCGGATTACGGCAACGCTAAAATCCTACATGTAGAAACGGCGCGCATCGTTATGGAGCTTAACCTTGGTAAAATTGTGCTGGTTGCGGGGTTTCAGGGCGTCAATGTATATGGGGACATTACGACTTTGGGTAGGGGCGGCTCCGACACGACGGCGGTTGCCTTGGCTGTCGCCCTGGATGCCGATGTATGCGATATATATACCGACGTGGACGGTATATATGCCGCCGACCCGCGCCTGATAAAGACGGCGAAAAGGCTTTGCGAAGTGGGTTACCCCGATATGCTTGCGATGTCCGTACAGGCAAACAAGGTACTGCACAACAGAGCTGTTGAGCTTGGTATGGAATACGGCGTAAACCTGCGCGTACGCTCGTCTTTTTTGGATGGCGCAGGCACACGGCTTGTTCCTGCGGCAAATTTTGTGCCGAAAAAGTATGAGGAGGGAAACTGTATGGAAAAAAGTTCGGTTGCCGGGGTTTCGGTTGATAAAAATGTATATCTTATAAATTTAATGCTTACGGAAAATGCAAAGCCTTATGAAGTTTTAAGGCAAATGGCTGAGCTTAATATAAATCTTGATATTATAAGTCAGATAAAGCATTGTGACAGGACATTGCAATTAAGCTTTACGATTGGCAAGCAGGATGGCGCGCGAGGTATTGATGCGTTAAACAGCATGAAATCAAAGTATGGCATAAATAACATTACATCCGACAACGGACTCAGCAAGATAAGTATAATGGGAGCCGGCATGGCGGCGGAGCCGGGTATCGCTGCGAGGTTTATGGAAATTATCCACGAATGCGGCGGCGAAATACAAGTGGTGGCTACGTCTGAGGCTACAGTGTCCGTCCTCATTCAAGCGGAGTTGGGTGAAAAAATAGCTTACGAAACGGTGAAATGTTTTGGGTTGGCGAAATGCGTTGATAATTAAGTGAAAGTTAGGATGTTGAATATGAACAATCCCATTTTCAAAGGGTCATGTACGGCAATCATCACGCCGTTTACAAAAGATTCCTCGGCGATAGACTACGACAGCTTTGAAAGGCTTCTAAGTTTTCAGCTGGATAATGGCACATCAGCCATCGTCGTGTGCGGTACAACGGGTGAGTCGCCGACGATTACGGAGACAGAGTATAAAAGCATAATTGGGTTTGCCGCGTCGCGTCTGAATGGCCGTATACCGCTTATCGCAGGCGTCGGATCAAATAATACATCTTACGCATCAACATTGGCGAAGAGCGCGAAGCTATGTAAGGCCGACGGCGTTATGGCCGTTACGCCGTATTATAATAAAACGACGCAGGATGGGCTTATGGCGCATTATAAAGAAATAGCCGCCGTCGGCGTACCTGTTATGGTATATAATGTGCCGTCTCGCACAGGGTTAAACATCTTGCCGGAGACATATGCAAAACTATCTAAAATCCCGGGTATAGACTCCGTAAAGGAAGCGAATAGCGATTTTTCGGCATTGACCACGACGCTTGACTTAACCGACGGACGGTTAAGCATTTATTGCGGAAACGACGACGAGACCGTGCCGTTTCTGGCTATGGGTGCGGTCGGCGTTGTATCTGTTTTGGCAAATATCGTGCCAAGGCAAATCGCGCAGATTTGTGAGAGTTTCTTTAACGGCGAAATTAAAAAAGCGAGGGAATTGCAAATATCGCTGAATGAGTTGCACCGCGCCACGTTCTGTGAAATAAACCCAATACCGATAAAATACGCATTAAAGCAGATGGGGTATGCCACGGGAGCGCTAAGGCTTCCTCTTGTGGAGATACAAAGTCAAAATGCTGTGAGGATAATGGAACTATGCAAAAACCTATAAAAATCATACTGCACGGCGCGGCAGGCAAGTTAAACCGCGCCATACGTGAGATTGCTTGTAAAAATATCCATATAACCGCAGGGGTTGATGTGGAACTGGATTGCTCCGCCGAATTTCCTATGTACAGGCACATAAATGATGTTGGCGGGGATATAAATGCAGATGTTGTAATTGACTGTTCGTACCATGCCACAGTAGAGGATATGCTAAGTTACGCCTTTATGCGTTCCATGCCGGTGGTTATCGCAACCACTGGCCATACGGAGGCTGAGTATGCGTTAATAAACGAGGCGGCAGAAAAGATACCCGTTTTCATGTCCGCAAATATGAGTATGGGAGTATTTCTTTTGGCCGAGTTGGCAAATATGGCGTCCGTGCTGTTACCTGATTTTGACGTGGAAATCATAGAGACCCACCACAATCAAAAGAAGGACGCGCCCAGCGGGACGGCGCTTCTCCTGCGGGATTCCATATCGGATAATAAGGATGCACCTATTCATTCCATTCGTGGAGGCGGTATCGTTGGCGAGCATGAGGTTATTTTGGCTGGCGAACATGAGGTTATCCGCCTCTCCCATTCCGCGATCTCACGCAAGGTATTCGCGCAGGGTGCACTTGCCGCCGCGCACTTTATTGTAAATAAGCCGCCGGGTATTTATTCCATGAAAGATTTAATTAGAGGTGATATACGATGAAAAAAATAAGGGTAGCCATAGTTGGGCTTGGAAACATAGGCAGCTACGCAATTAAAGCGATCCGACAGTCGAAAGATATGGAGCTTGGCGGGATAGTTCGCCGTAAAGTTGCGTCAGGAAATTCGTATGAAGAAATATGTTTGGTGGAAAATATTGAATCACTTAATAATATAAATGTCGCCATATTAACGACACCAAGCGTTGACGTTATCGGCATTGCCGAAAAGTACTTAAAAATGGGTATAAATACGGTGGACAGTTTCGACATACACAATAATATCTGGGATAACAAACAGCGGTTGGACAGTATTGCGAAGGCGTCCGGCGCGGTTGCCGTAACGTCAACCGGCTTTGATCCAGGCATAGATTCTATCATACGCGCGCTCTTCCTTGCTGCTGCGCCGGTTGGTATAACCTATACAAACTATGGGCCGGGTATAAGCATGGGGCATACAGTTGCTGTAAAGAAGATATCTGGCGTGAGAAACGCACTGTCCGTAACCATCCCTGCGGATGGTACCGGTATGCACAACCGTGTCGTTTACCTGGATATCGACGATGACGTTGATTTTGAGGCCGTATCCGCAAAGGTAAAAGCTGACCCGTATTTTGTAAATGACAATACGGCTATAATCCACGCGCCGGATATAGAGGGTTTAACAGACCACGGACACGGTGTGCGCCTTGTGCGTAAAGGCGTATCGTCTGGCGCACATAACCAGCGGTTCGAGTTTAACATGAGCATCAACAACCCAGCCATGACGGCGCAGTTTATGGTGGCTGCGGCGCGTGCAAGCGTGCGCCTGACGGCAGGCTGCTACACGCCGATAGATATACCGCCGTCTTATTTTTTAACCGGTGAAAATGAGAAACTAATAAGGGAATTGGTATAAACAAATTGCTTTTCCCATTTATATATGTTATATTAAAATCAGAGGTATACAAATGACAAGGATTTTAATCTTTTCAGATACGCATGGCGATAAAGCGGGTATAGAGCAGGTTTTGCCTTTGGTAAAACCTGCCGTTTTATTGCACCTTGGGGACTATGCTTCCGATGTGGATGATATAAGTTACATCTTTCCAAAACTTGAAATCCACGCCATTACCGGCAACAGCGATTACCGTGGGTCTGCCCCAGGGCAGAAAATGATAGAAGTAGCGGGAAAAACTATTTTCATGGCGCACGGACATCATTTTAACGTTAAGGAAGAGTTTAAGGATATCGCGTACGGGAGGGAGATGCGCGTTGTTACCTATGGGCAAGGTGTTGGCGCGGATATCGTTCTGTTTGGGCATACGCACATACCGTATAATGCGCGCCAAGGGGATATTTTTGTCTTAAACCCGGGCAGCGCATCCTTGCGGGCAGCAAATAAAACATATGCGGTTATAGATATTTTTGAGGATGGCGCGATAAGGGCTGATATCCACATAATACCTAAAGATTTATAAGAAAAACTTTGAAGAAATAGATGGGTTGTGATAATTTGTTTAAGATGAGATACCTTTGTTTACTTCTCTTCGCCGCCGCCATTTTGTTTTTTGCATCCTGCGGGCGCAGCGGCGATGGTTACACAGTCGTAACTTTGCATTATTTCCATGAAGATTGGCGGACAGAAACCATGCGGCTTCCAGTTTCGAGTGATACTGTCAACATATCCGCACTTATTATAGATTCGATCCGCCGCTTGGAACGGGTTGCAGAGCAAACGCCAGGTGCGCGCGCTTTGCCAACACGCCTTCAGACAACGGCAGTTGTTAATGGATCGGTACTTATAACCTTTAGCAAAGAGTTTCACAATCTCTCACCTGTAGATCGGAGTATCTCGCTCGTCTCGCTCGTATATACGTTGACGTCAATAAACTCTGTAAATGAAGTAGAAATACGGATAAAGGGCTACGAGGAATATGAGTATGAGTATCTGGGCGTTTTTTCGCGCCGCAATGTTTTGCTGACATATGAAAATTTGCCGATACCAGAAGGTACGGAGGTTTTTACGCTGTTTTACCTGCATCCGACGTATTTGGAACTTGTTGCTGTAGAGCGCGAATTATCCCTGCGCGGACACAGAACCACCGAAACCCTTTTAATCGAAGAGTTGATAAACCCAACGGCAGACTTGGGCGACATGCGTCGCCTCATCCCATCGGGTGTACGGCTTAGGGAAATCGCAATCGTTACAGGTAATATCTGCCACCTAAATTTCGCTCATGATTTCTTATCGCAAATCGAAAACGAGGAAATACTGCGCCTTACAATATATTCCATCCTATACACTATCCTTGAGAACACAAATTCAACGCACGTAAATCTTCAATTTAACGGGGACAGAACAGCCTCAGAGCTTTATGGTATCGACCTTTCCATACCAATTACGCGGCGTCCGCCGGCGCCTTCTTATGAAACGGGTTTGGATGGGGAATAAGACGGTAATAGGAAAGGTGTAAAGTATGAAATTGCTATTCTTATTCGGCACTACCGCCGTCGGCAAGATGACGGTTGGGCAGGAAATTATGAAGATTACCGATATGAGGCTGTTCCATAACCATATCGTAATTGAGCCGGTTTTAGAGGTTTTTGGGGAATTTAATAAGCGGATCATGGCGCGGCTTAGGGAAGTGGTTTTGGAAGAGTTTGCCGCGTCCTCACATTATGGTTTAATAATTACGGGTATGATAAACTTCAATTCTCAAGACAGCTGGGATTATATTGCTCAGATTATAGAAATTTTCGAACCATGTGGTGTGAAGGTATATTTTGCGGAGCTTGTTGCGTCCCAAGAAGTGCGATTGCAACGCAATGTGACGGAAAATAGGTTGCGCCATAAGGCGTCGAAGAGGGATGTTGAGGCATCCAACCAACGTCTTATAGACGACGATGGAAATACCGCCGCCCGCTATGTCAGCAACGCCGGCGAATTTGCCGGCAAGGATTATATAAAGATAGATAATACGGATTTGCGGGCGGATGTTGTTGCTAAGATGATAAAAGAAAGATTCTCATTATTTAGTAATTCCACATGATACTTACTGTCATGTCTGATTGGTAACGTAAGTTCCGCTTGAAGTGGTCAAACCAATTTTATGCGGGACGGTTATAATAAACGGTGTAACGATAGTGGTTAGAGGGTTGTTAAGGGGTTTGCGAAAACGGTATTTGAATAATGCCTGCTTGCGCAATTACTAAAGCGCAAATATCCGTAAGAGAATGATTTGTATATTGGACAAATAAAAATGAAAAAAGTCAAGACTGTTTTGCATAAAATATCGTATACTTTGCTTGTGAGGTCATAACATGAAATGGATTGAGGATACCCAGAAAGCTATAAATTTTATTGAAAATAATTTATTTGAAGACATCTTAGTTGATGATGTTGCTGGTCACGTTCACTATTCGGCTAATCATCTTCAAAAGATGTTTATCGTAGCTACGGGTTTATCTATTAGTGATTATATTAAAAATAGAAGGTTAACTATAGCAGGGCAAGAATTAATAAATTCAAATGCTAATGTGCTTGATTTGGCTTTCAAATACGGATATGAAACGTCGGAAGGTTTTTCAAGGGCATTTAAACGCTTTCATGGGTGCACGCCATCTAAAGCTGGTATATCAGAAAGCCAACTTAAATGCTTCAATCCCCTCACAATAAAAATTGATGCAAAGGGTGGATTTATTATGTCAAAAAAATTAGTGTCTAATGTTGAGAATATCAAGGAAACCATTATTTATAAGGAAGTGGAGTTTGATATTATTGAGCGTCCTGATGTTGTGTGGGTTGGTTGTGTCGCTTATGCTGACAATAATATTGACCCTGCGTTTGCAGATGATGATATGACGTTGATTAGACGTTACCAAGCACTCGTTGATATTGCGCCTAAACAGGAGCTAATCAACCCTGCATGGAGTGCTTCTATTTCAATTAATTATTCATGCAATGATAAACCGAGTGGTATAATGTTCGCACAGGAAACATATTCGGATAAACAAGACAAGCAATATGACTTGCTTGTACAACCAAGCGGTTTGTGGCTTCGCTTACGGAATGATAAAAATGCCGCCGCACTACTCGGAAAAGATAGTGCCGACCCTTATGAATATTTTGACCTTATGCGTATAGTTGCAAGTGAAAACGGATATATGTCTAACCAAAATGTCCATATAGAAGTGGAATACCACTGTCATGCTGAATACAATACTCCCGTTCATACAAATTACGCATATATTCCAATATGTGCGATATAAGTATTTCATAGTCATTATCAAACGTTACCTTTTATGCTTTCATGCCGATAGGCATGAAAGCCACCAGCAAAATGCACTGCATCGGCTCCGTCGGTGTATAAGTGCGCAACTTCCAATTATTTTATGCCTTGTTTCTTGGTAAAAACGAATTAACTATACCGTCACTGAACTACCACTCACACTTTCAATAGGCTTATCTCTGAAGCTCCTTTATAGCACACCAATTACTTTCCGTGAAGCAATCCAGAAAATGCCGATAAAATGACGTTTCTGGATTGCTTCGTTATATTCGTATTTGCTAATTAATTATCTATTTATCTCCTCAGCGCCTCTTCGGCGAAATCGTTGTTTATAAGCGATTCAAACGGCACGCGGCGCAAGAGTTCGCCGCCCTGTTCCATAATATCCTGCAGTAGATAAAACCCTTCGCGAACAAATACCGTATTTGGGTTCCAAGCGTCCATATCAATATGTCTTTGTACCATAAACGCAAGGTTTTCCAAACTGTGTTCCGGGAAATGCACGTGTATGACCTCGGCAATTTCCAGTGCAGTATGCGTTGACACCCATTCCATGCCGCGTTGTACGGCGTTTGTGAAGGATTGGATGATAGCGGGGTTTCCTTCAATAAAACTACCCAGCGCAAAGTATGCCGTGTACGGCAGTAGGCCGCTGTCGGCACCCATCATGGCAACCACATAGCCGATTCCGGCCTGCTCCAGCGCAAAGGCGGACGGCTCAAATTCCGCCGTAAAGTCGCCTACGCCGCCTGTAAACGCGCCAGCTGTTGTGGTAAACGCAAGGTTTGTTAGTATCTCAACGTCCGTTTGCGGGTCTAAGTCGTTTTGGCGTAAGATATATTCAAGCACCATCTGCGGCATGCCGCCCGCACGCCCACCGATAATCGTGGATCCGGCCACGTCCGCCCACGTAAAGTTAGGCATCGGTTCGCGTGCGAGGAGGAAATTACCGGCGCGCTGTGTAAGTTGCGCGAAGGCGACGGCGTGGTCCAACAATCCGCCGATGTACACGTATAGCGCAGCTTCCGTGCCCATAAGCCCGATATCGGCCTCGCCGGATATCAACGCGGTCATGGTTCTATCTGCTCCCTGTCCGGTGGAAAGTTCGATTAAAAGCCCCTCGTCCTCAAAAAAGCCAAGCTCCATCGCAACATATTGCGGTGCGTAAAAAATAGAATGTACAACTTGGTTAAGCCTAACCGTAATTAAACCATCTTCCTCCTCATTATTCCTACAACCTGTAAAAACCACGCCGGATAAAGCCATAATGGCAGCCAACGCGAAGGCGAAAAATCTCTTTTTCATATAAATCTCCCATTAAAAAATTTAGGTTCTATATAAGGTATGCAGCAGGGATTGTTTTTGATAAGTTAAATTAAAGTATACAAGCAAAAAGTCATTCATACAATTAAGCATGAATGACTTTTTTGCTTTAATTATCCAAATATTGGTTATAACTGTGGTGCAGATGTTTGCGGAGATGTTTATCGATGCCGACAAACGGCCGCACCTAGCCAAGGCCATGAACATCGCCTGCTACGCCGCCGGGCTGTTTTTCGTCGTTGAATTTTTGTTTGATAATCTGCTTGGTGAAGTTATGGTTATTGTTAACCGGGCGTTCTAATGGGTAGGAAATTTTATAAGTCTCCCAAGCAAGGCGCATCCTCCACAAACCTGCTCTCAAGCCCCAACTTAATAAAATACCTACACATTGCTATACAGGCGAACTTTTCGGACGAATAATGCGTTCCTCCCAGCACATTTAATTGAAGAGGAGTAAGGGGTTTGCGATAAAATAATAACCAAACCCATATTAACTGAAAAAATGAGGGCTTCTACCTCTCGTTTTTCGAGGTAGAAGCTTATTATACCAAGGATTATAACAGATTAAGGAACATCTCTTTGTTATTGGCAAGAAAAACCAACGCTTTAAGATTACGCTTTAATACAGCGAATGTATCATCATCAACATGGGCAATGCAGTGCAATGACGCTGCGCACTGCATATAATATACCGATTGCTTTTCTTCATCGGTAAGCGGGTTTATACTGTCATATCCCTTTAAAATTTCTTTAAACATTTTTAGGTATGATTCAATAGGTTGCGTGTTTATTTCGCCTGCGCACCATATTATGTCAAAGAGCCTTACATGGGACACATTGTAAATTTCATACCCTTTAATCCCTACGACCTCCCCATTTTCGTATACTACAGTATCCCTGGTTGGGTTGCCGTGGACAAGTTGTTTGGGTAGCTTGTCGTATAGTTCACCAAATGTTTTGGCGTAATCATCGAAGAAAGCATCATCAATTCCTATATTGTGCTTGAGGGAATACGCTTTTACCTTTGGTATAGAATCTAAACCTTGCTTGTATTTATTTGCTTCGTAGGGCTTAACGTCATCCTGTACAGATTTTAACGCACAGTGTAGTCTGGCGATAGCTTGCCCAAGTTTATAAGCGTGTTTCATACGGTTATTAAACTCCATGCTCGCAAGCTCATCGTCGGATTTAGGACTGGTTATATGCGGTTCTCCAACCTTTTTCGTGAGCAAAAAGATTTGTGCGCCATCAAGATAATCGCTGCCTGCCGTTGTGGGGACCGGCAGAAATTCGGACGTTAATCCCTCTTTTTCCAATGCTTTGGCAATTCTGATGTTCTTTATCGTTATTGAGCGTTCGTTGGTTTTGAGGTAATAATCATCCCCGATTTTCCAAACCTGCCATTCAATTTTTCCTGTTTTCCAATTCCTCGAAGAAGCATCTTCGATTTTTAGTCCTTGAGGAATATCCCAGTTTGCAAGAATAGCTTGTAAATCTTTTTCATTTTGCATAATAAATACCTCCGATTTTTTGTAAATACTCAAATATTTTTTTGGGGAACAACCATACATTTTGACAAATGCTTTATAAAATCCTGCATAGGTATTAAAGCCATATTCAAGCACCACGCCGATAGCTTTTCGACCCAATGATATTTCGGCAAGAGCATGGTCTAACCGCCTTTTTAAAATATAGTTTGCAACGGTTGAATCCATTGCTTGAGCGAAAAGTCGGCAATAATGACCTACAGAATAATTCGCCATCTCGGCCAGTTCGTCTGCCGTTATTTCGGCTTTAAGGTTTTGCTCAATATAATCGAGCGAGGATTTTAGGAATATTTCCATAATATTTGGTTGCCCTCCTTTCCCGCGCGAGATAATTTAATTATACAGCACGATTTTAATAAAACATTTCCTATACCGACATCTTATTGTTGATTGAAAAAGGCGAACTCCCGTCCTCTCATTACCGAGGTAGAAGCTCGCCTTGTCTCTCTTGTAGCTAATTAAACTCCAACCCATAGGGTGGTGCAGGAAACCATAAAGCGTTCCGCACATCTTCGTCATGCACTGCTTGTAAAGCCCTATCTGATGGAAAGATGGAGGTGTAAACCTTGTTTATCTCTAGTGCAAAGTTGCCTTCATAATTTACCTTCTACTCCGCATTAACGATCGCCATCTGAACCGATCCGACGTGGTAGCCGTGGGTGTAGTATACGGCCTCGCCGTTTTTATTTACGAGCGCGACGATTGGCGTATTGTCTGCGTCGAAGTTGAGTGCTTTTGCAAATTCTTCCCCCAGCTTAACATTATCACTTATAGTTAGATTTGCCAATGTTTTCTTCATATTTTCCAGGCTGTCGTTGGTTCTGTCCGTTATTAGCGCAATGCCGATATTTTTGCTGGACAAAGCGTCCTTCGCGCTTAGAAGTTCGCGGAAGAGATGTTCTGTCGGCTCGTTCGCCGGTTCGACATAGGCGAGTAAGGTAAATTGCGAACTGGGAGCCGTAAGTCTGGAACTAACGCTTGATACGTCTATTTTCGGCAGTCCGCCCGTGGCTTTTGGTACTGTAACTTCAACCACTGTGTCGCCGTCTACAGTAATATGGTACAGATTTATAGACATCGATCCGTCCGCAAGCCTAACGCCGGTTAGGATGCGGTAATGCCCCGACTCAACGCTGTGTGTTCCCGCGACGGACGGCGCCTCCGCCCCGCGCCCGCGGCGACCCATACCGCCAAATAAAGAATAAAACCCATACAGACCGTTGTTAAGTTTGGAGATAACGAAATTGCGGAAGAATTGCAAATCCTCGCCATTAATGGTGAGGTTAAACATTTTGGGTGAGGTTATTTCCGTAAGTTTATTCCATCCGTCCGCGTAATATTCCAAAACGCCTCCGTAGTTTAAGCGCGCGGGGATGCCGAATGTGCGGCAGATTGCGACGAAGAAGACTTTCTTGCCGTGCTCACTGCCCAATCCGTACGCCAAAAGCACCGAGGGGAAAGGGGAGAGTGAATTATGGTCGTTGCTGGTGGTATAGTCATATCCCGTGTCGGTTTTAATGTTCTTCTCAATCCAAGACCAAACTTTTTTTGGATCATTTATGAAAGAGTCCTTTAAATGAGAACCGAAGAATTCTGCAATATCCACACGGTATTGCGAAAGCATCTCCACGTCTATGCGCGGGTTAAGTATGAACTGGTTAAAAATATCCGCTGTATACTTATCCGCATACGGCATAGAATGCACTAAATGTTCAGCCAAAATTACGGCTTCGCAGTCCAACATATCTTTGGGTGGCAGGGTTTTTAACAGTGCTATCCTATTTTGTATCGGAATCATGGATGTCATGTCCAAAAATTTAATTATCTCACCAAGGTTACCCTTTGCGTTTATAAAAATCTCCGCGCAGTCCTCACCCATACCGTACTTTTGTGCAAGGGCTTTGCCTTGATCCTCGTTTGCAAATGTGGCGGAGAAGGCTTTGCGTATCTCGTGGCACTGCGCCTCGCGCTCCTTATGCGCCGTAAACGCCTCAGGCGTAAAGCCGTAATCCGGGTCTTTATAGTCCGAAAACGGCGGGGTGAGGATCATGGAGATATTGCCTGTTTCAAATTCCGTAGCGTTTGAGAAATCGACGGTAACCGTGTTTTCAAGCCGTGTATCCACTTTACGCGTGATAAGGCGAACGCCGTCCGTCACATGTAGGTAGATGTCTCCACGCCCGATGGTTAAGCCGATCTTTCCGCTTTCATCCGGCGTAAGCGACACAAATGGTGCCATAAAATTGCTGTTTACCATACAGAGATGCACTTTAACGTTTTGGTTGCCGTTAAGGACATTCGCGGAGAAAAATACGGGGTTTTGGCCGTAAAAGCCCGTTCGGTTGACCTCGTGCGTTACGCCGGTGTAGTACACAACTTCATCACCCTCGCTGGGGATGGTTGAAAACACCCTGGCGTAAATAAGCAGGCCACGGGAGGCAGGGTACGTAAACCAGCCCTTGTCAAGCACCGGCTCCGGCTCGCATGCGCCGAGGAAACGCCAGCGGCCGCCGATGTAGACTTCAACCCAGGCATGGTTTGAATCGCAATGCGCCCAGCGGGGCGTGTAAATCTGCCGCGCCGGTATGCCGACGGAACGTAGGGCTGAGACGGTGAACACACTCTCCTCGCCGCACCGGCCCATCGTGGACTTAACAAGGGCAAACGGCGCCAGTGTGCGCATGGAGCTGCCCGTGTATGTAAGTTTTTCCAAACACCAGTAGTTAATTTCAATAACCGCTTCTTCGGAGGTTTTGTTTTGTATACGTTCATAAAGTTCGTCAAAGAAGTATTCGCGGTTAAACTCTATGTTCTCGTTATTTATACGGTATTGTAACACATTGTTAAGCCATATGGCTTCGGGGATTTTTTCGTTCCAAAGGTTTTGTGTCTGAACAAACAAGGCTTGGCGTACGATATTTATGTAAATGTCGTGGTCGTATGCCGCCATGTCTGAAATAGGCATGAAGGCGTATATATATTTCAGACAGTATTCGTATGCAGCTTTGTATTCGTAGTCATCCGGCTGGGACTGTATGTCGGCAAAGTTTTTCTCCATACCGTCGGGCTTGGGCGTGACGGCGAAACGCGCTTCGAACGCGTCGTCGATCTGCGCGCGAAGTTTTTGGGAAAACATTACGTTTGTTTGCATTGTGATCCTCCGTTATTTTGGTTTGGATGGAATTGACTTACTTTGAATTTTGCTGTTTTGTGTAGATAATGCTTATTAGTGGTAGTCTCAACTGCGCTTATTCTATTAGCACAAACTCTTCTTGGTGCTTTTCTAACATTTTTTCAAACAAGCAGTTCAAATCAGGTTCACATTCGTAGTATTCATTATCAAGGTCTTCATATAAACATTCTTCTGCATGTTTAACGAAATCAACAACACTTTTGATTAAGCCACGTTTCTCACTTTTTCTCGTTGAAATGGCTCGTAGCAATACTTCGGATTGTTTTTTTGCACCAAACCAGAGCAATGCGTCAATAACCTTCATATAGTCAGTGTTTCCCATGAATGATGTGTTTTCAAAGCACTGTAGATTACCACCACTTTGCATTTCACTGTCATACCAAAAACACAAGGTGGCGTTTCGTTGAACTTCGTTCATCTCATCTATATTATCGCAAGCAACAATGTCGATGAATTCCAGACAATATGCGGTTCTCTATAAACAATTTCTTTTTTTATTACTCTTGGCTTCATATTCACCTCACCTAAACAAAAATTTCTCGTCAACAGTATAACATTGCATCAACGTGGCAAAAACGAAGGAGTATAAACTATATACAGTTAATAAATCGGTAAGGATGCAGATAAGCCCGCCCTCAGCATCGTTCTACTATATTGTTGGACGCAAAACGTCAACTCCTAAATACGGCCGTAATGCGATCGGTACATAAATTGAACCGTCTTCCTGCTGGTGGTTCTCCAAAAGCGGGATCAAGATACGCGGGCTTGCGATGGCCGTGTTGTTGAGGGTGAAGGCGTACGTCATTTTACCGTTCTCGTCGCGGTAGCGGATATTGCCGCGGCGGGCTTGGAAATCGCCAACGGACGAACAAGAGTGCGTCTCACAATAAGCGTCTCTGCTGGGCATCCAAGTCTCAACCTCATGCTTGCGTGTTTGCCATTGCCCTAAATCGGCCGTGCAGGCGAGGCATACGCGGTAAGGGAGCTCCAGTGCGGCGAGGATGTCTTCGGTGTTCTTTAAAATTTCATTATGCAGTTCTTCTTGCTTAGATTTATCCGCTTCACAGAAAATCACTTGTTCAACTTTATGAAACTGATGAACGCGGTATAGGCCGCGCGTATCCTTGCCGTAGGTACCGGCCTCTTTGCGGTAGCAAGACGATATGCCGGCGAAGCGGATTGGGAAGTCTTCCAGGTTAAGCACATCATTCATATGATATGAAACGAGCGACACTTCTGACGTACCCACCAGATAAAGCTCCTCATCGTCGATTTTATAGCTTTGATCCTCGCCGACGGGGAAGTATCCAGTACCCTCCATAGCATCGCGGCGCACGATGTGCGGTACGGCCATGGGGGTGTAGCCGCGGGTCTCAAGCATATCAATAACGAGGCGTGAGACGGCCAGCTCAAGCATGACGGCCTTGCCTTTTAAAAAGTATGAGCGGCTGCCAGCAACTTTAACGCCGCGTGGGACATCTATCATGCCGTGGTTTTCCATAATCTCTAAATGGTCTTTCGGTTCAAAAGAAAACTCGCGCACAGCGCCGACGCGGCGTAGCTCTAAATTGTCTTCCTCACCCGCACCTACGGGTACATCAGCATCCGGTACGCTTGGAACATATAGCATGAGGTGATCGAATTCAGTTTTGAGGGTTTTGTAATCCTCTTCAAGGTCAGCCAACTCAATTTTTATTCTGCGCCCTTCGTCTATAATCTCCGGTGTCTTTTCCTTGCTCTTGGACACTTCGTTGCGGCGGGCGCGGAGCGCGTCGACATTACCGGACGCGGCGCGTATCTGCACATCCAACTCAACTATCCTATCGATATCGGCGGGCATTTTTTTGTTAATGCATGTTTGTTTCATTAACTCAATATTTTCGCGGATAAATACAATGTCAATCATTTTTCTATTCCTCCGAAGGGTACGGCGTAAACCGTGTATTCATCAATTCCATTGACTCCAAGAAGCTTGTCGCTTTCTTTCTGCTTATAAGCCGCTATACAGCATGACCCAAAGCCTAATGCGGCGGCGGATAGCATGATGTTTTGCCCGACATGCCCTAAGTCTATAAGCATTACGCGGTGGGAAGCGGTGGCATAGCGCCATTCGGCGCGGTATGGTACGCAGGTGAGGTACAGTACGACGGGTGCGGACGACGCCCATTTTTGCCCGGCAAGCGAATCGGTAATAGTTGTCGCGTAATCTTCAATTTTGCTTAAATATTCGATATGGACCGTCTTTTTTCCGACGTTTTCAAGCGGCAGGTAGCGGTAAACGCCTTGCAGAAGCCCTTCCACATTTTGTACAACGGCGTATAGTTCGAATGGGTGGCGTGCGCCGCCGCTTGGCGCGGGGCGGAGGGTGGCGACGTTATTTGCGCCGCGGTAGTCTTGTACGCCTTGTGCCGTCCAAAGCATGTAGGCTAATTGCGCCTGTGAAACCGGCGCTTCAGTGAAGACGCGGTGGCTGCGGCGTATGTCCAGCAGCTCGCTGTATTCCGGTGTTTTTTCAACATTATCGAAAGACGGTAATGCTACGATGTTGCCGGTTGGGTTATTGCCGTGTGGCGGGTGATGTACGCCCCTGCTTTGGTCGCTTTCCATCATAGCACCGGAAAAATCCGGGCATTGCATAAATTTACGGTTTTTTGTAATTTGATCCATTATAAATCCTCCATATCCCAGTATATACGAAAAAGGCGAACGCAACCCAGACAACCGCCTAAGCCACCCCCGCGCCGTTTAATTAATAAAAGTTAGTTTCAATCATATTTTAACGCTGATATGAACTTGCGTTTTAAATACGCACAAGCTACCGGTGAGATTTGAACTCACGACCTGCGCATTACGAGTGCGCTGCTCTACCCCTGAGCCACGGTAGCGTAAACTCTGTTTGATAGATTAACACATTTTGCGCCGCTTGTCAATAACAATATATAATTTTTTAAAGTTTGTTTTATGAATTTATGGGAAATAAATAGCCTGACGATAAATTCGACAGGCTATTTACTTTTTATTGTTAATTTCCGTTAAAAATTATTACTGTTGAACTGTTCCAAGGGGCTCTGTACCAGCCGCCTGTTGGTGCGTTTATCGGCAGGGAAGGGAATGCCGGATTTAATGTATGCGTATCGGCCGGATCTTGGGATAAACCGATTGATTCTGCTATTTCATCCCAATTACGGAAGGTGTAAGTAAAGGTCGTGAGTATGATTTCGCCGGGTGTGTCTGCAAAAATTAAATATCTTGCTGGGGACGCGTCGTCGATACTTTCAAGTGGCAGCCACAGGCTGTTAAACTCGCCGCGTATCATCGTATCGCCAAAGAACCAGCTTACGAAAACATAATCCATGCCTTCGGGTGCTATGATTTCATAGCGCGTCCATGTGATAACGCCATCATCCTGCGTTACCGGGTTAAAGCGAAGTTCAATTGCGCCGTATTCCTCAATCAAGGCATTAAGCTCATCTTCGGAAATAAATGTAATTTCCGCAAGCCAGGGGTATCCTTCTAAGTCACGCGGGGTGATTGTTACATCAACCATTGAATCGGGTATGCCGCCTGCAAAGCCTGTGTTTAAAATTGTCATAGATTCGATGGGATTGCGTGAGGTAACGCATCCCGTAAATGCAACGATTGCGCCGCATATAATTAAGAATGTCAAAATGCCTGTTGTTATTTTTTTAAGCATAGTCTCTCTTTCCTTTATTAAAAATGTACCCCCGCAAAATTATTACTTTGCGGGGGATGTTATTTACTGTTTTATTTACCGCATTTTTTAAGGAGTTTATCCCATTTCTTATCAACGAATTTTTGAAGCTCGTCGATCTTAGCCGGGTCATCCATAATGTGCTTAAAGCGGCCTTGTACTTTAAGGTAGTCGATGACGGGCAATTTCGTCTTCGGCTCGTATGTGAGTTTCCAGTCGCCGTCAATTACTTCGTAGAGAGGCCAGATGCACGTGTCTACGGCGAGTTTGCAGATGTCCATCAACATTTCCGGTGGATATCTCCAGCCGCGCGGGCAGGGTGCAAGTACATTGAGGAACGCAGGTCCTTTGGTGTACAGTGCTTTGTGGGATTTTTCGTGCATGTCCTTCATGTTGCCGACAAAGGTTGTTTGCGCTGCGTAAGGGATGTTGTGGGCAACCATGATTTCGGTGAGATCCTTTTTGTGCTGCATTTTGCCGGGGATCTCGTCGCCGACCGGGGCCGTCGTAACTTCGGCGAATTTAGGCGTGGAGGATGAGCGCTGCATACCCGTATTCATATACGCTTCGTTGTCGTAGCATACATATACCATGTCGTGGCCACGCTCCATTGCGCCGGAGAGGGACTGAAAGCCGATATCGTACGTGCCGCCGTCGCCAGCGAAAGCGATGAATTTGTATTCTTTATCGATTTTACCTTGGCGTTTTAATGCGTTATAGCTTGCCTCTGCGCCGGATACCGTAGCGGCAACGTTCTCAAATGCGGAGTGTATGAAGTTATCCTGCCATGCCGTAAACGGGAAAAGGCAACTGGAAACCTCCAAACAGCTCGTTGCGACGCCGGAGACAGTGTGATCCTCTTCCTTAACGGCGCGGAGAACGCCGCGCACGGCAACGCCTGCGCCGCAACCGGCACAAAGACGATGGCCGCCGACGAAACGCTCGCGTTTGCATGCTTCTTTTTTCAAATTATATGCTTCCATATGATTATACCCCCCTTACGCCAACGTGGCGGTAAATCTCGCCGGTTTTGCCGGTTTTAACAACTTCCGCAAGGGCGTTATATACGGTTACGAAGTTTTCTTCGGTTACATCGCGGCCGCCGAGGCCGTAGATGTAGTTGATGATGTGCGGGCGATTTTCAAGTTCATAACATGCGTGGCGCACGTCCGTAAACACCGGGCCGCCAATGCCTGAAAAGCTGTCCGCCTTGTCCATAACGGCGACGGCTTTGAATTTGGAAAGCGCGGCCGCAAGTTCCTCAAGCGGGAACGGGCGGAAAACGCGGATCTTTATAACGCCGACTTTTTCGCCTTTTTCGCGCAGCTTGTCGCATGTATACTTTGCCGTACCAGCACTGGAGTTGAGGACAACGATTACGCGTTCCGCGTCTTCACATCTGTACTCTTCAAATAGGCCGTACTCGCGCCCCGTGAGTTTTGCGAATTCCTTGTATACATCAAGGATGACTTGCTTGGAATTTTTCATCGCCATAGCGCGTTGGTACTGATGCTCAAAATAGAACATTGGGGTGTCGTACGGGCCGACGGATGTTGGCGTGCCGCTGAGCATGTTGAAGTCGCAGTTGTATTTGCCTACGAATTTTTTAACTTCGGCATCTTCAAGCAGTTCAATATTTTCGATTGCGTGAGAGGTGATGAACCCGTCTTGGCAGGACATAACGGGAAGCTGGACGTCTTTATGTTCCGCAATTCTCACGGAACAAATGTAGTTGTCATACGCTTCTTGGTTGTTTTCCGCATAGAGTTGGATCCAACCGCTGTCACGTGCGCCCATAGAGTCGCTGTGGTCGTTGTTGATGTTGATCGGGCCGGAGAGAGCGCGGTTTACGACCGCCAAAGTGATGGGCAGGCGTGTACCGCTGGCTACGTAAAGTAACTCCCACATAAGTGCAAGGCCGCATGCGGCGGTAACCGTTGCGGAACGTCCGCCAGCTGATGCCGCGCCGATACATGCGCTCATTGCGCTGTGCTCGGATTCAACGGCTACGAATTCTGTGTTTACTTCGCCGTCCGCGTAGTATTGTGCGAAATAGTGCACAACCTCTGTAGAGGGCGTGATGGGGTAAGCAGCAACAACATCCGGGTTAATTTGCTTTAACGCGGTTGCAACGGCTTCGTTACCGGAAAGTCTTTCTCTGATTGCTTTCGCGAATGCCATTATTTGTCCTCCTTTTCCCAAGTGATAGCTACTTTTGCGCTGCCTTTTTTAACGGCTGAGTCGCCGAACGGGCAAACCATGTAGCACACACCGCAGCCCTTGCAGTGCATAAAGTCAAAGTCCTCGCGTTTGCCGTCTTTGTTTACGGGTATCGCGCTGTCCGCGCATACGGGGAAGCAAAGCATACAATGCGTGCAGTTCTCTTCAAAAAACTTGGGGATGTATACGCGCCAATCGCCGGTGTTTACGGCAAGGCTCGTTCCGCCGCCCAAAATCGTGCCGCCGGGGGCGACTTCTTTCCATGTAAGGTTGAGGTTTGCGTCTTTTACATAATTCATACTATCCCTTAACCTCCTTCATTCCGCGCTGCAGTGCCTTCATGTTGCTGTCGATAACATGGGGCTTGTCCGCAAACTTATGTTTCATGGAGTCTTCCATATCCTTAATAAGGTTTGCTTCGGGTATAACACCGCTTACCTTAACCACGGCACCAAGCATAGATGTGTTTGACAGGTTTCTGTTTTTAAGCTCTTCTTCGGCAATTTGGCTTGCATCAATTGTATAGATGCGACCTGCGTAGCCTTCCAAAAGAGGTCTGAACTCTTCCGGTGTCTTTTCCGAATTGATGATGATCGCACCGTCTTTTTTGAGCCCGGAGACAACGTCAACGGCTGACAAAAGCGTCGCGTCCACGACAACGACGTAATCAGGCTCATAAATGTTGGAGTGCAGGGGGCTTCTCTCATCGCTGATGCGGTTAAACGCAGAGATGGGTGCGCCCATACGTTCGGGGCCGTACTCGGGGAAACCCTGTACGAACTTACCGGTCATAAACGCAGCGTCGGCAAGCAAAAGTGAAGCAGTTTTTGCGCCCTGGCCGCCGCGGCCATGCCAGCGTATTTCTACCATTTTCGACACAGCAGTACCACCTTCCTATTAGGGGTTTTATATTTTGTAGCTTTCGCCACAATTTAGCCACCTATCATTCTACATTATATACATTCTTTTGTCAAGGGTAGATTTTTCAAATTTTCGTAAAATAAAATTTTGGTTAATTTTATGAAGAAGAAATACGAATACCGTATAAAGCCATGCATGGATTGCCTCGAGTTTATTCGTAATGATAAAAACTCTTCATGCTTGCATTTTATACCGTCTTATGCTATAATCACTTAACTACATAAGATAAGGTGAAACAAGGTGAGGATATGATCTTAGATTTACCTATTTCAGGCATTGACGCGGCGGCCATGGACTTTACGGCGAACGGCGGCGGCGAAAGCGCGGACGGCGCGTTTAAGGGCAAGCCCATGATTTTTGCCGGTAACTCCAACAAGACGTTGGCGGAAGATATCGCGGCGAAGTTGGGTTTGCCGCTGGGAAACAGTACATCCACCCTATTCCCGGATGGAGAGAATTATGTTCGGATCAACGAAACCGTACGCGGCGCGGATTGCTTTATAGTGCAGTCAACAAACAGCCCTGTCAACGACAATTTGATGGAGCTTTTGATTATGATAGACACTATGCGGCGCGCGTCGGCACGGCAGATAACGGCCGTCATTCCCTACCTTTCCTATACGAGGCAGGATAGGAAAAATAAGCCGCGCGAGCCAATCACTGCAAAACTCGTAGCCAACATGCTGGAAGCCGCCGGGGTGGATAGGGTTCTAACTATGGACCTGCATACCTCGCAGATACAGGGTTTTTTCGATATCCCCGTGGATAATTTGGTTGGCGCGGCAATTCTCCAAACTTATTATAAGCAAAAATTCGTCAATGATATGGAAGATACCGTCGTTGTTTCGCCGGACGTTGGCGGCATACGGCGCGCGCGTTCTTTCGCCGGCAGCCTGAACATTGACCTCGCCATCGTGGATAAGCGCCGCCCCGAGGCGGGTGTTGCCGAGGCGATGAACATTATAGGTGATATCGTCGGTAAGCGTGTTATCTTGGTGGACGATATGGTATCCACCGGCGGTACGCTGATCAAGGATGCGGAAGCCCTCGTTAAGTATGGCGCAACGGAGGTTTACGCCTGCTGCACGCATGGTGTCTTCGCGAGGGATGCGATCGCGCGTATACAGGATTCTCCGATAAAGGAAGTGGCGGTGCTGGATACGGTATTTCTCCCGCAGGAAAAGCGAATACCGAAGGTAAAGCTGCTTACATCCGCGCACGTGTTCAGCGAAGCGATCTACCGTATACATATGGATCTGCCGCTTTCTCCGCTTTATGATAAGTATATGTAATTTTATATGATAGGGGATTTAACAATAATGAAATCAAGCTCTAATTCGGAAATGAATGTAACCTCTAACAATCGGCAATGCTTGCCTGTTATACTTGGAAGTGCATCCGTTCTAGCTCTTTCACTGCTGGTTCTGATTTTTTCTGTCGCGTGTAGAAATAGCGAAATTGTAGGCCAATGGGAAATGACGGGCCGCGATAACCTAACACAATCAGAGTTTAATGACTTTGTTGCCAGAAATGGGTTGAACGGTATTGAGGTTCTTGAAGACGGCAGGCTTCTCATGAGGGAACGGCTTGGAACGGGTAGTGAGCGCACTACGCATGTCAATAGGTGGGAAATAATAAATGGCAGGCTTTATGTTAACGGAAATTTTCGTGAACACAGCTTATCCAGAAACACGCTTACCATACGTTGGGATAACGGTGTTACGACTTACAGGCGTAGATAATATAAATGGCGAGGTGGTATTTAATGTTTTGCACTAATTGCGGTAATGAACTTCAAAAAAGACCATCTTTCTGCCCTAATTGCGGCAGTAAGACAGATGCTGCGACCGCACCGTCACTTGGCTGCGGCGGCGAAACTTCGTCCGCTTTAAGCAAATACCGTCTACCAATAATAATCGGTGGCGCGGCTGCCCTTGTCGCCGTTATTTTAATAATGGTTTTTAGCGGCGGCAGGAATATTGTTGGTTCTTGGAATGCGATTGAAGCCAGATACTATGAATTTATAAATAATCGATGGTCTTTAGAAGATGTATGGCGTGTGGAGGAAGACGATAGCTTCCGCCTTGAGTTCCGAAATGATGGAAGCGGTATAATAACAGATTCTGACGGGTGGATAGAGCTTTTTGATTGGAGAATGAACGGCAACCGCCTTTATATAGACGGTACAAGCAGTGTTACGGTAAATATTAGCCGAAATGAACTTAGGATAACTAATGAGTATGGCTGGTATGGTGGTTTATGGCGTGAGGTTATGATATACCGCAGGGTTAGGTAACAAAACACTTGCGTAAAATATAATCATATGGTATAATCCAAAAATAATAAAAATTCGGAGGAAATATGACGACCAAGAAACTTATCAAAACGATCAATAGCACTTTACTTAATGACGAGAGCCGCGTAGCCCACACCGGTTGCGGCGAATGCCAGGCATCTTGCCAGTCCGCGTGTAAAACAAGCTGTACGGTAGCCAACCAACCATGCGAAGCGGAAATTAGAGAAGAGAAATCAGAGATTAAATAATTGATCCACAAATTTGAAAGAAACGGTAAGTATATAGTCTTAGATGTAAATTCAGGCGTGTTGCATGTTGTGGCGGCGTCTGTTTTTCGTGTTTTGGACTTTTTTCATAATGGTCATGGCGACCTTGATAAGGCATTGGCAAACTTGGGCGGTGAATTTTATGAAGACGAAATTCGCTTAGCCCATAAAGAAATAAATGAGCTAATTAACGAAAAATTGCTTTTTTCTGCAGATATATATAAAGAGGCGGATGCCGCGCCGTCGGGCATTGTCAAGGCGTTGTGCCTGCTTGTTGCGCAATCGTGTAATCTGCAGTGCAGGTATTGTTTTGCTGTGGACTATACAAGTTGTGGGGATAGTGATACTGCACTTATGTCTACCGATGTGGGTAAGGCGGCCATAGATTTCCTACTAGCAAACTCCGGTAACAGGAGGAACCTTGAGGTTGACTTCTTCGGCGGTGAGCCGCTTCTTAATTGGGATACGGTTGTGGAGATCGTCAGATACGGGAGAGATAGGGAAAAGGAGTTTGGCAAAAACATACGTTTCACGCTCACAACGAATGGGGTTTTGCTGGATTCTGAAAAGATGGATTTCATTAACAGGCATATCTCAAATATCGTTCTCAGCCTTGATGGGCGGCGCGAAGTGAACGACCCGATGCGCGGCGGCGGCACATATGACGTGCTAGTGCCGGCATTTAAGCAAATCGCGGAGAGCCGCAATCAAGACAATTATTACATACGCGGCACATTTACGGCTAAAAACCTTGATTTTGCCAACGATGTTAAACATATCGCCGACCTCGGCTTCCGCCAAATCTCCGTGGAGCCTATTATCGGCGGCGGCGCGGATTTGGAGCTGCGCGTTGAGCATTTGGTGGAAATTAAGGAAGAATATTGGCGGCTTGCGGATATTATGATTAAAAACCCGGAGGCGTTTAATTTCTTTCATTTTAACATAGACTTAAACGGCGGTCCGTGTGCCAAGAAGCGTATCAACGGTTGCGGTGCAGGGACGGAATATCTGGCCATCGCGGCTAACGGGGCAATGTATCCGTGCCACCAATTTGCAGATAAGCCAGAGTTTATCTTAGGTTCGTTAGCCGTAGATAACACAGATTACAAAAATACAAAAATTAATGATAGATTTGCCCAAACCAATATCTATGGTATAGAAAAATGCCGAACATGCTGGGGACGGTTCTTCTGCGGCGGCGGTTGCGCCGCCAATGCCTATGTAACTAATGGGGACTTATGCAGTCCATATGAAATTGGATGCGAAATGCAGCTTGCGCGGACGGAATGCGCTTTATACATTAAAGCTGCCCGATCTAGTTAATATTTTAATATTTGGCGTTTCGCCGGATATTCGTCACTTATATATTTCCAAACTTCATTAAAAACGGTATCCGCGGATTTATCACCGTCAACGATAGTTACAGGAAATTGCGGCAAGGCGGAGAACGCTAGCAAATAATTCTCCCTTACGGCTTTCAATATATCAATCTGTTCAAACAATTCAACATTAGAACGTGTTTTCCGCATCCTTTCAAAGGAAACTTCCGGCGAAACGTCAATAAATACCGTTAAGTCTGGCGCGATTGTATTTATTACATGATTGTTAAGTCCAATAATGTCAATTATACTCATATCTAGGGATTGGTAGGCTAGGCTTGAAAAAACGAACCTATCGCACAGCACGAACTTGCCTTCATTGAGAGCTGGTTCGATGTTTCTATGCACATTATCAAGCCTGTCCGCCGCAAATAGTTGCGCCATAGTTTGTGGCGTAAATTCAACCTCGCCGCGTAATGCCTTTCTTATAAGTGCGCCAACGGCACCGTCTGACGGTTCACGTAAGTTGATGTGTTCGATGCCAAGGCAGTCCAGTTCTTTAACTAAACGGTGCGTCAATGTTGTCTTTCCGCTGCCGTCTATGCCTTCCAGTACAACGAATTTTCCTTCTTTTTTCATATCTATACCCCTGCATATTTTTATCTCTAATGGTTAATACTACCATCATGAAAAAATTGATTATTGAAAACGGCCCGCCGCTTAGTGGGTTCGTACGTGTCAGCGGAAGCAAAAACGCCGCCTTGCCGATTATGGCCGCATCCTTGGCGGCATCCGGGCAAATAAAGATACAGAATGTACCGCAATTGTCGGATATTTTTGTTATGCAAAGTATTTTGGATAACCTCGGCGCGGATACGTCATATAATAAAATCGCCGAGGAAATGGACATACTGCCTAACTCCGCGCTTGTTACAGGTTCCCCCAAAATGGAGCTTGCAAATAGAATCCGCGCGTCCTTCCTTGTTGCCGGGCCGCTTCTGTCGCGTTTTGGGCAGTTTAAGACAGCTCTGCCGGGGGGCTGCGCGATAGGCACACGTCCTGTTGATCTTCACCTTAAAGGTTTTGCCGCACTTGGTGCCGATATAACGTTGAATCAAGGTTATGTTGAAGCGCGTGCGGACGGGCTGCGAGGCGCGGAGATATATTTGGATTACCCATCTGTCGGCGCGACGGAGAACCTTATAATGGCAGCTGTTTTGGCTGAAGGTATAACGGCGTTGGGAAACTGCGCAATGGAGCCGGAAGTTACGGATCTTTGCCGCTTTTTAATAACACTTGGCGCGGACATAAGCGGCATAGGGACGGATACGATTATAATAAACGGCGTGAAGGAACTGGTAGGCGGAACGTACCGCATTATCCCAGACCGCATCGAGGCCGGTACATTTATGACTGCCGCCTGCATGAAGCCCGGCAGCGACGTTACAATCACAAATACCGAAAATACCCATCTGCGCCCGGTTATAGCCAAATTGCGTGAAATGGGGGCGAATATTATAGAGCCAACGCCGGATAGCCTGCGCGTGTACACAACCGGCCGGCTTAACGCCGTAGACGTAAAAACCTTGCCGTATCCAGGCTTCCCCACTGATATGCAGGCGCAGCTTATGGCACTTCTTGCGGCATCCACTGGGCGGGGAGTAATGACGGAAACCGTGTTTGAGAACCGCTACATGCATGCCGCCGAGATGACGCGTATGGGAGCGCAGATTAAGATAGATAGCCGAACAGCTATTATTGATGGCGTAACACCTCTCTCCGGAGCAAGTGTGAAGGCGACGGATCTGCGAGCGGGAGCGGCACTCGTTATCGCCGCGCTTGGGGCGAAGGGGACAACGGAGATCATAGACATCCACCACCTAGAGCGCGGGTATAGCGGCTTGGATGAGAAACTGCGTGAGCTTGGTGCGCGGGTGACAACAAGCGTTCAATAAGTTTTACTCAATCATTTTAAATATGATTGCAAGCCGTAGGGGCGAACTGTGTTCGCCAATGTAGGCAATAACTTTTGGATCGTTTCGGAAAAACACCCTCGCGATGACAGTCTTTATGATTTTACCCCTGCTCTGTTAAATCGTACATTGCGATGTAGTATGGATGAGCAGGGTCATATTCCGTTAGTGGCTTTGGGTTATTCACGCGGCCGATGGGGCGGATATTTCTCCCCGTTGAGTTAGTTACCGCGTCACCCAATGTTTCCCTATACTTTTCCATCAATTGCCTAAGCTCCGAAACGATATTGGGATGTTCATCATATACATTCATGGTTTCGCCTATATCGTCTGCCAAATTGTATAATTCGAGTACCGGCTTTGGCGTGTCCCACACAAGGCCGCGGCCGGTGTGTAGTTTCCAATCACCTTTCCTCAACGCGCAGAGATTGTCTGCCGCATAATATGCAAAATCCGTTCTATTGGACGTTTGCCCTTTGAAAAGCGGCATCATATCAAATCCGTCTATAACGCGGTCATCAGATATTTCCGCACCTGCTATCCTTGCAAATGTCGGAAAGAAGTCCATACAAGCAGCAATACCGCTGCTTACTCCGGGTTTTATTACCCCTGGCCAGCGGGCTATGCACGGTACGCGCAGGCCACCCTCCCACATCGTCGTCTTCGCGCCGCGGAGGGGGGCGTTGCTGCCGCCTTCGGTAATGCGCGCACCATTGTCGGACGTAAATATGACGAGAGTGTTTTCATCGATCCCCATGGCCTTAAGCTCATTTAAAATAACACCAGTGGACCAATCCATACTGGCAAGAGCCGCACCGAACCGCCCGTTGCGCGATTCACGCAGAAAGCGCTCCGGTGCGTAATGCGGCAGATGCACGTGAAAATGCGCTAGGTATAGGAAGAACGGGGTAGAGCGGTTTTCGCGTATAAAGCGGACAGACTCTTCAGTATACCGCGCCGTAAGGGTTGTTTGGTCGGGTTGCTGCTCGATAACGCTTGCATCGCACATTAAGGGGAGTGGATGGCCGCGCCCGTTCTGCCGCCCCATATCGTTGCTGAATGGTATGCCGTAATAGGAGTCAAACCCATGGTCGTTCGGCAAAAAGCCGGGCTGGTCGCCGCAATGCCATTTGCCCACACATTTTGTGTTGTAGTTTACAGTTTTTAATAACTTTGCGATGGTAACCTCATTTGAATGAAGCCCGCATCCTTGCCCAGGGTACAGGACCGCGCGCCCGTCAAAACTGCCGAAGCCGAAACGTTTGGGGTAGCAACCCGTCAGAAGTGCCCCGCGCGACGGCGAGCAGGCCGGGGATGCCGTGTAAAAGTCCGTAAACCGAAGGCCTTCAGCGGCCATTTTGTCCAAATGGGGCGTGTCGTTTACCGCCGAACCGTAGCAGCTAAGATCGCCATAGCCGAGATCATCGGCGTTTATTAGGATTATATTGGGTTTGCGCATGTTGTTTATCCTTTCATGAATCGTATGTAAAATTTTACATAATGTTTAATTTGTACGCAAACATCTTCCTATGATTGAACCTATAAATACAGGAAAAACACAAAGAGGCCAAACATCTAAAAACATAGCCCATGTTGAAAGACTTGCCAAGGTAACTATTAAAGCAATTACAATACCGAATACACTAAATATAAACGGATATAGCCATTTACATTTAGCGTTATTCTTGTTCAAGATAAGAGCCGTAACAAAAGACAATGTAGGTATTGCGAAATAGAAGCTGAAGAGACCATAACCGAAAGGTTCATTGCCAGCAGTAAAGATACCTAATATTAATATAGCTGTATATACAAAGAATGAAATAAGATATAAAGCAAATGTCATCATTGCGTCACCTTTAAATTAATACTAAGATACAAGAAAGCAGAAATTACATTTATTATATTTATT
>Ga0123355_10002026_pt1 | contig 28646 bp, 31 predicted proteins | sample TergutEmb28metaG_3_FD_89872 | JGI IMG/M metagenome (GOLD analysis project Ga0123355, IMG submission 89872) | Embiratermes neotenicus P1 segment gut microbial communities from Petit-Saut dam, French Guiana - Emb289 P1 | ecosystem: Host-associated > Arthropoda: Insects > Digestive system > Gut ... | reverse complement strand
ATTACGAATACTCATTCGACTTAAACATGCTTGCTGTGCCGGCACCATACAGCAATTTAACTATCCAAGGCGTGACTTTCTCTGGCAACACCGCAAACCAGGATTGGCCACCGCCAAATAACGCCCTTGCTACCGGCATTCCGGCAGGGTCGCAAAGTGTGCGCAATCACCCGATAAATAACTATGATATCAATTTCGAGGTCGACGGCATTCCGCTTAGGTTTACCAAGACGGATAATATAATCGCCCCGGCGACAGGTAATCCGTTACCGGGTGCTGTGTTCCAGCTTTATTCCTGGGACACTGTCGGTGATATGTGGGTAGCATCTGGTTCGCTGTTAACTAGTGACATAAATGGCTTGGTGACGCTCAGGCTCTCTACAACTGCCCAGTATCGTCTAGTCGAAGTTATTCCACCCAACGGGTTTCGGCCAGTGTTTGGTTATTGGCTGATATCTCTGGACGATATTACACTAGTGGCTACAATTACGCCTTTTGCTACGAATCCGCCATTTTACTATTACGACGGTAATTGGTATGTAGGCAATATGCTTGATTTTGAATTGCCGCTTGCTGGTGGAAGTGGGCAGAGTGGGTTCATTTTATCGGGTTTTGTTTTTATCTTTATGGGGCTTGGGGTGGTAATGTATAGAGTATCAGCGCTCACAATAAAGAACAGACGCGAGTCTCGTGCCCACCATCATTGATTATGATTTGTCCATGGTAACAAGATTCTTTTTGCGGCTACTCTTACGGCTTGCAGCGCGGGAACCAATGGCCAAACTCCCGCAGAAAGCATACCAATACTCCTAACCGAAGCAAAGATAATCAAAAAACTGCTGCCTGTTAATCAGCTAACTAGCAGCAGTTTTTTCATGAAACCTAGATTGCGCTACATCCCCCAACCTTTACACATATAATACCTACTATATCCCTCGGGGTAATCGTCCATAACCCCATAAACTACATAGCCCAATTTTTCACACAAACTTCGCATTTGCGGGTTAAATGTTTCAAAGTAAATTTTGGTGATGCCATATTCTTTTGCATAGTTTTCCAATGCATTTAGTAATGCCGTAGCGTAACCTTTGTTACGAAAATCTTCTTTTACCCACAATGCTTCTACAACAGCCATGTTCCAAAATGTGTATGCCAATATTCCGGCGACTATTTCGTCACCGATTTTTATGCATTTCTTAAAATTGCTGGGTTTTGGGAAGTTGTTAGAAAGCAACTTGCTCCTGTTATATTCTTGCAAGCCAAGACAAAAACCCTCCAACTCTTCTTCTGTTGGTTCGTTAATTTTAATATTTGCATCGATTGCGTTGCTATGCACCAACTTCTTTTGAAGGTAGTAATCTTTGTACCCAAGAGGAACATCGTCCATGTATCCAAAAACAGTATAGCCAAGTTTTTCGTACAGACCTAATGCTTGAAATTCGTAAGTTGATACATGGCAAAGTTTGCAACCTTTTTCCATGCCAAGGTTTTCGATATGGTTCATGAGTGCTGTGGCATAACCTTTGCCACGACATTTTTCATTTACCCACAGGATGTCAATAAAAAGTACGTTCCCAAAATGTATTTCTGCCAAAACTTCGCCTACTACTTCGTCGTTATCTTTTATGCAGGCGGCCAAATATTCGGTTGGAACAGATGGTGCCTGATTATTATTATACTCATCGACACATGATTCAATATGCTCCACGTCTTGTTCATGTGCATCAATAATTTCGAATATTTTCATTGTAATCCCTCATATTTAATTTTGCCATTGCATCAAAGTTATCGTTAAATCAGGGGCTTTTACTCTGGCTTTGATACAAAATTATATCAAAGTCCTCGTAAAAACCGGGGTAATAACGTTAAGATTTATATTATTGCATTCACCTTAACGTCATTACCCCCATTAGCTATAACGAGTTAATAGCTCATTGCGCGGCAATTTCCTTTAACTCTTCGTTACCCACACGCACAGCCCATGTATTTTTCATAACCAAAAGCGATGCACTAATTTCCTCACCGCTTGGCAGATTTCCGGTAAGCTTTGTCTTCATCGCAAATGCACCTTTAATGGTATCTTGCACTTGGTCGTTTACGATAAGCTCGCAAAGCTTTGCTGTGTTTTTAATCAAAATTGTGTTTTCGCCATACTTGTACGTCCATGTTCTGTTAATAGCAAAGGCGCTTGCGGCTGGGTCGCCTACTTTTGCAACACCCTGCCCTTTGAAATGCATGCCAATGCTGTTAAGCAATGTTACGGCAAATATAGAAACACCGGCAAGGACACCAAGCTGCATAGGCGTGGTCTCGATGTCTAAGAGCCGCAGTACAAGCATAAGCAGAAGGCCAAATGCCAAACCTTCGGCTAGGTCTATCAATGTGTTTTTCAAAACTTTACCCCTCTCATACTAAATATAATTTATTTTGCAGATATAACAACCTCATCAAGCAGAACATAAGGAAGAAGCGCGGCCGAACCCATCATTACCTGCTTAGTCTCTCTTTCTTTAGAGAAGCCAATTAGATGCTTTGCCAGGTGTTCAAATGAATTAACCGTGAACATACAATCCTTTACGCGCCCTACGATTTTGCCTTTTACGACTTTTAGCCCCATAGATATCGTACCTGTAACAATACCGGCATATGGGTTGCCGGACCACGCACCCATAGAGCCGTCTACTATCATGCCATAATCAATGGATTTTACCAACTCGTCAAAGGTTTTATCCCCTGCGTCCATCATAAGCAAATTGGCGGCAGGCCCCATCGCGCTTGCATTGCCGGTACTTTTTTTGCCAAGCTGTGCGGCTACCTTGCGATTAAGCAATATATCCTGTATGCGGCCATTTTGCACCAGCGTATTGCGCTGGGTTGGCGTTCCTTCTGAGTCAAATGGCTTAGAAGTCCACGAGTTGTCAAGGGAGCCGTCATCTATTAGGGTAATACGCTTATCCAAAAGCTCTTGCCCCAGTTTATCGCACCAGGGAGACATCTTTTTTTGGATGGCCATCCCATTTAAAGATTGCACTACAGGGCTTAGGATAAACGGCATTTGACCGGGGGTGAATATTACAGGGTAAGTACCCGCCTCAAAGGATACGATATTTTTTGCCCACTCCAGCTTCTGCGCAAGTTCGTCCTTTATTGTTTTTAAGTCAAAATCGGGGCGCATAGACGTTTCGCTTGTCCATATGCCCAGCCTGTCATCTCCTTGCACAAGGCTAAGATATGCCCCGCAGCCCCATACCGACTTGCGATAGCTATGGTCGAAACCATTGCTTGTTTGTAAAGACGTTTCGGTGATGGTTTTTGTCAGCCTGCCGCTTACTACCAGGCGACTGTCTATCGATTGCACATCGGCAACAAGCCCGCCCATCACATCTATCATTTGTGCTGCGCTCATATCGGCGTTGTCATACAGGTTTAAATCTTGGATATCGGCCTTTTCTGCAAAAGTCTCATCATACTCAGAGCCATATTTTACTGTTTCGACTGCCTGTTCCATCATGTCACTGGCACTGTCTGGCTTTGAACTTATGACGGTGCTAAGTTTGCCGCCCTGCAGCAGGCGTAAAGTTTTGGCTGTATTATCGGTGCTGCTAATACATTCGAAGTTATTGCCTGCATATTGCACGCTACTGCTTTTTGTGCGCTCGCTGCGCAGTTCGTAGCTGGCCCCTTGGGGCAAGTGGTTGTTTATGCTCATTTTTTCACGCCTCCCACTACTACATTTTGTATGCGGATATGCGGGCAAAAACCGCCAGTTGGCAGCGGCGATTGCTCACCCTTGCCGCAACCACCCAAGCCTTTATCGCCTCCTGGGTCATTGCCTATCATGTCGATATTCTCCATGGTTGTAAACACATTGCCCATAAGTTTTACATCGCGTATAAGCTCGGCAAGTTTGCCATCCCTAATCATATATCCATAGCTTGCGGCAAAATTAAACATCTCACCGTTGGTTTGGCCACCGCCGCTACCAATGGCATATACACCCAACTTTATATCCTTGAGCATGTCATCTAAACTGCTTTCGCCGGGGTCAATGCTTGTGTTACGCATACGGACTATAGGTGGGTAAACATAAGTCATCGCGCGGGCCGAGCCTGTAACTTCTTCACCCAGCTTGGCCGCAGACCAACGGTTATTTAAGCGGCCAACAAGTTTGCCCTCTTTCACCAGCTCCGCACGGCGGCTTTTTACACCTTCATCATCGTAAACAAGGCCCCCGCGGCTGGTCATGATATCGCCGGTGTCGTAGATATTTAATATAGGGCGCCCCAGCACACGTCCTAAGGTCATTGCCTTTAAGAAGTCCGGGTCTTTGCATAGGTCATCAGCTTCGCTTAGGTGGCCAAAGGCCTCATGTACAAAAAGATTGGTAAGTGCCGGGTCGCAAATAGTCGTATAAACCCCTGCGGTTACCGACGGCGCATCTAAGAGTTTTTGCGTGCGCTCACACATTTCTTTAATTTTTTCTTCCTGCCCTTTTAGCTTGTCTATGCCGATAGAAGAACCCAGCCCGACCATTTGACTAACAGAAACATCGCCTTTGCGCCCATTAGCACCAATGCCTGCGGCAAAATCAAGCTTTTCTTGGCGGATGTATGTGCCTTCACTGTTGGCAAAATGCAGTGTTGTACAACGCTCTTGATACTGCACCATAGACGAAGGAATATTATCATAGCTGAGTACCAGCTTATGATAATCGCCAAGGATACGGATTTTTTCATCAAGGGATACTGACTCCGGATGAATTGTCCAGTCTGGGCAAATATCCTCTTCGACTACAGGTACTGCCGCCAGCTTGCTTTCTTCGTTGACCACCTTGCCGGCCGCTTTTGCTTGCTCGCATGCCAGTGCAAGGTTGGCGTCCAGGTCTTCTAGCCCGTTAAAATTAGCAAATCCCCAGCCGCCTTTGTGCAAAGCACGCACATTGCCGCCATAATGATTGCTTTTGCGCACTTGCTCGAGGGTCGTGCCCTGGAACTGGATTAGCGTTTCACGGCTGTCTTCCAGCCGTATTTCGCAGTAATCCACATCTGCTTTTTTGAGGGCAGAGCGCAATAGCACTTTTACTTCCTCAAACTTAGTCATTGTATACCTCCTTGTTTAATGGGGGCGCTGCCCCCAAGCCCCCGCCGCTGCGGCGGGCAAAGCCCGTCCTCGCTTCCTCGCTTCGCTGCGGCGCCTTGCCCCGGCATTGGCGGGAGATTTGGCTTGGCGCCTCGCTTCGCTTGGCGCTTTGCCTTGGCGGAGATTTGGTTTTGCGACTTGCTTCGCTTGGCGCATTTTGTGGCGGGTTTTCTTTGTTGCATTTTATACATATATTGTGGTAATGCGCAAGCAGTTGTCTGCTGCTAGTTTCCCGAATGGTGTAACAAAACCCTCTAGTATTAGTTGATTCGGATCTTGCTTGCGATACATCTACAGTCCCCCATATCCTTCGCTTTCTTTGCTTTTTTGATTGGTTTGGTTATAAGGATTTTATCATTTTTTCATGCTCCGCGCTTGGTTTTGTTACTTTTGCTGGACGTTCAGCAGGCCCTTATTATTACATACAAAAAGACTGTCACGGTAAGCAAAATCATTAAATTCATTATAATACGCAAAGGATCGTCATGCGACCACGAGCGTAGCGACAAAGCTATCCATGGGCTTAGTTTTCTGGATTGCTTCGTCGCTACAAGTCTTAACAGCGCTTTCTGTCTGCTCCCAGTCTCTCAAAGGAGCGGGTGGGTCTACATTTGTTTGGAGTATGTTTTGGTCAGATAAAGCATAACTAGCATCCGCATAATCATTACACCTACAAAGACTAAGATTATTGATATTTGCACTTGCATCACTGCCAAGAAAATTATAACTATCCATAGGGATATAGCTGTAAAATTATCTGTTTTTGCTTTTGCTTTGTTTTCAATTAGAATGGCGCGTTCGTCATAAAAATCGCTTATCTCTTTGGCAAAGCTTGGGTCTTTTCTCATCATGCGGACACTTAGTGCGCCGCTAATGCCGCTTACTAGAGAAACTATGCCCATACCGCCTAACACAAACGGCAATGCGGGCATAACATCTTGTGGCGCTGTATAAAAAATGGCTAATAGTATTCCCACAGTTATCAGCACTGCACCTGCTATGCCACTAATTATGTGCCTTGTAAATTTTTGGTCTGTCATTTTTCATCCTCCTCATAGATAAATATTTCTTCGATACTCATGCCAAAATGCTTTGCGATTTTAAACGCAAGAATAATTGATGGATTGTACCGGCCATTTTCAAGGGAGCCAATTGTTTGCCGTGACACATTCAGTGTTGCGGCAAGGTCTTCCTGCTTAATGCCATGTAGCTTTCTTATTTCTTCCAGCCGATTCTTCAACTGAGCACCTCCTTCATAATGTAAAGCACGCTTTCCATAACAATAACACTTCCATTGCGTTATGTCAAGCGCGCTTTCCATGAAAAATAAAACAACTTGCTTTAATCTGGCTGTGAAACCATGCAAACGACCTATTATAGAGCCGCTTATATCATTAAACGGATACAGTATCCAACGCCCATAGCAAACGTGTATAATAACAATGCACAGGGGGAGGCACCCAATACACTGGGCTGGTTGCCCGTGTAGAAAACAGCAGAGTGCGGATTGCAAGCATTATCATTTCTACACGAAGGGAGACAATTATGGAAGGCAAAGTTTCATTATATAACTCCGATGATATTAAAATCGGGGAAACATTTTTGCGCCGGGCAAGGCAGCTTGTAAGGCGGCAAAGGGCTATGTGGGTAGATGATAGCAAAACAGCCATACGTCTAGCCGCAGGCATAGAGGATATTAGCGATGTTACAGACAATTGCGAAGAGGTATCCGCAGCTGTTGACCCAACTGCACCGCATCATGATGGCGGTATGCCGTCAGACTGGATGCTCCCCATGGTGGAGAAGCTTATGCGGGAGCGCAGGCGGTTTGTTGTGCATACCTTTATATATTTTCCATTGGCTTTTCTTTTTTCTGTCGCTTTCTTTATTTTGGGCGAAACGGGTGTCTTCGTACCCTTTGTCATATGGGTAATGGCCTATCCGATACATGCGTATCTGTATCTAACAGATAAAAGCGCCAGGAAACGTATAGCCAAAAGGCTAACTATGGAGGCTGAGCTTTTTAAGATAGACGGTAACACTGGAGGGCCAAAATGAAAATAATAGACGCACACACTCATTTTTCTAATGTCCAACCATTCCATGGGGCGGCGGACGACTCCGGCGTGGATTTTTCTTACGATGGCATGATAAAAGAGCAAGCCGAATGCGGCATTGTGGCATCGGTATGCATGGGCTTGGTAGAGACTTCACCCTGGGCATTCCCCGACGCGGCAGCTCCGGCGTTTATGAACGCCAACCCGCCTCTTAAGACAGATTATACTGCCAAGCCGCAAAGCACACACGCCACTAAAACCACCACCGGCCCATTAGAAACAGGAGGATACCACTGGCCCCTGCACGAGGATTGCCCGCCCACCATGCATGTATGCATGGGCATAAACCCCCATACCCTAACCGAAGAAAAGACTGCCGCCTTTGCCAAAATGCTAAAAACCAACGCCGCGCTAAGCCGGATAGTAGGCTTTAAAATCTACGCCGGATACTACCACTTTAATATAAACGACGCAGTTTACACACCCATATACAAACTGGCAGCAGAGTACGGCCTTACCGTAGCCATACACACAGGCGACACCTATGCCGAAACAGGCCTGCTAGAGTACTCACACCCCCTGGCCGCAGACCGCCTTGCCGTAAACTTCCGAGACGTAAACTTCATGCTGTGCCATATGGGCGACCCATGGATAATGGACGCCTGCGAAATCACGTACAAAAACCGCAATGTATATGTAGATATCTCCGGCCTACAAGCCGGAGATGCGGCTTTGCTTGCGGACACAGAGGCACGGCCTCATGTTATGCATCACTATATCCAAGGGCTTTCCTATCTTAACAACTATGAAAAGGTGTTGTTTGGCACAGACTGGCCCCTGGTGCCCCTAGGGGCTTACATTGAGTTTTGCAAAAAACTTGTGCCGCCGGCTGCTTATGAAGATGTATTTTATAACAATGCCATCAAGCTATTTAAGCTAAGTTAAAGGCTATGAAACGTAAAAATATATTGCTTGCTCTGTCGGTATTGGCAATGGCAGTGTTGGCCATTTTAATCCTGATACCTATACTGGTATTTTCCCTATTTATGGGCCAAAGATACTATCAGCCCCAGCATAACTCTATCGATTTTGGGATAGAATCTCAACAAATTTCTTTAACGACTTATGATGGTCTAACTCTGGCCGCGTGGAGGACATTTGCCGTAAGCGAGCCTACAAAGGGCACTGTCATCATACTTTCGGGATTGCAAAACCCATCTGTAACCGCCTTTTTTGGTTATGCAAACATGCTTGCGCACAACGGTTGGGACGCTCTTTTAATAGAAAAGCGCGCAAGGAGCCTAAGCGAAGGCTACGAAATCGGCTTTGGCATTACCGAGTGGCTGGATGTTAAGGCGGGGGTATACTACCTGGATGCCGATGAACGCGCGGCACAGCTGCCGATTGTAACCATGGGGACATCGGCTGGTGGCGCTACCGTGATTATTGCCAGCGGCGAAATACCGCGTATAGACGGCGTTATAGCAATATCCGCGTATTCCAATTTTGTGGATTTGTATGTAGACAGTATGTCCATGATGGGGTTACCCAGGTTTGTAGGTGTTATGACCATCCCATTTATGAATTTGAGAATGGGCCTGCGCTTTGGTTTTGACGCAACAGGTCTTACCCCGGTTAGCGGCATTGCTAAGCTGGGCCAGCGCCCTATTCTATTGATGCATTCCACAGAAGATTGGCAGGTACCCTTTTCACATTTTGAGCGGCTTCAGCAAGCGGCGGAAGACAGCGGCATAGATATAACCACGTTTGTGAGGGATGGGGACTGGCATTTTGTTTGTTATGATTGGTACGTAAGTAATCCTGCAAGGGATGTGGAGTTTGCGCGGGCTGTTTTAGAGTTTCTTGAACGGTTCGTTAAATAGCGTTACTTTCCTGGCAATGTAAATACATTTACAATAGAATAAATATACTACTCAAAAATAAGGAGTGTCGCACATGGCTCAAACAAGTATCAACATTCGTATGGATGAAAAATTAAAGCGTGAATTTGACGAACTTTGCAATGACTTTGGCTTGACTATGACTGCGGCCTTTACTGTATTTGCCAAAACAGTTGTAAGGCGTCAAAGGATACCTTTTGAAATATCAAGGGATGCCCCCAATGCTGAAACGGTAGCTGCAATAGAAGAAGTTGAGGCAATGATTAAAGACCCAACACTTGGAAAGTCTTACACTGACGTTGATGAAATGATGAAGGAGTTGCTTGCTTGATGTACAGAGTAAAGCCGACATCAATATTTCAAAAAGACTTAAAACGCGCAGAAAAGCGTGGCTATAATTTGTCTTTGCTAACAGAAGTTGTTGCACTCGTGTTGTTTAAGGCGGTAAGGCAGTTGTAAATTTAAGTGTTAGTGCTGAGATTTTAGTATTTGTTAAATTTCCGGCGCAGGCGATGATGATTTTATTTCATCTTCCCTGCGCTTTTTTATTTTTGCTGGCCTTTCTGGTAATAATATTGTCGGATGATATAACCCAATATTGATTACACGCGAGGTAAACTTTATGAAAATAAGAGCGATAAGCATCATTGATACTTTGGGTAATGTGCATGTGCCGGTGAAGTTGCGACATGAGCTAGGTTGGTCACGATTTGATGTTGTTGAGTTTTATAGTGAAGGCGATGCAATTATTATGCGGGCTTCGAAGAAGAACCATAATCTTAAAGAAGGTGTTTGTTATAGGCGCGAATTTAATATAAGTGCCCACCATACTGAGTGTGGTTTTTGCCCTAGGTGTAAGTATGCGCTTGGGGAGACGGGGGATGGTTTGGGGGATAGGCCGGATGAGGGGTTGATATTGCCTTGATGGGGTGATTTGGTTGGAGGTTAATAAAAAATGAAATCCCCGCGGTTGTTGATTTTGCGGGGATTTTTGGTGGGTCTTATTGTTGGGATGTGGGCTTCAAATGCTTATTAAGGCTCTTGCCCTAAGCGGCCTGTGTAATTTATATCGTAGTTGTTTAGCACGTAATCCCAGATGCTGGCGGTAGTGGCTGCGATGTGAGATAGGCGGTCGTACGGTGGGGCGGACCAGCCATTGCCTGCTGTGTTGCCAGAAAAGATAACACCTGGGCCGATGTTGAGATTATTGAAGCCGCCGGAAGGGAATATGAGCGTATGCCGGGCTTCTGTCGAATATATCCCGCCTCCGTTATAGGTGGCTACATTGTTCGTTATAGAGCCACCTGTCATGTTTAATATGCTTATTTCTCTCGGTCGTGTACCTACAAATACTCCGCCACCTCTTGCAGCGCTGTTACCTGTTATTGTCCCTGCAGTAATATTTACAGTGCCAAAATCAATAAGGATCCCACCACCTCCAAGGTTCGCTGCGGTGCTTACAGCTTGGTTATTTTCTATGCGGGCGCTATAGTGTGTCATGTTAAATACACCACCCATGACACGTATGCCACCACCTCCACCCCATACACTTTGTATGTTGTTAGAGATTACGCCACCTTCCATTGTGAATGTTCCTCCATGCAGATGAACTCCGGCACCTCTGTCGCTAGTATTGATATTACCGTCTATTAATCCTCCATACATAGTGAATGTTGACCATAATGCTGATACCCATACACCAGAATCGCTATTATTGTTTATTGAACCATTGTTCATTGTAAAAGAAGATTCCCCTGCTAAAAACACGCCGGCGCCGGCATTATAGTTGATAGAACCATTGTTCATCGTAAAAGTCCCTGATGCCGATACTGACACTCCATTACGGCCGTTATTATTAATTGAACCATTGTTCATTGTGATAAACCCTGTCCCGGGTAAATTAGACCCAGACCCTAGTCCTGCCACGCCAGAACTGGAATTATTACTTATAGAGCCACCGTTCATTGTGAATGTTGCAGGGCCTCCAAACCCATGCGAGTGCCTTCCATGCACTGTAACCGCAGTATCTGAATGTCCACTAATTTCGCCACCGTACATTGTGAAGCTAGCGTCATGGTAAAGGCGTACACCGCCAGTCGGTACAGCACCAGCACCAGTGTTGCCATGAATAGTTCCGCCTGTCATGGTAAACTGTGCGAACCTGCCTATATTTACACCACCAGCAGATACAGGTGTTGTTCCCGTATTATTGTATATAGTTCCGCCTGTCATCACAAATTGTCCAATTTGAGCGTTTACACCGCCAGCAGTTTCCCCCGAATTATAGCGAATAGTTCCGCCTGTCATTGTAAAGCGCGCAACTGATGTACCTCCTCCAGTCCCAGGATTTCCTCCGGGGGTTAACGCTACTGCAGAGATCGTCCTAGTCCCATGTCTATGACAATTTTCAATCACACTTCCAGAGTTCATAATAAACTCACCACCGTGTAATACTTGTACACCACCTGAGTTATTCGTATTGTTGGCTTCACCTCCGCTTAAGGTGATGTTTTGGCATAGTGTTAGGCTACTTTCTCCAAACACAACAAAATGCGTCCATATGCTATTTTCTTGTGTCAATATACGTACATTAGCGGTATCTTCCATTATATTAGAACTTACCAGCGTGATATGGCGATTTCGTGATATCTCTATCGCGTTACCGACCCCCCATGTACCTGTGACTAACGGCGCTGCAAAGCAATTATTAATAGGGATAACAATTGGCACCCCCTCCGGTGCCGCATTAACCGCAGCCCGAAGCTCCGCCCATGATGTTACACCATCCACAGGGGTTGGTGTCGGCGTAGGTGTAGGCCCAGTGTCACTACCCCAGCCATAAGTAACAGTAGTAGAGGGCACATTCCTAAACAATGTTACAACAAACAGATAAGCAGTTTGCCCACCTGTATCAATAATGTTAACTGCATTGTTTCTGGCAATAGGGTAAACAGTTGCACCATATCTCCCAAACTCTGGGTTCATAGCTGAAGCGACTGTTCCAGGGGTGTCGTTGGGGATAACAACATAAAATTGCGTATTTGGATGATTATCATTAACAGAGATAGTCAGTACTGGATTTTCTCCACTCTCCCCTATAAGTCTAAACATCCTATCGAGAGTTGAATTCTGTGGGGTGAGGCCAAAGTTTGTAAATGCCGATATGGAAAAATTACCGCCGGATGATAGCATAGGTAAAGCAGGCCTAGTGCTTAAGTCATAAAAAGCGCCAACACCAACCATACCATCTCTGGAGACAAGATTAGGTGTCCCCAAGCTTGGACGCACACCCCATAAATTGCGAGCAGAAGCGGGACTATTGATAAATTTAGCTGTTGTATGAGTAGTGCTTCCGGCTACAATGTCTCCGCCATCAGCAGCAAAGTTCTCCATAAATAAGAAGTAAATTAAACTAAACGCCATTTCACCAGTTGCAGATGTTGATCCCATAAGGCCTGCCGCGTTGAAAGCATTGCCAATTGTATTGGGCATAGTCGATGTTTGTAGTTGATTGCGGTTAGCGTTAAATTGGTCAATAGTTGCTGCCGGCGGAAGCAATGTCTGGAAGTAGTCGTATATGGCACTAACATACGCGCCGGCAGTGTGCCTATGCATTAGAGTCGAATGCAACATGCTCATGCCAATATTTTTTGCACTTCTATTAAAATTAACAAAATCTCCAACTCCATTGCCGGAATATGAATTTCCCGCCGCATTGATAAGCCTTTCTGACAGGATTACTTCAGTACCCTCCCGAGCCCAAAACTTACCTGCAAGCTCGCTTAAAGACTCATTAAACCAGAGGTACCGATTAGGGGTTGGAAAAGCAGGGTTTTGAGTATACACACCAAAGTACATATAGAACAACAAGTGTTGAAACTCATGTGCAAACATATTGTAAAAGACTAAATTCTCCACAGCTGCTTCTGAAGTAACACGTCTATACCCAAAGTCCCGTGCTATATCCATGTGAAGCAGAGCAATAGGTACATGTCCGTTATTAGTGAAAAAGTCAGCATCTGTATAAAATCCGGCAATAAATCTGTCATTAGGTGATGATTTACCATCAATGTTATATAGTAAGACATTAATCCTTCCATCTTGGTTGACATCACCAACAAAGGGCATATTCGAGTATGGAGTAGCAATCCGTACGCCTTCAAATGGTGCGAAGTCCTGAGTCATTCTCGCATAGATATCGTCAAACCGCTCTACTATCTCGTCAAGCAGCGCAGTATTTTCTGATACTGCAGCCAGCCGATCTTGGTTCGCCCTTCCAGGGTTACCCGCCAAGTTAACTGTAGCTGCATATGCATCCGGGTCTAACACCCAAATGTTTACATGGTTACCCTGTCTTACAAGATTGCCTTGAACCATACTAAAAAATTCAGAGCCCGCCACTGGCGATACCATCGCATTAAAAAGCCGAGTACTCCCCTCTACATACAACTGTGGCGAAAAGGGTGTAATACCTACAAATCCATCATACTCAGGTGTTACATGCATTTGTGGCATGTGAATAATATCACTATCATCAATACTTACTTGTTCAAGCCCAAGATCCATAGCGGGCCTGATTGGACTAAAAAACTCCGACCGCATCTGCTCCAGCATCTGGTCAAAATCATGGCCAACATCACCCTCCGGCGTAGCTTGCACCATCAGCGTAAAACTGCCAAATACCATAACAACAGCTAAAACCAGAGTCAAAAACTTACCTTTTGAATTAAACATTTGTACCCTCCTATTCCATAATGTGTGTGTTTTGGACATATTATTTCACGAATCAACATATGTCAACATAACGTCTTGTCACAATTGCACATAAACCCCCTGGAACCTTGACATATGCGCATAAAATGCGCATAATTACTCTGCGAGAGGGGTCAGAGTATGAAACGCAAAGATTTAATAAAAAAGCTAGAGCAAAATGGCTGGTATTTTTTAAGGCGTGGAGGCAATCATGATATTTTTACTAACGGCAAAAGAAAGGAACCCATAAGCCACCAAAGAGAGATACCCGAACCCTTAGCAAAAGCGATATTAAAAAGAAATGAGATTATATAAGCCATACATGAAAGAGGTGTATAATGAAACTAGTCTACCCTATAATCCTAACACCAATAGAAGAAGGCATACTCGTTTATGTGCCAGATTTAGATATTAATACTCATGGCAAAAACTTGTCGGATTCTATAGAGATGGCAAGAGATGCTATAAGCATATGGTGCATATGCCATGAGGACGACGGACATAGCTTGCCCGCTCCTTCTGAGTCATCACATATTAAACACAGCAAAGATGAAATTGTTACATTGGTAGACGTGAATCTAGAATCATACCGGAGGAAATTAAGCAATCATACCATACGAAAGAACCTTACAATTCCTTCATGGTTGAATGAACAAGCTGAGATGGCGAACGTAAACTTTTCGCAAATTTTACAAAAAGCTTTAAAAGAAGAATTGCGAATAGCGCAATAACTGCTGCTTTATTTGGCGTATAAATTTAGTTATCTAGGGGACGAAAGGGTTGGCATCATGTCAGATCCTCCGTCCCCTTTATGTTTATGCTAATCCATCCCTCTATGCAACTGCGAAAAAACTTCACATCACGCATTGACAGCTATCAAAAAATATGTTTTAATCCCACTTGTTTAGCACACCTAGATTAAATGTTTAGTATATTTGCTATAGCAACTAACCTAACCATAGAGAGAGGTTTCCCATGGAAATCGGCGAAAAGCTAAAGCAGCTTCGTCTCCGCACCAACCTAACCCAAGAAGAACTAGCCACCCGTTGCGACCTTTCAAAGGGTTTTATTTCGCAACTGGAACGAGACCAATCTTCGCCGTCTATAGCCACTTTGGTAGATATATTAGAATGCCTAGGCAGTACACCGGCAGATTTTTTTAGGGATTCTGCCCCGGAGCAGGTACGCTATAAACAAGAAGATGCATATTCTTCCGAGGATGAAGAACTGGGCCACACGATAACTTGGATAATCCCAAGCGCTCAAAAGAACGAAATGGAGCCGATATTAATAACTTTGCGCCCCAAGGGTTGCACCCAAACCTATGACCCTCACGCGGGGGAAGTATTTGGCTACGTACTTAGCGGCTCGGCAACACTGCATCATGGCACACAAAAATGGAAGATAAAAAAGGGCGACAGCATATATTACCACGCTACACTGCCCTACTACTTAGAAAATCACACGGCCCACAACGCGACAATATTGTGGGTTAGCTCCCCGCCTAGCTTTTGAGATAGCGCGGGGGACGCTACTGCAAAGGAGTGGTCACATGCCCCGCCTCATTGAGCTTGTAAGCATTGTAAAAAAGTTCGGCCAAAGCACTGTGTTGGACGATATTAATTTATATATAAATCAGAACGAATTCCTAACGCTACTGGGCCCAAGCGGCTGTGGCAAAACCACCACTTTGCGCATTATTGGCGGTTTTGAGCAGCCCACCGGTGGCGATTTGCTTTTTAATGGCGATTCAATTTTAAATACCCCCCCCCACAAGCGCCAACTTAACACGGTCTTTCAAAAATACGCGCTGTTCCCCAATATGAATGTAGCAGAGAATATTGCCTTTGGCCTAAAAATTAAAAAACTTGACCGCGCAACCATACAAGAAAAGGTACGGGATATCCTTAAACTCGTAAACTTGGAAGGATTCGAAAGCCGCACCGTTACGTCCCTTTCTGGCGGGCAGCAACAAAGGGTAGCTATTGCCCGCGCACTGGTGTGTGAGCCAGAGGTGCTGCTTTTAGACGAACCCCTAGGCGCACTGGATTTAAAGCTGCGCAAAGAGATGCAAGTCGAGCTTAAAAACATGCAGCAGAAGCTTGGCATAACCTTTGTGTATGTAACTCACGACCAAGAAGAGGCCCTAACCATGTCAGACACGATAGCTGTGATGAATGAAGGCCGAATCCTGCAAATTGGCACCCCGGAGGATATTTACAACGAGCCTAAGAGTGCCTTTGTTGCCAATTTTATAGGCGAAAGCAATATCATTACAGGCATTATGCTGGAAGACCGCAGTGTAAACTTCGCGGATGCTGTTTTCGAATGTGTAGACAAAGGCTTTGCTAAGGACGAGCCGGTAGACATAGTAGTTAGACCTGAAGATATTCGTATTGTCGGCGAAGGCGATAGCCCTCTGACAGGCATAGTAACAAATGTGACTTTCAAAGGCGTACATTATGAAATGCGAGTGGAGGCTAACGGCTTTGCTTGGAAGGTGCATAGCACTGTGCTTTCGCCGGTAAACACAAATGTCGGGCTTGCCATTGCGCCGGACTTGATACATGTAATGAGGAAGGATTAATCAATCCCCGGCCCTATAAATCCGCGAAGGGAGGCAACAGCATGAAGCGGCTTTTTACTTACCCATATATAGCCTGGCTTATTATTTTTGTTATCGCGCCGCTGTTGCTGGTATTCTTCTACGCGTTTACAAGCACGGACGCATATGGTCACACATACTTTACTTTGCAGAATATGCAAAAATTCTTTGAAGGCATTATAGAAGGGCAGCCTTTTTTCCAAAGGATTTACATCAGGGTAGCAACGCGCTCCCTTAGAATGGCGCTGCAAACCACCGTGATATGTTTCCTGTTGGGATACCCCCTTGCGCATATACTGGCAAGCAAGGGTTTCCGCGATAAGCCGATTTTGTTGTTCCTGTTCATTATGCCAATGTGGATGAATTTCTTGGTGCGTACCTACGGTTGGATGACAATTTTAGAGCGCAACGGGATTATGAACAACCTTTTAAGACGAGTTAATTTACCTACAACAGATATTTTGTATAAAGACTCGGCTGTATTGCTGGGGATGGTGTATAATTTCCTACCCTTTATGGTGTTGCCCATTTATACCGCGCTTACAAAGATGGATAAGCGTATTATCGAAGCGGCGCAAGACCTTGGCGCAAGCCCTATTAATGTATTTTTGCGAGTGGTCTTCCCTTTAAGCATGCCCGGTGTCGTTAGTGGCATCACAATGGTTTTTATGCCGGCGGCAGCTACTTTTATTATCCCCAACTTGCTTGGCGGCGGACAGTTTTTCCTATTAGGCAACCTTGTAGAGCAACAGTTTTTGCTGGTAGGCAACTGGCATTTTGGTTCCGCCGTAGCTGTTGTCATGATAGTGCTGATGCTTGTAAGCACGTTTATTCTTTCACGGTTTGACCGCCAAGAAGAGGCAAGTGAAGGAGGGATGCGGCTATGATTCGCTTTTTCTCTAATTCGCTGGAAGTGTTAAAGCGGTTTTATCTGGGGGTTATTTTGTTTTTTATGTATGCTCCCATTGCCGTGTTAATAATCTTCTCTTTCAACGCCTCGCGCTCTCGCGGCACGTGGGAAGGCTTTACTCTTGACTGGTATATTAGGCTATTTAACGACCAACATACCCAACTTGCCCTGCGTAATACGGTTTTGATAGCAATATTTTCTACTATTTTTGCTACAGCCATAGGGACTGTTGCGGCACTTGGCATAGACAAGTTAAAAAAACGTTCGCGCACGGCAATAATGTTGGTAAGCCGCGTACCCGTAATGATGCCGGATGTCATTATAGGGATATCCTTGATGATGCTGTTCATGTTTGTGTTTAGGATGCTTGGGTTTGGGAGCCTTGGCTTTGGCACAATGCTCCTTGCCCATGTTATCTTTAATGTCCCATATGTCATACTGTCTGTAACCCCAAAACTTAGGCAGCTTGACCCAAACTTGTATGAAGCTGCGTTGGATCTAGGTTCAAGTCCTTTACGAGCCTTTGTACGGGTCATTTTGCCAGAGCTTTGGCCGGGGGTTGTTACCGGTGCCATGTTAGCGTTTACAATGTCTGTGGATGATTTTATGGTCAGCTTCTTTACAACAAGCCCGGGGGTTCAAAACTTGTCGATTAGGATTTTTTCTATGACCCGCCGTGGTGTAGACCCAAGCATTAATGCACTGTCCACACTTATATTTGTTGTGGTTATGATTATGCTTATCCTAATCAATAAACGGGACGGGCAACTAATACGCAAGAATACAGAAGATGACACAAATTAAAAGCCGTGCAAAGCACGCACTCCGCCGTAGTGCAGGCACACGGCCCGTAGCGAAGCGAGGAAGCAAGGACAGGCTTTGCCTGCCGCAGCGGCGGGGGTTTGGGGCAGCGCCCCCATTAAAAAGGAGGAATGATAAATGAAAAAAACACTATTCATGTTAGTACTAGTTATGGTAGCCGTATTAGGGTTTACAGCCTGCAACAGTAATAATGAGCCTAGCGCATCCATAACAAATGAATCTACAACAGATACAACTGCAAACCATCCACCGCTTAATGTGGCAAACTGGGGATTATTTATTTACGAGCCGGTCTTGCAGATGTTTGAAGCGGAGTATGGGATAAGGGTCATATATAGCACATATTCCACCAACGAAGAGCTGTATACGATGATTGTACATGGCGGCGCGGAGTTTGATGTCGTTGTACCATCCGATTACATGGTAGAACGCATGATTAACGAAGATTTACTTGTGCCTCTTAACTGGGATAATATCCCTAACGCACGCTATATTTTCCCAAGGTTTCAAAACCTGGCGTTTGACCCACAAAATCTTTACTCTTCCCCATACAAATGGGGGACTTTTGGAATTGTATATAACACAACCAAAGTAGACCAAGTCGTGGATTCTTGGCAGATACTATGGGACGAACAGTTTGAAGGCGAAATCTTTATGTATAACAGTTCACGTTGTACAATGGGCGCGGTACAAAGGATGCTGGGCTTTTCTATGAACAGCCGGGATCCAGACGAGCTTAACCAAGTAAGGGATGCTTTAATCCAGCAAGCCCCCCTTGTGCGCGCATTTTTGGCAGACCAGATTATAGATAATATGATTGGCGGAGAAGGCGCTTTAGGCACTGTATACAATGGTTGCGCCAGATGGATTATTTACTATAATCCCGACCATAACTTTGTTGTGCCACAAGAAGGGTCACAATTGTGGTTTAATTCCATGGTTATCCCTGCGGCTACTCGCAATCAGGCTAATGCGGAAAAATTCATCAACTTTATGAACCGCCCGGATATTGCGTATCTTAATACCCGCTATACACGCTACTCTACAACAAATACTGGCGCGTTTGAACGAGTCCCGGACTACTGGCAAAACTGCCCTATCTATTGGCCAGGTGAAGATATACTTGCCCGCGGTGAAGTCTTTGTAGACCTTGGTGATTTTAGAGGCACCTTTGAACTTGTATGGACGCAGGTTTTGCTTGCAAGCAATTAGATTAAGCATAATCGCCTTTAACCAAATCACCAAGACTTATAGGCGCAAAAATAAGGCGCAAATTGCCCCCTTGCCGTGGACAGGTTTTAGTTTGGCCTGTTTTACGATAAGGGGGCATTAATTTTCGTCATTACTCCATTTTTTAAGTGAATCACGCATATACTCTGCAACATCCATTTCGTATACCTGGTCTAGCAAGCCTTCTTCAATTATGTCCTTTGCTTTGCCATTGGCTTTTATCTCCCCGTTTTTCATAAGAATCATATCGTCGCTTAGGAGCATAGCGAGGTTTATGTCGTGCAATACTCCTACTATGGCTCTATTCCCATTGGCCACCCAATCTTTTAGATAACTGATAATTTCAACCTGGCATTTAAGGTCAAGATGGTTTGTAGGTTCGTCCAATAGGATTATACGCGGCTCTTGCGCCAAAGCCCTGGCCAGAAAAACCCGCTGAAGCTGCCCGCCAGACAGTTTTGTTATGTCTTTGTCTTTTTCATCTAGTAAATCTACCGCCTCTAGGGACTGCAAAACTACATCTTTGTCACCTATAGTGGGGGTACCGGATATACGCCCTCTTATGTGCAGGTACCTGCCCATCATCACAGTATCGTACACGCTATACGAGAAATAGACGCTAGGCTGCTGGCTTAGCATGGCTATGTTTAGCGCAATTTCACGCCGCTTCATAAGGCTAAAGGACTTGCCCTGCACTTCAATTGTGCCTTTGGATGGCAATGTGTTGGCGATTGCCTTCAGCAAAGTGGTTTTGCCACAACCGTTTGGCCCAACTATGGACACACAACCCTTTACGTCAAATGTTATATTGCGGATTATATCTACGCCGTCGTACCCGGCAGATAATTTATTTATCGATAGCATGTTTGTCTCCATGGGTCAAGCGGGAACGCTCGTGTTCCCATTTGACTCTCAAATCAAGGTTACGTGATTTCTTCTCGCTTCGCCTCGTTGTTAATTTCTTTTAGCTTGGAATTAATCACGTCATAGTACTGCGGCGCATGTGGCTTATGGCAGTTTGTGCAACTTTTGGTGTCCTTAAAGTATTCAAAATTTCCGCCACATTTATCTCCCAGGAAATATAGCGGGCAGTAGCAAAATAAGCAATTAAACGCCTCGCGATTAGGCATCTCGTGGCATGGGAAGTATTTACATTGGTGGTTGCAGAAATACTTATAGCTGTTTTCCATCACAAAGCTCCTTCAACTTTATCATAAAGTTTACCCTTTCCGCTTGTTGAAATAGATATAAGCAAAAAATGGCGCGCCAATTATAGCCGTAACAGCACCAACAGGCAGTTCTACGGGTGATGTCAACGTCCTTGCCGCAAGGTCGGCAACTACCATAAAAGTGCCGCCGACAATAGCAGACATGGGAACTACATGTTTATGAGAAGAACCAAAAATCTTACGCACAATATGCGGGGCAACCAAATCTACAAACCCTATAACGCCTACAAAAGCAATGGCGCTTCCCGTTAGGGCGGCAGCAGTTATCAGTAGCGTCAGCTTTATTTTTCGGATGTTTACACCTATGGACTGAGCTTGTTCTTCCCCAAAGGTCATAACATCCAGCTCCCACTTAAAGTATGCGATTAATAAAACGCCTGCAAGCGCGACAGGGGCCAAAATATATACCGTATCCCAGCCCAGGAGCCTAAAGCTACCCATTTGCCAAAATATCATCCGCTGAGTACCTTCACGAAAAAATGAAAACAACAGCGTAGAAATGGCGTTAATAAATAAAGCGAATACCATCCCCGTAAGGATTATCGTATGATTTTCCATGCGGGCATCTAACTGCCTTGCCATTGCCATTACTATCAAAATTGTAGCAAAACCAAAAATAAAGCCCAATATCGGCAACGATAGCATTGGCAGGAGGGGCAACGTCACACCCACAAGTATCACCAAAGACGCGCCAAGAGACGCACCAGAAGACACTCCCAACGTATAAGACGAAGCCAGCGGGTTACGCAAAACCGACTGCATAACCGCTCCACTAACCGATAGCATCGCCCCCGCAATGAAAGCCAGTAATGTACGCGGGAGGCGTTGGTTCCACACAATACCAACGCGCCCGTCGGTAATATGCTCAGGTAAGCTAAGCCCAAACACATTATGACCGACTATGCTTAATACATCCGAAGGTGGGATATTTACGCTTCCTATGGTTATGCCAAGTAGTATAGCTATAACACTTACACATACCGCGATGATTATTTTTGTTTTCATTGGAAATATTCTGGGAATACGGCCTCAGCTATCTGCCTTAGGGCAATTATAATATTATGGGTTGGGCGGTTGCTGGCTGCTGTGTCTATAATAAATATTGTCTCGTTTTGTACAGCCGTTAATGCGTCAAAACCCGGTCTTTCCATGATTTCGGCTATCGGGTCATCTAGGAAGTCCGTTGAGGTTAGGATTACATCGGGGTTTAACTCAAGCAACTGTTCTTCCGATACACTTACCCAGCCTAATTCGTCCGCAAATATATTTACCGCGCCTACGAGTTCAATCATCTCGTGAAGGAATGTACCCGTACCAAAGCTAACCATCCACGGCACGGGAGAAATTTCAAAATATACAGTGCGAGTTTCGGTAATAGTTGCAGCAATTTCCTGTATATCGTCAATTTCTGCTTGCATATTTGCTACTATTGCTTCCCCGGCTTCGTCTGCTTCCATAACGGCGGCAACAAATCGTATATCTTCCATAATTTCCGCTATGCTTACACTGATGGGCATATAAATTACAGTAATGCCCACGGCAGAAATGGGGGCCATAGGGTCATCTTCCCCACCGGCCCTTGTCATGCCTGTGACAAAAATAACATCTGGCATCAAGTCTGTTATATACTCCACGTCAAAGTCCGTAATGCCAAAATCTCTGGGTACATCGGCCCTAAGACCTACAACATCAGCGGCAAACCTATCTGCTGCGATAATTTTATCACCAAAACCTAACGCGACCAGGATTTCAGCATTAGACGGCCCCAATGTCACAATTGTGTTGATTTGGTCGGGTAAGATGATGGCATAACCTTCCCTGTCTATTTCGGGGCGGGTACTTGCTTCTTCTACCGAGGGTTCCGGGGTTGGCTCTGGGGTCGGCTCCGGAGTTGGCTCAGGGGTAGGTGCGGGTGCTTCGGTTTGCTCCGGCACCGGTGAGGCCGCAGGCTCGTTATTGTTGCCACCGGTACAGGCTGCCAGGACTAATGTCAAAATTAATACACCCATTAATAAAGTAAACTTACTTTTCATTTGCTTCATTAGAATCTCTCCTTTTTATTTAAGCAATACTGGGCTTGATAGCCTTCGTCAGTAGGGCCAAAACCTATTTGCTAGATTTTCAAGAATTGCATGGATCCATCAGGCGCGCAAGTAAGACTGTACCCTCGCCCTGGTGCGGGTTGCCATTCGTAGAAATTATATTTGTCCGGGAATAGATGTTCCATTATAAAAGCGATAACACCGCCGTGGAGCACCGCCAAAACAGATACGCCTTGCTGTGCCTTGGATAAAAGAAGCTTTGACCCTTCATCGGCACGCAAGTTAAAATCCTGTTTGCTTTCACCGCCTGGACAGGCGAAGTGGCCAACAGCATCGTCTATCCAGGCTTGATAATCAGCTTGGCCGTCTAATTGGTCATGACTCTTCATCTCAAAGCTGCCGAATTGATATTCCATTAGCTGGGGGATGATTTCACTTTGTACTGAGCCATATAGCAATCTAAGGGTCTGCTGTGTGCGCAGCAAACCGCTCGTTATATACAGGCTTGCGGACTTTGGGTATATACCTTGGTTTTTAAGTTTGACAAGCTCGGCAGTGCCGTTATCTGATAGTGGAAGGTCGGTTTGCCCACAGTATAATCTTTGCTCGTTTGCCATGGTCTTGCCATGGCGTATTATATGCAGCTCCATTTTCACCTCTTTAAAACTGTAGGAATCCCGCAATATAAGCGGATAACTTCGTCAGACCGCTGTGCAAGCAAGCCAAGAAATTTGCCTGTTTCTTCACGCCATCTGCGCATAACCGGGTCAATAGGCACAACGCCGCAAGAAATATCATTACATATGACTATGGCAGCATGGTTTTCATGCAAAAACGGCTCTATCTCTTCAGAGATATTTTTATCAGCTTTGATAAGCGACAAAATCCACTTATCTATCTCATATACAACTTTTTTACCCACAGGACATGCTATGGCTTCATCTGCGCAAAAAAACACATCTTCTTCCGCCAACTCAAAACGCGTAAGCGCATACTCCAGTTTACCCTGGTAAGCCCCGCCAAAAATAAGAATCATATGATAACCCCCTGCAAAAGCGCCAACGTAATAAGCCCGCATAACTCACCAATAACCATGGAATAACCAAGCAAATCCCCAGACACACCATCAAAGCCCTTATATGCCTTTCTCATGGCGGCTGTATATCCCAAGATTACCGCAGCCGAAACAATAAGCCCGATAAACCCCGCATAGAAAAAAGCAAAACCTACCGCAATCAGTACCATACTGCTTACATATGCTTTTACCTCTTTGCCAATATCACCAAGCATAGCAGCGTAGTTGCTCGCAGGCATATGTCGCAACATGAAAATCGCCAACGCGGAGCATCCCCGCGAAATAACACATATAACAATTAGCATGGCCCAATACCTGCCACCAATCACTACCGAAAACACAGACGCAAACTGTAGAAAAAAAAGTATCACAAGCATGACAACCGCAAAAGCGCCTACAGTCGGGTCTTTTAATATCCGCAGTTTGTCTTCCATCGGGCGATAGGAAAGCAAAGCATCGCTTGTATCCATGTAGCCGTCCAAGTGTATAAACCCAGCAACAAGAAACGGGGCAACCGTCAATAAAGCCGACACGACCATGACAGGCAGATTAAAATCAGCTAGCACAGAGACAAGTAATGAAATACTCCCCCACCATATCGCGCCAATTAACAAGCCAATAAGCGGCAGTTGCGCAACCATTACAGTTGCAAGCTTCTCATCCCAGATATGAAATGGTAAAGGGATAGCCGTAAACATCCCAAGCGCCATGTAAAAACTTTTGACAAACCTCATATCGTTTCACCATCCCCCTTTCTAAACACATCGCTTCCTTTATGCACTATTATTTGCGTATACACCGCTTCTAAAACCACATCGCACTGTTTCGCCATTAAGCGGTCAAGAGTGGCAAGGGATATAGTAAAGAGCGCCATCTTGCTGCCTTTTGGCCAGCTTTTGCGCATATGTGGATTTACCGTTTTTACAGCCCCCTGATATGAAAATCCTCATCCTTAACTGCCTCCAGATATTCATCATCTATATTGCCTTGCTCAAATGTACCCATATCTTTAAGTATTGCGCAGGCCGCATCTATTACGGCAAACATAATAGGGCAACCACTACCTTCCCCCAGGCGCATATTTAGGTGCAAACATGGTTTTAGCCCTAAAGCGTTTGTGGCATGGATATACCCTTGCTCGGCAGAGGCATGAGAAGCGAACATGAAATCTTTCACATGAGGACTTATCCTTGACGCTGCCAATGCCGCCACAATGGATATAAACCCGTCTATTACCACAGGGATACGCATAACCGCCCCACCTATGAAAACACCAGCCATTGCGGCTATGTCAAAGCCACCCACTTTTGCAAGCACATCAAGTGTATCTGCCGGGTCGGGCTTATTAAGCTCTAAAGCAGTGCGAATGATATCAACTTTATGGCGATATGCCTCGTCGCTTAGCCCTGCTCCCTTTCCGGCGGCTTCGCGGGGCTGTATGCCTGTAAGGGCACATAGTACCGCTGCCGTTGTTGTTGTATTGCCTATCCCCATTTCGCCGGCGCCCAGTAATTTATAGCCGTTTTTTACAGCATCTTCGGCAGCCTTAATGCCGGTTATTATGGCATTAACTGCTTCATCACGAGACATGGCGGCGCCTTTGGCAATATTGTACGTAGATTTTCTTATTTTACGGTTTACTACCATCGGATGATTGATGTCGCCATTAACGCCTACATCTACAATAATTAAGTCTGTATTAAATTGCCTGGCAAGCACATTAACCCCCGTAATACCCTTGGTGAAATTAAGGGTATGGGCATATGTAACGCCTTGCGGGGCAGAGGCTACCCCTTCTTCTACAACGCCGTTGTCTGATGACATGATAATTACACACCGTTTTGTCGTGTCATAAAACATTTCACCACCAATGCCTGCAAGTTTTACGGCAATCGATTCCAACTCACCAAGGCTCCCCGGCGGTTTTGCTAAGTTGTCAAGCCTGGCTTGCGCCTGTGCCATAGCAACGCTGTTAAGCCCCTTGATCTGTCTTAAATATTGGTTAAATTCTGTCATGCAAACCTCTCCTTATCAAAATGAATCCATAAAAAAACCCAATACCATACAGGCATTGGGATATATTATCGCAATAGGTTATAAAAGCGCGCAAAGCACCTTACCACATTACAATAACCATACCATCCTATACTCTGTAGGATACTACGGCAGCGGCTTTTAATATAAACCGCAAAATGAGGCAGGTCTTTCGACTTAGACTTTATAGCGCAAGAGTTTCGCCTTCTCAAGCATATTGCTTAATGGCCGCTTGGTATAACCAAACATGAAACCTTACTTGTCAACACGGCAGCAGGACTGTTCAGGATTCTAACCTGATTCCCTATTATCCTGCGTATTTGTTAATAAAAAATACGCAGGCACCATCATTCCGTAAAATATTCAGTTTTAGAAGCTGTGTTCATAGGCGACAACGTCGCTTTGGCGGTCAATTATACGCCACTTTTCGTTGGCATTTCCTTTCTTGCCTCTTGGCAATCTGCGTCAATACCTCCTCAATTGGCGCATAATTGCCGCGCCTAACCGCCATCGCCGCCTATAAACACAGCTTCTTATTTTGCTAATTTCAACAACGCAAGTTATATATTATTTACTACATTTTTGTCAAGTTATTGTTTGTTGCTTATCTACACCTGATTTTTTAAACCTTCCAAACTTGCTTAATACCCAGCAAATAAACAACGCGATTGGAAACGCGGTCCATGACGCAATCCAAAAGTCCAGACTTATACCCATTGCCAAAAGAATGACAGAGAAAATGTAATATAAGATATTAAAAACCGTGTCAATTGAGTAATTGCCTTCGCGTATTATGTTTACGACTTTTATCGCACAAATAATAAGCCATGAAAGTGGAAAGGCTACCCATGCCCCTGTTATAACTTCAGTTATAATCCCTACCGCAAATATAAACAATAGTAACCAAGGTGTTTTTATTTCGTCTTCGCTACTACTTTTTTTCCTTACCAGGGGGAAAATGAAAACAAATAAAATCCATGTTATAGGCCCGGCTAACCATGAGGCATACATTGCCCCGGCAAATACCGCGCCATATACCATTATCGTGGTAATTGCCATATAAATGGCTTCCTCAAACAAAGACTCGAATGTGTGTGTAAACATTGAGCCTGTATGTCCACCATTTTTTCTTGCGTCAATAGCATCTTTAAAGTAGACAATAGTTGTCGTCAAAAGAAACAACAAAGGTGATAATGCGCGAAGCTCATTGAGCTCCCATCTATTAGCGCTATAGTCATTATACTGCCCTTCAGCAAGCGTCTGCGTTATATTGCTTAAACTTCCGCCAAAGATACTAATACCAAACTGGCCTTCTAATATCTCCGGAACAACTAAAAGCACCCCAACAATTATTCCTGTTATTGTGAAGGCATATTCCGAAAAATCCCATTTATCATTTTTTTCTATATCACAATCTTGATTATAACTTTCTTGCATGCAGGCAACTCTCCTTGTTGTTTCGTTTCATATACAACATACGACAAAATGCATTTTTCTATTATAGCATATTAATATTGAATTCCATGGCCAAGCTATAGCATTTTGGGTGGATTTATGATAAAAAGTAGGTTGAGCGGTGTCTGATACCGATTCCAAATTAAAACCTGTCTGACAGAGCGGCGGCTTGAAACGCAGAGTAAGCGTTTCAAGCGGTTTTGCCGCGATAGGCAGATAGGATTTTAATTGGAATCGGTATGAATCGGGAAGAAGTGTGAAACATCTGCGTAGCGGATTTCACTGGGTAGAGTCGCACCAACCTGTTTGTTCCGCCAACGAAGGAGGCATGAATTAAAACAATGCGAAATTATGAACGAGAAAAAACGGAAAGAGTAAGATTTATTCAAAACGTGATAGCATCTGCCAAATCTGACGGCATTGTATTTGCCAACAGCGGCGGTAAGGATGCGGCTCTTGTGGGCATATTATGCAAAATGGCTTGCGACAATACACTGGGTTTGGCACTCCCTTGCGGCGTAAAACGCAACTATGGGTCTGACCTGGATGATGCCGCTTTGGTATCCCGGCAATTTAATATAGAGAACAAAACAATAAGCTTGACAGCAATCCGCGATGAGATGGTTCAAACCATAGGCAATGCCTCCCCCCTAACCCAAACCGCAATCGGATACCTGGCTCCCCGCCTGCGCATGATTGCCCTATATGCTATATCCAACAGTGAAAACCGTCTTGTGGCAGGCACCAGTAACCGGAGCGAGATTTACACTGGCTACTCCACAAAATGGGGCGACGGCGCTTATGACTTCAACCCGATTGCCGACCTTACCGCCACCGAAGTTCTGGAGTTTTTGCGCTTTTTAGGCGCGCCTGCAAGCATAGTACAAAAAGCCCCGTCTGCCGGCCTGTTCGAAGGCCAAACAGACGAAGCCGAAATGGGTATAACTTACGCAAGCTTGGATAATTTCTTATTAACCGGACAGGTTTCTGAGCACGATGGCGCTATTATTGACAAGTTACATTCCGCGAGTAGCCACAAGCGCAGGCCTCCTGCCATGTATGGTGCGCATGATGTCTAAGAAAGGGATTGTCATAGTAGGGCTCTTACTTATCGCGTTGGTTGCGGTAGCACAGTATACCTTCGACTGGATTGGCGTTGGCGCGCAGGACATGCGCATGGAAAACACAATGCAGTATGTCTCTTATTCACATGATGCCATTCCTTCGTTTCATAGCAACAATTCACGTTTTTTCTATTTTACAACGCGCACAGGTATTAGATATGTAACCTCGGGGGGCGAATCCCGGTGGCAAGAGCAGTTTACTCTTACCCGGCCGCATATGGCCTCACGGGGAGACATTGTAGCCGTTGGCGAGGACGAAGGGCGATTTATT
>Ga0123355_10002025_pt1 | contig 28654 bp, 25 predicted proteins | sample TergutEmb28metaG_3_FD_89872 | JGI IMG/M metagenome (GOLD analysis project Ga0123355, IMG submission 89872) | Embiratermes neotenicus P1 segment gut microbial communities from Petit-Saut dam, French Guiana - Emb289 P1 | ecosystem: Host-associated > Arthropoda: Insects > Digestive system > Gut ... | reverse complement strand
CTTTTTGTTGATTTGTTTCCTTATTCAGTCGTCGGAAGTGGGGAGTGCAACAAAACTTTTGTTTTGATACACTCCCTTATTGTTGTTATATTTTTCGTTATACCATTCCGAATATATTTCCTGCAATTGTGAGCCAAATAGCCATGACGATGATAAGGAAAATCTGAATCGGAAGCGAGGATATAAACATATCCTTAATCGAGTAGTAGCCCTTCGAATAGGTGAGTAGCGGTACAGTGTCAAGCGGAAGCAAGAAGCAAGCGCAGCCTGCGATAGCAGCAACAAGCATGACGATGGAAGGGGAAACACCCGCACCGATTGCAAGTGCAATCAGCGGAGCGCCCATTATAACTACAAGTGAAGGCGCAACAGGAATTATTATAAGCAAAGCGAAGAATAGAGCAGCAGCAAAGGCGATAAGTATAGGAGTAGGCACGCTAAGAATCGGAAGTACGGCTACTATGAAGTCGCTCACGCCGTTAGAAACCATGAGATTGCCCAATGAAATAACCGTTGCTATAAGGAAAACCGAGTCCCAGCCGATACTACTAACGAAGGTATCGAATTTCAGAGTTTTAAGCTGAGGGATGCACAGCACACAAGCGCCAAGCACTGCAACGACCATGATATTGATACCGCTAATCCATGAAGAAGAAATCCAAAGAGTCATCATGAGACCTGTGATAATAAGAGCTGTTATCTCGGGTTTGGTCATTTTTTTCGGAATTTCAAGCTTCTCGATAAAGGCCTTTACCATATCCGGGCTGATTTCGGCGGGTTTGTGAACTTTAAGGATGATCCACCATGCGACCGGAAGGGATACTAGGGCGATAGGGAAGCCTGCTGCCATCCACTGTACAAATGGAATGGTCATTCCCGTATGGGTATAAAGCTCATTGAGCGCAAGTAGATTAATGGTACTGCCGATAGGTGTGGTTATCGCTCCTATCATTGTGGCAACCGGAACGGCTATCATGAAAGTGCGCCCGGAACGTCTCTTGTCATCGGGATTTTCATATAGCTCTAAGAAACTCAAAGCTATGCCCATAAATACGGCGCAGGTAGGTACGCTGGATACAAAGCCCGATATAATTGCGGTACTTACCATAATTGCAAGCAGCATCAACCTAACATTCTTGCCGAACTTCTTTAGCAAGGCGACCAGTATTCGCCTTGATAGAGGTAATGTAGTGAACACGGCGGATATGCCGAATGATGCAATAACAAACAGTATGACAGGGTTTGCGATGCCGGTCAGCGCAGCTCCGAATGTTGGAGCGACTCCGAGAACAGGCATGAGTCCCAAAAAGAAGAAGCAGATATGTAGGATTCTAAACGGTGAAGTTATAAGCATTACTAAAAAGGCAAGTAGCATGCCGATTGTTCTAATGCCTGCTTGAGGTAATTGACCGATTTCGGGGATAAAGAGCATGGATATTAATATTGCCGAGGCAAGGATAATGCCGAATATTTGTTTTGGTTTCAAGGATGCACGACCTCTCTTATATTATATCCGAGGGTATGAAAGTCCCATCGGCTTTAAATAAATTACTAGAAGTGATAATTGACTGTATATGTGCTTTCTGTTAGTCTGTCATAAATCGGGTTTCTTCGGTTTCGACAATTATGCTGGGAGGATATCTTATGATTATTACCATAAGCGGACAGTATGGCTCAGGGGGACATGAAGTTGGCGTGCGGGTGGCTGAAATTCTAGGCTACAAGGTATATGATGCGCAGATTATTGTCAGGGCAAGGGAGATCTATACGCGGATCAGCGAGCGTGCCGATAAGCCAAGCTGGTGGCCCAGCTTGAAGTTGACACCTTATAACACTAATGATGTTTTTCCACATCTAGGTACGGCGCTGGGTCAAGCAGAGCTTGAGCTCAAGTCCGACCAGATGACTTCAAGTTCGTCATTTGAGAATCTAGGGGAGCAGACGGATAGCTTCCGTCGGGCGATGATGGAGTCCTTGAGCGGTGCGATTATGGAATATGCTAAAGATGGAGACTGTATACTCTGCGGTAAGGGTTCGGACTTTATTTTGCGTGGTAGACCTGATGCGATTCATGTTTTTTCTACTGCTGATATGGATGCTCGTATCAAGCGGATTATGAGTCAGTATAACTTAAGCTTGGACAGCATCAGCGGGTCTAAGTGGTTAGCTCCGTCTTACACTCTCCAGGAAGCGGGTCAGCTTCTTAATATGGAGCGAAAAGATGCACTTGAGCTTATGTATACGACTGATAAGCGACGTTCTGATTTGTTTGAGTTTCTGACCGGTGAGCGCTGGGGGGATTTAGAGCATTATGACTACCAGATTGTCGGCAATGATTTAGATTTGGACACACAAACGGATGCGTTTTTAGCGTTTGTTCGAGACAAAATGTAAATAATTTTCTAAAATGAAGTACTAGGCAGCTCGTTATTCTAACTTACGAGCTGCCTTTTTGTCAATGCTTTGTTGGCCCTGATGAGCACTTTGTCAATCTCTAGAACTACATTGTTGATATTTTGTCTGCTTTTGAAATAGGGTCTACTTTCAGCTCCTTATTTCTTCGCAACAGAGCACTGCAACACTATAGTTCTATAAATTCCAAAAATATTTATATCAAAAAGTCAGCACTTTATGATACAATATCAAGGCGTAATGAGGGGGAATAACATAATGCTGAATATAGAAAATGTAAGCTATTCTTACAAAAACAGCGATAGAGATGTGCTGAAAAATGTTTCCGCAAATTTTGAAGGCGGAAAACTTCAAGCTATAGTCGGTCCGTCAGGGAGCGGCAAGACTACCTTGCTTTCAATTATGGCAGGTCTTGACCGTCCAAAATCCGGCACGGTGACAATAGACGGCGATGATCTTGCCACAATGGACCTCGATCAGTATCGGCGTGAGCGAATAGCAATAATATTTCAAGCGTTTCAACTATTTCCGCTGCTGACAGCAATCGAAAATGTCTGCTACCCTATGGAGCAAAACGGCGTAGATCGCAAAACCGCGCAAGTGCGGGCAAAGGAGCTTCTTGAAAGTGTGGGCATAGACGAAAGCAAGCACAACCGCTATCCCGCTAACTTGTCAGGTGGTGAGCAACAACGTGTGGCAATCGCAAGGTCGTTATCTTCAGGGGCGAGGGTCATACTGGCTGATGAGCCAACAGGAAATTTGGACAAAGAAAACGGCGATGCGGTAATTGGTATATTGCAGAGCCTTGCACATGACAACGGTTACTGTGTCATCGTCGTCACTCACAACATGGAAATAGCCGAAATCTCCGATGTGATATTTCGTATGTCAGACGGACAGATTGTCGAGAGCAAGAGCAATCAAGTGCAACCCGCGCCGTCCTCTCACCCATCTATACAAGACACCCTTACACAAAAGCAAGTTATGCAAGTACAAACTGCTGAGTCATCTCCACCGCAGAATACCCGAAAAAAACAAATCTCCGTCATCTGTGTATTGGCAATTCTTCTGGTTTTGTCTGTGATTTTCGTATTGAGCTTACAATCTTCGGAATCCGCATATGTTCCAAATATTGCAGAAACTTTGACCACAGCGGAATCTGCCGGGCCGGCAACACTCTCATCCGGGCCATCTCTTGATTACTTAACAGAAATCCCGACAATAGAAGCGACAAACGCAGTTGCTTTGGCATATGCCACAGTAGGCGATTTAGTAGGCTTCGGTGAATATAATTGGCTAGTGCTAGACGTGCAGGACTACAGCGCATTGCTGGTCAGCGAAATCATTTTGGAGTTTAGACCATTTCACGAGACAAGAGAAAGCGTGACTTGGGAATACAGCACCATACGAAATTACTTGAATAATGAGTTTTTATACAAGTTCAGCCCCGATGACAGGGCAAGGATCGCCGAATCAAGACTTACAAACAATGATAATCCGTGGTATTACACCCCGGGTGGCAATGATACTTACGACAGGATATTTTTGCTGAGCCTTGAGGAGGTTGTAAGATACTTCGGTGACAGCGGGCGGCTCGGAAGCAGTCCTACTGAATGGGGAACTTTGCTTGATTGGTATGGTCAAGAACGAATAGCACATGACAGATACGGAAATATATCTTGGTGGTGGCTGCGCTCACCGGGCGGTGCTGAGAACTCTGTTGCCGGTGTTCTCGGAGATGCCAATGGCAGTATCGCCGTTGTTGGCGCGGAGGTCAACAGTCCCGGCATCGGTATGGCTTTTGGAGCAGGTGTCGGAGTTCGACCTGCTTTAAGGTTATATCTTTAAGTCCGTTTTTTGACAGGGAGAGATTTGCATGTTGCCTGTAACAAAGAAATCAAAAAACAATCCGGTAATATCGGCAATCGTGGTCGCACTACTAGCTGTCACGATGATGTTTTTCGTCGCTTGTTCGAGAGATTCAAGCGATGGTGATACCGTTGATTCGCCGATAGACTCTGCGGCTTCTACCGAATTACCTACAGGTGTATTGATTCCCGACTTGCGTGGTTACATGCGTGAGGATTTGGAACGCCAATTTGATAACTTAGGCTTTGCTCCCACGTTTGCAAGGCTATTCGACGATTCACCTCCGGGCACAATTATATATATTGCACGTGTAGGACAACGTGCCGAACATGGCGCAACTATAGAAGTGCACATTTCGGCAGGTCTTCCTGAAAACGTATACGAACCTACGCCTTTGGCTGACCCAGTTGTGCTTCCGCCCGATTTATCCGAGCTATCTGCACCACCGCAAGTGGGAGACAATATAGGCTTTGGCGGCATAAACTGGCGTATACTTGATATAGAGGACAATAAGATACTACTCTTGAGTGAGTTTATTTTGTTTTATCAGCCCTTCAACAATATATTAACAGCCATGACGTGGGAAGACAGCACTCTCAGACATTATCTGAACAATGAATTTTTGAGCAGATTCAGCCCTGATGAAACCGCCCGCATAGCTGTGACAAGAAATATATTCAGTGATACCCGCAGACAGTTTGGGGATATGATATGGTACCTGCCCGGCGGCAATGACACAGATGATCTGATATTTTTGCTCAGCACACAAGATGTGGAGAGACTTTTTGAAAGCGATTCCGCACGGAGAGCGACAAATACAGGATGGGTACATAGAGATGAATATTCGGACATGTGGTGGTGGCTGCTCGATTCCGAAGGAGAGTTCGTTTCTAATGTTGTCAGGCATGTCGGTAATGTTATGGGCATGACGGTAGACACATGGTGGGTTGGCGTTCGACCTGCTTTGTGGCTGTATCTTGAATGAGGAATACGGCATGAAAAATATCTTTATCAAATCCATATTGCGACAGCCTTTAAGAACTATGTTGCTTATTTTGCTTATAGCGGTTACATCGTTTTCATTCGTTATGCGGGGAGCGGAGTACATCATCATCAACGAAAGAGTCAATGAAGTCAGCGGTTTTTTTCGAGCTGTCGGACAACTAAACTATACCGGCTCTTCTTGGTATCATGCTGACGTCGGGCAGGCGGCGGAAGTCGTGTCGGAAAGTTCCTATGTCGCATTTAGCGACCGTCGCCGCACAGTTGAGGCGATTCTCATGGATATGCCAAATACTAATGTTGACGGGCAATGGATTAGAATGGTTGGCCGCTTAGGCTTAACGCCTCTCGATGCATTTTTTTACGGAACACTTATCGACATAAGACATGCCGATGATTATCCGTATATAGTCTTGTATGTGGAGGTAGACAGCGTTTTGCGCGGACATCCTGAGACTATACAAGTGGGGCAAACTCTCGCCGTCCACTATTTCATGGATAGCACAGAAATGCAGACAGGTCAGACGGCTATTGACGGAATGCAAATAGGTGAGCGTTATTTTCTTCGTGGTGTACATTACGGTCGTTGGGAAGCTCGTGAGAGCGAGTGGCCTTTTAATTTTTTTGACAGATTCGTCATGCACCCTATCAGTGAAGTTACATACGATGCTCTCTTTCGCAGTTTCCCAAGAGCCGGAGTGTGGTATGTGACAGCCAATCACGGTGAAGATGTAGATTTGGCTATACCCGGTCTTGAGCGTCTTGCTATGGAGCTGCATTGGGTTTCGTTTGCGCAAAGCAAAGTACGGCTTCAAACCACTGTGGATATGTCATACATGCCCATAATGCAAGAACAAAGTCGTCCAAGAGGCAGGTTAACAGAAGGTCGCCTAATTACACTGGAAGATAATGAGCAATCACGCTCTGTTGCCGTTGTACATGAAGTCTTTGCAAGAAGGCGTGGGCTTTCGATAGGCGATACTTTAACCATAGGCATACCCCCGGCACAACGACGCATAGGAAGCACTGCATCCTCCGATTATGTGAATCTTGGTGTCATGGGTGAGGTTCATGCTCCCCTTGCACATACTTTGGAACTGGAGATTGTGGGTTTATTTGATTTCACAGGCATTTCCTATTCGCTTGCAACTCCTTGGGCTACAACATTTATCTACATGCCCGATTCTGTTTTGCCGCCCGATGTTACCATAAGGAGCGGCAGAAACTATGACCATATCTCTTTCTTATGGCATAGCTTCGTGCTAAACGACCCTAGGGATGCAGATGCTTTCTTGCTTGAAAACAGAGATACTTTGGCAGGCTTGGGATATACTGTAGAATTTTTGCCCGGTGTCGATGGCGCAAGGGAATTTTGGGAATCAGCACGGCAAATTTTGCAGTCTGTCCGATTTAACATGATAGTGTTTTCCGTTTTGGCGATTTTAGTATTGATGCTTACAAATTTTCTATATCTTAGGCAACGGCAGAAAGATTTTGCCATATTGCGTGCATTGGGCAATCCTGCGGGAAAAACAAACCGCCAACTTCTTGCCGCACTCTTTCTCATTGCACTCCCTGCTGTAATAATAGGCGGCATAGGCGGTTGGCACGCAGCCCTAAATGAAGCCGCAAATGTCCTCAATCCACTCGGCGATGCAGTAGGTCCCCTTGCAACGGAAGTCAGCATATCCATACTATGGCTGATTGCCCTAATGGTCGCAGTTTTGGCAGGGCTTATAGTTTTAACGCTGTTAGTCAGCCTGAAAATAACTCAACGTCCGATATTAGAACTACTGCAAGAGTCTACGAGTGCGAAAGTAGCTTACGGGCGTCAAATGTCAAATACCGCACCAAGTCCCATACAATCCAATACTACACTCCCCAACACGGAAACCACAAGCCGGAAAGCACCCAATATCAAATATGTGCATAATAATTATCAACTGTCTTTTATTTTCCGTCACATACTTCGCCAACGTGCAAAATCCATCTTGGCTGTCATCGTAGCACTGTTTTTTGTACTTGCGCTGGGATTTTTGCAGACAACTATCGACAGAATTCAGCGAGAAATTGATAATCTGTACTATACTACGATTGTAACCGGCGAAATAAGACAGGCAGACCCGCTAGATTTTGCACATGGTCGCTTTTTTAACAATGTGATTGCACCGCAAACTATTGAAAATGTTGCCCCTCTTGTCCGAAATATGTATATTGAGGCATGTCACGAGTTTGCCGTGCTGGTCTTGGCAGATGAAGGTGGTGCGCTTCCCGGTAATTGGTATGAAGTTGCCAATATCAATTTAGATTTAACACCTTTACAGAATTTCGAAAGATTTGACCCTTATCTTATAGGGATAAATGATGTAGAGCGTTTTGTAGAGATAAACTCAGCCAGAGCGGTCAATCATTCACCCCGTTTCACTTGGTTGCCAAACGATGAGGTAAGTTGGGTTACAGACTGGGAGTACTATGACGTTAACGCCCTTGTAGGCTTGAAAATCAATTTTGCCGAAGGCTTTTATCCCGGATCTTTCGAGTTTATGGAAGGCAGCCCCATACCTATTATAATTTCTAACCGAATCATGGGTCTGCGTGGGTGGTCACATGGGGACATAATATATGTAGGTACTATCACAACGAGACATTCAAGCACATGGAATCACTCTCAAGCTGTAATCGTTGGTACACATAACCGCAACATAAGTTCAATCGCTTTTGCAGGCGGTGCAGTAATGCCGCTTGAAGCCTTGGAATACGTTGTGGGAGATGAGCTTAGATATATCTCGATACGCTTTGAAATTGATCCCGCATTTAACCGTGAGATATCATATATCCAAGCGGAAATCACAGAAATTGTAAGAAGATGGGGTGCAGGAGAAACACCTTTAAGTCTGATTCTGAATGATGAAATCCTTCGAATGGTAGTTGCCCCAATGGAGCAGAACCTATCACTTCTCAGGCTTTTATATCCCGTAGCAATCGCTCTGTCTGTAATAATAGGTTTGGGGTTATCAATGTTGCTTATGCTCCAAACTGCCAAAATCGCCGCCATCATGCGAGTGCTGGGCGCATCAAGAAAAAAATCCCGCATTACGCTTTGCATTGAGCAGATGGTTATATGTCTCATTGGATTAATTATAGGGATTATTATACTTACTATCGCAGGCTGGGGTTTTGGTTTTGCATCTTCGCTCTTATTAGCAGGACTGTATTTTGCGGGAGCACTTACAGGTACTGTATGCGGTGCGATATTTGTAACCAATCGTCCGCCGCTTGAGCTTTTGCAGGTAAAGGAATAAGATAAATAACAAAAAACCCGAGAGCATTTCGCTCTCGGATTTTTCTGTTGGCTTATTTAGACTTAGAGTGGTCTTACATTGACTGCACGCAATTTGCTGCTGTCTTTCGGATCCGGCTCTGACTCATAAGTTACTTTTTGACCTTCGTCAAGTGTTCTGTAGCCATCAGTTTGGATAGCTGAGAAATGTACGAATACATCGCCTCCGCCATCATCGTTGGAAATAAATCCATAGCCTTTTTCTGCGTTAAAAAATTTGACTGTACCGTTATTCATGCGGCACCTCCTGAGAAATATTCTTCTGGCATAGAAAAATCCCACACGATTGTCAGACGAAAATTATTGGCTGACATCAAGTGAGACTAATAATCATACGTACAGAATTAGCTCCAGTCTATCATTAAATTCGCAAAAGTCAATGAAAATATTTGCTTTAAAGTTATTTTATGCTAGAATGATATTAATCAAGGAGCAATTAATACGTGCATCGTGACAATTGGCAGCATTAGAATGACATTATTCAGTGGGCAATTAATACGTACATAGTGATAATTCGCAACACTTGTTAGGGTGAGGGGATTGGAAGGATAATGTATTATGAATGCTATAAATGAAAATGATTCAACTGTCTCAGCATACCAAATGTCGAGGCCGCGGATCGACAAAATTCTCGATAATTGCAAAGATTGCAAATTAATTTACGTAGTTGCCGGTGCCGGCTACGGAAAGACACAGGCGGTACGCAGCTATGTAGAAAAACAGCAAGATGCTATTGTAAGATGGATACAACTTACAGAAGGCGATAATATAGGCTCTCGCTATTGGGAGAGCTTTACTCATGTTATCTCTATTGACAATCCTGAGATGGCAATGAGATTGCGTGAATTGGGCTTCCCGGAGACCCTTACACGCTTTAAGCAGTATGCTGAGATTACAAGAACTATGGAGCATCAGTCGCATAAGACATTTCTGGTGCTTGATGACTTTCACTTAATACACTCTGCCGAAGCTCTGGCTTTTGCAGAGCGTTGTGCTCATATGCGAGTCCAGAATACCTGCGTTATCATTATTTCAAGAAAAGAACCTGATATGAACGTAGCATCTCTGCTTTTCAAGGGTAAGGTTAGCTTTATAACCGAAGAAGAACTGCGCTTTACGACAGAGGAAGCGATGGATCTTTTCCAGCGGTGTGCGATACCTGTTTCTGCTCAGGAGCTTTCTCCGCTTATTGAGGCAACCAAGGGTTGGGCGCTTGCGATCAACATGCTTTCTATTATCTTGAAAAAAATGCCCAGCAATCTAAAATATGCGCTTAATGTTATGGTTCAGAATATTTTTAAGTTCTTTGAAATTGAAGCATGGAAAGATCTGCCACAAGAAGTCCAAAAGACCTTAGTTAAGCTATCCTTGCAATCTGATCTTCCGCTTGTGCCACCGCAGAAAAATATTGACGAGATGAAATTTCTGCAAGACACACCGGAATTAATGTCATTTATGTGGACGGATAACTTGACGGGAAGCTTTAGGATACATCCGCTTTATGTTGAATTTTTGCAGACGAAGCACGATATTTTGTCTGACGAGGAGACACAAGAAGTATATAAATGGGTTGCTGAGTGGTGTGCCGAAAATGATTTTTACATGAATGCGATACACTACTATGCAAAGTCAGGTCAATTTGAGCAGATGATTCGGGCATTTTTTGCCTGTCCTCTCAGATTGCCACGTGATGCGAGTGAGTATTTTCTAAATATCTTAGGGGAACTTGGCACGGGGGAGACGGAGCAGGATAAATATAATATATTATTTTTGAAGCACTTCTTTACACCTGTCATGCTAGCCGGGGCAGGTAAGTACGAAGAAGCTAAGAAATGGTCTTTAGATGTCGTTGAGCAATGGGAAAGTCAGGATAACCCGCTTGCTACCGTGCTTACTTATATCAGCTATAGTAATCTTGCGTACATAGATATGTATATGTGTACATTTACTCATGAGTATAATTCGCCCATGTACTTAAGAAAGTCGCTTGAATATTCTAAGCGTTCTTCCCATCAGCGTGCCGAGCTTTCTGAGACATTTATCAGTGCTGATGTACGTTCTTTTGCCTGTCTGGTAGGTGAGGGGGCAGCGATTTCGGAGTTAGATGAATTTTTGGAAGCTGCAAAGCAGGTTGAGCTTATGATTGCCGAGACAACTCACAATGTGTATGCCGGCTATGCAGACTTGGTGGAGTGTGAGTATGCTTTCTTCAAAAATCAGCCCAATGATGCAAGAAAACATGCGCATAATGCAATTTTAAGAGCACGAGAGATGAAGCAATACGGTATTGCGGCGATGGCAGAGGAATATTTGCTTCACATAGCAATGCAAGAGGGCAATCGCTCCTTGGTGAAAGAAATACTTAGGCAAATGCGGACATATTTGGATAATCCGAATTTTTGGAGTCGTCAATTATACTATGACCTGTATACAGGGGCTTTTTATGCTCAAATAGGTCTTCCGGAGAGAGTTCCGCACTGGCTAATCATGGACGAAAAAGAGACGGCATCGGGGATACATATTCCTGAAAGAGAGCTTATAGTCACCGTGTCATATTATATCGCCTCTAAGAAATATCATCAGGCACTTGAAGTGCTGCGTAATTCTTATCCGAGAGAGCCTCATGAGCGCTTCTTGTTCGGGGAAATAAGACTCGCACTGCTGACCGCTGTGGCAAGAATAAAGACCGACGATACAGTAGGTGCTATGGCAGATTTTGAAAAGGCATATCATATGTCGTTTGATGGTATGTTTGAGATGTTTTTCATCGAACTTGGCAAAGAATTGCACACACTGGTTGCGGCAGCACTAAAGATGGGAGAATGTAGCATCCCGGAAAAGTGGCTTAGAGAGATCGATCGCAAGGCATCCATTTACGCCAAAAAATGCACTGTGGTTGCCGATGCTTTCGGTGTTAAGGAGAGTCCCGGCGAGATTATCGCACTTACAGACAGGGAAAAAGAAATATTGGCAGACCTGTATCATGGTCTTTCTCGTGACGAAATAGCGGAAAATAGATATCTTTCAATCAATACCGTTAAGAAAGCGCTTCGCTCGATATATCTAAAGTTAGATGCGAAGAACAACATTGATGCTGTTCGTATCGCCGTTGAAAAGAAGATTATTTAGAGGATAATTTACAAGATATATTGGAGATTGTTAATATTTGAAGGTAATTTATCAATATTAATGGTGAATGCTGTTGACTTTATGTAGCGAGTGGAGTAGAATGCGTAGGTAATATTTAATGTTCGGCATTGGAGTGTTAATAGTTTGAAAGAATTCAAACTAAAAACAGGGCATGTGCCACTCGCTCCCCTTGCGGGAACCGCGAGAGATGCACGAAATGACCATTCCTTTTCGTGGTCGTTTTGTGTCTAAATATTTTCAAAAGGAATGGTCATTAAAATTGCAATGAGGTTTTTCAGACGGGTACTTGGCGTTCTCGGATTAGCATTAGTTTGGATATTGTTAAGAGAGAATTTCAGCCTTTTTGACTTAGCGTTGGGGATCGTTGCAGGCGCAGCGTGCTTGTATTTCACAAGCCGTTTTTTGCCGGCAGAAAGATTTGAGCCGATAAAGCTCTCAAGATTAATTACATATCCTTTTTGGTTGTTGGGACAGATTTATCTGTCCGGCTTTTTTGTGATTAAAATGATCATTATGGGTGCAAGAGCCGATATCGTACATTTTGACACGAAGTTAAACAGCAACACCTTGAAGGTGATAATGGGTAATTCCATAACTCTTATACCCGGAAGCATAACTTTAGATTATACCGGAAGCGAATATACTGTTGTTTGGATGCGGGCAAGGACTTCTTCGAAGCCGAGAAATGCCGGTGATGCGCTTAAAGGGAAACTTGAAGCTAGGCTTATTAAGGCTGATTATAAGAAGGAGGATGACTAGCGATGGATATTCTTATGATTGCCTTGGGAATAGTGGTAGCTTTCATTCTACTTTGTATAGTACGTGCGCTTATCGGACCGTCGATTTGGGATAGGCTCTTGGGCTTAAATCTTGTAACTACGAAGGTTATAGTTGTGATTGTTCTGTTTTCGTCGCTTAGCGACTTGCCATATCTGCTTGATTTGGCGATAGTTTATGCCTTGATAGGCTTTGTAGGAACCATTTTTGCCGCCCTGTTCTTCATGGGAAGGGTAAAGGAGGTCGGAAGTTAGGTGGACATACCACAAGTACAGCTTATTATCAGCAACATAGTCATTATTATCGGGATAATATTCATGGCTTTTGGTGTCGTGGGTCTTTTTCGTTTTAAGAACTTTTTCCTTAAGATTATGTCAAGCTCGAAGATAGACACTGTAGGTACGCTTACTATTATACTCGGAGTGGCGATCCGGCATGGTATTAGTTTCTTTTCAGCAAAACTGCTTTTGCTGGCTGTTATATTGATTGTTCTTGGACCGCTTTGTAACCACATGGTTGCACGCTCGGCGTATCTTTCCGGGCACAAGGCGACCGGAGGCAAGGCGGATAAGCCCGCCAGCGACAAAAATTTGGTAGAGGATGAGAAGGCATGACCGAAGCATTGCTCTTATTGTGGGTGGTGGCAGGTTTACTGATCTTGCAGGAGCAGACAGTTTACCGCATGGTAATCTACTTAGGAGTCTTTTCACTTATTACAACTATAATATTTCTGTTTCAAGGTGCGCCTGACGTTGCACTTGCAAGTGCTTCTGTGAGCGGGTTTTCTACGATTTTTCTTGTAGTATGCTTTGAGAAATATTATGGATCCAGAGAGAAGAAATTTAAGCGCAGGTCACTTAAAGCTCGATTTACAAAGATGGAGCCTGTAAAAGTGGTTCAAGGACTGGGTGCGCTTGGTTTCTGTGTGGTTGCATGTCTTCTGTTTATTCGCTTTCTCCCCGGCGGAGAAGCTTCGACTTATCTGATGCACCAGTATGTCACTATGTTTCAGATTGATGTAGGTGGAGAAAATGCGGTAACTGCGATTTATCTGGCATATCGTCTTTATGATACGGTGTTTGAAGCTCTTATGCTGGTTGTGAGTGTCGTCGCTGTTGTGCATCTTTCAAGATTTGATGAACTTTCTTTCAACGAAGGTGAGGGAAGTGAGGTTCGCCATTCGAAGATAGCTATTTACACAATACGTGCAATATGCTCGGTGGTTATTCTTTTTGGTATCTATCTAATTGCAAACGGACATATTTCTCCGGGTGGAGGATTCCAGGGCGGGGTTGCGGTTGCAGTATTTTTCGTATGTCGATATATGGTATTTAATATCTATGATATCAAGATAACGACAGTGCTCAAAGATGAGAAAATTGTGTTTTTGGGCATTATACTCGTGGCGATATTCGTTATTTTCTTGGGAGTACATCAGCATTTTCCGTATCAACACACGGAGATATTGCAGACAGTGTACTTGCTTATGATGAATACTCTTATTGGTATTAAGGTTGCATTGGGATTCTTAATGCTATTTTACAGATATGTCGCAGTAGACAGAAGGCGCAGTTAATAGGGAGGAGAGCTAACATGCGGATGATGGAAATTATTCCTATAATAGTGTTTTTTATAGGAATGTTCGGACTCATCACGAGTAGAAATATAATAAAATCAATTGCTTGCCTCGTATTACTTGAGATGGCTGTGATTGTGTTTGTCCTGGGATTGAGCTTTAGAGCGGGTATTTTGCCACCGATCGGTCAGGGTTTAGAGCAGAATCTCCATAACATAGCTGACCCTCTGCCACAAGCTCTTATGATTACGGCGATAATTATAGGTCTTGCTGTGACGGCAATAGATTTTACGATGATTATTCACCTTGTTCGCAAATACAAATCGACAGATTGGGACGAGGTTAAAGCTTTGAGCACGGAGAGTTTTGATTAATGCTGACTTATTTTGTGTTAACACCAATAGTTATAGCGGTATTTCTGTACTTGTTCTCGTCGAACAAGGCAAGCAGGATTATCGCCGTTGTTCTGCAAGCTATCTTCACAGGATTTGCAGTCTATCTTCTGATTCAGACAAGGCTGATGGGTGAGGTGATTACCTTTGTTGGTAATTATCAGGGATTGCTGGGAGTTGTGCTGCGGGCAGATATGATGGCAGCAGCTTTTGTACTGCTGACGACAGTTTTGTTTCTTGTTGTGTCTATATATAGCCTTCATGAGAATAACAGCAAGCTCTTTTGGCTTCTTATGTTTATCTGGGAAGGTATCTTGATAGGCGTATTTCTTAGCCGTGACTTCTTTAATGTATTTGTACTTGCTGAGGTTGCTACTGTTATTGTGGCAGTGCTTATCATGTATGATAAAGGCAAGCGTAGCATGTTCGACGGGCTTGTGTTTCTGATGACAAACACTGTTGCGATTCAATTTTATCTGTTCGGAATCGGGTATATCTATTTTCTGACGGGCGTTCTCGATATGGAAGTTGCTGCTACGGTATTAGCGGGCTTAGACAGGAGTGTACTTATTCTGCCTTATGCTCTTATGATGACGGCTATTGCCTTTAAGGCTGCGGTTATTCCGCTATATAGCTGGCTGCCCAAAGTGCAGGGTATGCCCAGAGCGCCGTCGGCGGTGGCGGCACTACTTTCGGGGCTTCATGTCAAGAGTGCGATATATCTGTTTATCCGCTTCCAAGATGTGTTCGAGCCGGTGGCATCAACTGAATTTTTCTTGATAATTGGACTTATAACGGCAGTAGTCGGCGTGGTTATGGCGATTTCGCAAGTGGATATCAAGCTGCTTCTTGCATACAGCTCGACAGCGCAAGTCGGTCTTATTATTGCAGGACTTTCGCTTAATGATGCTTATTCTTTTGCCGGAAGCTTGTATCACATGGTCAGCCATGCTATTTACAAGGTCGCACTGTTCCTGATAGCGGGTGTGCTCGAAGATATGTATGGTACACGTGATATGCGCAAGATAAGTGGGGTTTTGAAGAAAGATAGATATATCGGCATAGCGATTATTCTAGCGATATTGGGTGTGACAGGTGCACCGTTGTTTAATGGTAATGTTTCCAAATATTTCCTAATGAGCGGTGCTGATTATGTGGTTAATGTCGTGATGATTCTGATAAATCTTGGTACTATCCTTGTTGCGATAAGATTTGCCATTATGCTCTTTGGCACGGCAGATGAATCTTTTGTCGGGAAGAAAACCGCAAAGTCCAGTGATATCTCGATTTATATTCTGTGCATATTGTGCTTTGTGGGTGGTATCTTCGGCGAAGAAATTATGGCATTTCTATTCGATGTGCATTTTGAAATGTCGCTTTCAGGTTTTGTACAAAAGATGATCATTCTGGCTGCGAGCTGGGTGGTTGGTATATTGGCTTACAAATACCTGCTAAGAGGGGATAGAGGCAATAGATTTTTTAAGCGGATTAGGTCGATTGACTTGAATTTCCGGGGAATTTGTTTCTCGATCGGTGCGTTCTTCGTCGTGATACTTGCTGTTGTAGGATTTTTGTATTAGTCATTACAAACCACTAGCACATCGCACTTTTAAATAATCGGCAACTATTAAGCTAAATAAATATTTAATCGTTAACAAAAAAACTACGTAAAATCCGGATGGTATTATGCGTAGTTTTTTCGATTTGTTCTACTGAAAATCGGAAGTGACGTCTATATACTTTTGAGCAAGAAGCAATTACTATTACTGCCGCAAGGCTTGCAAATTCGACCTTTTTTGTCAAGATTCGGCAATAAATTTATGAAGAAATTTAGACAAAACTGCTTGCTATTTTACGGTGCAAATGATATATTTATTTCCGGCAAGTCAAATACATAATTATTTATTTAGAGGGAGATTTATTTTTATGGAGAAAAGCGGTTTTCAAAAATATTGCGCGGAGTTTATAGGCACGATAGTTCTCGTTTTCATGGGTTGCGCAGCGGCAGTATTTCTTGGTGTTGGCGGGCGTAGCGAGCATCTGGTAGTTGCACTTGGTTTCGGTTTGGCAGTAGTTGCTATGGCGTATACCTTTGGCGGAGTATCAGGTTGTCATCTTAATCCTGCGGTTTCTCTTGCAGCACTTCTTGATAAGCGCATAGGTGTTAAAGATTTTGTTTGTTATGTAATCGTCCAGATTCTAGGGGGTATAGTCGGTGCAGCACTTCTTGTTGCTGTGGTGAATATATCCGGTGCTTATGACTTCACAGGCGGATTTGCAGCAAATGGTGTTTACCATGCCGGTGGCATCGGTGGTGCTTTCCTTGTTGAAGTTATATTGACATTTATATTTGTACTAGTAATACTCACTGTGACTGCTGATCCTGCAAATGGCAATATTGCAGGTCTGATTATCGGTCTTACACTTACTTTCGTAATTATTATCGGACTTCCGCTCACGGGCGTTTCTGTTAATCCTGCCCGTAGCATCGGTCCTGCTATCTTCGCAGGCGGTCAGGCTCTTACAGAGCTTTGGGTGTTTATATTGGCTCCGCTGGTTGGTGGTGTTCTTTCAGTTTGTGTTTACAAACTCGTATGCGCAACCAAGAAAGCATAAGACATAATAAGAAACTCAACAAAAAATCTCTGTCTATGGGCGGAGATTTTTTTATACCCGTGAACAGCAACAACCATGCGAAAATTCTAATCAAGAGTATTAACAAACTCCATAATATTTGCAATTTTAGTATCAAGCGCACTAAGTCCGCCTGTTACAGTATACCACGGATTGCCATGTAACACGAATATATGACCGTTTTGTGCGGCGGCGGTATTTTGGATAATAGAATCAGACATAAAGTTGGCAACACCTACGCCTCCTGTTGGGCTGTCCATATCTGTGCGGTCTAATATAAGCAGGACATCGGGATTGACAGAGAGTATAAACTCCGCTCTTGCATCAAATCCGTGTTGGTCGCCCCATTGCGGAAGTTCGTCTGTTGGCGAGGTAAAACCAAATTCATCATATATCATATGGAAACGGCTATTTGGTAAAAAGAATGACATACGGTCTGCCCACACCATCACGAAAAGGGCAGTGGCTTCCGATTCACGCACTCTTTGACCGACATATTCCAGCCGAGCCAATGAATCATCAAGGTGTGCCTGCAAATCATCTGCGATGTTCGGGAAAATTTGCTTAAGTACATAAACATTGTGCCTCATGTCGTTTGCAAGGTCTGATTGTGCAGAGTTTTGTGTAAGGCGTACAAATGATGTGTTGGGGTAGGCTTCGTCTGCATGGGCACGCAGCTCTGTTCTTACTTCCGGACTTGTAGTTTCACCTGCCGCATTGTGAGCAAACGAACGCATACCCAAAATTACAAGCTCGGGTTGCACCAAGTCAAGCACATCCCAATTAACATAATGTAATGTACCGCCACGGATAACAAAATCCTGCTGACCAAACCACGCAACCTCATCAGGCAGTGTTGCCGTTGCGGGTATTATGAGCGTTTCAATTCCTGTGTTTTCCCACCCCACGGAATAAAGAATGTCTAAAACACTCCACTCGAAAATGGCTACGCTCGTTGGGTTTTGTAATACAGTAGATTGGTGGGCAACACCCGCTGCATCAAAATATGTTACCGTTACGAATTGCGAGGCCCCATCATTACTTTGGGCTTCTGTTACTGTCGGTGATGCTGTTGGGTTTGGTGCGGGTGCTATTGCCGTGGTGTTGGCTAATCCGGGATTTGATTCTGTAGTTCTTGCACAAGCTGTCAAGGTAAGCACAGCTACTGCTATAAGAATAATACCGATAATTTTTATTGTTTTCATTTTGATTTCCTCCAAATCTTTTGTTATGGGCAACAAGTGCATCACATTTTAAATGACCGGCTATAATTGCGTTAGATTTTTTCGTCTAGCAAGGCGAAAAGCCGAAGGAATACCACTGGTCTTTCAAGGTTTTTTAACGCAGGTAGGCGGAAAAAGATAGCGTAAGTATAGACTGATTATTTGGAATGTGATGCACTATCTCTTGTTTCATCATCACAATCGAAGAACAAACATACTCGCTTTCCATCGTGATTTGCTATGTGGAATTCATGGTCAAATGTTGGGTCAAGCACTTGCTTTGTAATCATTTTTTCGGGTGTGCCTTCGTTTAGTATCCGTCCGTCCTTCATTGCCACAATATGCCCCGCATACGCAGAAGCAAAATTTATATCGTGCATAACAATTACAATGGTTTTGTTAAGTTCCGTAACGAGTTTCTTAACAATTTTCATCATTTCCACCGAGTATTTTATGTCGAGGTTATTAAGTGGCTCGTCAAGAAAAATATAAGGGGTATCTTGTGCCAAAATCATAGCGATAAAAGCCCTTTGACGTTGCCCGCCCGAAAGTTCGTCTAAAAATCTGTCACGCAAATCGCCGACCATCATGTAATCAAGCGATTCATTCACTTTCTGCTTGTCAATGTCTTTTAGACGTCCACCACAATGGGGGAAGCGTCCAAATTCTACCAAATCATTTACAGTAATCCTTATACTGATTTGTTGCGTTTGTTTTAGAAAAGCAATCTTTTTGGCAACCTCGGCGGTCTTTATTTTTCGAACATCTACGCCGTCAAGCATGACCGTGCCCGATATGGTTTGTATGATATTCGACATAGCACCAAGTAAGGTAGACTTTCCAGCTCCATTCGCTCCGACAAGTGCAGTTATTGTGTTTTCTTTAACCACAAGGCTCACATCATCAAGCGTTTTTGTTAAGCCTTTATTATATGATTGGCTTATATTTCTAACTTCTATCATAAGCGATTCTCCTTCAAAATCAGATAAAACACATATGCACAGCCCACCAAGTTAATTATTGTGGTCAGCGGGATTGTGCCTTGCAGTAGTTGCTCTATTGCAGAACCCATGACTAAAGTCACTATTGCAACTGCCGCCGAACAAATGAATAATGGTAAATGCCTATGCGTTTTTATTAGTTCTCTTGAAGCATTTACAACCAACAGTCCTAAGAAAGCAAGCGACCCAATCATTGCTGTTGCAACGCTCATACCGACAGAAATTAGAATAAGCGTGTAGTTGAGTTCACGATTATAGGCAACGCCCAGACTCTTTGCCTGCTGTGCTCCGAGGCTCATAACGTCATATGTTCGGTGGCGCATAATCATCAAAACTGCCACAACAATAATTATTGGCCATGCAATATTTATGACATCTGTGTTCATGTTCATTACAGTAACGGCAGTTGCCGCTTGCACTTGGTAAAACTCATAAAAACTCATTAGCGATTGTAAATATCTTGCACCACTCGTCACAATACCCGACAAAACAATCCCAAACATGAGCAGAAATATAATGTTGTTTTTGTTTCGCCGCAGAATCGTTCCGAACATCAGCATCGAAATTATTACCATAACGCCCGAAGTCACAAAAAAGTTTCTGATTGGGTCTGTAAAAAATTGAGTAAACGAGCCGAAAGCAAAAACGAGTAATGTTTGAGTTCCGATAAATACCGAATCGAAACCAATCATGGACGGTGTTAGTATTCGACTTTGAGTTATTGTTTGAAACGCAAGACTAACGATTGCGATTATTGCTCCTGCCGCAGTCATGCCGATAATTGCCGGAATAGTTCTACTCATGATTTGTTCAAATGCAACAGAGGTCATGGGAATGCCAAGTCGCATGGAGTGTGCATATGTGCGTGAAAAAATATATAATGTTATTGATGCCACTATGAGCAAGGTTAGCATGGCGAAAACAACAATTATCCGCTTGTTTTGTAATTTTGATTTTGTACTTACCGAGGACTGGCTATGCTGTAGCATTAGCTGTCTTCTTAGAACTGCGTTTTTTACCACCGGATATCCCCCTTATCAGATAAATCATAAATATAATCCCACCCACAACGCTAACGGTTACGCTAACATTCATTTCAAAGGGGTATATGACAAGCCTACTTGTAATATCGCAAATCAGCACAAACACAGCTCCGAACATCATTAAGTCAAATATTGATTTTTTCAAATTATCCCCGTAAAAAGAGGTTGCCATGTTTGGGATTATTAACCCCACAAAAGGCAATGGGCCAACGGAAACAAACACAGCGGCACTTATCAATGAAATAACCACAAGTCCCAAAAAGACAACACGGTCATAATTCACACCCAAGTTTTTAGCAAAATCAGCACCAAGCCCGATTATGCTGAATTTTGTTGCGTACAAGACTGTGAAAACAAGGGGAACAATGACGATATACACCATTTCAAAATGCCCAAGCCGGGCAAAACTCGCTAAGTTAAAGGCGTTTAACATTTGTATCGCTTCAAACCGAAAAGCAATAGCCGTGCTAACGGCAGCTATCAGACCGCCATACATCATTCCAAGCAGAGGTATGTAAACAACCTCTCGTATTTTCAGCCTGTTAATAACCGTTACAAACAGCATAGTCGCAACCAAGGCGAACACGAACGCAAAAAGCGTTTGTATTACGCCTGATTGCGGAGGTAGGAAAATAAAAGCCAATAATAATCCAAGTGCAGCGGAATCTGTTGCTCCGCTTGTGCCGGGTGACATAAATTTGTTTCTGCTTATTGCTTGCATAATAAGACCGCCGACACTTAACCCCGATGCGGATAAAATTATGGCGGCTGTGCGTGGCACTCTGCTACGCCAAAACACCATTCGTGCCATTTCGTCGCCCGACCACAAAGACGAAAATGAAAAATCAGCAAATGAGCCAATCATTAGCGAGGATATAGTGAGTGTTATGAACAACACAATCATTGTAATTCGCTTCCAATGTCTGATAAAAATGCTTTTTGAATCTTCCATGTCAAGTTTTCACCTCTATTTGTGGCTTTGAGACTAAAGTTAGTCAAGACTAACTACGTGTGCAAATAAATGAGCCCTTCGGCTGTGTGTGGGGGAGGGGAGTTAGGGTGAGCTAACTGGGATGATGTTAGCATAGACTAACTCGATTGTCAAGTATAAATTTAAGGCAGTATAAATTTAAGAAATCGTAATCAGCGAGAAAGAAAACAGCATATCCGGAGTCTCTCGAATAAGACTATTGACAGAATCTATCACTGCGCCGGGGTAGGGGTTATTTGATAAGCCGAGCGATGCAGCTCTGCGCCTTGCAAAGCCATCATTATAAACAACAAATGTGCCATCTTCGGGACGATACTCTATAGCGATAAAGTGTGCAGCCCTCGTGTGCGTGTAAGCAAGAATGCTGACTCTTGAGTTTCTGATGGCATTATCAAGATTTAAGCGCTGTGGGAATAGGTTGTGATTAACATCATATCCCATTTCGACAAAGAGCCTCTCAATTGCGTGGGGAAAAGTGCCAAACATACCGTCTAAGACAGTTCCGCCACCTTCTTCAATGTGGTTGACAATCTCGGCAGGGTGTATGGGCGTGCCTAAGATAATCAGTGCATTATACGCCGCTATCCAGCCACAACCATTATACCAACCCTCGTTTAAGCCCGGACGATTGCCCATCCGCACCTGATTTGCCGGCGGTAGAGCTTGATTATCAATTAAGGTCTGCAAATCAAAGTCGATATTGCGGTTGTGCGCATAGTTTAATATAACTTCTTCCGGCTCGCTATCAAGATAGACTAGCGGAGCTACCTGAGTCTCTTGTTGTCTGCGCCGCTCATCTTCTTCCGCCTCTAGTCTACGTCGCTCATATTCTTCTGCTTCACGTCTGAGGCGTTCTTCTTCCTCCGCCTCACGTCTGCGCTGCTCCTCGATTTGTCGCTGCGCACTGTTGATTTGTAAATATACTGAATTAACTTGCCCTGTGTCGCCCAGCTCACGATAAATCTCAAGCGCACTTTGGAAGAACTCTATTGCTTCGGTATAATTGCTGCTTAGAAAGCTTAAAGTTCCTTGTGTTGTGTAACTCGCAGCTTGTGCTCGCCTTGCAATAATAATCAGTTCTTCGGCGTGCTCAATACCTGCAGTTGCACGAGCTTTACCATCTTCGAAAGATAATGTCACGGCAATGGAAAGGGCTTCTTCATATACGATAATTGCCGATTTAAAGTGCTCGTTGATTACAAGATTATCAGCATGCTCAATAAGCGCATAAAATCGGATATATTTATCCATCGTTGCAATTAAATCGGAAATGAAGCTTAAGTCAATATCCAAATTATAGGCATAGTCTAAGGCACTCAGATATGCATCCCTTGCATCTGTGTATTGACCACGAATGAAGGCACCATCTCCACCGATTATTTGCAGTGAAAGAGCTACTTGAGTGTCAGCAATATCTAGAGCTTCAAGGTTTCCAATTCGCATAGCCAGGTTGCCTGCATGTACAGCGGCTTGCATTGCGCTATTAGCCTCGCCTTGCTGAAGACTGTTAAAAGATGCGGATATGTAATTTTCCATATCGGAACGCAGGCTGTTAATATGTGAGCGCCATAGAAGAAAAGACACTACCGAAGCAGCTATAATCACTATTAATATGATGATTATGGTGGTGCGTTTCTTCATTGCTTATTTCTCCGATTTATCTCAGTCTTACAGCTTGTCTGCAATTAGCAATTGACTGCTGAGTTAATCAGCAGTCAACTACAAGTATATTATTTAGGGGGAGTTAAGTCAATGATTTTTGCCTTTTGCGTTTAGTCTTTAACGTTAGCACGGCGAATGAGCAGGAAATTGCCGAGGGCGAAAACAACACTAAAAGCAAGAGTGATAGGAATGGTGTTGAGTGGATTTGCAAAGAATTCAGCAAATGCAGTACCGTCGACGTCACCGGAAAAAACAAAGCCGATGAGATGGTCTATGAAGCGTGGTATACCGAAGGAAAGTGTAGCAACTGCGGCAACGGAGAAGATGACTTTTCCTATCTTGTTTAAGCGGTAATAGATAAGGCTGATGAGAGCACCGAGCTGCCAAGCTATGAAGAAAGTTAGAGTGTGCAACAGCCAACCGCCGAAGAATCCTATATCTGAGTGATGAAAACCGGAGACCGGAAATAATGCTAAATTTATAAAAGCTAGATTTAGAAGCTCACATACAAGTGCATATACAGCACCGACAATCAAACTTGAAAAGAGTGTGCTTAAAAAGCAAGCCTTACGTCCTATGCCATGTTGAATAAAGAATCTCAGATCTTCACGAGTGCCGCCGACTCCTACGATAAATAACATTATGATAAGGACTCCGCCAATATTGAAGTTTACTATCATTTCTGATTCAAATGCGAAGTCTACCACTCCCAGATTAACAATAGTTTGCTCAACTTCGTCAATCCTGATCGTGGTTGAAAAGAACACCACAATAATAAGGACTGCGGTCATTATTGCAAAGGATATTAAAGAAGCCCAAAACATATAGTTTAGTTGATAACGCATTGCGGGCTTTATTCTTAAAGTGTTCATTATATCTCCTCCTTAAAGCGTGAAACGCTGTCGTTTTCGTCATTCATCAGTTGAATAAAATATTCTTGCAGATTCATCTTGCCGATTTCGATACCCTGTGGAACTTCGTCCGGCTTGGGCATGCTTCCGTTTATTGCAGCAGTTTTCAGTCCGCCCAAACTACTGTGGGACAAAACTTCTTTTCCGATCAAATATCCGTTAAGTAATGCTGCAGGACCTGTGAGAGTATATCCCTTGTGCAAGAGTTCCTCGCATGGAGCATCTTTTATGACACGACCGTCTTTTATTATCATACAATGCTCGATTATTCCTGCGACCTCAGCGATCAAATGGGTGGAAATTACGATTGTACAGGGATTTTCGGAATAGCGTTCGATAAGTAGTTTGTAGAAGATGTCTCTGTGCTGTGCATCAAGTCCCAAGACAGGCTCGTCAAGCAGGAGAATTGGGGAATTTGAGGCGAGTGCTATGACGATTTTGAAAATAGTTGCATACCCTGTTGATAGTGCTGTGATTTTCTTTTTGATTGGGAGATTGAAGCGGTCGGCAAGCTCTATAGCAAGCTTTTGGTCAAAATTCGGATAAAATGCGCCTGCCCACTTAAATGATTCTTTTACCTTCATCGATTCGGGATAGTAATTTTTTTCGCCGAGCATGTAGATTTGGTTGAGTGCGATATCATTGTCAACCATATTGATGCCGTCTAATGTCAGCTCACCGCTGTCAGCAAAAATGCGACTTGTGATTACATTGAGCATTGTGCTCTTGCCTGCGCCGTTATTTCCAAGCAAGCCGTAGATTTTGTTTTCGCCAAACTCAATGTTTACATTGTCGAGTGCTTGAGTTCCGCCGAAACGCTTGCTGATGTTTGTTAGTTTAATTGTCATTGTCTATACCCTCTTTCTACCATTTCTTTTAGGTTATCAGCGCCGATTTGTAGATTCTTTGCTTCGCTTACGAGTGGCTGCACATAGTCATCGAAGAACTGATCTTGGCGTTGTCCGAGTAGTCTGGATCTGGCGCCTGTGCTGACGAACATTCCCATGCCACGCTTTTTGTATAATAGCTTTTGGTCTACCAGTTGGTTAACGCCTTTTAGTGCAGTTGCGGGGTTAATGTTGTACTGTACTGAGATTTCTGTTATTGATGGTATCTGTTCTTCCTCTTTGTAGATACCTGCTAAGATCGCATCTTTCAGCCATTCGGCTATACTTTGAAAGAGCGGCTTATGAGGGTCGAATATTGGTTGCATTTGCCTGCCTCCTCTGTATGTTAATTGAGTGGTTAGTTACTATAGTGATTAACTATGTGACGAATATACCACGCCTGAAAACGAATGTCAACACTTTTTTTAAAAATTTTTAAAAAGGCATTTCAGACAGCTACAGTTCACAGTGCGCTCAGCGGTCATCTCAGCGCAGAATATGTATATTTCAGCGCATATGCGTTGTGAAGATATGAAAAATTCGCTATTATTACAATAAACAAGTTTTGTCTTAAGTGATACGAGAATGAAAGGGGAATAATATGAACAAGAAAATAGTTTTAATATTTGCGATAGCATTACTTACCATAATGGTATTGCCAGCATGTTCCTCAGACGAGGTGAATATAGCACCCGTGACAGATATTGTCGTCGGCACATGGAGTGCGGAGGAGCACAATGTAACTACGCATCTTTATCAAGATGGCACAGGCAGAACCGAGAACGATGACGGAATACATGAATTTACATGGGAAGTTATGAGTCTGGCTGAGGCTACTAGGCAGCGTAATGAGCATCTGACGGAACTTAGTTATTGGCGCAATACTTTTGAGCAACAGGGTAAATCTGAACAGGAGATCGAAGATTGGATAATTGACTCTGAGAAGCGATACAATGAATTCGCTTTGTTGGATATATTTTCTCATACCCATACTCTTTTTACCTATATTGAGGATTCGGGTCTTTTGTGGGGAATATACGCTCCTGACGTGGAAATGGACGAGCATGGCAATGTCACAAATTTGGACGAATGGGATATAGAAGGTTATGTGCTCATATTGGATTTTGGTAACCCTTATCGCTTATTTGACTTTGCGTTTTACTTTGACGGTCAAGATGCCCTAAGAGTAAATTCAATGATCCTTGGGAGACTTCTCTCTTTGCAACCAAATGTTTATAATAGATTTGAATGGATTACGTTTAACCGAGCTTAAGCTGAGGGGGTCGCACCCCTCTCAGTTTAAATTTACATAATGTGTAACTATATATATCAAGCAAATAACATGTAGGGTGCAACGCTATCGCCACACCCTACATGTTTAATCATTTATTTCTTTATTGCTATCGAATCGGTATACGATAACCCTCTAGTATGACCGCTGTGACAGCATCAACATCTATAGCGGATTCTGCCGACCAATCAAGCCCGAAAGTAAACCCTATAAGAACAGCATCATCTCCGTCACCATCAAATATTGAAGTAAACCCTCCTCTTGCTTCTCCTAGGGGAATAAGTCCGTAAGCAGTTTCCAGATATGCTTCCACCACAACACGCTCGAGATTGACGTTGTCTGTGCTGCCTCTCGCACTTAAACCAAGCGGACTTAACGTCATAAACTCAATATTTAGTCCATCAACCAAAACATCGGGAGTCAGAGTTACAAGATGGCTTCCTGTATCTTCGGTGTATGCAGTAATCTGCCAATTTCCCTCTATACCCTCGCTTAAACTGCCCCAAAACACAAGCATGTAATTTGCTAAGCTGTTAAGATCTACATCGAAGATATACTCCGTGAGATTATATGGTGGCATTGTAAATTCTTCACCGATTTCTAAAATAGGTATTGCATCAAGATGAACAGGCTTATAATTTTCATCAGCCCAACCCCACAGCACTTCAGTCGGATTAACCATCTCTCCCTGCGGGCAAACAAGACCCAGTGACACGCTTGTTGCACCGAAAAACTCGCCCCGTAGAGTTCCTAATGACTGAATACGTAACTGCCCGTCAATTATACCCATATTGGATATCCAATGATAGTCAGGATAATCAGGTATCGAGGCAAAGTGTCCGGGTGCAAGAAGTGTCCTTGTTTCAGGCGTATATGGCGTATAGTTATGCTCAAAAGCGCTCACAGTCACATAATCTCCGGGTATAGTAATCACTTCTGCTAAAGGCAAGTCTGCAAGTGATATGCCGACCGGTTCTTCTACAAAACTCACACGCCAAGTAGTCAGAGAATCTACACTTAGCTCCAGCCTATCAGGAATTATACTGTCCGAACTGAGCTGCAGCTCAAAATAAGCACTGTTGGTCACTTCGTTAAAATACAACAAGGTGCTGCCGCTACTCATCCAACCTACAGAAAATTCTTCTGTCTCATCTACCGGCGCTCTGCTAAAACCCGCCCAAAAAGTTGTATCCTCCGTGAGACGATTTTCACCCGACACATCTTGCAAAGATACATATACGACAGCCATATTGTCAAATGTCTGCGCTCCGATTACAGTCATGCGTATGCCCTGATCTTCGGAATAAATCATGACCGGCTCTACTACTTCTGCAAACGGAGGGTCAAAACGCTCCATAAACCAATCAAATCCACCGAAAGCAAGAGCAAACACTGTAGTAGATAGCACCATCACCACCAACACTGCTGCGGCAAGCGAAGCTGTCCTTCTGACACGATATACATTCTGCGGACGTTCCTCACGAATGTGCGCTTTAACTTGTGATGCAACATTTTCGGGATTGACGTTAATTCTCGAAAAAGCGTCATGTATCGCTTGCTCATCTTTATCAAACTTGTTCATATCTAAATTCATTTTTTTGATTCCTTTCCATAAAATCCATTTCATCGCTCAGATATCCCGCCAACTTCTTTTTCGCTCGCTCATATTGCTTGCGCAGGGCTGCGGGTGATTTTCTGAAAATTATCGACAGCTCATCATAACTTTGCCCTTCCATGATTTTGCCATATAAAAGAGCCCTGTCCTCTGCCTTAAGCAGGCGCAGCTTTTCAAGAATTTCTTCGCTGATAGCTGAATCTTCTATAGGATTCGTAATTTCCTCAGGAATTCCTCCAAGGTCACTGAAAAACAAAAATTTGCGTTTCTTCAATTGCTTCACACAGTGATTATATGTAATTTTGTATAGCCACGCTGATAGATATTCACCGTCAAATTTTCTGCGGTTCTGATATGCTGCGATAAATACATTTTGTACAGCATCTTCCGACTCATGATAATCACATAGGATAGACGTTGCATATCTGAGTAATTTCTCGCCGTAAGCGTTCATGACTTCTTCTAGTTCCGGCTCGCCACCTTCTGCGAAGCGTCTGCCGAGTTCTGTATCATTCAAGTCTGAAACACCCCTTTCCTTAGCCACTTTTTATATGCTCCTGTTGGTGCGCACCTTTCGAGCTACTCTTATAACTCCCTGAAGCTTGATTTTGTGACATTTATTCGAATTATAATGAAATGAGTCGTTACTATTGGGAAATCGCTTGCAAAAACACTCAAAAACCGATACACTAGGTTGCAAAAGGACTTTTGCAACCCCTAGTTGACAAAACGCAAACCCCGGTTGGTAGTATTGTAACATGAAAAAATAGAGAATCATATCAGAGCACAGCACAAAGTAATCGAAGATTATTTAAGTTGATGACTAATATGAATCGGAGGAAAACACTTATGACATTTGGTGAAAAACTACAAAAATT
>Ga0123355_10002023_pt1 | contig 28676 bp, 11 predicted proteins | sample TergutEmb28metaG_3_FD_89872 | JGI IMG/M metagenome (GOLD analysis project Ga0123355, IMG submission 89872) | Embiratermes neotenicus P1 segment gut microbial communities from Petit-Saut dam, French Guiana - Emb289 P1 | ecosystem: Host-associated > Arthropoda: Insects > Digestive system > Gut ... | reverse complement strand
TTCTCTGGCCATTATCTCCGTAACCGTTCAACTTTGGATAAAGGTGTTTTGGGTTATATCGGTATACTTTAACATAAGGAACACTCTCCTGAAGTCTGGCACATTCCTCCTGGGACACCCTGTATATATTGGAAAGTACAAGCAAAAGTACAAAACAGCAAACTACAGAATAGTTGCAACACAATATACTCTAGAAACAGGATTTGTTTCAAGTATATAATTGTAAATACTGTGCATAAAGGTGACAAAGAATAATACAAACAGTCCTCGACTTTTGTACATTCAACTGTCATAAAACCTGCACTTTTATACATTTTAAATTCTCACCCCAATCCATTTATTGTATGCTGAATTTGGACTTCTGTACAAAGCTGATGTACAAACATTTTAAGTTACTGTACAGTGGTGATGTCTGTCAGCCAAGCCAACACTTCTGTCTCTGCAAGAAATGTTTCCAAACAGCATATCACATCACACCCACTTCTCCTCACAGCAGTGATGTGTTCCTTCCACCTATGCACCCATACATGTCTCCTCTATTTCCCCATTGTCTAGGGTCGTAAAACTGAGAACTAAACCGTATTTTGTGTCCCCTAAATGCCAGAAAAGGTACGTGAGATAACTAGAATTTGAGGCAAGAAATAACTTTAGAAAGTTTATTTGTACTGTTTATATTTTGTAAGCCAACGGACAACTTTGATGGAAATGGAACCCTTGTTATAAAATATAAGTCTACTGCTCGTCTTTCATACATTTCAATGTTCGAACATGTTTTCAGGAGCAAATTATGTATGACAGTCGGGGACTGCTTGTAAGAACGATGACGATGATGACGACGACGACGACCACACCACCACCACCACCACCACCACCACATCCATCTTAAAGCTGAGTGAATTGCGCTGGTTAAGTCACATTGTCAACACACTGAGCAAACCGAATCAAATTTAAAAACCACATTCCAACTTAACCTAAATATTGATGTAACTGTTTCCACAATGTATGTAATGGTAACACAGTCATGACTAGGTTTTTATCTTCTACAGATATAATGGTTATTATGCTATGACTTGGGAACTAGGACCTTGTTTGTCAAATGTGAGATGCTTTATGGCCCTATCTGCTACTTACATATTGCCATTCTGACAACTGGGGGGAATATGCAGATTTCAGAGGCTGTTAGCATGCTAAAAAATTGGGCTCAAAATCATACTCTCACAAGACAGCAAATGGTGTTTACTCCCTTTTCATACTGAGATTACTGTCATCACTATATGACAGCCAACTCAGTCACAGTATGTAGAGATTGACAAACACTATCACATGTTCAATCTCCTTATACTGAAAGTGTAAAGTGCATTTCCTCCAAAACAATGACACATTTCAAGACGGTATATTGCACTTACCTCTGATCGGAATGCAAGATGACAACGCTGACAATGATACGGATGTCGACGGATATGTGTTGTCCTCTCATCATGGCTACTGTAAACATGGCCACACGCTTGACATGCATCATGCTCTTGCAAGGTTGATTCCACTACATTAGGGTCATTATCATTCCACAGTTCCTGCTGTTCACCTGCCTTTATTGCACTGAAACTACCAAAACATTCAGTTGCACAATCACTAAGTTTATGCAATTCAGCCTCTGGTTCCTGCGAAGATGTGACCACTACAGGCCCAGCAATTTTGCTGCTCATCTTTTCCCTTGGACATTCTTCAGAGTCAGGCAGTCTTACAAAACTCTCATCTCTTGAACAATTCTGTCCTTCCCTGACTTCTCTATCTGTTTCTTTTGTCTGCTGCTTAGGAACAATTTCATTGTAATCCAAGGCAGACCCAGTACTTAGACTTATAATCTCTTCCTCTAATGTCTTCCCATCAACCTGGGGGCTTGTCTCTTTTACAATAGTTCGTTTCTTCTTTGTGGATGAAATAGATAATATTCTCTCAGGCTGAAACAGAGGAAGCACATCTTTTTCAAAATACATATCCTCATAGTATCGCCTTTTTTTGGTGTTCAAAGTTTTTGGGCAATTATCATTTGTCGTTACTGCTGACTGATTGGTCCCAGGCCAGAACTCAGCAGATGGTTTGTCATTCAGTGAGGTCACCGCATTTTCTGAACAAACTTCTGACACCATATTACCAGCATCCTTCAATGCAGCAGTAATATTTTTCTTGGCAGAAATAATAGAATGACTTACATCTGACATGTGTTTTTTACAAGATCGATGTAGTTCTCTTCCTGATGACTCTTGGTCAACTTCAGTGGATAATCTCTTTTTAGAAGCAGTCAAATTAGAAGCAATAATGCTGCCTTCTGAACATGCAGCTGAAACATCATGCACTGCCTGTCCTTCTGCATGACTGTGCTGATTCAGTACTGCTGGCATGTCCTGGGTACTCACAAATTCTTTCACTTTTGTTTCAACATTTTCACGCTCATCTCTAACTGAAACTTCCTTCCTCTTGTGCCTTTGGAAAGTAATCTTTGTCATATTATCTTTGGTATAATTTCTGTTTTCAACAACTACATATTCATCACCAACATCTTGCGTAATACTTCTTTTTCTCTCCATCTTCAAAGTTCTATTCTGCACTTTGTTACAACTGCTAAAAAATTTTAATTTAATAGAGGGGCTTCTTTGACTAAGGTGTGATTTTGTATTTGACAGTTGTCTTGTATCTTTAGCTAACGGTGTGGGACACATATCATGCCTGACCCAGAATGATGATCTGAAGGTGGTCAGTTTTCTTGCACACCTTTGTGAATTCTGACCATCATTTAAATCACCCTGCTCTTTATTTACCCTGGGAAGAAAGGTTCCATTTCTCCGCTTCCTGGTTGCCACTGAAGGACTTCTATTCTGATCTCCAGAACTACAATCTACTTCAGGTAATGACACTAATGTTACATGAGGCTGGTCAGGAGGGGATTCATGCACATGGTGTAAACTATCAAGCACTTCTGCAATTTCCACAGTCCTATTATTCACTGTAGTACTCTTTGCAAGCTTATCTATTGACAAATTTCTTTCAAGTCGAACAACTGGTTGCCACTGACTATTAGAATCGCTAGAGCATGAAACCCCACGAAGAAAGCTTTGATATTTGTTAGTATTGCCCATACCTACAGTTCGCTTGATTATTACCCTTGGTAACTGTTGTTTGGAAGTGTCTTCATTTGCAAGACAGCTGTTAGTTGCATCAAGTTCATCAAAACCAGTATCAGAATTTATACTGACATCACCAAGTTTACTATCATCAAAACACATATCACTTGTCTTATTTGTAGCAGGAGATGGATCTATTCCATCTGCAACATTCACTTCAGACAAGGTAATGGAACTAGAGCTATCACACTTGAAAACTTTCAACTTTCTTCCAGCCTTCTGGCTGCTGCTTTCTGCTGATACATGAGACCTTCTGTCTTCTTCAGACTCTGAACAACTACCATATGTTATACTATCAGTTTGTATATCATTGTTACTGGCTGTCAATGAAGAATTACTCAAATCACATTTTTCTAGATGACAAATTATGTGTTCTGAATCTTCTAGTCTTTCACCATGTGGCATAACAGGATCATAGGCTTCATGTATGTGCTCTGATAGAACAGTTACTTCAGTGGATTCATCTTTGTCTAGACGCTTACTCTTTGTATCAGAATCTGCATCACTATCATCACATCTGCGTTTCAGTATAAGCCTCTTGACCAGTACTATGGGTGTTTGGGTGACTTCAGTGGGCAATGGGTCAACATCCCTTTCAATATTTCTGCAACTACTGTTTCCTGCAGAAGAATTCAACAGAATGTTATTGGACCCTCTCCAATTTACAGTTCTTTCTGCTTTGGGGTCATCCACCACCCGCCAAGTTTTGAGATGGCCTCTTGGAGATGGGGTTGGAGCTAGACGGACTTCGATTTTGGCTGGACCCAGTTCCAAACCGTGGATTCCTTTGTTCTTTACATGAAGCTGAGTCTTTAGATTTCCATTTAACCTCTCACATTTATCAACCAATTCAGTACCACCATCTGTGAGACAGATATCAGAATATTCCTTCAATTCATGCTTGGACTTAGCACAACAATTCGAATTTTCTTTTATAACTTCCAAATTTTCTTCATGTTTAGATTCTTCTTTCTTCTTCTTCTTTTTCTTGTCAGCCTTTGAAAGGGCAAATATCTTCTTCCAGCTAAGACGACACTTTAATCCATTTACAGCCAATGCTATGTCATTTGAACCTGACTGTGATCCAAAACTAAATCGACTGCTGCTATCAGAAGACAAACTTTCCTCAGACTCAGCTGTATCTCTACTATTTGAACTGGTGATGGACTGCACTGGAGTCAAAGGGGCACCTACTGACAAACTGCTGGAGTCCATGGGTGCTGATGGAAACTCTGAAAAAACTTCCTCCTCAAGATATGGCCAGTTTGACACAGAATCAACAGGTAAAACATCTCCCAAACTTGGACACAAGGCTGGTAACATTTCTGTATATACCAATGATGAAGGCTCATCTGATGTGTCTTGTAATGCAGCTGCTGCCAAGTTTACATTTTCACTATGTGCAGAGATCAGAGCATCAGTTTCCTTTCCAGCTGAGCACATAGAGTCAGATTCAATGCTGGGACTGGCTTCTCCTCCAGACACATTCAATCCAACACTGGAGCCCAAACTCTCATTTTCCAAATTACATGATGGCCATGCTTGTTCTACATCAGCCAATGAAAGCATTTCTTCATCCATAGTTGCATCTGCATTGTGTTCCTGTGATTTCTCACCTGACTGACCACATTCTGCATCTGAGGTCACCAGACGTAAAGATTCCCATCCATGTGGCACATCGGACTGCAGCACTTGCACATAATCCGGACTTACTTCTACCACTTTTACAGAAGCATCGTCTGAATCCAGGTACGTTGAAAGGACCTGCAGTGCATTTGGGATGACTGGCACCTCTCGGATCTCACACTCCACAGCTTTCTCTAAACTAATGTCAGTTTCTTCTGTCACTGGTGCTGTCAGTGATAGATATCTGTCCTGGTTACCTTGCAATATACCTGAATTACAAGATGCAAATAAAACATTATCTTCTTCTGATGGGTCTTTGTGTAAAACACTGTCCTTGGTGGCATTTGCCCTTTCCAACATCATAGAACCCTTACAAGCCGTTGATAACAATGATATTGTATTCTCTGAAAGTTCACTGTTTACAGAATTTGTTACCTGATCCTGTGACAGTACATTCCCTTTGGATTTCGACACAGAATGTATGCTTGAAACCGTTGCTTCCAATATAAGAGTATTATTTTCTTGTAACCCATGTACAACTCCCTCCACTGGCTCTGTGAAATCTTCCTGTGCTTTTTTTTCCATGTCGTCTGGCAAAACGTGTACTGGATGTGAATTTCTGTTAGATACACAAGTATCTCCCAGATACTGCACCTGATGACTTCCCAATGACTCCACAGGGTCTGTGATAAGCTCAAGACAAGGCATTTCAAGTGAATCAGAACTGTGAGGTGAAACTTCTGTGTCAATGACTTCAAGATGTGGCATATCATCTGTATCAACTGAAAGGTCCACCTCTCGTCTGTCAGGTGAATTCTGTCCACTCATGTTGGTTTGAGTCAGTTCCACATTCATCCTGGTGCTTGAAGGAGTACTGGTGTTATTGTGCATCATACCTGACCTTTCAGTTATTCGTGAACTCCGCCTACTGTCTGACATCGCATCATCATTATTTTCATTATCATTATCATCATCTTCAACATCACCACCACCACCATCCCGCAAAGACAGATGTTCATCTTTTGGTGACGAACCTGCAGACTCATGTAAAACTGTGGTAATTCTACTTCTGTCCAAGCCCTCTGAAGAGTCTTGCTCTGTTAACACTGTAGAGGAAAAATTTTCTGGTGCATTTATCTTGATATCGACAATTTCTTCCTTATTTAAGTCCAATGAGGAATGGCACTCTTGAGATATGAACGTATTATCTGACACGATATTTATTTCACAATTAACTTCATTTTTTATAATTGTGTCAGCAGATTTCCATTCTGGATGTACAGGTGTCTCTGCAGGAATATTTACTTCAGAATTACATATTTCATCTTTTATTGGCTCTTCTAGGCAAATGTGCTTATCCTGGTGAACAGGTATGTCATGGGACATGTCAAATGCGCAATTATTAATCTTATTATGTATTTCCTCTTCAGACAGGCATTCTTCCCATACAGACACAGCACTTGAGTCATCGCATACTTTACATGTATAATTATTCAACTCATCTTTAGTTGGCTCTGCTGCAGATTTGCACTGCAGTTTCAAAGGTCGCATGTGTGTTGTAGTTGTATCCATTTCAAAATGATTAAATTGCTCTTGGCTTGTTCCACAGTGCTGCTGGGACACGCTGTCTACAGTATCACCATATTCGGTGTGATCTGAATCATGTGACACATCAGCAACACTGGCTGGCATTCTGCATGTGGTGGTCAATTTTTGTGACTGATTATGATTATATTCAGTTGATGGTTTAGAATTCTGTTCCATTTTCAGTTTCAAAGTGGTCTCACCTTCTCCTTCTTGCTGGCAATATTCCTTATTTTCTGTTGTGTTAATGTTTACAGGCATTTTGACAGTATTGTCTTCATCTGAAGTGAGAGACCCTGATGTGACCATGCTAATAATGAATCTCTGCTCCTTGTCTGTGTCATTCTGTTCTGTTTCCTGTGACATGTTTGCCACCTGACTTGTACTGCTGCACCCAGAGCCTGTTGCATGCTGCAAACCCTCTTCTGTAGAACAACTCACTAACGTGTTAGTAACTTCACTGCCCTTGTCATTACCACTACCATCACCAGCTGTAGTATTTGCAGTTGTGACTGCAGCAACCATGGTGTTAATATCAGTACAGCCAGTAAGAGCAGTAGCAATATCAGTAGTAGTAGTAGTAGTAGTAATAGTAGTAGCAGCAGCAGCAGCAGCAGTAGTAGTAGTAGTAGTAGTAGTAGTAGTAGTAGTAGTAGTATAAGTAGCAATAGTAGCAGTAGTAGCAATAACAGTGGCAACAGTGCTAGTAGCTGCAATGAAAGCAGCAGTATTAACAGAAACTTCAACTGCAACAGCAGTATTCATGTTATTACCTGTACTGACATATTCAGTGATACTACTGGTGCTAGCAGTATTAGTAGCACTAGTAGTAGCAGTTGTTGTTGTTGTTGTCGTCGCAGCAGCAGCAGCAGCAACAGTGGTGCCAACACTGGAAGAGTCAGAAGTGGTGGCAGAGTCAGTGGCAGCTGTAGTAGTGGTGATGGTGGTACTGGTAGTAATAGTAACAGCAACAGTATCTGGATCAGTCACACTTCTAATAACATTTACACATGACATATTGTTTTGGGCATTACAAGTGTAGTTGTCCATGTTTCCAGCAGTATCAGGTTCCCTGGTAGGTGAGGTAATATAAGCAGTATCAACACCAACATCACCACCTTCAGCAGTAGCAGCAGTGACAGCAACATCTTCAATACACACATCAGTATTATACTTATCATCATCTTCTCTAGCAACAGCAACACTGTGATCATGATGTTTATCAATGTTAAGAGGGGAAGCTATGGTACTGACATGGATGGCATCATTGCCAGCATCAGGACCATCGACAACGGGATGTTTTACGACTACATCCTCTCTCTCACAGGAAATGCTTCCATCATTATCAGCTGTGGAATCACCTTCGCTATGATCAATATCATCGTCTCTTCTGTCTGCAGCATTCTTTTGCTCATTATGGGAAATGTGAGTACACAAGTTTCTGCACAAATGTTCCACACTCTGTGATCTAACATCATCAAATGATCTGTTGCTTCCTGCAGTAAAATTCTCTTCTGTGGTGCTGTCATCCTGCCATTTCAAACTGGTGTTCATGGATAAATTAATGGGTTCAAGATTGCATAATGCTTCACAATCTGCCACAACTGTATCTTTCCAAGGTATTTTAGTGCCTGGAGACTCACACGTAACTGCTGGATGGTCATGTGGCACAACTTCACTTACAAGTTCATCTGGTGTTTGATCAAGCTCTGCTGATGATTTCAATACTGTAGTTTTTTGGGAATTCACCATCAATATGTTATCCTGGACAGGTGCCAATTCAGCACTAGCAACAAACAATAAATTTGAGCTCTGAGGATCTGCAGTGATATTACCAGAATTCATTTTGTAATTTAGTTCAATTTTTTCTTCATCTGCTGGTATGGATAATTTGTTTTCAACATGTAAATCATGGAATTCTTGCTGCTGCAGTGAAAAATCAGGGTGTGTGTCTTGACTTTCAGATACAAGCGGAACTACAGATTTGTTTTCATCATGACTTATACCAGGTTTCAGTTGCTTAAACAAATTACAGTCATCTTCATTGTGTGATACAAATCCTTTTAAGGCTTTCGCACGAGTCTGGGACATATTTTCATTTCTGATTACAATGTCTGTACTTGAGGAACTACCACTGCACTCTGGAGGTTCAGAAAGACATTCTGGATTTTTGTCACAAACTGTTACAGAATTTAATTTTCCCTTGACACATGTGTCATGCTGATGTAGCTGAATTGCTCCTACTGATTCATCACAACAGTGACTCGACTCTAGCACTTTCACTGCGCTAGTCAAATTGTCAGGACAGCTTACTGCAGTTTCTAAAACTGACTTATTAACAGTTTCATAATTTTTTAACAGTTCTAGTCTTTCAATAGCAGTACTTCCTTCTGGTAATAGAAGAACTTTAGATGCATCATTACCAATTTCCTCAGTTACCAATCGTCTTGAACTGTAATTACAAACTATTTCAGGATGACCACATTCTGAAACTTCAGAACACTGGAACCCATCATTTACTTTGAGTGTGTCCTCCATGTCACTGGAAACTGCAAGTTCACTTGTGCCCAACATTAAATTGTCTGAGGATGATGAATTCAGCACAACAGAACTGTCATTCAACAATGAAGGATCCTCTTGCTGTCTCTTTCCTTCCTCATTCATTACCAGACTGTGACCTCCATTAAATGGAGGAAGTGTTGATACGGGTATGTTTTTCACACTTGCATTCAGTGAAATCTGTTTCTCTGACATCAGATCCATTTTATTTTCTGGAAGTTTCAAGTCCAATTCTTCATGCAACACTATACTGGTGTCTGATAGTACATGGGATGATGTTTCATCAATGGATATACCATTTTCGCTCTGCTGATTACTGTCTTCTCTGACGGCCGGAATATCGCAAAGTAGAGAAGTACTATTGTTGTGTTTCTCATCTACAACAGGTTCAGAAAAAAGCAGGCAATCATCTTTGGTTCCACTGTCTGAATAACGAGATCCGTCTGCTGAAACATCAGTCACAGGTTCTTGACCATGTAGAATGTTGCTAGCTTCCACTGTGGAATTATGGAATGCTTGTACAAACTCCGCGAAATTTTCCCCTTTTGATTCCGAGTGCAACCTTACATCACACGCTGTGGTCTTACTATCTGGCACTGCAATATCAAGCACAGTCTGGGAAGGCACTACATCAGAGGTTGCACTCTCATCCTGAATCCTAGCAGCTGATACATCTGATATATGATTCAACTCTACCAATGGACACAGTGGTGATTTCATTGGTTGTGTTTGTGTATCTTTACCAGAACTATGAGGAACATCAAAACTGTTTTCAGAACAAGGTAATGGTTCCATACTACTTCTAAGTGACTCCGTCTGACTAGAAGAAATCAATACACATTTCTCATTATCTTCCTTATCTGACATTTTCAAACCACACATTCTTGCCACTTCAGCTCTGTTATCACTCAAAATTTCAGGATTAAATTTCTCTTCCACAAGACGTGGAAAACTCTCATCTACAGTTCCAGACACTGTGTGGGATCCATTTAAACTTTCAAGTATCCTTGATGTATGGTCTGACTGTGCATCTTCATGACTGGACTTCTTTGATACGCAAGGTAAACTTGAAAATGAAATGCAGTCACTGGGCTCACTCTCCAAGTCAGATAAAACAGAGTCTTCGTATACTGTAACTAATTCTTCACTGCTTGATTCTTCATTCACCTCTTCTAAAATGACAGGAGTAGCTGGTGTACTTGATGTAACAGACATATCCAAGTCATCTCCTGTATCACTTGAATATGACACCAGATTCGAATGGCTCTTCTCTGGGTTGCTGGTGATCGAAACGCTGACATCATGTAATTCCGCCCCACTGATGCTGGGTTCAACTGGTTCTGCTGAACAACTCTTAAAACCTTTTTCACTTAATTGTATTTCTTCTTGATATGTCACAACCGGTTCTTTCTCTGAAATGGAAGTTGCTGTGTCTTGCTCTGTACCACTGTGAGGTAAATGGATTTTTGGACATTTTTCTGCCCTCACATTTGGGCTGACAGGCCTACCTGCTAAGGGAATATCAGCATCCAATAACATGTCCCTGGTCAAAGTTTTAACATTAATCCTACTTGAAGGCTGTGCCTCATCAAACAATTTCACAGCAGGACTATTAGCTTTCTCTTTAGTTTTAACAGTTCCTGTTAAATTATCTGATTCTGACTGAGAGGTCTCAGTGGTACATGAGTTGGTCCCTGCAGCTGCTTTTTGTTTCACTAGTTCTTCACAAGTCAATGTGTGTTTCACGCTTTCTTCTGTTCCACTGGCATTCTCAGTCTGCTGGCTCAACAACTTTTTTTTACTATTTGCTGTCTCATTACTTGAAATTTGTGACTCTGAAGTGTTTATTTCATCTGATAAACATGAAATTCCTGTGGATTCTAACACAGTGATTGTCTCACCTTTGGCAGAAGTATTTTCTGATTTGCATATGTCTGTAATATGCTTAGATTCCAAAACTGAGTGGCCATTTTCAGCACATGTCTTTTCAATCGCCTTACAATCACTCAAATTGCAACGAAGTTCTGCTTCTAGACCTTGAACTTCACCTTCATTAAATATTCTACCTGATGTTTTTGTATCTGAACATACCCCTTTCTCAAATGTTTGCTGGACATTTGTACTGCATTCTATGACATTCATGCACAGAGCCTTCAGTGTATGAACAGCTCTCCCATTACTGCATACTAGAGATTGTGATTCTTTAATACCATGATCTTGAACAGGGTGGCAATCAGCCTGTCTCTTTTCCTGGGTGCTAATGGGCATTACATACTGAATCTCACTGCAAGATAATGGCAGCTCTTGAGGAGGAATGGAACAGTCACAATCTTTTGATTCACTTTTTGATTTCTGCTGCACATTCTGGCAACTATCACTTCTACTTCTACTTTCATCTTGCACCACAAAACTATGTTGTGAATCAGTACCTGAGGTTTTCTCTTTTTCATGAAAATTGTCACAATCATCAGTGAAAGAACCTGTTCGTGATGGTAAGCTTTCAGCTGGTGTACAACACTCGTGTAGTGAAATACTATCAGAAACTGTAGATTTTGTGGAAACATTATCAAGACTGCTATGGATATTACTTTTCACAGAGATTTCTGATGCCTCCACTAAACTCCCAACCGAATCAGATTTGCTGACACAGCTTTCACTCCCACCATTTGGAGTGGATGGTTCACTTTCTCGTATCTCATAAAAAGGGGGCTTATTCTTTTCTAACATACTTGCCAATGACTTGTTACAATTATTTGGTGGTCCAAATTTTTCTATTCTATCTGGATCAATTGGAATTAAACTCGGACATTCTCCTAGTCGTTGTGCCACACTGTCATTAGAACTCTCCTGCAATATCTGGCCATTACGTTTTGTAGCATCACTACTGGTGCTGCTGGATTCTGAAGGACTTGCCAGCTGTTGCTGGTACAACGGAATGAAATTTTCAGCCTGATGTCCATCTGATAATGAATTTCTGTCCACCGCTGACAATGTGGCCACACCATTAGTATTAAGATGTCTGCAATCCAGTACCAGCAATGGATTATCTGTGGTACTATTACTGAGTACAACATCAGGTAATTTAGGAGCTGGTGAGAGAACATCTGTCTCCTCATCCCAGGTGGCCAAAAACTGTCGCACATCAAGTACAGGAGTCAATGTCCTGTGCTGACTACTATTTTCTTGATGCAAATGTTTCCCTACTAATTCAACATGGTCAGGTTTTAACATACTCTTTGTTCGTGGTTTACGTTTTTTGATGGGGCGACTAGCACCTGTATCATCCATTCGTGGCAATAAATGCTGTTTAAGACTATCAGCTGATGCAGACATGTTGCTTTGAGGATAAATGTCTCGTGAAGTGACATTGAAATTTTCTTTGAATGACCTATTGATCATTGCTGCTTTTGTGCCCGAAGTATGTGTATTATTGAGGTTCTTGCCCAAATCAAACAAACCTGGGTGTAACATGGAACTATTATTTCCACAAAACATGTTACATGCAGGCATATCTTCTGATATAGTGCCTGCTAACACATTCTGGTAACGAACATGCTGAGATCTTGCAACCACTGAATCCTGTCTATTCTGTGGTGAGCTGATGTATGACAGTTTGGGATCCACACTTAGTCCTGCAGAACTCCCCAGGTTGCAAGACGGGTTCATCTCAACAACTTGCATTGTTGTACTGCCACTGTGATATGAAGCCTCACTGTCAGAAGACATCCTACCACATGACTGCAGATGAGGTGACATCTGAGATGCAGCAATAGAAGTACTGTTTGTGATGATTTTGGGGACTTCCCTTGAGTCCTTCATATTACCATACCTAATAATGGAGTCTGGTGGTAATGAATGATTAGATGGAGATCCAATTTGTACTGCACATTTTACTCCAGTGCTTGAAATTTCTTTGTTATGGTAAGGAATATGTTGATGTGATGTACCTGAAGCTTCCAATGTGTTTGCTATTGTAGTTCTGTTTGAAACAAAACCATTTCTCACTATATCACCAGATTGGGAAGGGTTGTAAGAGTCTTCTGGGCATGATTCTGAAAACAATCTCCTACAGTTGTTACTTCTGGATATCTTACTTTGAGTATAAGTTATATTTGAGCTGAACCGTGATGGTGGCTGTGCAATCCCGAGTACTGTTGAGTAGTTTGAAGAGGAAGAGGAGGAAACTTTAGTCTCATGAGGTAGGTATGAAGAAAAGTTGGTTGATTGAAACCTTCTTGAAATATCTTGATTCATTTGATCTGTACGCATTTCTACAGAGGTCGGAGGGAAATCTGGCAATCCTAAACCTGAATCGATTCCACCTGAATTGATATGTGACCTGGTAACATCTTGATGGCATAATTCTGATGTGATCGTATTGGTAGGTTCACAGCGACCCTGATCATCTTTTCTACTCAGAGTCTCTACCTGGGATTTCACCATTGGTGTCTGATGCCTAGACATCATATCTTGTCGATACTGTATGCCACATTCTACCACTGCTTCAAGTTGCTGGCTTCTTCGCGGCAACAGCTCCTGACATGTCTGTGACACAGCTATTTCTTCTGGACCTTTCTGTCTTACTGGCATTTCTGAAGATCTCTGTGCCACTTCGGCCACTTTTGGATACCTTTGGGTCATATTTGGATGGAGTCTGTCACTTCTCTCTCCCTCATGTACAGTTCCTACTCCTTTCTGTTGCTGTAATAATGGCTGGATTCTACCCTGACCTGTAGTTTTGTTTGAAGCCCCGTCATGGTAGTTTTGTGGCAGGGGAACTTGCTGGCTAGAAATCTCACAACTGTTCCTGTCACTCCAGAAATTTGTTATCCCTGCATTTCCCATGCCATGTATATCTTCTGATGCAGACATCCAGAACCCTGGTGGATGGCCATTTTGCAGCCACAATCCTGGTGACTGATGCCACTGGTTGCATGATGAACTTCCAGTATTTAATGTTGATGCTCCCTGTCCACTATACCTCACAACATTTTCTCTTGGCACTCCATACTGCTGGATGGGAATAGGTTCAAGATTGGGAAATTTGATTGTCTGCTGGTGATATGACTTACAATTAGGCCTAGTACATACACCACGGCAAGTAACACACGAGTCCTTCTTGACTGGGACATTTTCACTTGAGAGGGGAGGAATGTACTTTTCTGGCATGTGCTCCACTCTTGATGGGTGGTGTTGAGGAGGTCTGAGGACACTACAGTCTTCTGTGGGTAACAAAACATCATTCTTTGGTGCTACTGTGGACAAAATACTTGGAGAGTGATCTTTTGAAAACTTTGAAAGTTTGGTAAGCTGACTTGCAAAGCCACCTGTAAAACGATGGGAACAGTCCTCATGCTGTGAAAAACTGGGTAGATTTGGTGCGAATCTTGAAATCTCATCTCCAGACATGGGAGCTGATGAATTACCAGTAATATATCGTATACTCTCTGCAGGGGGTGGATTCCAGGAGTGAGGAACTCTAGCAACAGAATGACTATAACATGCATTACAATTGGATTGGCAGTTTATCACCGCTCTAGGCCTAACAACAGACTGGTGACTATTATTACCTGTACTTATACTTTTATAATGAGCAACAACATTGTTATTCTCAAACTGAGGCACCACTTGAGGATTATGGATGGCAGTCGGATGTCTATGATTCATGTTCTGGTCCCCCGCATAACAAGGCACAGCACTGAAGGGCTGCTGAGAGTAGTCCCACGGAGGACCTGATGTTTGTTTGGAGGCATCTCCTGGTATAAACGAGGCCTGATTGCGATTGTCAAAAACAGACTGGTCCGTATAGCAGGAAGTGGCATCTTTATAACCGCTGAACATGTCTAGTTGTCCTATTTTTCGTAACAGATAATACTTATCCTACCATTGTTGCAGCCGAATACTTCTCGCCATGTCAGGATACAACCACCTTCCTCCCAGTAAGCGACATTCAAACCTACCAAATTGGCATAAAATGTATAAATAATGTACATCAAGTTGAGAAAATAAAAAATACCGTATTATTTTATACCATGTTACTCAAACGCTCTATACAATAAATATTATATAAATGTTTTTACGCTTACCATGACAAGCTGCTTACTAACACGCAACACACCTGCCATCTTGAAAACCACAAAGCCGCGCACTACGTAAATAAATGGGCGCGTTCTGAACTTCAAGGTGGTTGAATTTTAGTTGCACATATGATGTATGAAATATTACGTTGCACTTCATGTATCAAGGGCATGAAGTAGATCTGTTGAGCTTCGTTTTCGATTTTTGATACACATGTAATTCAACTTAAGAGAGAGTAACATAATTTTACAAATCATCCATACAACGGCGAAAAAACAAATTATTTTCCACGGTTAATGCTACGTGCTATGTAAACACACAAGAGACTTCCTTGTCCGGCGGTTTAATATGTAGTGAACGTAGAATAGAATATTTAGTGGAGTTTATTTGCATCCCGTAGATCCGTCATGGGTTCAATTAAAGATGTAGAGGGTATAAGTATCAGTTACGTGTTCCAAATGAGTGCATCAATAGGAACAGAAAGTATCACCCAACCAGAGTTTCCAGTACATACATAAATAGGAACAAAGAAAATATATATTATAATGAACCTTCACGTTCATGGTCAAGCAGCCAAGACTTCGATAGGTATTTACCAATTGAAATGGCTTATCTTCCTCCGCGACTTTATTCCTGTAGGACACCACTTTTAAAAGTACCTGTTCTCGACTGTAACGGGAACTGTCTTACGCAGCCTACGTGTTTTTAATAGTCATGTTTTTAAATTGAGGTAAATTCTACAGCATGGGTGGAATGAGAACCCGCAGGGCTGACTACTATACTCACATATCCTGACTACAATTCGTGCAGTAGTAGCCACTAAGAGCATTCATGAAACGTTTAATGTGCAATATTGTTTTTATGCCTACCCATGTATATAGTGACATAGAATTTATAATGGGTCTGCATCAAGGAGACTTTTCTTCAGTACTGGGTTGATTGAAGGTCTCGTGCTGAGTGCAAAAATCCCCACAAATACACCCTTGGATATAGTTTTGATATTTTGTATATAATTACATGTTCAAAAAGTAAACTGCAATGAAACAAAGCAGACCAAACCTTCACACCTGCAAAGTTGCCTTGGTCTTTAGGTGAATGTTGGAATGCACGGTAATAGGATTCAGTCATGTTCACAATTTGAGCATTTCCTCCATTTGTTTTGATGCTATTTATGTCCACCTGTTAGAGCATTATACATACATACATACATACATGTTGCTTTGTAATATCATAAGAGCTCATAGGCTCAATAGTAATGATGTAAAGCACATCATATAAGTCAATAAAAGGCAATTAACTGACATAGTCAGAAGTCATTATAAATACATTTTCACAAAGAGATTCATTACTAAACGTTGTATACTGGACTGTAACCATTTCAGATTAACACAAATCTTAAAATATGTTCAGTAATATAGAAATTCCCAAAGCTAGCCAATCCACACCTCATCCATCCGAGAGGTCATTCATGTATTCTTCTACTGAGTAGTAGGCTTTTTCTAACAAATACTTTTTTAGGTTAGTCAAAAAACCTTTATTTTGCAAAATCAGTTCAGCTATATTGTATGGTAGTTTGTTATAAATTCTTACACTTTCATAGTACGGTCCTTTCTGGTATAATGTTAGTGCAGTAGATGGTTTGTGTAATTGAATTCTGTATCTTGTATTGTAGTTGTGAATAGTGAAATTAAATGTATATAGTTGTAGGTTCCTAGACAAAAATTTCACCAGGGAAAATATATACTGAGAAGACAAAGACATTATGCCTAATCTTGGAAATAGAGGTCTGCAAGATGTTCTGACATTATTTCCAGTCATTAACGTAATTACCCTTTTTTGCAGTCTAAATACTTTGACGCTTTCAGTAGAGTTACCCCAAAAAGCTATACCATATTCCAATATTGAGTGAAAATAAGCAAAATATATCGTTTTAATAGTGGTTGTGTTACAGTGGGATAACATTGATCGAATAACGAAGCAAGCACTGCTCAATTTAGGTAAGAGTTTATCAATATGGTTTTTCCAATTTAGGACCTTATCTAATTCTAGGCCAAGGAATTTTAAACTGCCAGTTTCTTTAATAACATTCAAATAGCTAAGATGATTATGTTCTTCTCTTCTTTTTTGGGGGGGCTAAATTTTATTATATTCATCTTGTCAAGACTTAAAGTTAATCCATTTACTAAAAACCATTCCTTTATGTGGTGTATTGTGTCACTGATTTTAGCATGTAACTCCATAAGATTGGTGGCTTGAATTAATATACTAGTATCATCTGCATAGGTAACAGGTTTTGCAAATTGTTGTATTATGTGTGATAGATCATTTATGTAAATTGTAAACAGCAACGGTCCCAGTACTGAGCCCTGGGGCACCCCACTGGTTACAGTTTCCCCATTGGAAGAATGATTCCCTCCATTAATAGTAATAATAACCTTTTGCTGTCTATTTGTTAGGCAAGATTTAAACCAATTGTGATAAGTTTCTCGAACTCCATAATAAAATAATTTCTGTTGTAAAACAGAATGATTGACACTATCGAAAGCCTTGGATAAGTCACAAAAAAGTCCTGCTATCACCTGTTTCTTATTTAGTGAAGTAAGTATTGTGTTCATTAATGAGAAAATTGCACTTTCTATGCTATTCCCTCTTCTGAATCCATATTGTTCAGAAACTATTATTCTGTTTGAGTTTAGGTATTGATTTAACCTGTTAAACATCATTATTTCCAGCACTTTAGACAATGATAATAGTAAAGATATGGGTCGATAGACCTATTAGTTCTCTTGCCCCTTTTATATACTGGTAGAACTAATGCATACTTGCATCTGTCCAGAAAGATGCCATTAGTTAGGGAAAAATTACAGATGTGCGAGAAGGGCTTACTTATAACTTTTGCACAGTACTTTACGATCATGTTAGAAATACCATCATAACTGGATGATCTTTGTTTTCAAGATAAGTATTGTGTTTATTACCTCAATTTCTGTTATTGGAATGACTTTCATTTCTGTGTATTCAGCAATATTTATCTTTGTTAAAATTTCTATAGATTTATTTATGTCAACATGTTTACTATCTGAGTTCCCCACCACATGAACAAAAAAATCATTAAATGCTTTAGCTATTTCATCAGGTATAGTAGTAGACCCAGTATCAGTATTAATTTTAGTGATTGGATTATAAGGGTGAGATGAGCCCGTAGTATCTTTTATTATATTCCATGTTGTTTTCATTATATTGTTGGGATGATGAATCTGCTGTTTAATTTGCATTTTTTTTCTTTTGCTTCTGTGATTTTTTTTTTTAGAATAGAACAGTATTTATTATAGAATTTAATTACCTGTGGATTGTTACTATTTCTTCGTAATAGGTATAATTCTCTTTTCCTTTTACATGATATTTTGATTCCATTTGTAATCCATTTATTACTTTTATTACTATCACATCTATTTCCTGTCGTTATGAGAGGGAAACTATTATCAAAGTCTCTCATAAGAATATTTTGAAAATTTTTAAACATTTCGTTAATTTTATCAGTATTGTAATGCAATTATAATACAGTAAGACTGAAGTCTGTGACTGTAGTAAATGTACTCATTCATATCTTACTATTTCCACTAGGGGAATTCAGGGATGTACTTCTGTCTGCCCTTTTCAGATCACTTCTCACAAAATATGACATAAAGAAGGAACAGATTTTCATTAATGATTGTGAACAATTTGGTTACCAGAAAATCTGCTTTTTGGGAAAGTACAGTAAAACTAAACACTGTGCCTGAAGTAGCAACAGTCCACTGGATTTTATTTAATGCACATTGGAACAGATGGAGAGAGCGGACATGAAAGAAAGTCTTCTGGTTTTGATATATTAAAAAAAAAAAAAGTTTAAGAAATGTCATTAAAATTTTAATCAGAACAAGTTTTAAACATGTAATAGTACACTTCAACAAGTCTTACAACAAAATATACTCCTCATTAAAAATTATATGTAATACTGCACTATTTTTTCTAGAAAACATCATTAACAAAACAAGCACCAGTGCACATTATATCCCGAACCTTCCAATCACGCAATAATTATTAAATTTCTGTCAGGTATTAGCTTATATTAAATTAAAATATGCAATCTGAACAATGAAGACAAGTTTTTTAATAGTAGGTTTTCAACTCGACTACTGATCTATAAAAATAATTATTACAAACTTAACAAGTAGGTGAATATTAAAAATCCTTTTAATCAGGTATGTACAGAGACATTTTGTAAGTATAACAGTTAAAATATGTACAGTTTTCATACATTCTTCACTCTATAAACATTCAGCCATTTTGCAATGCAATAACTTATCAAAGTGTTATACATACACTGAACACACACATAAACAGAAATATGCATAAATAATTCATTAACAACAATGGTTGCATCCTACTGGGATTTTAGTTCACAAGGCTACAACAGACATACTTTCCACTATTGTTACTAATTTCACTGCATTTGAAAATTTATTACTAATGGCATACAATGCTTATCAACATTCATGAAAACCTGAACCTGGCAAATGTGTTAGAAGTGATGTCTGTCAGATTAGTGGTATCTCATACACTTAACATGACTATTAACGTAAGAGCCAAATGTTAAAGAAACTTACACATGGACATTTCAGTTGCATTTTACTGACTATAGTCTAATATTTTCTTATTACTGCACAAAACACACTGGTTTGACCAAATCGCTAAATGGTTTTGCAAATAAAACAAAAGCATGTGCACAAAACTTTCAACACTTGTTCATCACTTTCCACTCCACACTTTACTTTCAACAATGAACAAAGCCAGCTCACTTGCTGCCTGTACAGTGAACGACAAGGATTCAATTTCCAGTACACCAACTTGGGGACTTCCTAGCTTCTTATCAAATGGATGCCAGAGGCATCCGTTTCAGTGGTAAAGTGGCAAAATTAAACTACCTCCATCTAGTTCTGAAGTCTAGAAAGAAGGCATGCTCATGTATGCTTTCATTTTAGTTAACAAATGGGACATATCTTACCATACTGTGGATACTGTTAAATGCAACTGAACACGATTACAGCATACAAACACAAGGGCGAAGCCAACAAAAAAACTGGTTTATTTATATTACCAAGAAGATGTGTGCTAGTTGTGATAATCTTGAGGAACAGCAAGGGTGTCCAGTCCAGTCACTGCATACACAGTTTTGTACATCTAACATCCTATTTGAGGAAAAATTTGAAAATCTTTCAAATACCAAGAAACAAATATTCAGTGGGATTGTCACATCACCTAGATAATGGATAGAATAATAAAATGTTACATATTTATAAGTGAACTGTTATTTGGAACCATGTAACACGTAACATTTGTGTTCTGCTTCTGCAAAGAGTTGTCAGGAAACAAAGAATTTAGCTGTTAAATCACTAAAATCCACAGCTCAGACAGTTAGGAGTGTGTACAGGATGGAAGATGATACATATTCTACAAAGTATGACAGACAAGACAGGAGGAAAATATAAGACATTCAGAAAACTTGGGAAAAGGTATTCAGAAAATGATAAAAAGAAAAGATATAGAATGGAAGAAGGTTAGTTTTAAAAGGATTAAGTTTCTTTGTAACACCTATAAACCATTATGTGGGAGATGAAAAGATAAAATGGTATTCTAATCATGTGCAGGCTTTTAACATGTGTTTGATCGAATATGTGGCAATTATATGAGCTAAGCAATGCATATGTAGCAAATTCAAACAAAAAATGGCGAGAAGCATAGAAAGATGGAGAATTCTCCTTACACACAGTACTGTAATATTAATATATGTAGCATAAGACAATTTATAACTGTCTAAATGTGTAGTTCATTCAGAGAACAGAGTTTTTTGAGGGTGGTGTCACATGAAAACATAACCACCTACTCAAAATGTCCACCTTAATGTTCAAAGGACCTTTCCAATTATTATTATTAGTCATGTGAATAGTAAAATTTTACGTCCAGTCTGAGCTGTGGGTTACAACTTAAATTAATACACAAAACATGACTTGTACACTAAGACACCTAGTCTTCCCTCATATGGATATGCACAGCTATTTACTGGCACACTGAACCTGGGAGACGCACATCGTGCAAAAATTTCACATCCACCCTTGTGCATGGATTATTTCTTATAAACATACACTTAAGAGAGCTGTGCATTACCAGTAGTTTACCTGAGTAACTTATTAACTAATTATAATTTGCTATCAATCTGACCTTCAGACTGATGTACAATTGCCACTTGAATACATTATTCTGGCTAGTGTTTTTGTGCCATTGTTTAATGACTGCATATATTAAATGAAGTAGAACTGCATCACTGCAGCATCCACCAGAACCAATTCAGTCACCCTGAAGATGGAGGCAGTATGAAACTTCAAAATTTTGGAGCATTTAATCACTACACAGTGCAGAAACCCAAAATATGAACATCATGTGAACAATAACCACTGTGAAAACCTGAAAACTTACATCATGAAGAAACTGCTAAACATGTTTCCTGAAGCCTCAACAACTGACTAGTACTGGGGGAAAAAATCACACCATTCGTAGTTGGAAAGCCTACCCATCCTTCAGCCTTCTGTGGTATGCATGGCTTCCCATGTACCTACTAAGACAACAAAACAGCATGGATGACATGAGAGCCACTAAGCAGCAGCTACACGTGTCTGTTGCCCAAGATGGGTTAAAAAAATTAGAAAACTGGATGGTATGTGGACCAGTGCCCTGTGCATCTAGCCATAAGGCTACAGAATGGTGAGCTTGTTTTCTCACCGTGCAAATGTACAAGTACATTCTGAGCTCTGGATCAAGTTGTACTTCATCTTCTAAAGTACTACTTTGAAATTGTGTTTGTCAATTGTCTGTTGAAGAGGCTGGAAATCAGGAACATGATGAAGTGGAATGTGCTTGATGCTATCTGCATTAAATGTGAGGGGAAGAATCTTGCTAAAAGCCATAACTATTTTTCAAACAAAATGACTTTCATTCAAATGACCTAAATATTTGTGCTGAATAGGTCAACAGTGTCAGCAACTGCAAAGATCAGTATGTTGGGAACTCAGGTTCTGGGAAGCTTGAGGTCAGACATCGATCTGTTGAAGATTAGCAACATAAAGAAAATGACACCCAACATGTTTCCACACAAGCTACTCTAATGGAAGTTCTGGACATAATTAACAGCTTGCAAACAGCCACATACACCTCTGTAGATGGCCTCATGATGTATGAGCAAGATGAGAATTCTGTCATTTACAACAATTCAAACACAATGAAGCAAGCAACTCTTTATTGGTTTAAAAAAATGACTGGGCATTCTGTGTGTACAGTGTTTGTGTTGGTACAATTATACACTATGTGCGTGCCTGTGAATGTTTCAGATTTTGAAAGCATAACTAGCAAATAATGTACCAATCAGCAGAAACAACATACTTCTATAAAAAATAAGTGCCTCCAATATGTTTGTATTCATCCTGATAGCTGCCATGTTATGTGGATTTGCTCTAGCCTGTTTGTGATGTACCACATAAGAATTCTCATTAGAAATCTGGATGGTAGATTTTCATTCATAGACTGATTTCCAATTTACTAACATTTTCATGTGCAGTTTTAATCTTGCATTAAACTTTACAATTCCTTTACTAACTGCTGTAGCAATGTTCCTAGTTACAATGAGGTTAAAGTGGTCTCTATGCACACCATGAAGGCATATAGGGAAGTGAAGATAAAGATCCACTATATATCCACTCATTCATAACTATGACATTAGATGGAGGTAAGCAGTCAGTGTCATGACCTACCCACTTCACCCCTGGAGACAGTCCCTAGCACCCAATCAATTGGAGGATGGGTCAGCTCCAGCATTGGTCTGGATGTTACGGAGAAGAGAAATCTTGCCCTGCTGGGAACTGAACCATGGTTCCTAAGTTGTCCTGTCCATAGCCTAAACATGACACTATACTATACCAGCTTCTGTTATGGGGTGTGCTTTCACTGATACATCAGTTGTATTGAGACATGCACAAAAATATACATTTTTATTTTGGATATGACATTTATGTCACCAAACACAATTTGGCTGTAACATGTACTCACTGTGCCAATTTTTCATGCTATATCAAACTATCACTCTAAAAGAAAATAGGAACATCATTTTGTGAAGAGAATAAATTTGCATTTTTACATATGACTTCATAAATGAAAAGTGCATGCATGGTGCTCATAATTGTTGCACAAGTCATTCACTCACACCGTCTGCAATAAGAATGAAATTTATTTTATTTCACAAAAGATAATTTAACAAAACTTGGTGTCCACATACGTTAAATTTTCTTGGAATTCAATTTTTGTACTTTATGCCATTCTAGAACTAGGTGCCTCAAATGTGTTTAATGTTGTGGATGTTTCAGGATCACTTCTGGTATCATATTCTGTTCGCTGAAAACTTTGTTTCACTGATACAGAAAAGGTGAAATTCCATTTTAATTATGTAAATTTAGTTTGTAAATTGTGACAGCTAACCAGTTCATCACACAGCTTCCAAGAAATGCAGTACAGAGAAACCAGTCATTTGGGCTCCACAAACCATTATGTTAAAAATAATTAGTGCACCACCATAAACATTTTTATACTGCATCCAGTTATGACAATGCTATGCTGTGTGACCACTTGGTAAGAGTGACAGACTCTTTATTCCCAATGACAAGGGAAAAAAAGAGGACGGCTGAATGGTTAGGTAAATATGTGGTTCAAGTGTGATCCAGAATTTTCATTGTTTCTCATAAACAACAAGGTGGACCAGCATCATTCTTGTAAATAATTTCATTCAGCCCACTTCCACACAGTAACCTACTGTGTCATGCATCACCCAAAAGATGGCATCTGCAGAAGCTAGTAACAGTGAAGCAGTGATGTGTAGTCACACGTCTGGTGTAAAAAGACTCCAAATCAGTTGATCGCTGAGAATTTATAATACAGTTCGATGATGCCCTGTCAAAAACATGGGTGCATGAGTGGTACAGTGGATTGACGGAAATGTATGATACAGTACAAGCAATGTCCCCTCTAGCTACCAACACTGGTCACAGCAACAGTAGAAAAAAGCTCAGAAGCTTATTCAGGACAACTATGTTTTGGGATGAAATCATACAAGCTAATGTCAGTGTCATGAATGTACAGACAATCCTATCTGAGCATTTCCACTTTTACAGACTGATTTCAAGATGGGTTCCAGAGATGATGGTTCAAATATTAACTACCTTTGTACGTAAGTTTTCAGGTTTTGTACATCCCACATTCATCAAATTTTCACATGTTATGGATAGGGAGGGCATGCAGAACTCCAAAATGGGTCTCACTTGTCATGAAGCTGAGGGAGTTCAAGCTCTCAAAGTCCCCAGACCACAGGAAGACAGCACCACTTCTGAAAACTTGTAGCAAGGACATTCCTAACTCAAAGGCTGAATAAGTTTGTTCAGTACTGCAAAAGTACTGAAATGACAGCCTAACATAATTATGTAAGTAATGAACTTCAAACTCAAACACACAATAAGCATAATCAATTGATTATTCGGTCAATGATAACTTCTCGCTTATGTTCTGTGTCTTAAAAGAACTTACTCTACAGGCTGGAACAGCACTAACTTATTTGTCTCATGTAAGTGGTATCACATTAGAGTATCAGCACAGAATGAGCTACTCTAACTGAATACTTTCATGGTTTTCCTTTGTCCTGCCATGTATAGTTCTTTAAAAAGTGGCTTACATTTTTCCTCCTGCATATTTCCGAATTTCTTAATTCAGACTCATATCTCAGTTTAACATTACATAACTTCAGTAGTTAAGAGAGTGTTATAACACAAGTGAATAAACAATTACAAATAATAAACATAATACTCTCCAATTTTTAGTATAACCCTAATAAGAAATGTTAACGATGATAGCATGCCTTTACAGTGAGCTGCTATAAATTCCAAACCTAACAGATTGGTTAACAATGAATTAATAAGACATGATTTTTTGCAATAAACTTAACCACAATGATGAATATGAATATAAGAGATCAAAGTACTCAAAGTACATATTAAAATTAATCTCTTTCACGACATCAAACTTGGGGCTTCCCAAACTGCCTTGTCTGCAGAAACTTTTCGCCCATAATATATGGTGACAGAATCACACATAAAAAACAAATCCCAGTGGAACTACTAACATTTTTCACTGTAACTTTGCTGATGGACAAAACACATTTGTACTACAAGAGTGAAAGAAGCAGTAAAGCAATATGAACCTGTTTTCTTTTGCTTCTTGCAAGACCAGGGAATAGATGCAAAATTCTATACTACTAAGATGCTTTTCATATGTTATATGAGTAGATCATGCTCTTCAGATGCAGATATTGATACAAAATGAACAGGACCAATATTAGAGTTTAGAGTTTACATTTGAGACAAACATAAAACTGTGTTTAATAAAATCTAGATTCCAGAGTTCCAGAGAGACAAGTTTGGGAAACAGTGGTCTAACTGATTTGCTCTTTCAAACTGCATATCTGTAACTTAATACTGTACAGCTGGAGAATGGCATGCAACCCTGCTATATTAGTGGAAGCAAACATGGAGGTATACAAAGAGAATCTGCAACAAACCCCTGGACAGACAACAAGGGACTAGGATTCTTGCACTGCCTGTGGAAGACTCTGGGGCACGAATTCAATGACTTCTCTGTAGACAAGCTCTGGAACAGAACACAAAAAAAATGAACATACCACTGTTCACACTGTGAAGACGTGTCAGTAGTAATGGTACAGAATGGACAGTGTTTGAGAAAACTGTGCTAACATGAATATTCAAATTGAAAATGCAGAAAGTAATAAAGGAACAAAATAATTACATAAATAAGATGTTGCATATTTTCAGCTCAACTGATATTACCAAGATGATGAAATTAAGAAGACAGGTAGGTTAGGTAGTACACATGGGGACTCAAGAAACTGAATACAGGACTGTTATTTGGAAACTTCGAGGAAAGGGCCTGCCTAGGACATCATGGTTTACATAGGAAGCTAATAGTAAGACACACCTTAGGATATAGGTAGTGGTCATGTGAAATGGATGAAAAGAAAAGATGGGTTTATAACATAAGAAACTTCTTGAATATTTACTTAAGAATCAGATGCTCAATGGAGACCACAGACTTACTCTTTCTCTGTCTGTGTGGTAAAGAGTTGTTCTGAATGCAAAAATCTCTTGTCCTTGTCACAAATTGAACCCCAATTCCCCAGGCATCCATCCTGTAGCCTAGTCACTATACTGAGCAAACTATCCTGGTTCATTTCATATAGAGATGGGAATTCTCAAAAACCCCAGTATAAAGAAAAAAAAAAAACCGCAGAAGAGCACAAGGCTGCCTATCTGGTGACAACAAGGAAAAATCTAAGCAAAAAATACTGATGTCTTTCAAGTATGGTGCTGGTGCTTAGACAAAAGAGCATGTCATATCTTGCAAATGATATTGGTTAACAATGGATTAACTTCATGATAAATGTTAATTCTGCCATGAGGTTTACACATTAGTTTTCTGTACAGCCATGAGATACTGTCATCTATAAGGAAATAATTGAACAAAAAACTTTTTTTCATGTTTCATGTAGGAAATTCCTTTACTTACTTACTTGCTCTATGGAGCAGAGTCCTTCTTGAGAAGCTAATTGGTTTGCAGCTAGTCAAGAAATTCCCTGCACTTTATGGAATCTGAAGGTTCATTACTGCATTCAGAAGTGCCCGCCACCTGTCCCTATCCCGAGCCAGCTTGATCCAGTCCATACCCCCACATCCCACTTTCTGAAGATCCATCTTAATATTATCCTCCCACCTGCACCTGGGTCTCCCCAGTGGTCTCTTTCCTTCAGGTTTCCCCACCAAAACCCTGTACACGGCTCTCCCCTCCCCCATACGTGCCACAGGCCCCACCCATCTCATTCTTCTTGATTTTATCACTCGCACAATAATGGGTGAGCAGTACAGATCATTAAGTTCCTCATTATGTAGTTTCCTCCACTCCCCTGTTACCTCATCCCTCTTAGGCCCAAATATTCTCAACACCCTATTCTCAAACACCCTCAGCCTACGTTTCTCCCTCAATGTCAGCAACCAAGTTTCTCACCCATATGAAACAAGTGGCAAAATCATAGTTCTGTATATCTTAGCCTTTAAATTTTTGGATAGCAAACTGGAAGACAAAAGATTCTGCACCGAATGATAGCAAGCATTTCCTGACTTCAATCTGCTCTTAATTTCATCCTGAATAGAATTTTGATTTGTTAAAGTTGTTCCCAAATATTTGAACTCTTCCACTCTTTCAAAAGAACTATTATCAGTTTTCATTCTGTGACTTTGTCCTGCATTCTGAACTCAAGACATGACCATGTACTTAGTTTTATCCGCATTTACTTCTAGTCCAATCTCCTTACTAGCCACTATAAAAGCTTCTGCGTTTTCCTTTACAGTATGTATGCTTCCTCCCATCGGCATAAACCAGAAGCTGGTATGTACCATTTAATTTCAAGCCATCCTGGTTTACCTGAACCCTCATAATGGCATACTCTAAAGCAAAGATGAAAAGCAACTGCGACAGAGCATCTCCTTGTTTTAAACCATTCCTAATAGGAAACATGTCAGACAAATTCTTGCCTACCCAGACTCTGCTATATAATTCAGTCATACACATTTTTATTAACCTTAGCAGTTTCATGGGGATACCAAACTCAATGAGAATATTATATAAGACCTTCCTCCTAACTGAATCATAAGCTTTCTTGAAGTCTATAAAGAGCTAATGCACTGCTTCATTCCCATTTTTACGCAAGTATTTGATGAATGCAGAATATATGATCAGCAGTTGACCTGCTGTGTCAAAATCCACACTGATGATCCACAAATAATTTCCTCTGCATATGGAGTTAACCTTGACAGCAGGACGTCGGATAAAATTTTGTACGTAGTTGGCAAAAGTGATATGCCGCTATAATTACTACAATCTCTTTTATCACCCTTCTTATAGATAGATACTATGATCGACTCCTTCCACTCCTCAGGCAATACCTCCTTATTCAAAATAGAAATAACAAGTTTATGAATTTCACAGCGAATTGTCTTACCACCTGCTTTAATCAATTCTGTTGGTATTTGATCAGTATCTGGTGATTTGCGATTTTTTAGCTTTTCAATAGCCAACTCAACCTCAGAGGCCCTTTGCTCAGGTACTAGTGGTTCTGCTGTGTGTATTCCTGTCTGTCTAACATCATTAAACCCATGTACATTCAACATCTTGGAGAAATAGTTCCTCCAACTAGCCAAAATACTGTGGGAGTCTGCAACCAAATCACTTTTGTCATCCATCACTATATTAGTTCTAGGCTGGTAACCCTTCTTAAAGTCAATGATGCCCCTATACAAGTCCCTAATATTTTTTATCTTACTGTTAGTTTCAAGCTTTATGTTCCTGTGACCGTGCATCGTGAGTAAAGCGTGAGGAAAGAAAACCAACAAGATGCAACAATATAGATGGTTTATTGTCAATTATGGATGTTGGTTATTGACAATGTCT
>Ga0123355_10002022_pt1 | contig 28680 bp, 30 predicted proteins | sample TergutEmb28metaG_3_FD_89872 | JGI IMG/M metagenome (GOLD analysis project Ga0123355, IMG submission 89872) | Embiratermes neotenicus P1 segment gut microbial communities from Petit-Saut dam, French Guiana - Emb289 P1 | ecosystem: Host-associated > Arthropoda: Insects > Digestive system > Gut ... | reverse complement strand
GCTTGATATAGTCGCGCTTTACTTGGTCGCTGATAATAGTCTCGATGCCTGAAAATATACCGATCCCATGATTCTCATGGACGATATAGTCACCGACTTTCAGCTCAATGAAACTATTAATTTTGCGCGCGTTTTTGATTTTTTTCGGCTTTTTCGGCTTAGCTTTTTCGCCGAAAAGCTCTTTGTCGGAGATAAACGCGAGCTTAATATCGTCGTACATAAAGCCGCGCTTCAAACTGCCCGAAACAACGGAGACAAACGCGCTTTCAGGCGAAACTTCCAGCGCGTTGTCGAAAAACCTAGCCGAAATGCCGCGCTCCATAAGCTCCGCACAAATTCGCTCGCCGCGGATTTTGTTACCTGCGAGCATCACGATTTTGTACTCATTCGCCTTTAGGTAATTTATATCATCAACCATAAGGTCTATACGATTTTGCAGGCTCATAGCGCCTTTTACGGCGAACGACGAGGTCTGCGCGGGTTTAAACTCGCGAGTAGTCGAGGCAAGCGAGTTCATAATCACCTGAGGGAATTTGGCGCATTTGGATAGAATTTGATCGTACGAAAAAATCATCTCCGCTTGGCTCGGCAAAAGATAGCCTTTTAGCAAGCGGTTTTGCACGCTTTGCGAGAACTCTTCATGCGCCGTTTCGCTCTTTTGCGAAAGCCTGGCGCTTTCGTCAAAAAATATATAGCTATCCTTCGGCAAGTAGTCCAAAAGTGAGTGCCCGTCCTCATAAAAATACTGCGTGAATCTATCAACATCTCGCGAATTGCCATCTGTTTTGAGTGCCTCGATAACCTCGCCGACGGTTGCTTTAAGCCCATCCGCGGCCTCGTCCAGCCCCTTATTTTCATAGCTCGCTAAGGTCTTATCAAACTCCGTTATGATTTTCGCAAGGGCTTCTGCAAGCGTGTACTGGTCATAAACCAGCTCTTTTATCGGGAAAATCTCAACCTGCTCCAGCCGCGCGATAGAACGCTGGCTCTCGGGGTCAATCATGCGGATTGAGTCAACTTCATCGTCAAAAAACTCGATACGCATTGGGTACTCATAAGTCGTGCTAAACACATCCAAAATGCCACCGCGCAGGGCAAACTGACCGGTTGCCTCGACAATATCCCTGCGCTCATAGCCGATCGCGATGAGCTTTTTTATGAGTTCGTCCAGCTCATAACATTCGCCGCTCTCTAAATTAATTATATGGTCGATAAAAACATCCGGTGGGGAAAGCCTGTCAAACAAAGCTTCGACCGAGGCAACGATTATCGGTCGCTCGTTTTTTATAAGCGCGTTAATTGCGGCAAATCGCTCCTTTGTGATGAGCAAGCTCTTAGTGTCCGCTGCATAAAAAACCGTGTCCTTAGCCGGATAGAGGAATAGTTCATCCGCTCGGCTCACAAAAAACGTCAAGTCCTCATAGATTTCTTTGGCCTTCAGCTCCGAATAAGTGATTACGAGAAGCGGAACCTCTTTCAACTCCCCGAGCGCGCCGATAACATGACATTTCTGCGAGTCCATCATGCCCGTCAGAAGCAGCGGCGAGCCGTTGTTATTATCCGCCTCCAAGACGTGTTGAAAAGCCCTTAAATTGGCTAAGGGCTTGAATAATTCGCTTTTATTTGGATGGATGCTCATTTTGGTATGTCCTTTCGGTTGAAAGCTTGGCAAGCATCTCTCTATCCCATACTTGCGCTTCGATATAATGCTCATACAAATCATAGACTTTGTATTTTTCGATAACTTGGGGCAGCTCATCATACAAGTACACATGAGGCGTTTCGGTCATTTCGGAAGATATTTTGTTGCCATTATCGTCATAAATAAATTTATACATACTATCGGGGTAAGTAAACGTAACCGCGCTTAAATCAAGGCTTTCAATAGAAATGCGCATCTCACTCGCGTTTCTTTGTATATCCGCGCGAATATCATATTCACCGATAGGAGATTCGCCCAACGTCATGTAAATAGGCACGTCGTTTTTAGGATTACTGCCCTTTTGTATTAGTTGCGCATATATCCATTTTTCAATTTTTCTTCGATGTATCAAATACTCGTCTTGGGCATAGAAGCCGCCGATATTATTGCGCGCGCAATGCGCAAGTTTTATAGCATTCGCCTGCTCTAACGGATAATCGTTGAGCGAGGTAAAGGGACTTTCGCCGGGGGTGTGGTAGCGGGTTAGGAAATTTGGTAGGTTCATTAGGATGATCCTTTCTGTGGTTGGGGGCGGCGAGTACTTATAAATGAAGTGCCTTCGGGCGACCGATGGTCAACGACCGCGGGTCAGCGACCGTTGGTCAATGACCGGGGGGATCTCCCTACAGGAAACAACGTGCCACCTGTAGGGGCGGATGGCAATCCGCCTGAAGGTATCGTCGTGTGTGATGCTCGTTCATAATCAACATATTGCAGGTTCGCACAAACGCATACAAACGAAAAATTTTCGGGCGGATTACCATCCGCCCCTACAAAACCACGTATTCCTACAACACCAACCCATCAACACTCCCAACCAAACAAACCAACCGAAACGTCCCTTCAAGCTCCCCATCCACGCTATATTTATCAAACAACTGCTTCAACGCCGCACAATACTCTTCAAAATCATCATCTTTTGGCGTTGGTGCGTGGGAAGCTGATAGGCAACCGTGTAAAAATTCGTCATAGCTCTGATTAACGCTATATTCAAACGTCTTTTGCTCATAGGAGCCCTCTTTAAACGGATTGGAATTATTAGGCGTTCTCCCCGAAACGCTTTTCTTGAATTTATTATCAATTTCGAGAAGCTCTTGCGTGTAAACATTCTTGCCTGGGCCAAGTCTGGCGATTATAATATTGGGCTTGTCGCGTGCCTCTACAATCCGCTGAAACTCAGGAACAACACGCTTTCTGTCAAACCACATATATGAATTTCCACAAAATATAAGCTGAGCCGCGCCCGAGGGAATATCCGTCATCTCCGCTGGTCTTTGCAGGCTCGTCAAGTTCGCAAAAGCCGCTAAATTGGTCTTTAATATTGCCATCATCTTCTTGTCCGGCTCAACCGCAAAGACTCTGCTGCCTTTTTCGAGGAATCTTTTTGTAATCTTCCCCGTGCCTGCACCAATATCGGCTATACTCAGCCCATCCGCCTGTCCAAATCGCTCATATAAATAGTCAAAAAACGCGTCGGGATAGTTTGGACGACCGATATCATAGCTTTCGGATTTATTGTTATGAGTGTTGTTTTTTTCCGGCTTCTTTTTCTTGTTAAAGCGATTCATAGAAGCATTAACCGATTCCTTCAATATCAGCTCAAGTGCGTCCGTGCCAAGTGTCACGCCTTTTATCATGTCTTCCATTTCTTCTTTGAAGAAGCCGCTGAGAACATAAGCTGAGAGTGGTACCTTAGGTGGCTTCGCGCCGATTCCTATACGAATCCTCGCAAACTCATCCGTGTCCAGCTGATAGATAATATCCTTGATTCCGTTATGCCCTCCCGCAGACCCTTGCGTTTTCACGCGAACCTCGCCAAGCTCAAGGGCTGTGTCGTCATATATAACAATCAAGTTCTCAGGACCAAGCTTATAGAAAGCAAGCGCGTCACGAATAGCCTCGCCGCTGCGGTTCATATACGTTTGAGGCTTTAGAAGCATGATTTTTTGACCAAATACGACGCCCTCGGCTATATGCGAGCGGAACTTGACCTTATTAAAAGCTAAATTATGGTCAAAAACAAATTTGTCAAGCGCCTCAAAGCCGATGTTATGGCGCGTTCCCCCGTATTGCCGCTCGGGATTGCCGAGACCAGCGATTATTAGCATAAATATACACCCTTAAACGTATCTGTTGTAACTTAGCGCCGTTGAAACGGCTGATTCATTATGTACGCTCTCGATAGCCTTTGCAAAGTCTTCGGCAACCGAAAGATACTTAATTTTTTCGGTATTTAGCTTCTTAGGCGCGATTGTGTCAAGCACTACCATTTCGGTTATATTAGAAGCTTCAATAAACTCAATCGTTGAGCGGTCGTTTTTGCTGGAAAACACGCCATGCGTGCAGCAAACATGTACTTCTAACGCCCCACGGCGCAATACTTCGGTTACCGCATTTACAAGAGTGCCGCCCGTATCGCACATATCGTCCAAAATAATCGCAATCTTGCCTTCCACCTCACCCACAAAATGCATCACGCGGCTCTCGTTTGCCCTGTCGCGCTTTTTGTCTATGAGCGCAACGGTTGCACCTAAGTCTTCAGCAAAGTCAGCGATTTTTTTGGATGAACCAAAATCAGGCGCAACGACAACAAGATTACTCGTGTCGCTAAACTTATTTTTATAGTAATCCAAAAACAGAGGGTATCCAACAAGATGGTCAACCGGAATATCAAAGAAACCTTGTATCTGCTGGCAATGCAAGTCCATCGCAATTATCCGATCAGCACCGGCAGACGTTAATAGATTCGCAACAAGCTTTGCGCTTATCGGCACTCTCGGCTTGTCTTTTCTGTCCTGCCTCGCATAGCCGTAATACGGCATAACAACATTTATTCTTCCGGCTGAAGCGCGTTTTACAGTATCAATAAGAATTAGGAGTTCCATAAGATTATCGTTTGCAGGCGCAGATGTCGATTGGACTATAAAAACATCACAACCGCGCACGGTATCAAGCAGCTCAACCTTTATTTCGCCGTCATTAAACTTTTGTATATTGGCCGCAAGCAGTTCCGCACCTAACTTTTGCGCAATAGCTTTGGCCAGTTCAGGATTGGAATTGCCACTCAAAATTTTAATACTGCCACTGCATCTCATGATAAAAAGCCTCCCGAGTTATGTATATTAGCAAAACTTGTCCGTTTCGCAATTTAATTATATCATGCTACGGGGGAGTGTTCAACTACAAAAAACGACGGCAAAGGAGCTCAGTTGTATATTGGAACTTATGGGGCGAGAGGCAAATCTCGCCTGCTATGCGCCATTGCCGCGAGAAACATCTTTTTAACTCACACCATCCAAGATACAAAATAAAGCATAACAAATCCCGGCAGACCCAACAGCCCGCTTACAACAAATGTCAAATAATTGACCCCAACAGCAACACTAAACGGTGCTAATATAAAGTTGAACCCGACCGCCAAAAACATGCCGCAAACCGCTTGCGCCAAGAACTTTAGTATGTACTTTACGGGCTTGGCGAAAATAATAAGCCCGATAAATATTATGCAAATGACAATCATCCATGTGATGATGCTTGTGTAATCCATTTAATCACCTCGTTGATAAGCTAGAAGATATTGAGCTGTGAAACATGAGTGTGTTTTTGTGCACTGCCGGACATTTCATCCGACGGGAGTGGATAGTGTGCGTTGAATTAAGCCGCGCTGCACCTCTTGTCATCCTGAGCGCAGCGAAGTATCTTGCAAAATGAGAAGATCCTTCACTACGTTCAGGATGACAGCCGGGAGATAAGCTTTCGCTATCAACACATTTGTCCACTCCCCATCCCCATCCTAAAGATATCGTATTCGAGCAATCGCTACAGCAATTATACGCACAAAAATATACTCATAAAACCGAAAATTGCTTACGCGATTTAACATCCGCTAGAGCGGATGACCGTTGGTTCGGTTTTAGAATACATCCGCAATAATACCCCTCTCCTTGCACCGCTCCAAATAATATTTATACCTCATATTCAGCGACTTTATCTCATAAATATGCGCATCGATCAGGTTCGGGTCAGTCATTGAATCCAGGCACGCGTGAAGAGTTTTTATCTGCGCGTTTAACTCGTTTAGGGCAATGACAATCTCCTTATCCTCATCCGATATTCCTTGTTTTTTTCCGTTTGGCGCTAAGCCGAACATTCTCTTTAGCATGAAAGCCTCCTTTGTTGTATTTTATAGCTTGTTCTTCTATATAAATATAGTCAAAACAGGCGTGCTTTATTCCTCGCGCGCATATAAACCTAGATGAAAAAGGACTTACGCAGCGTTTATGCACGACATATACTGAATTAATGCATATTTATTAATATTTATGCAATAAAATGCATCTTTTTTCTAATTTAGGTATTGCTTTTTCACAAAAAGTATTGTAGAATGTATTTTATGCAGGAGAGATTCATTTTTAAGGAGGAGATAAAAGTTGAAAGAAATGTTTAAACCACAACAAAAACATATTTGGAAGTTTATTATCATGTCTATCGTCGGTGTATTTTTATTCATGGCACCGATTCCTGATGGCGAAGGCGCGTTTAATATACCGCTCGGAATAGCCATTGACTGGGTTAATGATAATATTTTCTCGGCTGTGACGATTACGACGTCATACGGCTCGGAAGAAGCGTGGGGCGGTGGTGTGGATTTACACATCCACCACTTAATCGGGCTCATTGCCATTACAATGTCTATGATCGGCACTGTTTTGGCTTATACAATAAAGCCGGGCTTTATCGAGAATAACCCAAAGGTGAGAGATGTTTTCAGAGCCTCACCGATATATATTGTAACAAGAGTTATCGCTTTCGTATTTGTATGGATGATTTTCTTGGGCAGAGGGCCCGATCAGGTTATCGCGAGCTTTACGGGCGATGTAATGATTGGTCTTGTGGCGAGTTTGGTGACTATTTTCATATTCTTAGCACCAACCATGCCTATTATCACGGATTTTGGCTTGATGGAGTTTATCGGCATTTATATCAAGAAGTTTGTTAGAGCGTTGTTCACGCTTCCCGGTCGCGCGTCGGTTGACTTGATGGCTTCTTGGTTTGGTTCGTCCGTTGCTTCTGTTATTATCACAAGAGGCCAGCATGAGCGCGGTTATTATACCGGTCGTGAAGCGGCTGTTATCGCGGTAAACTTCTCGTTTGTATCCTTGCCGTTTACTTTCGTTGTTGTTCGTACAATCGGCATAACGGAGCTGTTCTTCCCGTTCATTGGTATCGTTTATTTGGTGTGTATCGTTTTAGCGCTTGTAATGCCACGCATTCCGCCACTAAGAAACTTGCCTGATACATATTTGGAAGAAGTAGGAAAGCAAATAGACGAAGAATGGCCTGAAGGCGTATCGCGTTTTGATTACGCACTCTCTATGGCAACAAAACGCGCGGATGAAACAACCGCAAAAGGCATCGTAAAAGCCGGTTTGAGCAACTATTTAGGCATTTTCATGGACTTAATCCCAATCGTTTTGGCTTGGGGTACCCTTGGTCTTATGGTTGTTGAACTTACACCTGTTTTTGACACAATTGCCGCTCCTATGGGCTGGTTCTTGCAAGTATTCAATGTGCCTGAAGCTATGGATTTTGCGCATGTTGCGCTCGTTGGTTTCATCGACATGTTCCTGCCTGCACTCTTCTTAGGCAGCGCGCCTGTTGAGACGCAGTTCATACTCGGCGTTCTCTCGATTGTGCAAATTGTTTATTTGGCAGAAACTGGCGTGCTTATAATTAAGTCGAAAATGCCGCTGGGCATTGGTAAGTTGTTTATAATCTTCATGCTTAGAACGATTATTGCATTGCCGCTTATTGTATTGTTTACCAGGGTGTTTTTGAATTTGTAGAATCGTTGATTTTTGTACATAAAAGTGCTGATACATATATCGTATCAGCACTTTTTATTGCCTTTTTTCTATGTCGTTTAATTGGCGTTTTTTCTCGTCCGCTAGTATTTTTTCATCAATTCTCACGATAATACAATCGTCGCAACGCCCTGTAGAGTCTATGTTTATTTCATCAAGAGTGCATTTGTAGTCTTTGTTGTATAAGCAGTAATCGTTTGCGCAATTCATGATTATCATACCACCCTATTTTATATATTGCTATTACTATATATTGTTTTTCTTGAATTGTCAATGATGTATATACCTACTAAAGTATATATGGGTGATGAAAATGGAAAAACAAATAGTATTAGCACTCAAAGATGTGCTTGAATCAAAAGGAATAACTCGATATGAACTTGCAAAGCGAACGGACATTCATTATCAAATTGTTGATAACTATTATAAGAATAAAATTGTCAGATACGATAAAGAAACACTTCTAAGAATATGTATCGCACTGGATTGCGACATTTCCGATATTATCAAAATCGTATAGGGCGATTGCTATCGCCCTATACTCTATCCGCTCGTTTCGGGGCGCTGTCTTTAGGGGAGTGCCCCGAAATCTTTTTATCAACTCCCCAAATCTTCCAAAAACCTCATAAGCGAATGTTCCCCTCGCACAATTACCCCTGTCTTTAACCGCTCCACCTCGACCTCCGGAAGCCCACTAACCGCTATATCCGTGACCTCCTTCAGCCTCGGGCCGCTCATTTCGTCGTCGAAAAACACTACTACGAAGCCATCCGCCGTGCTGCTTATTAGGTATACTTGCGCCGGTGCCGGTGGGGCTTGCCTCCTTAGGAGCGCGCCGCTGCTGTCGTAGCTTGCTATGCTCCACATTGGGAAAACTGTTCGCAGATACTCAGATGTGCGGCCTATCAACGCGTGCGGGATGTCCATGTACCACGCGTCCAGCGTTGCTCCGGCGGAGTTGTGATGCTCGAAGCGAATGACAGCGTCCGGCGCAAAGCGTTCTCTATCTATTTGCGCGTACTCTTCTTGCGCGTCCGGCGTAATTGGCGCGAAAACAGGGACATGCGCGCTTTCAAACACGCCTGTTGAGCCTTGTGAAAAGGACACGGACTCGCGCTCAATTACGGCTCTGTAGCCGACCAATACTGCCACCGCTGCAATGCTTGCCACGAGCAACGTGAAGCATAATGTGTGCAATAATTCACTAAGTCGAAAAGCGTCTTTCATTTCTAAGACCCCCAAGCGTTTCGCATTGCGAAAGTTATATCATCGTTATCATTTTGACTGTCTTGCCACCACTCAACTATCCTGAAACGTACGTTCACAACAGGGTCGCTCGCTCGGGTTTCGTTATCTATCAGCGCGAACTCGGACTCGCTTAGCAGCTGAGCGAACAGCTCTTTGTCATCCATAGAAAGCTCGCCTCTGGTAACATCCACAAAGCAAAGTGGCGGGAACATGACGCACCACCAGTTTGAGCCTGAGGAATCACCAATTTCGATGCGCAGTGCCTCATATTTACCCGAAGGCAGCGCGATGGAGGCGTATTCTTTGGTCGGGAAGCGGCCCTCGCCAAGGCTTACATTGACCGGATGCCGATGACCATTTGCATAAACAACATCCTGCGCGAACCGCTCGATTTCATCTAGGTTTGAACTTAAAAACGCGCGTGCTTCATAGACCGAGCCTGTTTGCGAAAGTGCTTCACGATACTCGTCCAAAACGGCCTGCTTCACTGTCATCTTCAGGGCTTGGTCAGCTTGTGAATCGCTGTTTGCAAGCACATGAAAGCGCACAACCTGCGAAGAGATGGCATTTAGCGTCTGTTCGGAATAGTGCATTGTATATAGTCCGCTCAAAATAGTGACGGCAAGCCCGCATAGAAGAGAGGCGCCCAATATTTTGCGCTCGCGTTTGTACCATGTTATAATTTTTTGCATTATAATCCCCCTTTTGCCTTGAAAAACTTTAACTTTCCTACAATGTTTCCAGTTTTTTGGGGTTTTATACTTAGCCGGCATTGTTTATCGTCGTCCTAACATTAAAGATAATCGGCACGTCTATGATGTTCAGCCCGCCGCCAACATGCGCGCTGTAGAGCCGTGGATAGTTCTTTTCGAGTTCGCGCGCCAGGTTCAGCCCGTCAACGCCCATTTGGGTGTGTAATGTTTCTATGACTTTTTCGAGGTCATTTTGTATGCGCTCGCTCGCTTTTTGTTCGAGTTGCTTTTGTGCAATGCCACCTTGATGCGGCAAGTCCTTTAATTCGCCTTCCAATTCGATTGTTATTTTTGCATAAAGCGTCCTGTAACGTTCAAAGAACGTAATCTTGGAGCTATAATCGTCAATTCTTATCGCGAAATTACAATCGTCGCTTGAAACGTCGAGGTTAAGCTGTTTCGCATCCGCGCTCAGCCACGAAAGAGCTGAGAGCTGATCCTCACAAAGCCAGCCTGCAAGCGAGTAATTATGCATGAACGCAGCCCCTGAGAAACTTAGGCCCTCATCACTCTCGCTTATGCGTGGGATTATCACGCTCTCACCATTACTGAAATGGCGCGCGAGCGAATCGAGCGTTTGGCGGTGCGTTGTCGCCGGGTTTTTCTTGTGGAAGAAGTTAGTGATATACGCGCCGAGCAGCTCCTCATCAACCGCGTCTGAGCCTATTATATCCGCGGCTGGGCCGTCTGTTGCAAGCACTAGGAGCGTGCGGCTTACATTGCTGTCCTTTGCAAGGCTTGTGAGCGCGTGGCGAAACATTTGTGCATCACCAAGCAGCTCTTCGCCGCAAATGAGGGCTTTCATATGCCCAAGAAAAATTTCTCGCTCGGTTTCTTGGCCTATGTTGTAAATGGCGTGGTTTAGGCTCCTGTGCGCGCCTGATTTAATCGCGCCTCCGGGGTCTTTATTGTCATGCTTTATTTGCGGCATCTCAAGTGACACGGCGTAGCGGCTCGCATCCTCATCATCAACATCTATGCTCATGACCGTCACAAAGCCGATCTCGCTAAGCTCCGAACTATCCCAGCAGCCACTTAGGAGGAGCATCCCAAGCAATAACAAAACACAGTTAAGAAGATTTTTCATGATTTATCCTCCTTAGTTTCGCCAAAATCAAAAGAATCGTAGGCGCAATCAGCATGTAGAACGTGCCGAGATAGATAAAGTTGAGTTCTTTGAGCCGATAAACCGCGTCGCTGTCGCCAAGCACTAAACTCAGTGCGAAAGTCGCCGCCGTTATAGCAAACATGTAATGTTTATGCTTGCCGACTTTAAGGGTGGACTTTGCCGCGACGGCTGAGAAGAACAGCCCTGCGCTCATCATCGCGAAAATCGAAAGTATCCAAAAACTCATCATAATCGCTTCTTGCCGCTCAATGAATGAGCCCGGCAGCGGCGCCATGTCCATCATTTCAAGCACAGGCCACATCTCGCCTTGCAGATTATGCGGACCAAAGCGCGCGATTGCCACGACAATGATGATGCACATAAACGCCCCAACCGCCAAGATGCTAGACATAGCTCTTCGCGTAAGTTGCTTGTGCCGATTAAGATATGGCGATATCAACAAGATGAACTCAATCCCCGAAAACGCGAACAGCAGATGATATGCGCCTCCAAAGATTTGTTCATGGCCGGAGTAATACAGAATGGGTTTAAGTTCACTAAAATCAACGTTCGCGCCGATTACAATGAACATGAAAACCAGCGGAATAAAGATAATCCAGATGATTATCTGTCCGATTCGCGCCCTCGTTTCAATCCCTTTGCCCGCCGCGTACGCGCTGACAAACAGCAGGCTCGCAGAGATTGCCGTAAAGGGCGTGTTGTATAAAAGCACATGCTTGGCAATCTCCACGAAGTAGCTGAGCTCACAAGCCATTAAAACAATGATACGAACGACTAACCCGAAGATGAGCACAAACGCAATCGGTCTTGAAACCAGCGTGCCTGCGTATTCGTAGAAGGTTTTGTTCGGGAAACACCGCACAAGATGCGTGATTATAAAGACCGCAACCAACGCGATAACAATGCTGAACATAAAAGCAATCCATCCGTCGCGCCCGGCGAACATCGCCGCCTTTCGCGGCAAAACAATCACGCCCGTGCCAAAAATATCCAACATCAAGAGTATTTGAAACTGCCTCAGTGAAATTTTATCGTTTAGAGAAAACATGGCTACTCCTTCTCATGCGTATTGCCGACTTTCGGCATATTTATCCGCACATCTTCTTTAGGGTCTGCAAAAATAGGTCGTTTTTTCATCATGAAAAACGGTGGGCGGAAAAAGCTGTCCAAATAGTCCTTGTTGCCCGTAACTTCTCCGGCAGCGAACGGGAAAAGATAGGGGATTCCAAAGCTTTTAAGGGAGGCGAGATGGATGATTATCAAAATCATACCTATCCAAAAGCCGAACAGCCCGGCAATAGCCGCGAAGATGATGAGCATGTATTTAACCAGCCTGAAACCGTTGACCAGAGACATATGGGGGATTGCGAAGCCCGCAATGCTCGTTACCGCGATTACAATGACGACAATCGGGCTGACAAGCCCGGCTTCAACCGCCGCCTGACCCATGATAAGTCCGCCAACAACGCCAATTGCACCGCCCATTGCGCCCGGCAGGCGAACACCCGCCTCTTTCAACATCTCAAAAGCCAAGTCCATCAAAATTAACTCACCCACAGCGGGGAAAGGCACGCCTTGGCTTGCGCTCGCGAAATTGAGCATCAAAAACATAGGAAGCATAGCCGGATGATGGGTTGCGATAACGATATAGAGTGCCGGCAAACACACCGCCAAGAAGCCGCCGGCAAATCGCAGGAGCCTGGTAAAGCTCATGATTTCAAAGCGTTGGCTATAATCCTCCACCGATTGGAAAAACGTGTTCATCGTAGTCGGAACTATCAGCACAAACGGCGAGTTGTCAACGATTATCACGATTCGCCCTTCGAGGATGGCTGCCGCCGCCGTATCCGGTCGTTCAGTCATTTGGCATTGGGGAAACGGCGATTTCCAATCATCTTCGATCAGCTGCTCGATATAACCCGAATCAAGTATGCCGTCGATATCAATATTTTTGAGCCGCGCTTCAACATCCGCCAAAATTTGCTCGCGCGCGATACCCTCAATATACATCAGTGCGATATCGGTCTGAGTTCTGCGCCCAACACGCGATTGCTTAACTTTCAGCGCAGTGTCGCGGATTCGCCGCCTGATTAGGCAGGTGTTGAAACGTATAACCTCAGAAAACGCCTCTTTCGAGCCTTGCACAACGACTTCCGTGTCCGCCTGCTGAACGCCGCGGTTAGGAAAACCACGGCTCGCGATTATGATGCCTTTAGGGTTGCCCTCAATCAAAAGAACCGCATCGCCCGACAGGATAAACGTGATTAAATCGTCCATATTATCGGTCTCGGAGATATCGGGCGAGGTGATTCCGATATCGCGCAGCAGGTTATAAATCTCCTTTTTATGCACCGGAATCGTAGAGGCAATGTCACGGTCGCGCATAGTGAGAATGAAATTTTGCACAACATGCTCGGATATAAAGCGTTGGTCCGCCATGCTGTCAACATAAATCGTATAAATGCGCGGCAAAGCAGCCTCAGACGGCGGATATTCGCGCTTGATAACGTCCATGCAATCGGTAAAAATATCTTCAAAAAACTTTACGTTTGTGTCGAAATCTGAATTGAGTTTGTCGAATTTTTGCTCCATAGTCACCTTCTTATATAAAATATAACTGCTTATATTTTTAGACATTTTCGTTAAAAAATGGTGTGTAAAAATTGGAATAAAAAAAGCCCCTTGGGGGGCTTTGGGGTGGACGTTCGGCTTGCGCCCGAACCTCGCTACTACAAATCATGCACACTCATCTTCTCCACTTCGCGCTGCCGCGTATCTTTTTCGCGCACGACCTTGTAAATTACCAGCAATATAATCGTCGGAATGTTCATCATTATAAACGCAAAAATTGCGCCGGCAACCGCGCCGGGGATGGGCTGGCGGCTATGATCCTCGTGAACAACCCTTGTGACCAGCTCGCCATCGACAAATTCAGATACGGTAAACGTTTCTGAGCCAACATACGCCGCCATGCCAAAAACAACCAACAACGACAGTGAGAACGTAATCAAAGGCAGAATAAGCCCGAGCCATTTACCATTCTTTTTCGACAAATATATCTGCAAAAATACCCCGCCCACGAGTATGCCTAGTAAAAAAAACAAAAATAGTATCCTGAAACCTGTTACGACTGCCATTTCGCGCCTCCCATCTTTTTGTACTGCGAAATCAAAATTTTCGCCGTGTCAAAATCAAGCTTGTCGCTTATCGCAAGCCGCTTAATCAGCGCGACATAAGGCTCGTTTGACGTGTCCTCACTGATTTGAATTTTTTGTATCAACTTATCGAGTCGCAGCCGAACAGTCGGATATGTGACGTCATAATGCCTCGCAATTTCCTTGAGAGAGCCTGACGCCTGAAGGAATCGCTTGATAAAGACAACATCCTCATCCTCCAAATCCACCATCCAATCAGGCACAACTTCAATCGCCATTTTAGAGCCACCTTTCTTTGATTAGATTTTAATAATATTGAGCATAACATTTAATATTGTTAAAGTCAAGTATGGGTTTTGTTTTAACTTTATCTTGTTGCACGAAGCTTTCTCAAAAAATCCCAAGTGTTTTTTCGCATCTAAGCTCAATACTATCCTTATAATTTATCCATTGCGAGGTTTAGTCAATGAAAAAAACAATACTTTCAATACTTGTTTTCGTGTTCATAATTTCATTTAGTTTACCACTTCAAGCTCTCGGTTTCGATGCAAAAACGGAGGTCGAAATCCCCATTTTGATGTACCACTTTCTAGCGAAGGACGATAAAAACCCCAACCGTTGGCAAATTCTGGTCGAGCAGTTCGAGTCCGACCTTATTTTGCTCAAAGCCGAGGGTTTTGAAACTATTTTCATGCAGGATTTGATAAATTTTGTTCACAGCGACGTTTCGCTGCCTGAGCGGCCTATAATCCTCAGCTTTGACGATGGCGCATCCGACTTTTACGAGCTGGCTTTTCCGCTCCTGAAAAAGCACAACGCGAAAGCCGTTATGGCGATAATCAGCTCCGTCACTGACAAGTTTTCCGCGGACACAGAGCAAAATAAATACTATAAATCCAATCTGACATGGGAGCAGCTCAGAGAACTTGCGGCGTCCGGGCTGGTCGAGATTCAAAGCCACAGCCACGACCTGCACAAAGGCATCGGCGCTGCCAAGAAAAAGGGCGAATCCATAGAATCCTATCGCGCGCGGTTTGCAAGCGATGCAAAACGGTTTAACGAGCGTATTTTCGTAGAACTTTCCATCACGCCGACGACTTTCGTCTATCCATTTGGTTCGCAGTCGAAAGACAGCAATGAAGTGCTGAAAGCCAGCGGCTTTTTGGCGAGCCTGACTTGCCGCGAGGTGGTGAGTGTTGTGGCGGCGGGGGAGCCGGATAGTTTGTTCGATCTGGGGCGGGTGCTTAGGTCGAGAAAGATGAGTTCGGAGGATGTGGTTCGCAGGATTGGGGAGTTGTTAGGGTAGTTGGGGGGTGTGAAAGCATTTGTGTGGTTTGTGTTAATGGCGCATTCGGAATCGAGCCAATATTGCGTATGGAGAATTTTGGTGCTATAATGTAAATGTAGATTAGTTCATATTTTTGTATGGGCTTTGAGGAGTGAGTGCTGATGAAGGCTTTTGGTAAGGCTTTGCAGAGTGGGTAGCTTTTTCAGACGAACGCAGTTCGTCCCTACGGAGCTTTATGCAAGTGATTGAACGCACCTAAGATAGCACGCGCCCTCGTAGGGACGAACTGCGTTCGTCCGAAAAGCTACGACGAAGTAAAGACAAACATCAAAAAGCTTAAACAGCCCCCAAAAAGGAGAGCCCAATGAAAAAACAAATAACCCTATACATAACTCGCCACGGCGAAACCGAATACAATACCGAACACCGAGTACAAGGGCAGAGCGATTCTCCGCTTACCGCTTATGGTCGCGCGGTCGCAGCAAGGCTTGGGTGTGGGCTTTCGGACACCAAGTTTGACTATGTATATTCCAGCTCTGCCGGGCGCGCACTTGACACAACGCGAATTATTATGGAGAACATGGGCGCAGAGATGCCTATTAATATTGACGATAACCTGTGCGAGCGCGGTTTTGGTAAGCTTGAAGGGCGCATAATCAGCGGCGGCGTTTGGGAGCAAGCGCGAGAAGCGGCTATCAAGGCAGGGCACGCAGGCAAGTTTGATATGACGATTCTAAGCAGCAGTTATGAAGAGGTAACGCCGCTCGGTGAGCCTGTTATCGAGAAGCCATATAATGTCGAGGACTTTGGCGAGTTCAAGGCGAGGTTGATTAAGGCTTTGGATGATATTTGCGAAAAAGTATCGGATGGCGAATCGCAGGTTTTGGTCGTCACACACGGTTTTGCGATTATCGCTATGCTCCATGCTTTGACGGGTGAGCGGTACGGCACAGGGTCAATTGATAACGCCAGCGTGACGCTGATTGAGAATGTTGATGGGGTTTACTATGTTAGGAAGGTTAATGATACGAGTTACAGCAAATAATTTTTTTTCCATCAATGGAAATTATATGAATAAGACTAGAATCTCCGGTTAATACTATAGGCACAACAATAGTATTAACTGGAGGTGTATAGAATGAGTAACAAAAACAATAAGAACCGCTCAATTTTCGAGAGAAGGGGCTTTTACGCGGCCCTTTACTCGTGTATTGGAGTGGTTCTTGTGCTTGCAATTGGGATTAGTTTTAACTCCATGAACCAAAATGGGGCGAGTATGTTCGGCAGGCAGACCCCACCGACTGCGCCCGAGCAGAGCGCACCACCACCGCGCGCGCACGTTCATAATGATGGGGTGATGGAAGAAGTGCGAGTTGAGGAGGCGAGCATAAGGGATATTTTGCCGATCCTTCCGCGTTTAAATGATGATGCGCTGCCAGATGCGGTGCCGCCGGCTGAACCGCCGCATGAGAGTACGCCACAACCGCCTCCCGAGCCACCTCAGGCTGAGCGGCATCAGGCTCCGCCGCCTGAAGCGGAGCCGACTCCACAGCCCGGAGCGGGCGCTGCACTCAACTATGTGCCGGAAGTTGTTCCTGTGATGCAGCCGGGCGACGCTTATGCGATAGTAACGACCGCAGACCCTGATTTAGTGAATGCGCCGCTCAACGTTATCGACTGGCATGACGACCCATTGGTCACGGCGCATGATAACATTCTCGCCGACCCGGTTTTCAACGTTTTTGCAGGCAATACTGATATGGGCTGGCCGGTCAGAGGCGATATCGTAATGGATTTTAGCATGGATTCGCTTATCCATGACGTGACGCTGAACCAGTTTAGGACAAATGATAAAATCAGCATCCAAGCGCATGTCGGGACGCAAGTAAGGGCGGCTTCAGACGGCGTTGTAAGAAGCGTCGAGCACGACAGAAGGCTTGGCAACACTGTAGTAATCGAGCATGGAAATGGCTGGTTCACTACATACAGCCAGCTGCAAGACCACATCCTTGTGGCAGTTGGAGATGTAGTGATAAAAGACCAAGTAATCGGCGGCGTTGGAGTGCCGAGCATATTCTACACCTTGCTCGGAAGCCATTTGTCGTTTGGCGTAGTTAGAGATGATGTGGCGGTGAATCCGTTGTTGGTTTTAGGGCATTAGGGGAAGTTGAAGTGATTTAGTATTTGCGAGCGGCTACGAGCTGTTCCTGCGGTGCATCAGTGAGTGTCGTAGGGGTGGTTTGTGGTCGCTTTTTGGGGAGGGGTGGGGTACGAGTGTTGACTTTGTGTTAAATCCCTAAATGCTCTGCAAAGAGTGACATTTTCGGGTGAACACTGCGTTACGCCAGCGGTTCGCCGTGCAAGCACGGTGACACCTCTACGGGCTTGTGGCGGTATTGATTTCTTGAGGTTTGAGGGGTTCGTAGGGATGAACAGTGCTCATCCCTACGAGTGACGACGTTACACTAACCCAAAAAACGCCCTCCAAAGCGACTACTCGGACGAACGCTGCCCACCCCTACAAATTCACAACAATATCGCCTCTGAATCTCTCCCAAAACCCACCCCAAAATCCACCCCAAAACCTTACAAAAATTAATACTAGAATTTCCAAAACATATATGTTATACTGATTCAAATGCAAGTGCAAAATAAGTTTCACATAGAATAGGAGGAGTTTGCATGAAATTAGTTATGGCTATTATTCACGATGAAGACGCGTTCCACATTATGGACGTGCTTAATGAGAAAGGTTATTCTGTAACTAAATTGGCGACAACGGGCGGATTTTTGCGCGCAGGTAATACGACGCTTATTTGCGGTGTTCCCGATGATAAGCTTGAAGATTTGGTTTCTGTGATAGAGAAGAAGTGTAAAGGTCGCAGGCAAATTACTTCTATCAACTCTTCGCACATGAGCGCGACCGAGAGCTATGTTCCGTACCCGGTTGAAGTTACTGTCGGAGGAGCGACCATTTTCGTGTTAAACGTTGAGGAGTTTAGGAAAGTCTAGTCCATGTATAGTTTTTCAGACGTCTACGGACATGAAGAGGTAATAAGCAACTTGAGGAAATCCCTGGCGAATAAGAGCTATAGCCACGCCTATATCTTTGATGGTATAGAAGGCGTTGGCAAGAAACTTCTTTCGGGGATATTCGCAAAAGCGCTACAATGCAGTGAGTCAGCCCGGCCTTGTAATGAATGCATTTCATGCCGGGCTTTTGATGTGAAGAATCATCCGGATATCATTTATGTCGAGCCTACGGGGCGCACTTTGGGCGTCGATGATATTAGGGAGCAAGTGACGAATATCGTCCATACACGCCCATATAAATATGAGCATAGAGTTTTTATTTTGGGTGGGGCGGACAAAATGACCGCGCAGGCGCAAAACGCGCTTTTAAAAACGCTTGAAGAACCGCCGCCTTACGCCGTTTTTTTGCTTATTTCGGAAAATGTTAATAACTTTTTGGAGACCATAGTCTCGCGAAGCGTGACGCTCTCGCTTAAACCGCTTCAAACGGAGCTGGTCGAGCGATATCTTAGAAAAAATAGCTATGAACACGCAGATATTGAGGCTGTTTCGCTGGCGAGCGGCGGCAGCATTGGCAAGGCGATAATACTTATTGCTGATGAAACGTTTTTGGAGCATCAAAAAGAGCTTTGTGACATACTAAAAAGCTTGCCGACGGCGGATTTGTGGGATATACTTTTATTAGCCAGGCGGCTTGAGAAACTGAAAGAACACTCTGCAAGGAGTTTAAATTTTATACAGATATGGTATCGTGACGCGATGGTTTATAAGGCGAGCGGGAGCTCGGAGCGGCTTATGCAAAAGGATTCGGCTAATGAGATTGCGGCTTTTTGCGAAAAAATGACTTTGAAGAAGCTCGCGATCGGCATGGATGCGGTTATGGAGGCCGGGAACGCGCTTTCTTCCAACAGCAATTATCTGCTCACGATGGAAGTTATGCTTATGAAAATGGCGGGATATTAAGGGGTGCAAATATGGCAGAAATAGTAGGGGTTAGGTTCAAACAAGTAGGGAAAATATATTATTTCGACCCGGACGGCAAGCAAATCGAGCAAAATCAAAATGTCATTGTCGAAACCGTGCGCGGCATCGAGTTTGGCAGGGTAGAGATTGGCAATCGCTTTATTGATGAGGCAGAATTGGTTTCGCCTTTGAAAAAGGTTATTAGAGTAGCCACAAAAGCCGACGAAGTGCAGCTTGAGCGCAACAAAGAGCGCGAAAAAGAGGCGCTTGAAATTTGTATGCAAAAAGTTATCGAGCATGGGCTCGATATGAGCCTTGTTGATGCAGAATTTACTTTCGATTGCACCAAGGTTGTGTTCTACTTCACATCAGAGGGGCGCGTTGACTTTAGGGAGCTTGTCAGGGATTTAGCGACCGTGTTTCGTGTGCGGATTGAGCTTAGGCAAATTGGCGTTCGTGATGAGGCGAAGCTTCTGAACGGCATGGGAATTTGCGGCCGTTCGCTTTGCTGTGCGTCGTTTTTGAAGGATTTTCAGTCGGTTTCTATCAAGATGGCGAAGGAGCAGAATTTGTCGCTCAATCCGACCAAAATTTCGGGCGTTTGCGGGCGTTTGATGTGTTGCTTGAAGTATGAGGAAGAAACGTATGAAGCACTGAACCGCGAGCTACCGAATGAAGGCGACACTGTGAAAACGCCGGACGGGAATGGCGATGTTTTATCGGTTTCGATACTCAGAGGCATGGTTCGAGTGGCGGTCAGGAAAAAAGAGGGCGATGTGCCGAACATAAATACGTATAAAGTGGCGGACTTGAAGATAATCAGCCGAAAACGAGGCAGAGATAACAACCAGAACAACGATAATACTAACGCGACGGAGCTCAAGGAGCTTTTGGATGATTAAGGCAAACGAACGTTTAGACGATTTACATCGTTGCGGTTACATGATAATTCAAGATTCGCAGCGGTTTTGCTTTGGGATTGATGCGGTACTTTTGACGGGATTTGCAAACGTTGCGCGTGATGATCTTGTGCTGGATTTAGGTACAGGCACGGGAGTAATTCCTATTTTGCTTGCGGCAAAGACTAAGGCTAAGCATTTGAGTGGCATTGAGATTCAAGAAGAAAGTGCGGACATGGCGGCTCGGAGCGTTGAATACAATAAGCTCACGGAGCGCGTGAGTATAATAAAAGGCGACCTGCGCGAAGTTGAGGGGCTTATCAAAAGACATTCTTTTGACGTGGTAACGGCAAATCCGCCATATATGAAGCTTGGCAGTGGCGCATCGGGCGAGCATTCGGCTAAAGCTATCGCGCGGCATGAAGTAATGCTAAGCCTTGATGAATGCATTAGAGCGGCGGCGTACGCACTCAAGTTCGGCGGCAGGTTTTACATGGTTCATAGGCCGACGCGGCTTGCGGATATCATTTGCTCGCTTAGGGCGCATAAGCTTGAGCCTAAGCAAATTCGGTTTGTTCAGCCTTACGCGAATAAGGAGCCGAACCTTGTGCTTGTTGAAGCGAGAAGCGGCGGAGGGGCAGAGCTTAGAGTTATGCCTCCGCTGATTGTTTATGAAGCTGATGGGAATTATACTGAGGAATGTTTTGAGATTTATTATAAATAGGGGTGGAAACCTCACATGGAAAAAGGCACTCTCTATATTTGCGGCACACCAATAGGTAACTTAGAAGACATCACTATTCGCCAGCTTAAATGTTTTAGGCTGGTTGATTTTATTGCTTGTGAGGACACGCGGCATACATTGAAATTATTGAATCGTTATAACATCAAAGCCAAGCTTATTAGCTTTAACGAACACAATTATAACAAGCGCAGCGAGGAAGTTCTTGAACTTCTAAAAGATGGGAAAAATGTGGCTCTTGTAAGCGATGCTGGTATGCCGCTAATCTCTGACCCGGGCGCAGGAATTGTTGATTTATGTATGGAAAACGGCATAAAATGCACCACTGTGCCGGGGGCTACGGCTCTTATAAGCGGGTTTATACTATCAGGAATCACAAGCCGGGTAAGCAGCGGCGGATTCGTCTTTGGAGGCTTTTTCCCGAAAGAAAACAAGGAACGCAAAGAAGAAATCGAGCGTCTGAAAAGCTCCGCGCATCCAAGTATCTATTACGAAGCGCCGCACAGGATTAAAAAGACGCTGGAGCTGTTGAAAAAGGAAGTAGGCGGCGAGCGAAAAGCGGCTGTAGTGCGTGAAATCACTAAGGTTTACGAGGAAAGCGTCCGCGGCAATTTTGACGAGCTAATCGCGCATTTTGAACAAAACGAACCGCGCGGCGAGATGGTTTTGGTGATAGAAGGCGTGAACGAAGAGGTCGATTCGACACAATACGACGACCTTTCAATTAAAGAGCATGTCGAGATGTATTTAAGCGCAGGCATCCAGCTAAAAGACGCTATGAAACGCGTGGCGAAGGATCGGGGCTTGTCCAAGAGGGATGTTTATGCCCAAATTCAGATTGATAAAAACTAACATATCGAGCCGGAGGTAATTATGGCAGAAATTAAATATGAAATCTATAAACGTATCGGCAACATTTCAGAGCCAAATAACGGCTGGACGAAAGAGCTGAATTTAATCAGCTGGAATGACCGCGAGCCGGTTTATGATTTAAGGACATGGAATGAAGACCATACGAGAATGGGAAAAGGCATCACGATAACCCACAAAGAGATGGTCGCGTTGAAAGAATTATTGGAATCTTTGGGAGGCAATTATGAGCGATAATAACAACAAAAACAACAACGACGAAAGAGGCTTCAACCCAACAACCTGCTTGATACTTGGCCTATGCGCAGGCGCAGGCTTTGGCGTTTTATTTGACCAAGTCGCTATCGGCGTGGCGGTAGGCGCTTTTGTGGGCGTTGTGGTTGGCTATTTTATGGCTAAGAGGGGTAAGTAGTTGTGAATCGCAGCCGCATAATGTTTCGAGTTTTAATAGGTGCAGTTTTTGGGGCTGTTATTTATATGCTCTTTTTAACCGCGCCCAGCTTTGAACGGCTGGAGAGGAACTTAGATCGTAGTTACGAGCATATGGCCATTGTTCGTGACTTTTTAGCGGAGCAAGAAGGTTATAGTCGGATTGTTTTACGCGAGAGAAGCATGTTTCGTAGTCACTACGGAGTAATGGGCGGTTCTAGTTCGGCCCCTGTGGAAGATGAAGATGTAATTGCTGCTATGAACACTCTTCGCAGGCGTGGGTTCAGGTATATAGAGCGGCGCTATTATGGAATTTTGTTTAGAAGATGGAACTCATTAACTGACTGGGGTAGAAGTCGCGGCATTGTATACATCATGGAAGACGATTGGGTGAACATAAGCAGGCGGTATTTATATATTATGGAAATTGAGCCGCTGGCAAGAGAACGTTGGTATGCGATTGAAGCAAGTTTCCCTAAATACCATAGAAATATTGACATCGCGCGTGAAGCTTTCTTTGCCGACCCCAGCCTTGATTGGATAGAAGATGAGCTGGAATCCAACCTGCAAGACTTCCTAACGATTATAAGCTTCATGCTGGCGGTGGGTAATGATTCTTTTTCATCACATATATGGGGCGTAAACAGAGGCGAGATTCGGGTAGGTGAAGACAATGTGTCCATATACGATGATGTACTTGAGGCCTATCGTTCTCTTATGTCGCAGGGATATTTTAGTATCAGCAAGAAAGATAATGTGATTTATTTTAAGAAGGAATGCGCATGGAGAGGTTTTGAGTACGGGATATTGTACGCAGTTGATGGGGCTTTGCCGGAGGGGTATCATCCGCCGAGGTACACGGTTATGCTGGCTGCGAGCTCGAGAGACGGTTGGTATTTTTATGTAAGCGACTTGCATGCATATTGGGAGCCGATTGTAGCGGCAATGGATGCTGCGCGTGCAGAGTTTTTCGCGGAACCTAATATTGACTTTATAACCGAAAGATTCTATAGTGACCGAGAGTATATTTTTGCGGCTAGGGATTTTTTGATGGCGCAAGAGTATCCGTCGATTACTATATCGACCATATATCGCTATGCTCCCGATTACGAAAGTCAAATGACTATCCACCGAACAGGCGTTGAAGGAACTTGGGAAAGTGTGATAGTTCCCATCGAAAACGAAGAAGTCTTGGCAGTATTTAATTCGCTAATTTTTGATAAAGGTTATGGGGATGTGCGTAAATCAAACAATCATATTGTTTTTAGGAGATATAACCGAGACTTGGGCTGGAATTTTAGTTATGGCTTTGCATACTCAACTGACATAGATGAGCCGCACCCTTTTGGTGGGTATCGAATTTTATCTCGCCGAGTATTGCTTGAGCCTGCCTCGGAAGAAAATTGGTACTTCTTTGTAGATGATAGTGCAGAGTGGAACAGGCGCAATACGAGCCGATCTTTGCTATGGTGGCGATGAACTGCTATGAGCCAAACCTATACACCACACCCAGAAAGGACAGAAAATGACCATCTCATCAATGACCCTAGAAGAACTCGAGAACTTCATCCTCTCCCAAAACGAAAAAAAATTCAGAGCAAAACAAATATTCGACTGGATTCATAACAAGCAAGTTCGCAACTTCTCTGAAATGAGTAATTTATCTGCCCATTTCAGAGAGTTTTTAGAGCGCGAACATAGCATCGAACAAGTGGAAATTGAAAAAAAGTATGAATCTTCTTTAAATGATGTTTGTAAATACTTGTTAAGGCTTCCGAAAGAGACTATAATAGAGAGTGTCTTAATGAAGTATTCGTTTGGATATAGTATTTGTGTATCGAGCCAAGCGGGTTGCGCTATGGGCTGCGCGTTTTGTGTGTCGGGCAAGGACGGCTTTTTTAGGGATCTTTCGGCGTATGAGATTTTGGCGCAGGTTTATAGAGTTTCTGAGGATATAGTAGGTGAGCGGATTAGCAATATTGTCATAATGGGTTCGGGTGAGCCTTTGCATAATTTCGATAATGTGGTAAGATTTATAGAGATTGTATCACATGAACAGGGGCTGAACATTGGTAAGCGTCATATAACATTGTCTACGTGCGGAATCGTGCCGCAGATTTATAAATTGGCTGATTTGAAACTGGGGATTAATTTGGCGTTATCGCTTCACGCCTCAAATGATGAGGTTAGGCGTAAACTCATGCCTGTGGCTTTAAGTTATAGTATGGATGAAACCCTCGCGGCGTGTGAGTATTATGCGAAGGCGACCGGTCGGCGCGTGACTTATGAATATGCGTTGGTTAAAAATGTTAATGATAGCATAGAATATGCAAAAGAGCTTGGGCAGAAGCTTAAAGGCTCGTTGGCGCATGTTAATCTTATTCCTGTGAACGCAGGGGCCAAGGACGGGCTGAAAAGCCCTGATAAAAAGAGTATACAAAATTTTAACGATATATTATCGCAAAAAGGCATAAGCAGCTCGATACGAAGAGAGCTTGGCAGCGATATTGCGGCGGCTTGTGGGCAGCTGAAGTCGGAGTATAAGAGGTGATTTTGGATGGAGCTTTTTGGGCTCACGCACAAAGGCATGGTTAGGAAAAATAACGAGGATTCGTTCGCTTGTTTCCCAAAAGAAGTGGGCAAGCTGCCGAACTTGGCGATTGTGGCGGACGGAATGGGCGGGCATCAAGCGGGCGAGGTCGCGAGCCGGCTTGCGATTGATTTTTTTGTGGAGCATATAGAGAATTATGATGGTGATGTGAAAAACTATTTTGAACTCATGTCAGAGGCGCTTGATTTTGCTAATTATAAAGTTTTTGAAACGGCGCTGTTTAACCATGAGTATTTTGGCATGGGAACTACGTTTGTTGCTGCTTGTGTTGTGGATGGGCTTGTCCATATTGCGCATGTTGGCGATAGCAGGCTTTATGAAATTTCCAGCGGCAGGGTTGAGCTTTTGACTGTTGACCATACTTATGCGAATGAGATGGTCAGGGCAGGTTATTTGACCGAGGAAGAGGGCATGAATCATCCGAAACGCCACGCGCTTACAAAGGCCGTCGGAGTTGACAGGACAGTTGAGGTTGACGCGTACTTTGTGCCGCATGCAAGCGACAGCGTTCTGCTCATGTGCAGTGACGGACTGACTGAGATGGTTAAAGAGGATGAGATACTTGAAATAATTGAAGGCGCGAGCGGTTTTGCTGAAGCCGCAGAGACGCTTATAGCGCGCGCAAACGCTTATGGCGGCGTTGACAATATAACCGTGGTGTTAATAAAAGCCGGAGGTGAGAGATAAATGAAGCTTACCAAAGGTGTAGTTTTGCTGGATAGATACGAGATAATTGAGCATATTGGAAGCGGTGGAATGGCTTTGGTTTACAAGGCCAAAGATTTAAAGCTTGAGCGTGTTGTAGCGGTAAAAACACTTAGAGAAGAGTATATCGCGGACATGGAGTTTTTGAAAAGGTTCTCCTCCGAAGCGCGCGCTGCCGCCAGCTTGTCGAACGCCAATATTGTTAATGCATACGATGTTGGCGCGGATGGCGATGTGTATTTTATTGTTATGGAATATGTTGATGGAGTCACGCTTAAAGAGCTGATTAATAAGCGCGCTCCGTTCGGTTCTGAAGAGGTTTTGAGTGTAGCTATTCAAATAGCGGATGCGCTATCTCACGCACATAAAAACGGGATAATTCATCGTGATATTAAACCGCAAAATATTATAGTTACCAAAGACGGCGTTGTTAAAGTAACTGATTTTGGTATCGCGCGTATCGCTGATGCGGAAACAACTACTTCAAGCGGCGCAATGGGCAGCGTTCATTACTTCTCGCCGGAGCAGGCGCGAGGTAAGTTTGTTGATTTTAGGAGCGATATTTACTCGCTCGGCATAGTTATGTTTGAAATGGCGACCGGCATGCTTCCTTTTGAGGGCGACACTGCCGTAACAATCGCACTCAAGCATATCGGCGAGCCGCTCCCTGATATTAGAAACATCAATCCTGATATTTCCATGAGCTCGTTCAAAATAATCAGAAAAGCTGCGGCGAAGAACCTGAATCAACGCTATGCTTCCGCTGAGGGTATGCTGAAAGACCTGAAAAGAGCCATGCTTGACGACTCGGGCAGGTTTGTCAAAGAGCCGATTGAGCTTATAGGCACGCGCAAGATGGATACGCAAGAAATTGAGCGCATAAACAAATTTTCAGATGATGGCGAGTACGAAGGCGATTATTATGACGAACATGATGATTATGATGATGACTACGACCCGGACTATGAAGATGAGGACTTTGAAGAGCTTGATGAGCTGGACGAGTACGAGGAAACGGATGAGGATTACGAGAGAGAGCTTGATAAACGAAGCGAGCGCAGGATAATTATAGCGGCAATCGCTACGGGCGTTGCGATTGTTATATTAATTACAAGCATTGGGTTTTGGATATTCGGCAGAGGGCAATTAGAGGTGCCGCCTGATGAGCCGCCTGATGAACCAACAGAGTATACAATGCCAAGCCTTGGCGGCATGGATATTGATGCGGCGCGGGCGATTCTTGAGAGTATGGGAGTAGTCGTTGGCTCGGTTGAGGAAGTTTATAGTGACACTATAGCCGAGGGCGTTATTGTCGAATATTATCCGAGCGAGGGCACGGAGCTTAGTTATGGCGATGAGGTAAATATCACAATAAGCCGCGGCATGGACAGAGTTATGGTGCCGGATATGATGGGCGAATTGTTTACAAATGTTATTTTGATGAGAGAGTTTGCCGACAATATTTTCTTCTATGAAGAGATTGAAATTTTTGATGATGACCTTCCGGCGGGCGTTGTAGTTTCTCAGGAGCCGGCAGCAGGAACTTATGCGGCGCGCGGTCAAACCATTCGGCTTGAAGTGAGCATGGGCAGGGAACACAGGCGAGTAACAGTACCTTTGCTTTTGGGCGAGACCGAAGAGGTTGCAAAAACTAGGCTCGAAGATGCAGGTCTTAGAATAGGGCAAATTGCGGCGGTCTATAACGCAGAGTTTCCGGCAGGGCAAGTGGCTATGCAAAACTTTGCAGGCGGGGTTGAAGTTTCAGAGGGTACAGTGATTACCTTCGCAGTTTCGCTAGGACCAAGACCTGACACCGCACCACCTGAGCCTGACCCACCACCGCCAGAGCCACAACCGCCAGAGCCACAACCGCCTCAAATACCAACAAGAACCGAAACGGTTTTAATGCACGCTCCAATGGAAGCCATGGCGCAAGGGCCGGTTCAAATAAGGGTTGATACGGTTTCAAACGGCGTGACAGAGAGGGTTTATGAACGGGGCGGGCTTGTGATTGGCAATTTCCCACTCCCGATAACAGTGACAGGAACAGGCAGTTTTGAAGTTAGAATTTATGTGAATAACCAGTTCCATTCGAGCCAGATGTTCAATTAGAAAGGTGGAAATCTATGCAACAAGGCGTAATAGTAAAGGGAGTAGGCGGAATATATACAATTGATTTGAGCGACTCTGAGAGCACTATTATTGCTAAGCCGCGCGGCATTTTTAGGAAAAAAGAGATAGCCATATCCCCCTTGGTTGGGGATATGGTTTTTGTGTCAATTTTGCCGGACGGTTTTGGGGTGATTGAGAAAATTAACGATAGAAAAACAGTTATGATCCGCCCGAAAGTCGCGAATGTGACGCAGGCACTGGTCGTTTTCGCCTACAAAGAGCCTGATTTGCATCTGGATTTACTCGATAGGTTCATCATCAATTGTGAAGCCGCGAATGTGTGTCCTGTTATCGTTTTTAACAAGGTTGACCTATTAAAAGGCGATGAGCGAGAAGAGGCGAGAAAGATAAAGGAAATATATGGAAAAATCGGATACAATGCGATAGATATCTCGACATACGAAGGCTTGGGGATTGATTCGGCGAAAGAGGCTTTGGTCGGTGAAACGACAGTGTTCGCAGGACCTTCAGGCGCGGGAAAATCAAGTATATTTAACGCGGTTTGCAATGAAGAACTTATGGAAATTGGCGAGTTAAGCGCGAAAATCCGCCGCGGCAAGCATACAACGAGGCATTCGCAGCTAATAAAATTGCAAAAAGACAGCTACATAGTGGATTCACCCGGATTTTCCTCGATTCATTTTGAAGGAATCGAAGCGGCGCAGCTGAAAGAACTGTTTCGCGAGTTTGAAAAATGCGCCGAGCAGTGCAAATTCGCCAACTGCAATCATATCGACGAGCCGGAATGTGGAGTGAAGCAAGGCGTTTTGGACGGGCTGATACATGCAGTGAGGTATAAAAGATATCTGGTTTTTTATGAAGAGTTGCGAAATGGACATAGGAGTAAACCTCGATATTTAGCCGATAAAGTGTAAGTGAAATTACTTTTTGCACAAAATTAGAAAAATATGTTGACAGAGTAGGCGTTGTTTGGTATTATATTTTGGCAGTCACTTGCACATGAGTGATTTGCAAGAACCCATTTCGCACCATGACAACTGAATAATAAGGAAAAAGAATGACCAAAAGACCTGGAGATTTTAATGAGTGACATAGCGTCACGCGGGAGTAGCGCTCCTGATGGGTAACTATCGAAGTCGCAGGCGGCGCAAGCCGCG
>Ga0123355_10002021_pt1 | contig 28692 bp, 27 predicted proteins | sample TergutEmb28metaG_3_FD_89872 | JGI IMG/M metagenome (GOLD analysis project Ga0123355, IMG submission 89872) | Embiratermes neotenicus P1 segment gut microbial communities from Petit-Saut dam, French Guiana - Emb289 P1 | ecosystem: Host-associated > Arthropoda: Insects > Digestive system > Gut ... | reverse complement strand
GTAATAATTGCAAACATTCGCCGGGGATTAAAGCAACAATACTTAATAAAGAACTGGATGCTAACATTTGTTGTTATATGTCGCTACGCTTTAATGACCCCGATATAGAAGAATTAAACTGCGCAATGAACTTGGTAATGGCAAGTAAAAAATATATATCTGCAAAATAGGAGGAAATAAAATGCCCAAAAAAGTTGAAGAACTAATCAGCGAAAAATTAACAGGTGACACACAAAAAAATGCCCTGGATTTTATTACGCATGTAAGGACATACGATGATGTTTTTACGATTTCAATGTGTGGTGATGAAGAAAGTATGTGGAATGGCTGTGAAGTTTCAAACCTGGGCTATATAGTAGTTAATGGTTCAGACGATTTTCCTGGACCATGGACTATGTGGTTTGGGGTGGATAATATTGGCGAGTATGCGGAAACCCCAATAGACGAATGTATCAAAGAGTTTGCATGGACGCATGTATCACCATGCGGAAATTGCGGCAAAGGATGTACCCCCGCAACCAGCACTAAAGTTTTTGGTAAAGATTTTGAAAACACCTGCCAATCAAATTTGCTTTTGGTAAATCCTAATGCAGATGCAGTTGAATGTATGAAAAAATTAGTAGACATAAGGAAAAATGATATTATTAAGTGCAAGTAACGTTTTAATTAGCGTTATTTCCACCATTCACAACACAACCCATATGACTTTATTGTGTCAAAAATCCTTCTTCGCTTTCGTGCCTTTTATCCCTGTTCATAAGCGACAACGTTGCATCCTTTGCGGGTTTGCCTTCAAATAACACCGCATAGGCTTGGTTAACAATAGGCATCTCCACACCCATTTTATCCGCCAAAAATTTTGCGGCTTTGCACGTATTTATACCCTCGATAACCATTTTTATTTCGGCGCGAGCCTGGTCAGGGGTTTTCCCTTGCCCAATTAAAATACCGGCGCGCCGGTTTCTGGAGTGCATACTGGTACATGTTACAATTAAATCTCCAATGCCAGACAAGCCGCTAAATGTCTCTGCCCGGGCACCCATTGCCGTACCAAGGCGGGTAATTTCAAAAATGCCACGGGTCATAAGTGCGGCTTTTGTGTTATCGCCAAAACCTAGCCCGTCAGATATCCCGGCGCATAGGGCAATTACGTTTTTCAGCGAACCGCCAAGCTCTACACCAATGATATCGTCGTGGGTATACACTCTAAAGTACGGGTTCATGAAGGCATCCTGGATAAAATTTGCGATTTTTTTGCTGTTTGCAGCCACTACATTTGTTGTTGGCTTTTTTTGTGCAACTTCTTCTGCATGGCTTGGTCCGGACATTACGGCGATATCACACCCGGGCAGCACTTCCTGCAACACAGTGGAGAGAGTCATAAGGCTGTCGTTTTCTAACCCCTTTGACAAGTTCACAACAATTTGTCCAGGTTTTGCGTACGCCGACAACCGCCCCATTGTTGCCCTGACCGCAAAGGAAGGTAGGGCGCAAACGATAATATCCCCACCAACACAGTCTTGTAAGCTTGTTGTATGCTGTACCGCTTGCGGAATTTTAAAGCCCGGTAAAAACGGGATGTTTTCTTTGTGAACAATTAAATTTTCGCATTCTTCCTGCGAGTATGACCATAGGCAAACATCATGCCCGTTTTCGGTTAACATTATGGCAATTGCCGTGCCAAAACTTCCCGAGCCTATAATTGATATTTTCATGTATGCTGTTCCTTTCCAAATCCTACTAGCGTACTTCCCGCAACCCTTTAAAGTCCAAATAATCCTCCACAAACTGCTTACGCAGCAAACTTTGGGGGATAAATTCATTATACTTCCCCTTAACCTGTACATTGTCCGGTAGGGGCAAGTCGTACATATTTAAATCGGAATTAATAACATTATGAATAATATTCTCAAGCTCCCGCTCGGTACCTTCGAATTGTTGCACTTCCAGATAGGGGCAGGTTATCCATGGCAGACGGTTTAAGACTTTTTTATGAAGAAGAGCGTAGTGCAAAGTAAAAATTTGTCTAGTCCCAAGCCATGGGAAAATGGCGAATTTATTCTTAGAAAGTGGCGAGACTAGCGCGTGCAAAACCCCGCTATTCCGCGCGATATAACGAATCTCTGCCAACCGCTCTGTGCAGCGTTCGCTAAGATACGGGTACGTATCGTCGCCATCCATGATACTACGCATTTTTTGCATCACAACAGTGTGAATATCCGCCTCAAATTCAATTAGCCAATCCACAACAGAAATACCGGGCACCCGTTTAACAAAAATCACCTTACTTTTGGCGTTAAGATCTACAACTTCCCATGTTATGCCCGCAAGAGAAAACCGCACCCCAACAGGATACGTCTTGTCAACTGTGCCAATGGTGCGGTTTTCGTCCTTCACAAGCAGATATTCCGGAGCCTCAAAAACTGTTAAAAACTTGTGGCTGTTTATCTCTTTTTCGCCCTGTCTTCCTATTATAATGCCGCCGCGCTCGGTACGTTCAAGCTGGTCGGTTTTTACTAAATGGGAAAGCAGGGTTTTGTAGTCGTCCTGGGGAATATGACGAAAACTGCCTAGCGATAAAATAGCCTGAGCCAACCCTGCAGGTGACAGCTCCCCACAGCTTTTAAGATGGCTTAAAGTTTGGTGATACAGCAAATTATAGGGGTGGTTAATTCCACGAATCGGCTCAATCCAGTGTTCCTTTGTGTATAATTCGATTATGGCAACTGTACGGATAAACTCCCAATTGATAAGTCCAAGCACGTCGTCAGAGTTCACTTTTATATCCTCCACAAATGTGAAAAGAAGCTGGGGGATTTGCCCGCGTCGTCCGCAACGGCCAAGCCGCTGGGCAAAACTTGATACCGATCCAGGCGTTCCAACTTGCACGGCCTGGTCAAGCGACCCGATATCTATACCAAGCTCCAGCGTAACCGTCGCACCTGTCACGATTTTTTCGTCCTCGTTTTTCATTTCGTCCTCGGTGGACTCTCGTAGAAGGGCAGAAACATTACCATGGTGCACACGATACACGTCCGGTGCTTTGTTTTGCACAGCTAATTCACGTAAGTTGGCAATGATAAACTCTGTTTCCTCGCGGCTGTTAGTGAACAGGATTGTCTTTTTGTCCAGTGTCATTTTAAATAAATAATCGAAATGCTCACGTGTACCAAAATTACCGTTGTGGGATGAATTCGTTTGAAACTCATACCCACTGCCGCTAACGCCCTCTGTGTCCCGCTTGTCGCTGTAGTTGACAAACCGCTCTATGTGCAGGCGAATGCGTTTTTTGCCCTCAGGCGTGATTGGTGCCGTACAGCTACGGAGTGTACCCGTGTTAAGCCAGTTCTGCGCCATAGATACATCTCCCAATGTAGCGGAAAGCCCGATACGACGCGGATATACCCCAGTCAACTGCTGCAAACGTTCCAACACGCACAAAAGTTGTACACCTCGTGGGCCATGCATAAAGTAGTGCACCTCGTCGATAATTACATATCGCAGGTCGCTAAACATATTCAAACACGCCCCCCGCTTGGACGTAATTAAACTTTCCAAAGACTCGGGCGTTATTTGCAATAACCCACGCGGCTCTTTTATAAGCTTGTGCTTCTTCTCCTGGGAAGCATCCCCATGCCAGCGAGTAACAGGAATATGCGCGTCTATGAGAAGTTGCTCCAGCCGTTTAAACTGGTCATTAATGAGTGCCTTAAGCGGCGAAACGTAAATAACCCCTACCGATTTGGAGGGGTTTTCATATAGTTGCGTTAGTACCGGCAGGAATGCAGCTTCTGTTTTACCCGATGCCGTGCCAGAGGATAGTAGCAAATTATCGTCCGTATCAAAAATGGCCTCTGCCGCGGCAATTTGAATACCGCGAAGCTCATCCCATTTGTTTTGGTAGATGTAGTCCTGAATGAAAGGTGCCAGACGGTTGAAAATGTCCATGGATGCAAGCTCCTCTATTATATGAATTGGTGTATCAGGCTTTCAATATCAATTGCGTGGCCATGCCCTATTTTTTCGGATGCTTCTGTAACAATGTATTCTTCGAAGGCATTCAAAAAGCCGTCCCTGTCGCCATTCAAATAATATGACGAGTCTATGCCTGGATACTTGTCACCAGCGGTAATATGCTCCTTGTGCTTTTGCACCAATGGGTTAACTGCTAAATGCAAATATTCATGAACAATTGAATGTGGCAGATAGTCACCCAGCATAACAAACATTTCATCCTCTTTTGTAAAATAATCTGCCGAATAGCAGCATTTGAGCGGGCAAATGTACACCATTATCTTGTTAATGCTTGTTTTCATCTGGGGAACAGACAATGCTTCTGCGAGTCTTTCCAAATCCTCAACAACATTCAGCGCATGTACGATACCCATTAGTTGAACATTTATTTGCGCAAACAAATCGTTTTGCATAATACGCTGTAAATGTGTTGGGAAATTTTCAACCCATTTAAAAAAATCATTATTGCGTTCCTCGTCTGTTATATTATAAAGTTTGTTTACATAGTTTTGATACTTTGGCATGTCTAAAACGCCGTCATTAATAAAAAACAATGCTGATTCCAGCAATGCTGCCCTTGGCCAAAAAGGATATACTTCACACGTACACCCCCTAGCCATTTGAAAGAAGTCTCTTGTACTATCTAGGTTGTTGCATTTCCTAATTTTACTTTGTAATTCGGATATATCACCAGACTTGTTGATTGTTGCATACTCATATTCTGATAATGAAAGACCAAAGTAAATTGCATTTAGTTTTTTGTTTGGTAAGAGGCGTAAATATTCCAATGTTGGCTCACCATCCTAGCAAATATATTATATCATTTAATTTTTTTTTTCACATGCAACCAACAAAAATTTTTGCTGTCTATATATGTGAAAGGCAAAAAAACAAAACAAATTCCAGGAGGCAAACACATGTTCACATTAATTTCAGACAGCGGCTGCGATTTTACAAAGGCAGAGGTGCAAAAGCATAACATAGACATTATCCCATTTTATGTAACCTTAGACGGCGAAACTTATCTAAAAGAAGGCGTAGATATTTCCAAAGAAGAATATTTCACCCGCCTGCAAAACGACAAAACCCTTTTCCCCAAAACCGCCCAGCCAAGCCCACAAGACTTTGTGGATATTTACACCCCACATCTTGAAGCGGGTAAGGACATAATTACACTAACAATTTCGTCCAAGTTCAGCGGTACTTTCAATAGTGCGACCCTTGCCGCAAATATGTTAAAGGACGAATACCCAAACCGCAAAATAATCATCGTGGACTCATTAAGTTGCGCTATTGGCCAAGGGCTTATTCTAAAAGAGATGGTGAAAATGCGCAATAAGGGTTACTCAATTACCAAAACTGCCGAGTTAGCGGAAGAAGTTATCCGTAGCGTAAAAATTTACTTCTCGCTTGATACACTGGAATATCTGAAAAAAGGCGGCAGAGTTGGCCCCACAACCGCACTTGTTGGTGGCATTTTAGGCCTGCGCCCGATTTTGCACATTGTAGACGGTGCGGTAGAACAGCTCGAAACCGTACGCGGTAAAAACAGGGTTTTGGCGTTAATGCAAGAAGGCATTGTCGCCGCACTTAAAGATAATGTAGAAGACATTAACCTTATCGTAGGTCATATATTGCGGGAAGAAGATGCCGTTAACTTCAAAAATGCACTTGCAAATTCACTGCAAATGCCAATTGCAAGCCCTGTAGAAGTGGGTGCGACAATAGGCACCCATGCAGGCCCCGGAGCAGTTGCAATCGCATATTGCAAAAAGCACGAAGCATTTGAAAAACACAGCCAATTGAGCGCGCCTGCGCGTGCATTTTGTACAGACCAATTTTCTAGTGAAAATAAAATAGCGGTGTAAGGGGGCGAGACAGACATGAATAACTGGTTTATATTCGCGCAAGTTTTGGGTGCAATTACAATTATATTTGAATTTGCATCCTACCAAATTAAGAACAAATCGAAGTATTTTTTAACCACGGGTATTGGTAGTTTCTTTTGGTTCGCAATGTTCTTTTCAATGGGAATGGCGACCGGGATGGATACCCAGGTGTCCTTGATGGTTGCCGCATCTTACAGTGTGGTTCGCAATTTAGTTTTTTGGAAGATATTCGCCAAAAACACGCCACAAAGCAAGGAAATTGGTCTAAATTTTCTGCTTGTTATGATAGGCGTTGCCCTTGTGGCAGGCATACTTGCAATTATAAATGCACCGCAGGAAGTTAGATGGCTGCACACCCTTGGAATGATCGCCGCTTTATCCTTTGTAATTGGTCAATATTTACCAGGGGTACACTATGTACGTGTTACGGTTACGTTTTATGCACTTGTTGTAATTCTTACGCAAACGCCGCTTAACATCCTGTATGGCGACTTCCGCTGGAATATCATGGGCATTGCAATTGAAGTTGCAAAGATATCGTCTGTTTTGGTGTTTTATATGCGCTATTCGCAAAATCCAAAACAGCCACAATTGCAGTTTGCAAAACCGTAGTTGACTATAATTGTTTTTTAGGTTTTATAAACAGAATAGGCAGAGTGTAGCTATATAAGCTGAAAACCGTCCAATGTAACGAAGTAATTTGACGCAATACAAGGAAGCGGCGACGACGCGTACCCAAAGGTACGCCAGGAGTTGTTGATTGCAAGCAATCAACTTGCTGACGAAGTAGTGCGGAAAAATTACAAGTTACATTGGACGATTTTTAGTTTATTTGACTATAATGGAAGAACTATACAACCTGTCGGAATATTTTGTGACTATACATTACTCCCAAAATTGATTTTCGTACATATCGGGCAGCGAGATTGCGGACGAACAAACAGATATGTTAGAATACCTGAGAAACGCATTACGTGCCCCCAGAGGAACGTAACCTGGCATTGAGAATAACGGTGAACGCAGCAAACGCTTCCCATCCTAAGCCAACGGAGAGACAGGGCAGGCCAAAGCGAAACTGATACGCGAAAGCGCAGACTACGCGGCAAATATTCGCAAGGCAAATACGAAAGGTTTTGGGGCAGGGCCCCATTTAAACAAGAGGAGCTGATACCATGATCCAAGCACCAAAAGGCACCAGAGACGTCTACGGCGACGAAATGCTAATCTGGCACAAAGTAGAATCCGCCATCCGCCAGGTTACCGCCGCTTTTAATTATTCAGAAATTCGTACGCCAATAATTGAATCCACCGACCTTTTCCTACGGGGAGTTGGCGACACAACCGATATAGTACAAAAAGAAATGTACACCTTCAACGACAAAGGCGGTCGCAGCCTGTCCTTGCGACCAGAGCTTACCGCTGGCACCGTTCGTGCTTACATCGAGCGTGGTTTTGGCAGCCAGCCGCAGCCCACAAAACTGTGGTATATCGGCCAAAACTTTCGCTACGAGAACCCCCAGGCGGGCCGCTACCGCCAGCATTCCCAGTTTGGTGTAGAGCTGCTAGGCTCTGCAAATTATGCTGTTGAAGCAGAAATTATATCCCTGGGATACACTTTGCTTAGTGAGCTTGATGTACAAAATGTCACCGTTCACATTAACAGCATTGGCTGCCCAGATTGCAGAAAAGTCTATCACCAAAAGCTGCGGGAATTTATCGAAGCCCGCCTGGAGTCCCTTTGCGGCTTGTGCCGCCAGCGTTTCGACAAAAACCCGCTGCGAATTCTAGACTGCAAAACCCCGGCATGTAAGCAACTGATAACAGATGCACCATTGGTTCTTGATTCCCTTGACGATGAATGCCGCAACCACTTCGAGGGCCTGAAAACGTTGCTGACAAAAACGGGAATCCCATATGTAGTCGACCCAAAAGTTGTGCGCGGCCTAGACTATTACACCCGCACCGTGTTCGAGTTTATTGGTGCAGACGGCCTAACCGTCCTAGGCGGCGGCCGCTACGATGGTCTAGTTTCTCAACTCGGCGGCGCATCAACCCCGGCAGTTGGCTTTGGTATGGGAATAGAGCGGCTGGTTCTTCTACTGCAAAAACAGCAACCGACAGCCGAACTTGCCCCTGAAATTTACATTGGCCATGCTGAAGAGGCAGGCTTTATTAAATCTCAAGAGCTGGCCTACAACCTACGCAAAAAAGGTATTCGCGTAGAAACCGACCTTATTGGCCGCAGCGTTAAAGCCCAAATGAAATACGCCGACAAAATTAAAGCTAAGTACACAACTATTCTTGGCGGCAATGAAATTGAAACCGGCGAAACCACCGTTAAAAACATGGCAACCGGCGAGCAAAAAATAGTGAAGCTCGAAGATTTGTTGACTATATGTATCTAGCCACAAAACCGTTTGTTTTTTCGGTTAATGCGGTTGCCGGCGGCGGGGAAAACGACCATAACAAGAGAGCTTCAAAAACAATTGCCCAACGCTAAAGCACTTTTCTTTGATGATAGGGACTACGATGTGGATAGCGGAATAACCGACATAGGAAAATGGATTGAAGATGGTGCGGACGTAAACTTGTGGGACTTGGAACGTTTCGCTAAAGATATTGATGACCTAACAATAGAAAAGCCTGATTTTATTGTTTTGGACTATCCTTTTGGATACAGGCATAATCTAATCGGTAAATATCTTAGTTGTTCGATTTTTGTCGATACACCCCTTGATATAACTTTAGCCCGGCGCATTGTTAGGGATTATGATAGAAAAACGCTAGTTTGCAAATGGAATGATGAGGGCGACAAAAATGACCTGTTTGATGATATGGCAAACTATTCAAATTGGCGCAGTAGTTATATATTTGGAATTAAGTCAGGAAAGGCCGATGCAGATTTCATTATAGATGGCAGTTTACCCCTTAACAGAATTGTTGAAATCATTTGTGAAAAAATTTTAGATTTACCCTGCCCCCCTTGTAAAGACGGCAATAATCATATATAGTGTTCACGTAACCCTAGGGGATGTAATGGTCTCGACGGGGGTTTTGAAGATAGGGATAGCCATCCGCAGGGGAGACTGCGTTATCAAAGTCAACCTTTAAAAAAGAAACGACAATAATAATTACGCATTTGCGGCTTAATTAAAGCCGCTGTCGGCCTGGGGAGTCCCGCATACCCAGTTCCCGGCATCGACTATGTGGGGCACTTTTGCGCCTGTCGCTTTGCAACGTAAAAAGATTTAGAAGCTACCAAGGAGCGACCCGTGTTGGTTCGGACGCTCTGCGGGAAATCTAATAACCAACTATGATGGTAGAAGTTCTTATATAGGAGCCTTCGGACACGGGTTCGATTCCCGTCATCTCCACTCCAAAGAAGGCTTCCTCAGCTTAACGGTTGAGGAAGCCTATATTTACATAAAACAGACGGAGTGATTTAGACATGAATTATGACATAACTACAATTAATTACAGTGAGTTAAAAAGCAGAACGAAGTTACCTTCCTTTCAAAGAAGTGTTGTTTGGACTAAAGACAAAAGGAAGGAGCTGATTCAAACTATCCATCGTGGATATCCTTTTGGTTCTTTGTTGCTTCATGAAACTCCAAGTGCGGAAAAAAGGTATTCTCTGGTGGATGGATTACAGCGACTTTCCACAATTATGGACTACGAGAGCGACAAATATTCTTATGTTGACATTCATGAGTTTGCTAAAAAATATTTTGAAGAAATATACAGCTTATATGAGGAAAAAGTCGAAGCGCATTTAACTGAGTCAACAAAGAACAAAATGAGAGAGATCATCGTTGGTGCCTTTAGAGACAAAACCTGTGATGAGAGCGTGACCGTTGTGACGCAAAGACTTGTATCCGAAATGACACTTTTTGGAGGTTTCTCACTGGATGTAAACATCATTATTGATAAAATCGACAAGAGCATCACGAACTATATTGACCTAGAACGCCTTAGGGTGCCTGTAGTAATTTTTAAGGGAAGCGAAGCAGAGCTACCTAATATTTTTGAAAGCATAAACTCAGGGGGAACAAAGCTATCAAAATATGAAATCTTTGCTTCGGTTTGGCAAGGTATGACTTTCTATATAGATGATGAAGTGATGCTTAAATGGGTAGATGAAAAATACGACAAGATGCAAGAGAAACATGGACTAGAAATAGGTGATTACACAGTCGGAAGTATTATAGAAAGTAAACAAATAAACCTATTTGAATATGCTTATTCGATTGGAAAAATTATAAGAAACGACTATCCAGAAATGTTTGGCGGAAAGAAGAGCGACGATGCTTCCGAGATTGACTCAATTGGCTTTGGTTTGTTGGCGGCAGTATTAGGAGTGGATCTAAAGGAGATGGGAAAAATCGCAGATTCTTTTTCTCCAAGCATGGATACGTCGAGAATGATTGCCCTCAAGGATAAATTAGTAGAATGCAGCAAGGACGTAAATGATATTCTGAAAAAATTTATATGTATGTCAGGCGGGAGAACATATACAAAATATGTTTTTGCGCAGATGGTTTCAATTATCGCTTCCATGTTTAGAATCAGATATTCAATAGGCGGTTCATTGAAAATAATTACAAATGATGGCTCGGCTCAGAAAGTTAAACTTTTTAGATGTCATATGCCCAAACACTATTTGTACGATATGATAAAAGGATATTGGGGGAACGCAGGGGATGTAAAAGTTGCCGAATTGCTAAGACACGAATCTAAAGACAACAAGTATTTAAGTAGTATTTCTGATGAGTGGTGGACTTCTACACTTGACGAATGGTTTACAGAACAAGAAAAAAAAGAGTCAATAAGTGTTGATATTGTTAAGAAGCTCTTTTTGAGCTATATGTTTAACATGACAAATCCTACCGCTACATCAAATGCACATGATATTGAGCATATCATCCCACAAAAACGATTTGAGCAGAATCTCCGCAAAGGTGCGCTTTCCGCCGTTGGAAATCTATGTTTTTTGCCAGAGTTTGAAAACAGAAGCAAAAAAACTCAAACACTTTATGAATATTTTGATGAAACATGTAAAACTGGGGCAGTAAACGAAGAAGACGTCTTACACAAATTTAAGTATCCTAGTCGAGCCGAACTGGATTTCATCAAGGGGAGTAGTTTTACAAAAGAAAGTTACACTGCTTTTATTAAAGATCGCCATAATTACTTAACAAAAAGGTTTATCAAGCTTATAAATGAGTTTTAATCCTTAAAGCCGAATATGGTGGATTTGGGATAAATAAACAGTAATGTATTTCTTAACACAAATAAAGGTTTTTAAATTTTAAGGTGGTGAGAAAACATGCCTATCAAACCAAAAATCTATCTCGATACATCAGTGATAAGCCATCTTATGGCCGACGATACACCAGAAAAGCGTGATGATACACGTAAACTTTGGGAACAACTAAAACAAGGCACTTGGGAAATCGTTCTCTCTCCAGTTGTATACGAAGAGTTAGGGCGGTGTAATAGTGCATTGGAAAAAGCACTACTTGAATATGTCGTAATGTTAGATACCACATATATTGAAGAAAGCGAAGAAATGTCCGTATTAGCCGATGAATATCTAAAAACAGGCGTGCTAAGAGAAAACAGCTATAACGATTGCCGCCATATTGCAGTAGCAAGTATTTCTGCTTGCAAGTATATTTTGAGTTGGAATATGAAGCACTTCGTTAAGAGAAAAACCATAGAAATGGTGCAAACGGTGAACATGCGTTTAGGCATTTTTCAACCAAGTATTCTAACACCATCTATTTTTATAGAAGGGGATGAAGATAATGAATAAAGTATATGATATCCGCAAAATTGATGAATTGCACAAACTAAGGTCTGATCTTTACGAAGAGCGCAAACATCTAACATCTGCCGAGCGACGCGAAATTTCTAATGATGAAGGCAAAAGAGTCTGGGAGAAAGCACAAATAATAAAACAATCAATAGCAAGCGGAGAGTAAAGGCAAGTAGCTTCATGAATGTATTGTGGATTCTATTCAATGGTGAGTGTTGTACTACCGCCACCAACAGTATCCACAAATAACATGAGCTATATCCGGTATTATCACATATCACCATGAGCCCTCGAACAAAATTAGAGTCGAGGGTACTCAATATGGAGCCTCATCTCCAAAGCCCCAGGGCAAAAACAAAATCCGTTTTGTTTTTGCCCTGTTTCTATTTCCGATAACAAATGGTCGCTGGTAGTAACTGGTATGTCACCAGAGTTATAGCCACAGGAAAGTAAAGCTGTCCATTCTTGCTTGCAATTTGTGCACGCTACTGCGTCAATTGCTCCTTGCGCACCGCCACCGCGGAACACCGCGTCACGGTTTCCTTAGTATAGTCACATAAACTGAAAATCGCCCAATATAACGAAGCAATTTGATGCAATACGAGGAAGCGACGACGACGCGTACCAAAAAGATGCGCTAGGAGTTGTTGATTGCAAGCAAGCAACTTGCTGACGAAGTAGTGCGGAAAAATTATAAGTTACATTGGACGGTTTTGAGTTTATGTGACTGTATTGCACAAAAATTGCTGCGCAATAATTGGACAGCTTTACATTCCTGCGACCATAAAAGCCAGCGTTGTTGATGATATCGCTACTGTTTTCAGTTTATGTGACTATATTTTCTTAATTTCCTATGAAACTGACGTGTTTTATGTTCCATACCCCTTCCCCAAGCGCAAAATTTGTAATACAATAGACACATGGGTATATAGTTAGCGCACCTAAAACCATAAACAATAGCTTGCAATTTTTCCACACTGCTACATCAGTTTCTGCTTGCATGCCTTTAGGCATACCGCGTTGCCGTTTCTTTGTATTGTGTCAAATTGCTGCGTTCTAGCTTACGGTTTTAAAGTTCGCTGGCTATAACAACCTCATAAACTTCCGAAGGGAGCTACAAAAATGCCAAAAAAATCATCAAAGGCAGAAACCAAAAAAAAGGATTCTCCAACGCTAGACACGCAAGCCGCCAAGGAGGAAGCTTTACATAGTGCCCTGGCAAATATCGAAAAGCAGTTCGGCAAGGGTGCCGTAATGAAAATGGGCGAAAAAATGGGCGACACTACTATACCTGTGGTAACAACAGGCATACTAAGTATTGACCTTGCCCTTGGTGTAGGCGGCGTTCCAAAAGGACGCATAATTGAAGTCTATGGCCCAGAATCTTCCGGTAAAACTACACTGGCTCTTCATGTAGTGGCAGAAATGCAAAAATTAGGTGGTATCGCAGGTTATGTAGATGCAGAGCACGCAATGGATCCGGTATATGCAAAAAAACTTGGCGTAAACATAGACGAGTTATATATTTCCCAACCAGACGACGGCGAACAAGCTTTGGAAATTGCAGAAGCAATGGTTCGTTCTGCCGCAATAGACATTGTAGTAATAGACTCTGTAGCAGCCCTTGTTCCAAGATCGGAAATTGAAGGGGAAATGGGTCAAAGTTCTGTTGGTGTACAAGCTCGCCTAATGTCACAAGCGTTGCGCAAACTTACCGGTATTACCAGCAAAACCAATTGCATTGTAATTTTCATCAACCAATTGCGTGATAAAATTGGCGTAACTTACGGCTCTCCGGAAACTACAACAGGCGGCCGCGCATTAAAATTTTACTCATCTATTCGTATAGACATTCGCCGTGCAGAGGCAATTAAAGTTAGCGAACAAACCGTAGGCAACCGTACAAAAATTAAAATTACCAAAAACAAAGTGGCTCCACCATTTAGGAACTGCGAAGTAGACATTATGTATGGCGAAGGCATATCCAAACTTGGGGACTTGCTGGATCTTGGTGCCCAATTGGACCTAGTTAAGAAAAGCGGCAGCTGGTATTCTTATGGCGAAATTCGCCTTGGGCAAGGCCGCGAAAATGCCAAGCAATATCTACAAGAAAACAAAGAAATTGCATTTGAAATAGAAGCAAAAGCCCGCGAACACTACGGTATGAAGCCCCTTGAAGCCCTTGTGGCACCGGATAATTTTATCCCGGTAGATGCCGAAGCACTTGCAACACTGGAATTAGAAGATCTGGATGACGAAGCGTTGGAAATTGAAATATTGGATATGGATGAATAGGAGGCCATTATGCAAAGTACAATTGGTGAGATAAAGGTTTTTGCGGCAAATGCTAACCAAGGTTTAGCAAATGCCGTCGTTAAACATTTGGGAATCGACCTTGGCAATTCAAAAGCCAACCGTTTTGCCGATGGTGAAATTGATATGCGAGTACTAGAGACCGTACGTGGTAGCGATGTTTTTATAATCCAGTCCACATCACCGCCGGTTAACGATAATTTAATGGAACTTCTTATTATGATAGACGCAATGCGTCGTTCTTCAGCAGAGCGCATTACAGCCGTTATACCTTATTACGGTTATGCAAGGCAAGACCGCCGTGCTCGTTCTCACGACCCTATATCCGCAAAACTTGTTGCAGACCTTTTAACAACCGCCGGTGCCAATCGCGTTCTTACAATGGATCTACATTGCCCGCAAATTCAAGGCTTCTTTAATATTCCGCTGGATCATTTGCAGGGCATATACTTTTTCGCTAACTACTGCCAAAAAGGTTTTGGCGATATGTCCGACGTTGTAGTAGTTTCGCCAGACTTTGGCAGTGTTGCACGTTGTAATATTTTTGCAAGTCAATTGGACGTGCCCCTAGCCATAGCCGACAAACGCCGCGGCGAGGACGGTACCCCCGTTATCGCCAACTTTATAGGCGATGTAAAAGGCAAGCATGCCATAATAATTGACGACGTGTTATCCACAGGCGGTTCGCTGTGCAATGCCGCTGCAAAAGTAATGGAGCATGGCGCAAAGTCTGTTATCGCTTGCATTACCCACCCTATTTTATGCGAAAACGCCGTACAGCTTATAGCTGACTCGGTCCTTTCGGAAGTTATTGTGCTAAACACCGTAGAAATCCCTAAAGAAAACTTGCATCCAAAAATAAAAATGCTCTCCGTAGCACCATTAATCGGCGAAGCGATAAAGGGCATACACTCCGGACGGTCCATAGGTCAGTTAAGCAAACTGTGGGCGTTAACGGATACTGTTATTAGCTAATGGCTCACGTTCTATAGTCACAGGGTATTTTAAATTATCCGCCTTTGAGTATAATAAAAAGCCAATATCCTGTGCAGATTCGGATATTGGCTTTTTTATTTTATAGTCACAGGAATGTAATTCAATTGAAAACCCACCAAAATACAACCAGTACCACAATATTAACAACCACACCAAGCGGCACCAGCACCTTAAACTGCATATGCTGTGTTTTGTGCCGCAAAAATTTCATACCGCAAAACGCACCAATGCCACCCATCAAAAAAGCAACCGCTATCAGCGTACTTTCCTTAATACGCCACTTACCATTTTTGGCTCGGCTCTTATCAACGGCGTACATTACATAAGTAACAATATTCCACAAAACAAAAACACTTAGTACTATCCAGATCCAATTATTCATTTGCCTCATCCTGCCTCTCGTTATTTATTTCGTTCTCTTCAGTTTCATTCAAGCTGTCGATACTGCTTATCCCTGTCTTGCGCCTCTCTTCCGCTCTTTGGGCTTCAATTTCCTGTATTTCAAGTACAGGATCCTTGTCCATTTCCGGACGATATCTTTTAAACACACGCATTAGCATGAATGAAGTCAGCATAGCATAGGTTCCGGGAACAGCAACAATTAATACTGGGGCAAACCACATAGCACCAAGCACCAGTCCACCAAGCAAAAATACACAGGTAATTGTAGTAAGCAAATGGCGGTTTGCAAGCATAAAGCTGGTTTTAAAAGTCTCCTTAAAGCCCATTTCAAACCTTGCAGTCATCGGAAAAATATATACCGTAATAAAGGAAAGCTGCATCAAAACAATAAATTGACCAACCAAAAACACCGGCGTCATGGTAGTAACAAGACCTATGTTTAACAGGTTAATTGATGCTATAAAGGCCACAACAGCCAACAATATCCACACCACTGTACTTCGTACAAAGTTGGCTTTAAATGCCTGCCAAAAATCCCCAGCTATATAACCTTCACGTTCAGAAATACGCCTGGTAGATACATAAAACATTGCCGTGGTTGCCGCACCTATGGTAACAAGCGGAATACTAAAAATAATCCACATGGCAGACAAAATTAATGTGTCTGCCAGATAACCACCATATTTATTAAAGGTACCATCCAGACTAAAAAAATCACGCATAAAAAACCTCCTATCGCCCATGGTGGGCATTCTCATCATCAACTAAGCACGAAAATGTAACCAACCAGTTGGTGACTCACAGTCACCAACTGGTATTTTCATATTGAATGTCAAACTTATTATACCACCACATATGTATAAATGGTAGAAAATAAATAGACCTGTTCCAAAACCATGAACGATAACCTGTAATTTTTCCGCACTACCTATGCGTAATAACATGCCAGTAAGTTGGCAAGACTACAAAAAAACTATAAAAGGGTGTTAACTCATGCGAAAATGTAAAAAGTACAAAGCAAACCCAGGCCACCATCTAAACCCAAAAGGTCATTGCGAGAGTTGTGTGTATTTTTCCAGTACAAACTGCGGGACTCACTCCCCAGAAGTTGAAAGCATTTTCTAAAGGATAGCATAGCTTCTTATCGTTTGAATTAAAAACGAGATGGCATACTAAATCCAATCTAGGAATTAGTATCAAATACTGGAGAAGTGAAAATTGTATGATATAATAGTTATATGTTTCGCTTTCCCACCTACTGATACTAAATCCAATCTAAAATATCGCCTATTTTGCAATTTTACTTTGCAACTCCGCCGTCAGCAAGTTGATTGCTTGCAATCAACAACTCCTAGGATTCGCTTCGCAAAATTACAAAACAGTCGACATTTCAGATTGGAATTAGTATGATACCCAAAGGTCTTTATACTCCAGTAAGTATGAAAGGGGTGAGAGCGAATAAATTTTTCTTATATCAGCCGCTTAAAGTGCGCGGTTGTTATTAAAAAGAGGTTGTTATGAACGTACTTGACCTAGCGATATTAGCCATTATTATTTTGTGCGCATTTTTAGGTTACAAAAAAGGTTTAATTCGCACGGTTTATAGACTGGCATCTTTTATAGTTGCAATTTTTATTGCACGCCAATTATATCCTGCAGTAGCGCGCATTTTGCGGCAGACACCACTGTTACCAATGATAGAGAGCAGGATTGTAAATTCGTTAAACCTTGAAGCAGTTGTGCAAGAACATGTTGCGGCACGTGGTACGGAAATTATTAATGCATTGCCGCTACCTGGCATTTTACAGTCTCTTCTTCATGCTAATTATAACCCAGATATGTTTGAGTTATTGCAAGTGGCCACAATTGAAGAGTATATTACAGGATTTTTTGCAAACATGGTTATTAACGGGATAGCAGTTTTAATTGTGTTCGCGCTAACATTAATTTTGCTTGCAATTATTGGTCATGCACTGGATCTAGTTAGTAAATTGCCTGTGATACGTACTGTAAACAGTGTTTGCGGTTTTATTTTTGGTTTTGCGATTAGTAGTGTAATTATTTGGCTTTGTTTGATAGTAGCTGCGGTCGCTTTCTCCGGAGACTCTGCTGTTGTGGAGTTGATGGAAGAGTCATGGATTGCGCAGTGGCTGTTTGAGACTACGTTTACACAGCTTGCAACGGTTGCATGAGTGTGAAAATTACGAAGCAATTTTTGCATCAACCACTTGTGCCGCCGTCGCAGACGGCATGAGTTATAGTCACAGGAATGTAAAACTGTCCAATTATTGCGCAGCAATTTTTGTGCAATACAAGGAAACCGTGACGCGGCGCACCGGCGATGCGCAAGGAGTAGTCGACGCAGTAGTGCGCACAAATTGCAAGCAGGAACGGACAATTTTGCGTTCTTGTGATTATAGGGGGTAGACATGGAAAATAAGAATAAAAAAACGGTTGATAGCGATGGGATGTCAAACGCAAGGAAACTGATTTTACAAATTGTAATACTTGTCGTGCTCAATTTTGTATTTTTAATTGTTGTGCATATGCTTTGGTTGTCTCCAATGTCGCAAGACATTGCGCATACAAGAGGGATTATACAAAGACAAGAAAACCAAATTTTAGCCAGGACACGATTTGAGCTGTTTTATCAGGACAATTTATATGAACTTGAAATGTTAAACGAAAATAGGCGACTTTTGGATCAATACGAATTTGGTTTAGAGCTTGATATAATAAGTCATATGGCGTATATGCACAATTTGAGCTCGCTAAGCCTTACAGTTGGCGATCCTGTCACGTTTGATACTTTTGAATTTGGCAGGCTTGTGCAGCAAAGGGTTAGGATGGAAAAGGAAGGTACCATAGCTGATATAATTGAGTTACTGTATAATTTGCGCGACATATCTGCCAATGTAATAAATACCGATATGGTTTGGGTGGAAGGTTCACGGGCAAGAATAAATATTGAATTATTGCTTCTGTGGGCATAAATTTTCATAATAAATAATATAATAGGACATGAGGTTCACGAACATGTATCTTTACATTAAACGAGTGGTTGATATTTTTTTTGTGATTTTATTTTCACCTTTTTGGTTACCGCTTATGATGGTTTTGGCCGTTGTAGTAAAGTTAAGTTCGCCGGGACCTGTTTTTTTTAAACAAAAGCGATATGGGCGAAACTGCGTTTTTTTTATGATTTACAAATTTCGCAGTATGTATACCAATGCGCCAAAGGATATGCCAACACATCTTTTACAAAATCCGCAAGCATTTATTACACCTGTCGGACGTTTTTTGCGAAAATCCAGTTTGGACGAGTTACCACAGCTTTTTAATATTTTAAAGGGTGATTTGTCAATTGTTGGACCGCGTCCCGCCTTATGGAACCAGGATGATTTAATTGCGGAACGGGATAAGTACGGTGCAAATGCTATACCTGTTGGTTTAACCGGGCTTGCCCAAGTTAGCGGCCGCGATGAATTACCAATTGAAAAAAAAGCCGCTTATGACGGTGAATATGTAAAAAAAATCGGCTTCTTTTTTGATTTATGGATTATGTTGCGCACAGTTTTTGCGGCGGTTTCCCGTCGCGGAATTGCAGAAGGTAAAACAACTTAAAAATTTACCTTTTAGGAGAAGCCTAGTGATATACCCTTCCTTTTCCTGTGTTGATTATGGGGAATGTGGAACACTATCTTTGCTATATAAATTGTAGAAAATAAATACCGTGGCAGAGTGAAGCCGAGCACCAGAGGGTACGAGGTGTTTTAACCGATAGGCACTGTATATTATTTTCACCATTTATATAATAAAACGCAAGGGGGAAATTTAGGGATGAAAACATTTTACGAACGTCCGGCATTACACTCGGAAATAGCAGATGTAAATTGCAATTTATGTGCCCGGGATATAAACAAAAACATGACCGGCTATTTTGAAGACCATATTTCGCTTGTAAAACACTGGGGATATCATTCACCTTTTGACGGGGAAGTTCATTCGATAGACCTTTGTGTGGATTGTTATCAGGGGTTAGTTTCCCAGTTTGAGATTGAGCCACAAGTGGAATATTATAATTTTTTGTGGGAATAGGAACGCCAACCGTTATAATAGTTGTAACTAGGAAAAGGGTTTGTTGAAGCACATTTCTTCAACAAACCCTTTTGGTCGATTTATAGTCCTGTACATAAACTTTCGCGCTTATGCATTTCAAACTTTCTGGCTCGATTGGGTTGATGATATAGTCATTACCAGGGACTTGCGGTGTATGGTAGACGATTTCATGATGAAGCTCCAGCCTGTGGCTAATTATTTGGCCACAGGCTTTTTCGCGTTTGACGATGGTACTGCCGCGTCAAAATTCAAATTCGACTATAGCGATGTGGTTATAGTCACAGCCACCACTTGAAACATTTGCGGGCATATACCCGCTATGATATACTGTAAATATCACGTCACTTAAGGGAGGTTTAACCATGCAATGTGAAAAACTACAACCAAAATATATGAAAATTATGGACAACGAAAAACACCTTGACCTAAACTGCAAAATTAACACAAACGTAGCAATCATCAAATCAGTTGTAGAAGAAGCAATCTCCCTATACTACAATTACGGCACAACCGCCACAAACCGCTACACCACAATCAACTTCCACCGCGGCATGGACACCGCAACCGTCAACCGCATAAAGGACGTTTTGGGCGACGTATATCAAGACAACGACGAAGGTTACTTCATCGACAGCACCGGTGACGAAATTATCGTCCGCTCCGCTTCCGAGCGTGGGCTATTTTATGGTGCGCAAGCTATCGCTGTTTTCCTTGAAGGCGCAAACAATAAAATCCCGGCCATGGTGGCATACGAATATCCAACTGTACCCGAACGCGGCGTAAAATGCTACATCCCATCCGTGGAGCACATTCCATTCTTTAAAAAATTCGTAGACATGATGTGCCGCTACCGCCACAACACAATTCTTATAGAAATTGGCGGTAGCATGAAATACAAACAGTACCCAGAAATTAATACAGAATGGGTAAAATTCTGTAACGAAATGCGCGAGCATTCCGGCAAAACCACCATTGTGCAAGAGGGCACATACGACTGGTCGAAAAATTCCATGCATGTGGAAAACGGCGACGGCGGTTTTATTTCACAGGACATGGTGCGTGAACTTGTGAAGTACTGCAAAGAACGGTATATCGAAGTCATCCCTGAGGTGCTAAGCCTTGGCCACTGCGACTATCTTGTACGCGCATTCCCCGAAATATCTGAGCGCAGTAACGACCCGTACCCGGATACGTACTGTCCATTCCACCCTAAAACATATCGTATACTTTTCGGCTTGTTAGACGAAATTATTGATATCTTCGAACCAAATACCGTGCACGTAGGTCACGATGAATGGTACACCTACGGCAAATGCCCCCGCTGTGCCGGACGCAATCCGGCAGACATCCTAGCCTATGACATTAACAAACTCTACGACCATCTGCATTCCCGCGGGTTAAAAATGATGCTTTGGGCTGACAAATTGCTTAACGCCACCGCCAAAAGCTACGGCGGCAAGCACCCCCACGGTGGTGCAGACAAGCCCTCGCACCCCGCTTGGGCAAACGAAAATATTATGGTAGAACCAATTGGCCCAACCTACACAGCCATCGATAAAATTCCCCGCGACATTAAAATGCTGCACTGGTACTGGGCCATGAGCGAAGATTACGAGTTGGATTTTTTAAGCCGCAACATGCCTGTTACGTTAGGCAATTACAGCGCGTCTTTGCATGGCAGCTACAAAAAAACTATAGAACGCGGTATACTTGGCGGTCTTTGCTCTAACTGGAGCACACTGAGCGAAGAGATAATGTGCCACAACAGCGTACTTTTTGATACCGCATTTAACGGCATGGTATTTTGGGATCCGGATTACGACCATGATAAGCGTTTTGATACAATGGAAACCGTGGCTAGGGATCTGTATCAGTGGAAAAACCAAAACGCCCTCTATGGCGAACAAACAAGCAATTACATTCGTGTTTTGCACACAACCACCCGCGACATGAGTTACAAGCCAGCAGTTGACGGCGTGTTCTTAGACAAAAACGAATACCTGCTTGGTTATTACATTGTCACCTGCGAAAACGGCCGGGAAGCAAAAATTCCACTACATTATGGCGAAAGTATCGCAAATATCGACGACCGCTTCACCAAACCGTCCGGTGAGCAAGAGTCAAATGACGGTTCTGTAAAGTCGTCGGTAAACACGCTAAAAGCCGTAAGCTACACCGCTTTGCCGGTTGAAATGGATGGCGAAGTTTGGTATCAGGCTATTTTCAAAATCCCAACCCATGCACGTGGGTTTAAAATTACCAACGTCCGTTTCGAGCAAACCGCGACGGATTGTGACGTTAAGGTAAAAAATATAGAGGTTCTATAATCCTAATCCGTCATTACGCGCTTGACGCGAAATCCCACAAGGAGGCCAATAAATGATACTAAACAATTACGAACCCCAAGAAGTCCTAAAACACTTCGAAGCCATAAGCCAAATCCCCCGCGGCTCGTACAACGAACAGGCCGTAAGCGACTACATTGCCGACTTCGCTACAAACCTTGGCTACAAAACCATCCAAGACGCGAAAAACAACCTAATAATCTACAAGCCCGCAACACCTGGGTATGAAAATTCGCCGCCAATTATGCTACAGGCTCATGTAGACATGGTATGCGAAAAAAACGCCGGCACTGCCCACGACTTTACAACCGACCCAATAAAACTATACGTAGACGGCGACTATATAAAGGCCCAAGGTACTACCCTGGGTAGTGACAACGGTATAGGCGTTGCCATGTGCATGGCACTACTCGCAAGCCAAACCGCAACCCACCCACCCCTTGAAATTGTGCTAACGACGGAAGAAGAAGTAGGAATGGGCGGCGCGCAAGCCCTGGATTTTAACCTGTTAACCGCAAAGCGCATGATAAACCTTGATAATAGCGACGAAAAGGAATTTATTCTAGGTTGCGTATCCGGCACAGTAATGGACTTTATGCTACCGGCAGATTTTGATACCGTAACCCCTGACAATATCGCGTACTCCATAACTGTAAACGGCTTAACCGGCGGACATTCCGGCGCGGACATTCACCTAGAACGCGGGAACGCATTGCGCATTCTTGGTAATATCCTGGCGCAGCTACAAGACATACGCATTGCCGCCATTTCTGGTGGGATGAAGGTAAACGCCATCCCCCGGGAAGCGTCTGCCACTATTGTTCTGCCCAAAAAAGGTGCGGGAAAAGCTATCGCTATATTAGAAGGTTGCCGCACATATTTAAAAGCCCAGTACCGCGCCACAGACGGTGGTTTAGCAGTAGCATGGGAAGCGGATTCTGTAGGCAAAGCCCTAACTAAAAACAGCAGCCAATGTTTAGTTGCCGCACTTACGTTAATCCCATGCGGCGTACAGCATATGAGCATGGAAATTGCCGGTTTTGTTAATGCATCTTGCAACCTGGGCGTTGCAGAAACTTTGCACAAAGGCGTGAAACTTTCCATAATGGCGCGAGCCGTTACCGACTTCTACGGCGCGAACATGGAAGCGCAAATTAACAACCTTGCCAAACTTGTAGGCGCGCGAGTCACCGTTCGCCAGCGCACTCCGGCCTGGCCGTACAATCCGGATTCTGAACTGCTTAAAACAGCAAAGTCATGCTACAGGCCTGTTTTTGGCAGGGAGGCCGGGCTAAAGGCAATACATGCAGGGCTTGAATGCGGCGTGTTTTTGGAAAATATCCCCGGGGTAGACATAATTGCAATCGGTCCCGACCAGCACGACTTGCATACTCCGGATGAAAGATTGTCGATATCATCGCTAAATAGAATGTGGACGTTTTTGCAAAAGTTGCTTGAAGTGGCATAGATGTTATGCAACCAATAGTTGCGGGCATTCAAGCTTCACATGGTAGCCTGCAACCGGTAAAATGCGGTATGCTGTGACTATAAATTTATTTCGAAACGAACGGAGTGTCCGCATGACCCTAGGTGAAAAAATCCAAACCCTACGTAAACAACACGGCATGTCGCAAGAACAACTTAGCACAGTACTAGCAGTTTCCCGCCAAGCTATTTCCAAATGGGAGGTAGACGAAAGCATCCCCGATGTGGATAATATCGTGCAGCTAAGCGAAATTTTTAATGTCACCACCGATTCTCTGCTTAAAAACGGAGCCGCACATTTCTCTCCTCCCTCTGGCGGCGACCGCGAACCACGAGTAACCCTAAAAACAAAGACCTTAAACACCGCTCCTACCCATGTTGGCAAATATGTAGTTATCAGCGGTATTATCACTTTGGTTTTGGCCAGCGTTGATGGCGTTTTGTGGTGGGACACAGCAAATTTACTGTTCCCAGTGGCCATTGTTGCAATTTTAATTGGCATAACAATTATTGCCGCACAGTATCTTGGCAGGAATGTGGTACCGCTAATTTCCGCCTTTGGCGTAAGACTAACGAGTATCAGCATGCTTGTAGCCTGCGTTGCAGGGGTGCAAGGCTTTTTAAACCGCAACCATTCAGACATTTTAATCTCGCTTGCGTTTCTGCTAATATGTATCGGGCACGGCATGTTTATTGGCGGATATTTCAGAATGTACTTTGCCCGACGTAAAAAATCTTTACCCGACGTAATCGACCTACGCGAAAGTGACGTGAACCAATGGAAAAATTAGATATCCTGTCCCTGACCGCCGGGGAAATTAAAGATGTCATCAAAAATTTAAGCCAGCCCCAATACCGTGCAAAACAGGTGTGGGGCTGGCTTCATTTGCAGCATGTGCAAACGTTTGACGAAATGGTTAACTTGCCAAAGCAGTTGCGTGTTCGGCTAAATGAGCTTTACTACATTGCCACAGTAAGCACCGTGAAAAAACTTACATCCACCGACGGCACGGTTAAATACCTCTTTGCCCTGCACGACGGCATTTTGGTGGAATCTGTTTTAATGGAATACGCCCACGGCAACACCGTATGCGTATCCACCCAAGCAGGATGCAGGATGGGATGCGCTTTTTGCGCCTCCGCGGAGGGGGGGCTACAGCGCAACCTAACCGCGGGGGAAATTTGTGCCCAAGTATACGCCGCGTCTCGCGACTGCAAACGGGTAGGCGGCGTGGTTCTTATGGGCTGCGGCGAACCCCTTGACAATTTTGACGCGACCCTGCGTTTTATCGACCTAATAACCCATCCAGACGGCGTTAACATTGGCGCACGCCACATAACCCTATCCACCTGCGGACTCGTGCCGCAGATATTAGAACTTGCGGAGCGCGAACTGCAAATAAATTTAGCAATTTCCCTGCACGGCGGGACGGACGAAGTGCGCCAAAAGCTAATGCCAATTGCAAAACACTATCCCCTACCCCAGCTTATAGACGCCTGCCGCTTATATCTGCAAAAAACCGGCAGGAGAATTACCTTCGAATACGCCCTTGCCAAAAATATAAACGACAGTCCCCACCACGCAAAGGAGCTTGCAAAACTTTTGCGGGGCATGAACTGCCATGTGAACCTAATACCTATGAACAAAGCCCGTGGCGAGTTCCAGACATCCCCGCGAAAAGAAGCCAACGCCTTCGCGCAAATTTTGCAAGACGCTAAAATTCAAACCACCATCCGCCGCAGTTTAGGCGAAGATGTAAATGCGGCCTGCGGTCAGTTACGATCTACACAGCAAACGCATGAAAGTTATAGTCATTCCACTTGAAAACCATCCCATAGAACGCAGGAAATTTTATGCAATACAAGGAGCTGAAAGCCGCTACGCACCAAGGTGTGCGCAAGGTTTTTAGCGACACAGTAGTGCGGAAAATTTACAAGTTATATGGGGTGGTTTTCGGGTGGAATGACTATAGATCAGACCTTTTATAGCCACTTAAACTGAATGCCGTCCGGCAGAACGAAGGAATTTGACGCAATACGAAAAAGCGACAACGCGTTCCCAGCTTACAGATTGCGCTGAGCGCAATTACTGTCGCCGCTCACATTCGCAGCGTAACGCAAAATCTAACAAATTACTTGACAATAGCATCAACATGAAAAGTGAAATTTTACTGTTGGGGTTGTGTTGTCAAGGACTGTTTTTGGACACAGAACCTTTTAAAATCAGTCAGTAGACGATACTATGAAATGACAACGGACACCCAAAGAAAGATGTCCGTTTTATTTATAAATTCCTCTTGAATTTTAGCTTTTGCCGATTTACTCAGCTTTGTTTGCGGGATGGTTTGTGCTGCTTGTTTTCAGTCTGAGATTTTGTAGTTAAGTTCATTTAACTTGTGCGGGCGATGGGCTCAAATCAAAACTGGCTCCGCGGCCGCCCCACTCCCACACTGTACCGTCATACATTAAGACCAAGGAGGCATGGGGGCCGGCACTAATGGCGATGACACCAGATAAATATGTGCCTTCAGCAGGGTCTACCAGCACCTGCGCAGGAGAAGTAACCTGTCGCGCAGGCACATCCCCAAGCCCAATCTGCCCGCGAGTATTACTCCCAAAGGCCAAAACAGTACCGTCCGCCCGGAGAGCCATAGAGTGACCGCCCGCGCTGATGGCGATAATGTCGGTTAAAGGTGTGTCGCCATTTGCATCGCTAAACACCTGCCTCGGACGGCTTTGAGCACTCGAGCCTCCCCATCCCCAGACAGTACCGTCTGCCCGAAGAGCCATAGAGTGGGCATCTCCCGCGCTAATGGCTATGATATCAGTCAGGAATTCGTCATCAATTACGCCGCCGCCGCTGCCCACCTGTATTGGTATGGTAACTGCTGAATTCGTTATCGAATATGTTTGCGGAGGCAATCCCCCATGCTGAAAATTGCGGCGACAGCCCCACGCCCACACAGTGCCGTCAGCTCTCAATACAAGGTTATGATTATCACCCGCGCTAATGGCTATGATATCCGTTAAAAACGCTTCTTCGGTTGCGCCACCCACCACCTGTATGGGCAATAATTCATTTTCCCTCGGCACCGTTGCCTGGTTGCCAAGTTGGCCGTGGCGATTGAACCCCCACGTCCACACGGTACCGTCGGCACGCAGTGCAAGTGAGTGCCAGAGCCCTGCACTGACGGCGATGATATCCGTTAAGTATGCGCCGCCGGATTCTCCGCCCAACACTTGCACGGGTGTTAACTCATTATATGTTGTTCCGATTCCAAGCTGTCCATATTCACCAAATCCCCAAGACCACACAGTACCGTCAGATCTTAAGGCGAGAGAATGGGATTCACCCACAGAAATGGCAACGATATCGGACAAATAAGGGCTACCTGACTCACCGCCCAACACTTGCAACGGCGATGATTGATGAGTGGTATCTGCGGTGTTCCCAAGAAAACCACTAAATCCCCATGCCCACACGGTGCCGTCAGCCCTTAACGCAAGGGAATGGGTAAAGCCTGAACTAATCATGGATATATCGGCAAACCCTTGCACAGGCTCATCTGGTGTTTGTGGTATATTTGGAGGCGGCATCTCTGCATACGGTGTTCCTGGCTGCGAATTATTGCCGTTATCCGTTTGATTAGCTCCGCTTTGATAACTGTCTGAAACTCCCCTGTCTCCACAAGCTACAAGCATAAATAGTACTAACCCTACTGTCAGCATAATAAATAAGTGTTTTTTCATAACCATATCTCCTTTTTATGTGATGTGAAATCGCAAATTAAGCTGATACGAAACAACCTGTTCATATTCTAAATTATAAATATTTTCTTATGTCTGTTCCGTCTAAACGCATACTGTAGACACCTGATCGTGCGCCACCGTTATCATCGTCAATACCTATGAAGTAGATACGCTCGCCTAAGATAGCCATAGAGTTAGTCGGAAAGTCAGTTAAAACCTGAAAATCCGTTCCGTCTATCCTTATGCTGTGTACTCTGCCGCCAAAGGTCTCCCCGCCAGACCGCCTAGCAGTATCAGTGAAAAATATACGGTCACCATGTACAAACATATATTGCACCGAAATGGCAAAGTACGCCAGTTCTTCTTTGCCCGATCCGTCGTGTCTCATGCGGTAAAAAACCGTATACCATCCCGTGTCGTCCTGCCGACCTGTCTGGACATATAGCCAATCGTTACATGCAATTATATTATCTGCCGCGTCACCAATCCTTTGCTCGCCTGTGCCGTCTATGTTCATGCTGTATATAGTAGCGTTATCAGCAGTTACACCATCCACTGTTAATGGCGCACTAAATAAAACACGGTTTCCAATGATATTTGTATTACTCGCAGATTCAACAATTCGCTGCATGTCAGAGCCATCCAGGTTGACGCTGTAAAGCCTATCGAGTCTTTGAAAATAAACATTGTCGCCAACTACAGTAACGCGACCAATTATTCCGTCATTAATCAAAGTTTGCCTATCTGTTCCATCAGGATGAATACTTATTAGCGAACCACGGTTCCCGCCAGTTCTGAGATAAACACGTCCTCCAATAATATTTATATATGCGGCTTGTGAAATCCGACTAATCTGTGTGATGTCCGAACCATCAATATTCATGCTGTATAAAGATAACGCAGTATCCGCGCTGTCCGGGTTGCTGAAAAAGATGCGATTATCATATAAAGCAAACCTACCCCCGGTAAAAAGGTTGCCGGAAGAGTTGCCTCGTGCGTTGGAATCGATACCTATATTTCCACTCGTACCAGTTTCAGCACCTTCTGTAGTACCGCTAACTTGATTATGGTCGTTATTTCCTGAATCATCAGATTCATTCGCAAAACCCCCGCTATTGTTAACGTTACTACTGCTTTCGCTGTCGTTGTTGCTATTACCACACGCAACCAACGTAAATAGTGCCAGTACCATCGCCAGCATAATAAATAAATGTTTTTTCATAACCTTCTCCACCTTTATTTTTTGTATATAGCTTTATAAAAAGGTCTACCTTTTTATAGCCGTCATTCTGCGCAAGGATAACACAAAAACTTCCACAGTGCAATGCGAGTTTTAGCAATTTCCGTGATTTCTACGGGTTTTTATGTGACGCAGGGTATTAAGTGACCTTTATAAAAAGGTAGACCTTTTTATAGCCGTTATTTCTTTTTTCCACTACGCAATTCCCTTAAACGGTTGTAAAAAGTGGCTTGTTTGAACCCTGTTCGCATTAATGCTTCTTCAAAATTGATTTTTCCACGCTCCCAAAGTTTTACCACCTCGGTAAAATTTGCAGGGGGC
>Ga0123355_10002020_pt1 | contig 28698 bp, 25 predicted proteins | sample TergutEmb28metaG_3_FD_89872 | JGI IMG/M metagenome (GOLD analysis project Ga0123355, IMG submission 89872) | Embiratermes neotenicus P1 segment gut microbial communities from Petit-Saut dam, French Guiana - Emb289 P1 | ecosystem: Host-associated > Arthropoda: Insects > Digestive system > Gut ... | reverse complement strand
TGAAATATTTTGCACCGTATGACCATCGCCTTTGCGATAGGATATTGGAAAAACTGCGAGAGAAAAAATTTCGCCTTCCGGGATATACTCATTTATACATCATGGTGTCTGATACCTTTGAAAGTGCATTATATCATTCAGTGAGAGCTGAAAATTGGTTTGTTTACGGTATTGCAGTCTTAGATGACTATGCTGCTTATGCGGACAAAAAAGACCCGGAAAAGAAGCAAATCGTTTTTGACTTAATAAGGCAAGGACTCCATGATATAGCTGGAATTGATAAATTAGACACAGAAATACTCAATGAGGTTTTAGATGAAGTGGAGCAAAACTATAAACGTATTTAATAAGCATAACGCAGTACAGGAGTTAGACCGTGCGAGTGGTTAAGCAAGCAAAAGTAAGAGAAATTTATATTTTGAATGGAGTCGATTATAGTGGGATATAGAGTTGCATATTCAGTTTCCATTGAAGGAAAAGTTGACTATATTGATTTGCACGGCACTCTTAGTCGTGACGAACTTGACGAACTATTACAAATTGGCGAGTTTGACAGAATACAATTTAACGAAATCCCTTCGCAAGAAACGTTGATAGCACTCAACGAGCAATACTTTTCACAGTTTCCAACAACGGGTTTCCGCTTTTACGGCAAAGACTCAGATAATGTAGACTTCGATTTTCTAAAATATTTACCAAACCTTGAAAAATTATCAATTGAATATGAGCAAAATGAAACAGATTTATCTGTCTTAAAATATCTGAAGAACTTAAAAAAATTAAGGCTTTCCATTGGTCAGATTAAGGGTTTTGACTTTCTTACGGAAATCTCTGATAACTTAGAACAACTTTCCTTGGACACAAAAAAGAAGTCCCTAGATTTATCTAAGCTAAGTAGGTTTAAGCAACTTAAAGTTTTGCAGTTATTCGGATTCAAAAATAATATAGAATCCCTTTCGGCTCTACCCTTATTAGAGGACTTACTTCTAAGCGGAATAACGCTTACAGACTTGTCATTTTTGAATGATATAAGTAACCTGAAAAGATTGAAAATTTACCGAGGAAACACACAGGATTTTTCTGGAATATATGGAAATACATCAATTGCCGCTCTAAATTTATATAGAATTACAAACTTTGCAGATATTGACTTGATAGCAAAATTGCCAAATCTTGTTTCGGTGGAACTCCGCGAATTACAACATATTCATAGTTTTTCAGATTTGTCGAATAGCGATAACTTAAAGCACCTTCATGTTGATGGGATGAAATCTCTGCTTGACCTATCAGCATTGGAACACGCCAAGGGTTTGGAAAGTGTATCTTTTGTATGTTGTCCTCCGAAATTTGAGCCAGAGCATATCTTGCCAGTATTAAAGAACCCGACTGTTAAGCAATGTAGTTTTTATACTACCAGCGAGAAAAAGAATAGGCAAATCAAGAAATATATTGAAGAATCCGGGAAAGCAAACAAGAATAATGTTGCAATTATTCGGGATATGCTTTATTCAAACAGGAACGATTTGTAGTGTGCTATCATCACGTACCAAGCATAACGCAGTACAGCGAACCCAAAAACCCTACAGCGTAATTATTGATATTATGGACAGTAGACAATATTTTTTCTGCTTTTGTATTTCTGTATGCCAGCGATTGATAGCACTAATAAAAAAAACCGATGGAGGGGGTCCATCGGTTTGTGCGGGACAAGCCCGCCACGGAAAGAAATAAAGGAGGGGAAATATCATCGAATATATCTGGAATTTGCTAAGATTACATATAGCAATTTCAATCCAAAATTCAAAATTGAAATTGCATGTGCTTCGGAAAGTGATTCAATTCCGAATGAAAAACCATCATTCGCAATTGAATGCACAATACCTACTGGATAAAGGCCCTAAGTTCCATTTCAAGGGTTATAGTTGTAGTACCATCGCGTAATACCAGTACTTCAACTACATCACCAATACTGCGCCGGCGTATTGCCTGCTGCAACTCTTCCATTGTAAATACAGGCTCGCCGCCAAAGGAAGTGATTACGTCCTGGGGGCGTATGCCGCCTACTGCGGCAGCCCCACCCGGCACTACGGTGTATACAAATACACCCATAGCAGGTATGCCCAAATCGTGCTCCAGCACCAATTCTTCGGTTAGCGTACGGGCTGTTATGCCAAGGGCCGGCCGGTTAGGGTCAATTAAAGCGTTCAGGATAGGCAACGCTATATTGGAAGCTATGCTGTACCCTATACCTTCGACCTGTGCCTGGCCAAACTGCGCGCTGGCCCGGTCCATGTTTATGCCTATAACTTCACCGCTGATGTTAATTAGCGGCCCGCCGCTGTTGCCGTAGTTTATAGCTGCGTCTGTTTGCAGCACGGTTAAGGTATAGCCGGGGAATGCCAAATCTTGTTTCCCTGCGCTTATTATGCCTCTTGTGACGGAATTACCCTCGTTGCGGGCGTTACCAATGGCAAAAACTGTATCGCCAACCTGCATATGATCAGAATCGCCAAATGTGGCAATAACTACGGAGTCTATACCGGCATCCAAAAGCTGCTGCTTGTCTAATGATATAACAGCAAGCCCCGACCGTACATCTGTATCTACCTGCCTGGCCTGCAATGGCTGGCTTCCGGCAATGCGTACCAGGATTTGCGCATGGCCGTGTATTACATAGTGGCCGGTGACGATAAAAATCCGGTCTTCATTTTCGGCAAAAATTGTGCCTGACCCGGCTGCCGTTGCACGATTGCCGGCTTCGAAACGAACCGTAATGCCAACAACCGCCGGTTCCAGCAGTTGAACCATGTCCGCAACCGTGCCGGATTGGGCAGGGCTGCCCGTATCGAATACATATTGGCTGCTGGTAATGGTAGGTATAATGGGATTATCGCCGGTTTCTACATAAGTTATACCCCTAGTTTGCTCTCTGGCCCAAAAATAGGCGGAACCTAGCCCGAAGCCCAAACTGCCGGTACCAAGTGTACATACCAGCAATATTACCGCAACAGTCTTGACCCAGGAACGTTGGCGCTTGTGGGTTCCCTTTATGGTTTCCCGGTAAAAGCCGCCGGTGTGCCCGGGGGGCAGCGGGGCAGTATATGTGCCGGACGCTGCTATTGGTGTTTCGGATATTGGTGTTAGCCATGGGTCAGGGGCTTGGGTGTCCTCTGGCCAGCCGTACTCGTCTGTTTGCACCGTTTCCGGTGGGGGAGAACTTGCCCGTTCTAAATCCCTGCTGATTTCGGCTTGGATTTTTTCTATGTCTGTAAGCCACGAATAATCGTTTTTCTGATTGAAATCCCCTGACGACATTGGGTTCCCTCCTAGCGCCCATTATGGGCGACATCACCAGCCATGTATGAAAAAGGTTTACCATTAGTATCAAAACCCGGTTGGTGTATTTTTATTGTAAATTACTTGCATATCTAACTGTTGGTATTATAACGCCAAAGGCAGAAAAACGTATGAATAAAGTGTAAATTTTGGCGTGTCCTGCTGATATAAGCGTTTCGATTTGAAATGGGCTGAAGCAAGCCGGAAAATGCAACGCTTCAATGCATTTTTCGGCGCAGCCTGAAGCCCAATTTCAAACGAAATCGCTATATTGTTGATTCGTTAACATTTCTGCATATGAATACAGTCTCAAAATCGTTAAGAGGGCATTGTTGTACCTTGCCCCATTTCTTCTATTAGCGCCAGGGCTAAATCAACTGGATAATCATCCGGGCCCGCCGGTATATCCGGCTCAATACCTGTTATATGAATATTACTTCCGTCCGGTCCGTTTACAAGCAGGACTGTGGCCCTTACGGCGTATCTGCCGGTAAGGGGCATTGTTACCTGGCCTATTCCTTTACCAAAAGTATTTTCTCCTATTGTTATAACATTTGGTAAATGATATTGCAGGGCCAAAATAAGCCCCTCTGCGGCACTGGCGGTACGGCGGTTTTGTAATATTATAATGTTCTCGAAATCAAAATATGGGTCGTTTGAGGATGTTATTGTGCGTGTAAACAGCGGCAAACGGGTTTCTTCTATAGATAATACCGACCCACGTGGCACAAACAACTCTGCAATACGATGGAAGTCTACCAGCCACCCGCCGGAGTTGCCTCTAAGGTCCAGCACCAGGTTAGAGTACCCGGCCATTGTTTCCCGGTTATCCAACACAAAATCCCGTGCAATGCGAGATAAGTTTGGAACAAACAGCATAACCGTGTCATCTGAAAGCGATGTAACCGATGCGGTTCTGGCAATTGCGGCTTCCCGCTCCCTTACTGCTACATGCTCCTGTGGCGAGTATAGGTATGTGTATCGGTCATGTAAGTGGCCGGTAAATACAGATATAACCACACGGTCAAAATCCCGGCGGAAACTTTGGCGGTTTTCCTCCCTTATATGGGTGGCAAACAACTCTTCAAGATTGTCTGTTAAGATATAATTATTGGCAATAAGCGTCTTAAACAGCCAGTAATCGTAGTTGGCGTATATCGTAAACCCAAATAAAGCCACAAGAAAAAGAAAGCCTATCTGAAAAAAACGATACCGCCTTTTTAGTTTGCGCATTTTTTTGGCAGGGATGTAAACTACTTCTTCAGTGGTATTTATTTCTTCTGTTGAGGTATTATCCGGGGCGATTTCTGTTAAAACTTCCGTTAATGGGTCTTTTGCGTCATTAGACATATATGCACCTACCTAAATCGTATAATTGCCGTTATAATGAAAACGAAAGCGGCACGCCTACTTTGTTTCATATATACTACAAGATACCCCATAAACTGGGGTATGTAAACAACAGCGCAAATGGATTGCATTAAAGCAGTTTCGAGAACAATGAGGAATAATTTTCACTGATTATGCGTAGAAGCGTTCGTAGAATCAGCGAAAATTATTCTAGAATGATATCGAAACGGCATAAAAGGATGTGTATAACATGAAGGAAAAAACCGAAAAACTTATAGCCCAAAATAAAAAAGCCTACCACGATTATTTCATAGACGAGACATTCCAAGCGGGGATATCTTTGGTTGGCACAGAGGTTAAATCTATGCGGGCGGGCCGCTGCAATCTTAAGGAGAGTTATATCCGTATAGATGGCAACGAGGCCTTCATTGAGGGTATGCACATAAGCCCGTATTCCCACGGCAATATCTTTAACCAAGACCCGGTACGCCGCCGCCGCTTGCTGCTTAACCGGCGCGAGATAAACAAACTAAGGGCTGCAATAACCATGGAAGGGTATACCATTGTGCCCCTTAAGGCTTATTTCTTACGTTCGTATGTAAAGCTGGACATTGCCTTGGCCAAGGGTAAAAAGCTTTACGACAAACGCGAAGCAATAGCAAAAAAGACGCAAGAGCGGGACGCTGCCAAGGAATTTAGGCAAAGAATAAAATAATTGGACAAAGACAGCAAAGTTTTGAAAGTGGCGAGGATTACTGTATAATCCATAAATAGATTGGGACATGAGAGGAGCATATATATGTTTGGAACTGATATTGGCATCGACTTAGGCACGGCTTCAGTCTTGGTATACATCCGCGGAAAGGGTACGGTATTGCAGGAGCCTTCAGTAGTAGCCATTGACCGTAATACCGACGATATCATAGCCGTAGGCGAGGAAGCCCGGCAAATGCTTGGCCGTACCCCCGGTAATATAGTAGCAATACGCCCAATGCGGGAAGGGGTTATTTCCGATTACCGCGTAACCCAGCGGATGCTAAAGTATTTCATAGACAAAGCCGTAGGCCGGCCTCTGATGCGCAAGCCAAGGATAGCCGTATGTGTTCCCTCCAGCGTAACGGAAGTAGAGCGTAAAGCCGTAAAAGACGCGGCCCGCCAAGCCGGAGCCAGGCAGGCCCTAATAATAGAAGAGCCCATTGCGGCGGCTATTGGTGCGGGTATAGATATAGCCCGGGCATGTGGCAGCATGGTGGTAGATATTGGCGGCGGCACAACCGACGTAGCCGTTATTTCGTTGGGAAACACGGTTGTAAGCACATCCATAAAGGTTGCCGGCGATAATTTCGACGATGCTATAATCAGGTACATGCGTAAAAAACATAATGTACTAATAGGCGAGCGCTCGGCAGAAGATTTAAAAATAAACATCGGGTCCGCATACCCGCGCACCCAATCATTAACAATGGACGTACGTGGGCGCAATCTTGTAACGGGTCTGCCCAAGACCATAAGTGTAACAACGGAAGAGATGCACGAGGCATTGCATGAATCGGTTTCGTCTATAGTAGACGCCGTTCACTCGGTACTGGAGAGGACTCCGCCGGAGTTGGCCGCGGATATAGCCGACAGGGGCATTGTTATGACTGGCGGCGGCAGTTTGCTGTATGGGCTGGATAAGTTGCTGAAAGACCGTACAGACATTAACACCTTAATAGCCGAGGAAGCCGTTAGCTGCGTTGCTATTGGGACAGGCAGGTTTATAGAATTTGTATCATCCGGGAAGATTAACCCTGCGGACTACGATTCCGATAGATAACAACCGCGCAATAATGCGCATTTAGTGAAATTAAAGCCTGAGCTTAGCAGTTTTGCACGAGCGCAGGCTTTTTATATACATTGGACTATGATGACAAGCCGATTGGAGACAGATATGAAAATTATTAATATGAACAGTTTAGACGAACCAATGCGCATACAGGCGGCGCAAATGCTTACAGATGAGTTGCCCCTTGGTTGGCCTACACAAAAAGATGCTATGGATGAAGTAAACATGCTTTTAGATAACAAAGGGGATGACAATGAAGAACAAAGCGCCCTATTTCTATGCGCAATGGAAGCTGGGCAGGTTGTAGGCTGGTGCGGCATATTGCCAATGTATAACGGCAATGTATACGAACTACACCCCCTTGTAGTGCGGCGCGACCAACAAGGCAAGGGCGTAGGAAGAATATTAATGGCCGCAATAGAAGACGCAGCACGTGAAAAGGGCGGAATAACCATGTATTTAGGCGCAGATGATGAAGAGCCCGGCGGCGAAACATCATTGGCCAACATAGATTTATACGACAACTTGCCAAAGCATATACAGGACTTTGAGCCGGGAACGCATCAGTCCGCGTTTTACTTGAAGCTTGGGTATAAGGTAGTTGGCGTTGTGCCCGACGCAAGCGGGAAAGGCCGGCCAGATATTATGCTGGCAAAGGCACTTTAATCGTCAGGAGATGTTGGCCAATGTCGAAACATGTAAACACACACGGGCAAAAAGCTGAAAGCTATAATATAGGCCGGCCGGATTATCCGAAGGAGTTTTACAGTTTCTTATATGAGGAACTGGGTTTCAAAAATGCAATAATAGCCGATATAGGCGCGGGTACAGGGAAAGTGACCAAAGGCTTTTTGGCCAAAGGAAGCACTGTATACGCAATAGAGCCTGATGCGGATATGATAAAAGTACTATGTAATAACCTGGCTGGTTTCCCGGGCTGTATTCCCATTATAAGCACGGCAGAAAATACAGGAATCCCAGATGGCAAAATCGACATTATCTTTTGCGGGAATTCGTATCACTGGTTCGATAAAAGTGCGGCTATCCCTGAGTTTAAACGTATTTTACGTGACACCAACCGCAAGTATAACATTGTGATAAGTTCGCTTGGGCCGGGCTGTGCAAAAACCGAATCCCCTTTCGAAGATGGTATGTTTGTTGAGAAAACATTCGAATACACTGTGTGTAATGGGTTTCATGAGTTTCTGCACGGGCACTTATCCGCGTCCAATGCCCCCACGGCTGACGAAGATTGCTTCGAAGAATACTGCGAATCCATAAAGCAAACCTTCGAAAAAGAATGCATAAACGGTCAGGTCGAAACGAAATTCACACTACATGTAATAATTGGAAATGTTAATAATCTAAAGCTGTGTCAGGCTTTTTAGAGTTTAGTTAATAATCTAAAGTTGTGCCAGGTTTTTTAGAGTTTACTCAACTCCTCTGCCAGCACATGGTTCTTAATGCGGATATAGGTGCCTTTTACCCCTAGCGACCGGGTTTCTATAATCCCCGCACCTTCTAATTTTTTAAGGGCGTTAACTACAACCGAACGGGTAAATCCCAGTTTGTCTGCCGTGTGGCCCGCAATCAGCCGCCCTTCCAGTCCATCTATGGCCTGTATAATATGTATAGCCGCCTCTAACTCCGAAAAGCTAAGGGCGTTTATAGCGTTTCGCACAGATTCTAACCGCTGTTTGCGCTGGGTTTTGGCCTGCTCGTCGTGTCGTCGGAAAAGTATGGTGCATATGCTGACTGCCATATTAGCCATGTGGCCGTCTTCCTTGCCAAAAGGGCTTTTATCGCGGCGTAGGATAAGGCTGCCTAAAGTGGCTTCATTTGCCACGATCGGCAGGTTAATCGTATAGGTACCATCACCCGGGTGGGTACCGTCTAGGGGCAGCGCTTCCGCTACCGGTTTCCCATCCCGCGAGAATATGCATATATGTGCATCCGTATGGGTTCGCAGTAAATCACAAAGCCCAGCCAACCAACTATCCTCGTCGGCAGACGCAAGCAATTGGTTAAGCTGGGCTATAAAAATATCCATGTTATTATCCTCACCGGTAGAGCATTTCCGCTTGAAATTGAGTTTTCGTCTGTCGCCAATTCTGGGCAGAAGCGTTTGCAGAATCGGCTCGTCCTCAATTCATTTCAAGTGAAAATGCAATAATTATCTGCATTTGTAAACTTCAACAAGGCTATCAAACCATTCACCTGCAGGCGTAATCCTTGCCGAAATATCATCTAATGAACTAACCTGAGCAAAATACTCAAGTCTTTCTTTTTCATTCGCCGGGATATGCTGTGAGATATGTACCAAATAATAATCTGCATGGGCAGGTGTGTAAATCAGCCTTAATAAGACGATTATCGGCTCAAGTACATATCTATTGTAATACGCATATGCCTCTAGATACTGCCCACGACGAACATACTTTTCTGCACGCAAATACTGTGCTCTGCGGTATGTTGCTTCTGTGAACAGCCGGTGGTTATCATTTGCGTAGTCCGAAAGGTTTAGGGGTTTATAGCGTAGGATATTAGCCTTATCAAAAATAATTTTTATGGCTTCAATAGGGTCATTCTTGATATAGATATATTCATCTTTTGGGCGGCTGTGCAACTGCCAGCAGAAGTCAATCATCAAGTATTCGCTTGTATTTTGCAGATGATAGATACGCTGGCGAATTTTGGGGTGCCCGTGATTCATAACATATTTGTAGTCAATTGGGGAAACTTCGGCCAGGGCGGTTTCTACAGCATTATACGCCGCTTCCTCATGTTCATCATCAACGTCCACCAAAAATCTATATCACTGTACTCGTCTACGGTGTCGGTTGCGTCTGCGCCTTCCAGCCATAGAGCATATATAAATGGCAATGGTTTTAAGGATTCTTCTAATTTGTTAATGATTGTGTTTCTGTCAAGCATCATCTTCCTCCGGTGCTTCTGTTGCATACTTGCAAGACGAACATGCGATTATTCGCTTCTTTCGGCCTTTTTCAACCAGGAAAGCGCCGCATTCCGGGCAAGGGTCCCCTGTTGGCAGGTTCCAGGAAATGAACTCACACTCAGGGTTCTTTTCACAGCCATAGTAATTGCGGCCCTTTTTTGATTTTTTTATTACGACCTTGTTGGCGCATAAGGGGCATGGGACGCCTGCGTCTTCGAATATTGGCTTGGCATTGCGACAGTCCGGGAAGCCGGGGCAGGCCAAAAACTTACCAAAACGGCCAAATTTTATAACCATATTACGCCCGCAATGTTCGCAAACAACGTCTGTTTCTTGGTCCTTTACCTCTATTTCGCCTATTTGCTCTTCGGCTTCTTGGATTTTTTCTTCCAGTGGCGGGTAGAAGCCTCGTACTATGTGCTTCCATTCCAACTCGCCTAGTTCTACCCTATCTAGGTCATCCTCCATTCGAGCGGTGAAATCTGCGTTTACTATGTCTTTGAAATAGTCGTTCATTATTTCGTTTACTATTTCGCCAAGTTCTGTGGGGTATAGTACCTTGTTCTCCTTGGTTACATAGTAGCGGTTCATTAAGGTAGTTATGGTTTGGGCGAAGGTGCCGGGGCGGCCTATGCCAAGTTCCTCCATTGTGCGTACCATGCTGCCTTCGGAAAAGCGCGGTGGGGGCTGGGTGAAATGCTGAGCCGGTGCAAAAGATGCCGGTTTTAGTTTGTCGCCCACGGCTAGGGCCGGAATTTTAACGTCTTTTTCGGAGTCTTCATTCTTGCTGTATACGGCAAGATAGCCGTCAAACTTTAGTACCGAGCCGCCGGCCCTGAAAACAGTTTCGGCGGCGGAAATTTTCACGGCCAAGGTATCGTAAATGGCTGGGGTCATTTGGCTGCCTACGAAACGTTCCCAGATTAGCTTATACAACTTGTACTGCTCCGGAGTCAGGGATGCCTTTACCGTTTCGGGCAGGCGAGATACGTTGGTTGGGCGAATGGCTTCGTGGGCGTCTTGGGTACGGCCTTTTGTTTTATATTCCGGCCTTACGGCTGGGATATAGTCCTTGCCGAATTTTTCATTTATCAGGATTTTGGTGTCTTCGTATGCATCGTCGGATACGCGAGTCGAGTCTGTACGCATGTAGGATATTAGGCCTACTGTGCCTTCGCCTGCTACATCCATACCTTCGTATAGCTGCTGGGCTATGCGCATTGTACGGCTGGTTGCGTAGCCAAAAAGCTTTGAAGCCTCCTGCTGAAGGGTGCTGGTTGTGAAGGGGGCGGAAGGTTTTTTGGTGCGGGTGCTTTGTTTTACGTCTTTTACTGTGAAGGGGGCTTTTTGGGTTTGCTCTATTATAGCCTTTGTGTCTGCTTCGGTTTTAAGTTCTTTTTTATCGTTGTCGGAGGCTAAGTACCGGGCCGTTAGTTTGCCTTTTTCGGATTCAAGGTTTACCTCCAGAGTCCAATATTCTTCCGGGATGAATTGTTCAATTTCTTCCTCCCTGTCGCATACCAGTTTTAGCACAACAGACTGTACGCGCCCAGCGCTGGTGCCTTTGCGGACTTTTTTCCATAACAGCGGGCTTATGCCATAGCCCACAATACGGTCAAGCACCCGCCGGGCCTGCTGGGCGTCTACCAGGTTCATATCTATGGGGCGGGCTTCTTTTAGGGATTTTTTAACGGCATTTTTGGTGATTTCGTTAAAGGTGATACGTTCTATATCCTTGCCCTCCAGTTTTAGGGCGTGGATTAGATGCCAGCTGATGGCTTCGCCTTCACGGTCAGGGTCAGTTGCAAGATAGATTTTTTTTGCCGCTTTTGCTTCTTTTCTAAGGGTGGCCAGTATGTCCCCTTTGCCTCTTATTGTGATGTACTTCGGCTCATAGTCGTTGGCTACGTCTATGCCGAATTGGCTCTTGGGCAGGTCCCGTATATGGCCTACACAAGCTTCGATTTTATAGTTCGAGCCCAGTATTTTCTTGATGGTTTTGGCTTTGGATGGGGACTCTAGGATTACCAGGTTCTTTGACATTGTATTATTTACTCCTTAATTTCGAATGTATCTTGCGCCAGGCAGTTTTTTTATTAGACCTTTTAATTCCAGGGTTGTGCATAGGTAATGCATTTTTCCGGTGGGTAGTTGTGTTGCTAGAATCAGGCTGTCGAAACTTTTTGCTTCAAAGGTCAAGTTATCATATACCAGTTTTTCCTCAGGTGCAAGAGACTTTACTGCGCTTTCATTGGCTTTGGATATGCTGCCGCCAGCCGGGGCATTTTGCGATATGTCGTTTTCCGCTAAAAGGCCCAGTGTGAAAAGCACGTCTGTATAGTCGGTTACAGGGATTGCCCCGTCGCGAATTAGGGCGTTTGTGCCGGCACTGGTGGGGCTTATAATATTTCCCGGTACTGCCAGCACGTCCCGGCCTTGCTCTGAGGCTTGGTCTACTGTTATTAGCGTACCGCTTTTGCGGCTTGCTTCCGCTACTATTATTACCCTGCACAGGCCGCTTATTATACGGTTGCGGGCCGGGAAAAAAGAGGCAACCGGGCGCTGGGAAGGCGGATATTCGGAAATTACACAACCGTTTTCTATTATGGAGGCCCGCAGGTGTATGTTTTCTGCCGGATAGCAAACGTCTGCACCGCATCCTAACACGGCTATGGTTTTCCCGTTTCCTTCTATTGCCCCACGGTGGGCCATGCTGTCTACACCCCGGGCCATTCCGCTTACTATTACAACGCCGCGCTCGGCCAAGGGCTTTGCCAGTAGGCGTGCCGTGGTAAGCCCGTATTCCGAACAGCGCCTTGAGCCTATTATTGCGGCTTTATGGGTGGCGTCGGCCGGAAGTTCGCCAACGCAAAAAATCCCTACCGGCGGGTCGGGGATATTCGCAAGTAGGGTGGGGAAGCGCTCGTGGTTGCGGGATAGGTAAATCATCTGCTTAGATTCCATGTCATGCAGTATGTTTTCTATGTAATCGAAGCTGCGGTTTTTGGTTAGGCTGCAAAGGGCTTGGTCTGTTAGGCTGCCATGGGATTTTAATAGTGCCGCAGGGGCTGTGAATATACTTCTTGCGGTGCCGAAGGCTGCTAATAGGCTGTTTAGCTTGCGTGAGCCTAGATTGGGGAGATGAGTTGACAGCCATAGCATGTAGATTTCGTCGTGCATTGGGGCCTCCGGTGAGAAGTATTGGGTGTTCAATGTTGGTGTTATTCGGGCTTCTTTGCATCCTCTAAATTTCTTAACGCGACTCTTACTGCCTCAATTACAAATGCAGTGAAGGTACAATCTTTACTTTCAATAGCTTTTTCAACGTCATGAATGACATTATTTGGAAATCGTATGGTTTTATTTGTTGTTGGGGGTATGTTGGGTATCTTAAAGCGTTCCATAGTTTAACCTCACAATGGTTGTAAATTGGGGCGGACTATATTTTGCTGTATTTATGTGTGAATAATACATTTGCATTGCAGTACAAGTCTGCGTTGCGTTTGCAATGCAATATTATCTGGTGCATGAAAAAAAACGCCTGCATTCAAGAATTTAGATTTCTTGTAAGCAGGTGTTTTTTTGTTGGTGTTGAACTACCACAAAACCTTACCCCCAGCCTAATGCTTGCCTATTCAACCCTGCCGATTGTTTCGCTGTTGTTGTTTTTAATTACGCCGCCCTCAATTCTGCCGATTTGTTTGCTTTGTGCATCCAAAATCACATTGCCGGCGCGCCAGCCAATGGTGTTACCGTGTTCGTCTTGATACATGTTGCCAACAAGCCGCCCTCTTGGTGTGCCGCTGGCATCTTTGTATACGCCGCCTTCGTGACGGCCAACGATATTGCTATCTGCATCTTTTACTCTATCGCCACCAGCCATAAGTAGGGGAGAGTTGGCACTGTCTGTACTTGATGAAGATGATGAAGCGCTTCTGTCGGAACTTGATGACGAGCCCCTTGACGAACTTCTGTCATAATAGCCGCCTGACATTGCAGAACTGATATTTGCAAAAGCCCTGTCGTTTCTGGCTTTAAATGCAGCGTTTGACCGGGCTATTCTTGCTTCGTCATTTGCTTTATCTGCTTTAATATCTTGTTCTCTCATTTTATCCATTTCTTTTCGTATGCTTCCAAGTTTACTTATAGCCGGTTTGTACCCTTGCCTTGCTGCCCTTCCCAGCCATATTCTCGCATCTATATACTGGACTCCTAACCCCCGAAGCAATAAACGCATAACTTTTTCGGCATCTGCAATATCAAATTTTTTGAGATACTGCCTGTTAAGCCTTTTTATCTCATTTAGCCTTGCTGAATATTCTTTGCTGTGCTTGGCTCCCATAAATCTTTTTTCTGCGCCTGCAATTGTTATTTCTTCTGCTGTATAATCACCCGGGTTGTCGTCTTTATCGAAAAAACGGCGGATATTAATACAATGAGAATCTGTAAAGTCGTTATAATACGTGCTCAATTCCGTATTTTTATGCAAAAACACGCCAAAATTATGTTGCGCTTCCGCATCATTGGTATACGCTTTTTTTATCAGCTCATTATAATCCCGCATAAATTCCCGTCTGTATTCTATAAACGCCGCTATCAAAGCTCCTCGGAGTCCTCCTTTTTGCTTAACCTGATTATTGTATCCTTTAAAATAGGCTTCGACCAACCACATGTTTATAATTTGCGAAACATTGGTCATATCATAGTTTTCGTCATCTAAAACAGTGTACGAACTATACCTATCAACAAAATCATATTCATTAAACACATCATTCCTGCGCCTTAAATCCGCCAAATACACAGCACTCTCCAGCAAAACGGCAGGGTCGCCGTCTATGCACCTGGCGCTGAGTTCTTTTACAGTTGTTTCAAAAAGTGCCATATTGCGTTTTTCGAACAGCACTTTCACCACAACAAGCGCAACGATTGAGATGATTAGCGACATTATCGCAAATGGCACAACATGGTGAATGATATTAAATCTAATGGCAAACCCGGCAACCACAGGCCCCAACAGCAATGTCGCATGACCTTGACGGAAAAACTTACTCCCCGAGGTTTCAATAATAAAACCGCCAAGAAAATGATATGCAGTCAAAACAGCCACAGCCACAATCACCCCCCCTGCAAAACTACTGATCGCGCCAATTATCACCAGCAGAAATAACCCTGTAAGCGCATATGCCGCAACATAAATGCGTTTATATGCAATGTCTGCATCAAACCGATGTATCAGCCACAATAATGCCGCTAAAGTACCAATGCCAATAACAATACCTGTAACTTCGCCCATTTATTTTCACTCCTTCAAGCTGAAATTCTTTATTTGTCTTATGCAAGTATACTATATCAATTGAGAATGACAAAGCCGTCATTCTCTGCACTATAATTGTCGCTATGTATAGCGAACGCACTTGAGAACCGCGAAGCAAGCCAGAAAATCGCAATGCACCAATGCGTTTTTTGGCGCAGTCTGAGCGGGCTTCTCAAGCGCGTTCGCTGTAAGCGGCTCAATAGTAACCGTTTCTATTCCGCTTATGCGGTCTATTACCGTGACAGTTGCATATCCGGTTGCTGCCCCATTATCGTGTAAGGCCTCCCATTCTTCTGAAAGAATAAGCACAAAATCATCATCTTTAAAGGCAAAGGTAAGCCACATATGACGCTGCCCATCCCTATGAAAGGCACGTAAGTTACCATCCGGCTCTATTGAAATAGAGGCAAAATTGCTTAATTCGGTTAATGTTTCGTTTAAAACAAATTGCTGAGATACCACGCACCATAGCCAAAAATAGCGCGGCTCATTCCCCATAGACCCTCCATGGGAACGCCCGATGGAAAAATCAAAATAACCGTTGCCGGTATAATCCGCAAAATTAACGATATTCGGTAAATCGATAAGCGCTTTATCTATCGTTACTCCGGTTATATGTTGCAGTAATATAATATCTTCATCCCAGTGCCATATGGTGATATCTACCTCATGATATCCGATTTCAAAAAGTTCTGCGGACTGTATCATTATTTGGATTTGAAAATCCGGTTGATTGTAACTGTCGCGAAACACCGGAGGACGCAAAAAGTACGGAGAATTCACCCAAGTGGCGCTTGATTCTTCGACAAGCACAAACTCATCGTTGTGATACTCGTATAAAAATCGCTGATGGCCCCTTGACCCGAAAGCGCGTTGGAACACTACAATTTGGCGGTGCTCCTGGTCTGCGTAAAACGACGCCGCGTGGCTTATTTCCATCAGTTGCTCATTCATTACAAATTGAGATGCTTCGCTGTCCCAAAGCCAAAAATACTCCTGCGCAAGCAGGCCGCCGGCACCGTCTTGCCAGCGGGTTAGGCCCATGTCTAAGTAGCCGTCAAAGTTATAATCGCTAAAGGACGGGTGGGTGGGTATAAAGTGGCCGCTAATGGTCAGGCCCGGTATATATTGGATAATATCGCCCCGGTCATCTTTAACGGTAATACAGACCTCTCGCGGCGACGGAAAGCTATGGTATTGGGGTTCGTTATAATCGAAAATATAGTCCCGGGCCCTTAGGATAACTGTAAATTCCGGCATGTTTTCATTCAAGCGTACAGTTCTTATTGATACGGGGAAGGGTAAATAGTATGTATGAAACCAATCCGGCTCCACTAAATGGAATGGGAAGCCCGTCATTTCAAAAAAATATTCTATAAATTCTGTTTTGCCAATTTCCTGGGATTCGTGAGGCTCTTCGTTATTTCCCGTAATCGTTGTAAAAAATATTCCTTCATCGCCCATACCCGGGTTTCTTTCAAGCCAATCCCCGGGCATTTCAGCAAAGTCATAAATATATGTAACGCTTAGTGTGTGGAGGCGCACCATATTCCATTCGTTATCAAACATAATGCGCGTAAAGTTATACCGGATATATATGCTTGATGAGGAGCTAAACATAACCAGATTTCCGTTTCGGCCCATGAAAATGAAATTACTTAAACCGGCTGTATGAAGGTAAATAACTTCCGTTTCTTGGGCTTCCGAATCGAAATCGAATATAGCCACAATACGGTTTATTGCAGCGTTGTAGCTTTCGGCCTGTAATATCAGTTGACTTGTACCGTCTCCGTTAAGGTCAAACTCTATCCATTCATAGTCAAATCTTTCGGCATTTTCGTGTAATCTTTTAAGCGCTTCCGGTAGATTCTCATCATACTCCGGAACCCTTACGCGGGAGAAATCGCCGTTTTTTATTTGCATTTGCAGCGATTGCGGCGGCTCTGCTTCTAACACAGCATATGGCTCCTGGGTTTGATACGCAGAGGCATAATGTTCCGTATGATATTCGGCGTCATTTGGCTCCGTATGCACGGCTTGCCCGCACCTTGTCAGCAGGGCTATGGCAGCCATCAATAGTATAATGCATAATATTTTCATATGAACCATCTTTCTACTTCGGTATTGCTGTCCCAAACCAATGTCTTGTACAACACACTATAACATAATATAGTATCTAGACTAAAATCTGAAAGGCGGAGCCAATATGAGAAAGGCAATATCCATATCCGTGCTGCTATTTTTATTTTTAACAATATCCGTACAAGCATCTCCTCTGCCCCGGGAGCATAGCATTGTGGAATACACCATGGCTATTCACATTAACGGCGATGGCTCCGCCAGGGTTGAAGAGCGTATCGCAAACCGTTTTGTCGGCCAGTTTAACGGGGTTTTCTTGGATGTTGACTACCGTGGATTCGGTAACTTGGTAGATTTTTCGGTATACGAATACCTGCCCGAAACCGACGAATATATATATTTTACTCATGAGCAAAGGGCTGATGTAGGGGATGACGGTGTTTTCTTAACCACCGGCCAGGGCGGCAGCAGGAATTTTCAAGTATTTAGCCCATCTGTAGACGAATACCGGACATTTGTATACCGGTATACATTAACCCAAGCTGCATCAAGATTTTTGGATGCAGGGCAATTTAACCGTACTCTTATCCGTAGCGAACTGGATTTGCCAATCGAAGCCTATCAAGTAATAGTTACCTTTGACAGCGCACCGCCCCACAGCGGGGAATTGGCAGCGTCACTATACGTTTCAGGTGAAGTACATTGGAATTTTACATCAGCAACCAACGATATCAGGATTCACAGTTATGGGGATATGCTCCTCCCAGGACAAAACCTGGGGGTTAACGCTATATTTCCCGCTGAATGGCTGCCCGATGCGGATATTATTAACCGTGGCATTAACGATGCGCCCTTCCCATGGGGGATTTTAGCTATTGTAATAATCGCGGCCATTGTCATCATCATAATCGTAGTTATTGTTGTGTTATCTAAGCCTCATAAAGTAGATTTTACCGAACGCTATTATGAACAACTGCCTTCAGACAAGGGGCCGGCATTAATGGCCTACCTGGTGCGCCGTAATGGGCTAAAAATTAGCGATGTGTTGGCCGCTCTTTTAAACATGACCAAATGCGGAATACTTACCATTGAAAATAATGATCATGAAACGGATAATTACAACTTTACCTACAACGCCGGCCAGGGCCGCGAAATGGTTCCCCATGAGGAGTACTTGATTACATGGCTTTTTATAGGCATCGGCAATGGTACAAGTGTCAGCCTGCAAGACATACAACAGGTAGGTAAAGATGAAGAAGCCGCCGTACTGTTTCATGAGCAGTTTAACGGCTGGGTAGAAGCAGTAAAAGCCGAGGCGGATAAGTTGGGGTATTTCGAATCCATTTGGCGGCGCAGCCCCCACGGCGAGTTGGAGTACCGCAAATGGCTGGCTTTCAAGCGCTATCTGGATAACCTAACAACCATAGGCCAAAGCGGCATAAAAGCCCATGAATTTTGGGATGAGTTTCTGCCCTATGCCCTGTCCTTAGGCAGCGCTAACGAACTGGTGAAAATACTTCCTAAAATACCTAAACCCATGGAAAGCGATGAATGGGACACCCATAACATACTATGGTTTAACATTATCGGCCCGCAAATGCTAAATATCTGCGACTATACGTTTAACGGAACCTATGCCAGCGGACAAAACTATGCTGCCTCACAAGACTATGGCAGTGCCGTTTCATCTACCTCAAGCGGAGGCAGTAGTGCCGGGTCGTTTTAGCTTGTCCTACCCCAGCACCATTGCCCCAAACCCTGGCACTGTAATCCTAAGTTCCCCATCTACAACCGGATGCCAAATAACATCCCTATGAAAATTCTCGTCGCAAGTAACAATAAGCTGCATTAGCTGCCCCTTGGTAACGCCAAGTTTCCATACCGGTAAAACCACCTCAATTGGCTTGGAATTATTGTTTAATGCCACTACTATTTTTTGCCTCTCATCCCAGCGGCCATAGGAAATAAAGCCGTGATGTGTCCACAAAAAGTCCACAGAGCCGCTTTTAAGCACCGGATATGCCCGCCTTAGCCCTATCAAAACCCTATGCAGTTCCATTAGCGTCGTATCCTCGCTGCCCCATGGGAAACTGCGGCGGCTGTCCGGGTCTGTCCAGCCCATTACCCCGGCTTCGTCTCCGTAGTACACCGTTGGCGCGCCGGGCCAGGTCATTTGGAACACAACGGCCTCCATCATGATGCTGCGGTTGACACCTGCCTCCGCCGCCCGTGGCCCAACTGTATGCAGCCGGCCGGTTGTGCCGTTTGTGCGGGTTAGGAAACGGGAATGGTCATGATTGGACAGTTGGTTCATGGATGATTCCAGCGCATGGATATTAAGCTTTGCCATATGATAGCGCATTGCGTTCTCGAATGCGGCGGCGTTGTTTTTCAGGCATGGGCGGGATTCTTCACTATGCTTGCTTACGCCGGTTAAAAACCATGTGATAGGCTCCATGAAGGCGTCATAGTTCATAATACTGTCCCACTCCCGGCCGTTTAGCCATGCGGAAGGATCCCCGTAATGCTCGGCTAGTATTAATGCTTCGGGGTTGGCGGTTTTTACCGCATCGTGGAATCTTTGCCAAAACTTATGGTTAAATTCCTCGCTGCGGCCCAGGTCTGCTGCTACATCCAAGCGCCACCCGTCTACGTTATACGGGGGTGATACCCATTTTGCGGCAATCTTTAATACATATTCACATAGCATAGGCGAATCTTCGAAGTTTAGCTTTGGATGGTTGGTATTGTTCCACCAGCCGTAGTAGGTGCTGTCGTCTTTCCATACAAAATAGTCACGGTAGGGGCTTTCGGGATTATTATATGCCCCGTCTTGGTAAAAACCTTCTTTGTCCATCCATTTATGGAAGCAGCCGCAATGGTTAAACACACCGTCTATGATTACACGCATACCATGCCTGTGGGCAGCTTCTACAAACTCTGCAAACAGGGCATTACTGGCTTCTAGGTTGGCATTATTGGTTACCCGGTGGCGATATTTCGTGGCGTAGTGGTTGCTCACCCGCTCGAAACGGAGGGCCTCGCCGCCGTCGTCTGCTATTACGCCTAGATGTGGGTCTATATTGTCATAGTCCTGGATATCGTATTTATGGTTGCTGGGGGATACAAAAATGGGGGACAGATACAAAACCTCAATGCCAAGGGATTGCAAATAGCCCATTTTTTGCATAATACCCCTTAAATCCCCGCCGCGGAAATTGCATACATCCATAGGTTGGACGTCGCTGTCCCAGGGGGCGGGCTTGGCAGTTACGCCTAGGTAGGCGTATTCGTGAGGTACTACGTCATTGGTTGGGTCGCCGTTTCTAAAGCGGTCCACGAATATTTGGTACATGACTGCACCCTTGGCCCATTCCGGGACGGTGGTTCCGGGGGCTATGCGGAAATTGTAGGCCGGGTCATGGGCGGGTTGAAGGCCGTTTTTAGTATAAAAGGAAACATCGGCACCGCTTTCTACCGTAAAATAGTAATAGGTAGGGCCGGTTTGGGCTGTTATTGCGGCTGTGTAATAATCGAATATGGCATCTGAGCGGGTTTTGCTCATTTGCTGTTTGGACGGTGCTGTTCGGTCATAGATATGCAAGTGTGCGCTTTCTATATTGCCCTTGGCTGTGCGTAGGCTAATGTTAACTTTGTCGCCGGGAGATGGGTCGTATGGTGTTACAAATTGGCGGGTTTCGTCGCTAAAAATTGCTTCTTTTACTATGGAGGTCATGTGTTTTCACCTGTTTATATTGGACTATTTATGCATAATATTGTATTTGAAATATTCATAAGGTAGCGTTGTGGAGATGTTAGGGCCTGTGACGGTTTGTTTTAGGCTTCTTTCCTGGGAAGGCGGAGGGGGTTGAAGCTTGCGACAATTTGTAAACAACCCCCGGCCCTTCGGGCCACCCCCTTCTAAAGAAGGGGGCTTTATGCGGGCTGGAAGGTTTCAAAACTGATTTCCGCCCCCATACCTTGCAATAATTCCCGTATCCATAAATCCTTATTCCAACCATTAGAATCATGCAAGCCTGGGGTACTGCCTGCATATGTATCCGCTGCGAAATTTTCCGTATCCGCATCCTCTTGATGCCGGTGTGTATGCATTAATATTACCCCATTTTCGGGTGCGGCAACTTTCCAAACTCGCTCCAGTTCCGCCGCCCGGAACTCGGGATTATCGCTTATATAATATGCCCCCTGGGGCAGGCCGTTACTCAGTTGCAAAATGCGAAACCCCTGGCTTTGCCGGAAAATTAACCACTGGGGCCCGGTAGGCTCTCGGGATAGGGCGGCCTTGTGGGCAAACTGCCTAAACATCATGTGCTCGATAGTATCCAGCCGCATAAGCTTATGGGGTTTTATCCATTTTTCAGCCATTTCACCAATAGGCTCTGCAATGGCCTTTGGCAGGGCCGCCATCATAAAGCAAACCTGCCCGGCGCTATTCTTAAATACACTGCCGTCAAAAATATGGGTATCGGCATTTAACAATGTGCCAATGGGGAAATTCTCCTGCACCAGCCGCCATTTTACAGCCGGGGAAAGCCGCCTGTCGCGCTTGGATAGTTCCGTCACACGTATTACTACCTTGTTAGAATTGGCAACAAGCACCACATGGGAACCCTTACCTCGAGGTGCAAAGCCCGGGCAATATCCTGAACCCTTCGCCCAGGTACCTGCAATAACCGGCATCAAATCGTCATCTACAGTTACCTCGGCATAAATAATCTTTCCAAGCATATTACCTCCCAGGGGTAAAGCGGGAATGCTTGCATACCCATTTAACTCGCAAATAGTAGTGTGATGTGGTTTTCTTCATACCATCACCCTTAGTTTACTAAGCTTTTCATATGCGGCAGCCTGCCGCAGGCCCTAAGCAAAAGCACTGCGATAAACACATTAACAGTACTGTTTAACAGCGCAATAAGTGCCCGTGGCAGCCAAACATACATAAACGGAAACGCTTGAAACGCAGGTACCGTAACCGCCCAAAAAAGCAGCGAGTTAGCTGAATTAATCATTAGGCTAACAACAATTATGGTCAAGGCCAATGGCATAATGCTTCCGTTCCAAGGGGCAAACCGGCCCGCAGATACATCGTGCAGTTTGATGGTTTCTTCCTTTCGCAGGCCCTTAGACACAAACATATCCACCCCTAATAACAGCATCCCCAAAAGCCCCACGCCAAGGGGGGCAAAAGTCACATCTATAATCCTGGCAAGTATAAAACGGGCTGGGTCGCTGGTATTTTGTGTGCGCGATATAACCATCCTGCCCATATAAGTCATATTATGAGTTTCAACCTCGGAGGGTTCGGCTATATTGTCATAAAAATTGCGGGTAATGCCGTCCTGCCTAAGCTGTATTGCGCTAATAATGCCAAACGCAAGAAACGCTAAAGTCATAACTATCACAACCCCGCGGGTTGCAATGGGGCTGCGCGCCCTAAGCAGCCGCCATACCCACCCGCGTATGAAGCCGCCCGCAGTCATAATAACAGTAATTTGCCATAACCAGGCCCCCCCGACAGGGAAGGCAAAATGCCCCAATAAATCCCCAAGGCCGGAAGCCGCAGCCCCATACCATGGCCCAAATAAAATTGCAGGCATAATAGTAAACACACCATGAATACCAACCCGCGCATCATTACTGCCAAACAAAGGAATGTATGCGGCCTGGGACCTAAATATAAGAGAAATGGCCAAAAAAACAGCAGTCGCAATTAACCGCCGCAGGTGCAAACTTCGCTGTGTGTGAGAGTTTGTCATTGATATCACTCATTTCTTAAAATTTTAGTCTTTACAATGTTCAAAACCCATATAAATTCCTTCATTTTAAGTACTGCGCAACCTGCAATATATACCACGGCACCAATTGCAGCCGGTATAAACACCTGAAAAAACATGCGGCTTTCTGTAAGCTGCCCATGGGCAAACCTCACAGCAAAAAACATCAGCACAGCCAGCACCGCCATTTTAACCAAATCCGCTACCAAAGCCACCGGCCATACCAAATGCCCCTTAATAGTAAGCATTACAACCATAACCACAGCCCCAAAGCTAACGCCAGCAGCCCCCGCCAGCGCAGGCCCGGCAACCCCAAGCCCCAAAAGCGAAAAGCTAAGCACAGCGTTAACCACAATGCCTGCAACAGTAGATACAAAAGGCGTACGCCCATCCTTCTGGGCAAAGCAGGCCCGGCTCAAAACCACCTGCAGCCCATACCCCACAATCCCAATAGACATAAAAAACAAAGCCGTACTGGTAACATTTACAAGCCTGTCTGTAAATTGCCGCCCATAAAAAACCAACCGAATCAGCGGCTGGCTAAGTGCCATCATCCCAAAGGTAAGAGGTAATAAGAAAAAGAACAGCACCCTAACCGTCTCGCCTAAACTTTCTCTAAACCCGTTTTCGTCGGAATTAGCAACCTGCCGCGATAGTTTAGGGAAAATCACATTAGACACCGAAAGTATAAACACACCGCTAACCACAGTAAATAAAACAAACGCATACTGAATAGCCGGGACACCATACATACTGTCATAGGCCCCACGCACCGCCCTCAAGTTAACCAAAAAATTAACCGGAAGTAACCACGAAGCTATCAAAACCGGAAGCGTAAGCCGCCCAATTTCTCTAAGCCCGCTATCTTTGAAATCCAACCTGAACCTAAACTTAAACTTATGCCTTATAAGCCATGGTACCTGTATAACCGCCTGCAAAGCCCATCCAACCAAAAAAGCCACAGTCAGCCCACGTACCCCAAACCTGTCTACAAGAAAAAAATAATACAGCAAAATCACACCGTTAGACACAACACTCATAGCCGCAGGCAGCTTAAACTCCCCAAGGGACTGCAAAATCCCGGTAAAAGAAAACGCCAGCCCGCTAAAAATCATAAGCGGAAACATATAGCGTAAAAGTTCTATCCCCAGTGCCCGTACCTCATACCCGTCTCCTGCAAATAAATCATAAATCGGTGCAGCAAAAACCACCGCAATCACAGTAACTGCGGTGGTAACAACTAGCGTAACGCTAATAAAAAGGGAAGCTAAGTCAAATGCCTCTTTTTTCCCCTTCTTTTCAAGATGCGCACTAAAAACGGGAATAAAACTAGACGACAGCGCCGCCGCAAACATAATATCTAAAAAGTTGCGAGGCAATGCGCTAGCCTGTATAAAGGCAGTAGCCTCGGCAGTGGCGCCAAAGGTTATGGCCTGCATACGGTCACGCAGCAGGCCCATTGCCTTTCCTATTACCATTATACTCATCATAACAACAACGGTACGCGCCGTACGGGCGTCCGCCTTGTTAACTATCTTTTCTTCTGTCAATCAGACCACCGGATTTGATTTCCGTCTACACGGAAACGGATATATTCATTTTCACTGGCCAGGTTAATATAGCGGACACCATCCCTTACGTGAACGGCGGTTTCCCCGCCTGTTGCCGACACTACAAACACCATACGCCCTTCCGCTTGCAGCTCTGTCATGGCCAAGTGCATAAGTTCGAACTCCATAAACTGGCGGAAAGCCGTACGTGGGTTTCTATCCATTAGTATCACCACATACGACGGGTCGGTAGACCTTATATCGCCCATAAACTGAGCCCACTGCTCCGTTCCAAGCCTGCCCCCATACAATGTCATGGTTGTTACGGCAAACGGCCCTTCGCTTACGGTACTATACTCAACTTCATACCCTGCGTATGGCAGTGCAAACCTAAAATCCCTGCCGGCAACACCGGCAAAGCCGCGTTCGGCTTGCATCATATCACGGAAAACAGGCCCAATAGGTACATTTGTGGGAGGCGCCGGCGCAATAAGGGCTTCCAAACCGCCAAACTGTATACGGAATGTATCTGTTACGCTGGAGCTTGTAGCTACCATATAAATCCTGTCAAGTACAAACGGCCCGGGTACCCCTGCCGGCATTAGGGCCGTAACATGGGTCCAGTCATAAAAGTCTACGTTATTTACAAAATCAATATTATGAAGCCGCCCACTGCCGTCTCTGACACGCCCCCTAAGCCAGTGCCCGGAGCCGTTTCCTTCCACCAGCATGTTTACCGCAACGGTATTAGCTGGCAGTGCTACAGTAGGGTACAGTGCAACATGAGCCGCCTGGGTTATAGATGACGTAATAAATCCATATTCAAGCCAAATGGTACTTCCCTCACGGCCAGTTTCGCCGCCAACATAAGCAGCCGGATAGCCTATAAAACTGGGCATGGAATTAACAGTATCCAAGGCCCTGGGTATACCGCCAACCGTTATTGGGACATATGTGTTAATCCCTTGAGCGGTGGCAACCAAGTGCCCGCTGCCGCTTCCGGTTGAAATAAACACGCCATCTTCAACTGAGCCAAGTGAGGTTGGTACAACAGCAAAATTAGTAACATTAGACAGAGGGATGTTAGCCACATAATTGCCGTCAACCCCAACGCCAGAGAAACGAAGATTCACCTGCTGGCCCTGTTCAAATATGGAAATTGTGGCAGGGTGGCTTCTAAGTTCCGCCAATTGGGGGATTGGCACATATACCGGCACAAAGGGCCTGCGGTCAAATACCCCAAGGGCATTAATTATCCGCCTCTGAGCACCGTCGGATGGTGTGTTTGCCACATTGTAAGCGCCGGTAATATCCCTAACCACCATGGTAGACGAGCCGCCGCCGTCAAAATGCATGGCGTCCCATGCCCCAAAACGGCGCAGTAACCCGGCCATTTCCACATGGGTAGCCCCAATGGAATGGGTGCGCCCATCAGCCACCATAAGTATCATTTGGCTCCCGTCCTGTGTAACACCAATAGCTGAACGGGGATGCCGGGCATTTGGCGCAACGCCGCGGTCGTAAACGGTTTGCCCGCCGGAAAGAATCATCCCGCCGCCGCCTATTGCGGTTTGTATCCGGGAAAAATCGATATTCAGGTTATTGCTTACATGTAGCCGGGCAGAATCCCCAACATTAATAAGATGCCGGTGGGAACTATACATATCCGACGGAAGAACTAACACATAACCGTTTGCAGGTACATCAACGGGCCCCCGGGAAACTTGCGTCACCCTTTCGTTCTGTACAACAAATTTTGTAAGCCCGTCAAAACGGTCAAACAGGGGCAGGGTGTTGTTCATCAGTCTCTGGTCAATAATCACCGGCGAACGAAGTTCAAGCCCGATAATATTAAGGGAAGCCACATCTACATTGGTCACGCCATTATTATAGAAGCGAATATCGCTGCGCATGTAATCAAAGAAAGGGTTCCCGTCCGAATCCAGGAAGAAAGCCGCAAACTCGTTACGTTCATAGTTTGTGTTGGGGTTAAGCCCAAGAAGCTGCCCGTCATTGGCCATGGGCCCAAAATGCACAGAGTATCGCCCTGCCAGCCCAAAAAAGTCCGCGTTAATACCAGCTACCGCCTGTGCGTCAGACAGCAGGTTTGTTGCCGTATCTTTACGCCCATGGGCCTGCTGGCTTACCACCGGGCCTATGTAAATATTGGGGTCGTCTAGGGGAACAACAAGCACATGTATGTCCAGCATCCCCCTTGAGGTCATCTGCCTAAGACGCTCGTATACTATGCCGTTTCGCTCTTCCCTATGTTCATGCTCGAAAAGCAAATCGGCGTATGCGGTTCTGGTAGAAGCAAGAAACGCCACAGCGAAAGCCAAGGCGGCCAGTGAAAATAAAACTTTTTTCATTTAAAAACTCCTGTCTTTTGTATTGTTGTGCATGGTGAAAATATTGTAGCACGAATGCTACAATTCTGGCATGACAATGCATAGTTGTCAATTGCTATGCTCGTCCCGCCGATACTACTATTTTTAACAAAAAAGTAAGATATGTATAACTCAAACCATAATAAACATTATAATTAAGCTAATAATTATCATCGTTATCGGAAAATAAAGCCATTTAACTGCAGAAAACTCTTTTTTGCTATCACGTACAATTGTAATTAAAATTCCTAAGATTGTTCCAAATACTATGGAAACAGCAATTACATCTAATAGTGTATTTTCTCTTTCTGAACTAACGTAAGTTGAAAAACCAAAAATCCCACCTAAAATTGAAAGTATTATTATCTGAGAAATAATTATGCTCATATAAAGAATGTATTTCTTTCTTGCGCTTTTGCGCTTTATAGAATACCCAATATGAACAAGTACAAAAAGTGAGTATAAATACATTATGATTGTTGAAATATGGTATATTTGTGCCGTATAGAAAACAAATGCAAGAATAGTAAACGGTATTCCAATGACAACACCATAGAAGAATCCCCTTTTAAGCACAAACATATATATATCAATTATCCCCATTTTAACCTCTCGTTCATGTGCAAGGTATGTGTCTCAATGGTTAAACCACAGCAAAATGTGTCCAGTTTATTACACGCAAGCCTTTAACGAAACTCAAACCATTTCATTCCAATAGAAGAGAAGATTTTCATGAATCCATCGGGCGACACCATCATTATCGTTTGTATCGCAAATATAATCCGCAACCGCTTTCGCTTTGCATATGGCATTACCCACGGCTACACCAACGCCGCATTCACGCAGCATCTCGATATCAACATAATCATCGCCAAAGGCAGCAACATCCTTTGTGCTGACGTTGAAGTGGGCAGCCAATGCTTTTACACCTTCCCATTTGTTTGCGGATTTATTGGCAAAACTTACATACGGCTCGCCGGTAAACCTGACCGCGTCAAGTTCAGGAAAAGCGGCAGTAATTGCATCAGCTGCTTTATCGTCAGAAACTTCAAATGTAATTTTATATGCGCCACAATCCAGCCCCTGTGAAAAATCCGTATACATATCCGGGTTATATGTACCCCAGCTTGGGTCGTGCTTGCAGGCAGGTAAGTTTGAAAAATATCCGCTGTTGGTATAAACATAGATATACTTTACATGTGGCTGCCCCAAACCCATCAGCAACAGCTTGTTTGACGTTTTAGCATCAATAATCGAACGGCGTATTATAATATCATCCCCACGTACAATAGCCCCGCGATTGGAGATTATCCCATCCAGGTTTATTGCGTTTATGTACTGAATACATTCACATTCGGAGCGTGCCGTTACAAAGGCAACCTTGATACCGTGTTGCTTGCAGGCCTCAAGTGTTTTTAATGTGTATTCAGAGACGGTTTTGTCTGACCTAAGCAGCGTCATGTCAAGGTCAGTGGCTATCATTTGTATGTTCATATTCACCACGCTCTTTTATAGCCCCCGGGGCTATTGCCCCTGTAATTTATCCGCTTAAAAAAAACGCCCATTAGGACGCAAACTTCGCATCCTAATGGGCGCATATAATCAAAAATTTAAACTAAGCACAGTACAACAGCCAGTACGCCTAAAACAGCGCCGCCAATTTTAGTCCATCTTTCAAGGGAATCGTCAATGGTGCGGCCCTTATACCTGCTTCCGTGGGAATCTACATTACCCATACCTGCAATACTGCCAACACCGCCTGCGTCACGCTTTTTTTGCGATAATATAGCAAAAACAAGCGCGGCGGCAATAAGCGCAAACACCACAGATAAAATAATAAAAGGTATAGACATAACTACCTCCTACTCAGCCGTATATGGCATAAGTGCCATATGCCTGGCGCGTTTTACGTTTACGGTCATGGCCCGCTGGTGCTTTGCACAGTTGCCGGTTACACGTCTTGGCAGGATTTTGCCTCTTTCAGAAATAAACTTGCGCAACTTTCCGATTTCTTTATAGTCAATGGATGTTATCTTATCGACACAGAAGTTGCAGACGCGCTTCTTGCGGCGTCCACGTCTTTTTTGAATCACGTTATCACTCCTT
>Ga0123355_10002019_pt1 | contig 28702 bp, 18 predicted proteins | sample TergutEmb28metaG_3_FD_89872 | JGI IMG/M metagenome (GOLD analysis project Ga0123355, IMG submission 89872) | Embiratermes neotenicus P1 segment gut microbial communities from Petit-Saut dam, French Guiana - Emb289 P1 | ecosystem: Host-associated > Arthropoda: Insects > Digestive system > Gut ... | reverse complement strand
CCAGTCAGTTAATGCTGTATAGGGAAATAATCGCTGTTTTTTCTCAGATCCATACAAAACACATAAATACACTGTGTGGGCAGAACGTAGAATTGTTGAATGTTAAACTGGTGGTACATATAGAGACCGCTGGGCTTGAAAGTGTTCGTTAAAATCTAAGTGTAACACAGTTGTTTGTATTTGTAGATACTTACTTGGCTGATCGCCCAGTAAAATCAATGCATGTATTCACTGTGAAAGCTTCCAATGGTACTTGAAGAGGGAATATTCTCAAATGTTACCCTCCAACAAGACATAATCCACAAATCTTGTCAGAGGTAAAATGCCTGTAGGAAACGTACTCTACGAACCATTTTATATTCCGAAGCTATAGTCTCCCAGCTGTCGGTATGTTTCCTACCTTTCCTGTAACCCAAATTCGTCCACTGGGATCGACAGTCGAGGAAATATTCTTCGATTCTCGGTTAAAGAAAAATATATTTCTGATATCCAAAAGATTCACACCTGCTACATAATCGCCAACCTCCTATGCAAGGGATAAAGAGGAACGTCTCTTCGGTTGCATCGCCCGGAGCAAGAGTCTGACCTATTATATTCATCAAATGCTGAATTAAAGAGTGAATGGAGCTAGTCTTCCACTACCCTTGAACTTCCATGGGGTGCACAAGAACAACTTAACGTTATTGCAAGGCATCTGTAATTTCATTCCCTTGCTCACAACAGCGTGTAACTTGTACATATCCTGGTCCATTCCACACACACACACACACACACACACACACACACAAACACACACAAACACACCTTTGTCCTTTTCGCATTTCGTAAACGTAACATCGAAATCCATACCTAATTCTTACGCTTCAGTACCCACATATTCCAACCGAGTGTCGTGATCTAAACATAGTTGAGATTATAATATTAAAATAGATCTTAATTAATGAGAGAAGGTAAAGTTAAGGTAAAGGTAAAGTTTAATTTCACCCTAGAACAAGACACGAATGCCCAGAGAGGGAGTAGAGGTATAACTCTACTCTTTCCTTAACCTCGGCTCTAGACGGAAGTGGGTGGTGAACGCCACGCCCCCGCCGCTTTACCCCCGGGAAAGACCCGGTACCCATTGTACAGGAGGCTGGGTGGGACGCAGGGTCGGTCTGGAGAGGTGCGGAAAATCTCGCCTCCACCGGGTTTCGATGGACATGAATTTTTTATCGGAGTAAGGGACTAGTGGCGGGCTGTTGTGAATACGCTAATGAGTTTTTGGATTCCATAAAAGAAGGAGAAGAACACATGTTGGGCTACACAGCACGGTTCTGCCCTCTCGAGTTAGTGCTTAAGCTTATTAATATTTTCTTTTGGAGCACAGGGAACGGCGGAGTTCTTACTGAATAGGTCGAAATGTAACCGCTGTAACACTGTTGCTCTTGGCACTTACCGACTGAAACTTATGTGCTCTCCATTGAGGCAATTTGGCTTATTTTACACCAGGACTGGTAAGTTGACAAGTGTTGGGTCAACATTGATGTTGACAATTTCGGCTCACTGATTATTGGGGTCACAAAGCCATAAACACCTAAATTTGGTATTCTGACACACCTTACTGATTATCAATGTCACCCCCAGATAATTCCAGGTAATGTGCGACAATTCAGTCCGTTATCGCCACTTGCTACTTGCTCGAGAATTCCTTAATTAAAAACCATTTTATTATTCAGGGTCTATAATAAGAGTCGCTGAGAACGCTGTTAAATAGACAACAAATATATCAAATCTAGACACCCTGACAATACTGCAGTTTCGTGTTCCGTTCTAGTGGTTAATAATATCTGGGGAAAAATTGTCTTTAATTATACTTTCATAAATCTGAAATTGTATTTATAAAATTACGTACTCGTATATATTGTCTATCATTTCAATAAATGTTGATCCTGACGCCCATTTACTGTGGTTTTGAACTTTAAAAATAAGGCTCAACCGTCTGTTTCCCCGAATTCCATTCCTATGCTTCGTATCACTAAATTCAGTGATAAAATTTAAGCTGAAATAATATAAAATTTTACTCAGCAAGAACATGAGACGCTTCCCAAGGTACTTTCGAGCCTACAGCCTCGTAGAAAGTTTGTGCACGCTAACAGTTCTCTCACACACGCAAACAAATAAGCAGTAGCGTCAAAATCCTCACTGAATTCGTGTGTAATAAACTGGAATCGTTGCCTGTAGGAAATTTCTGGAAAATTGTGAATAAATAAAAGTACATTGACACCCTTCGTCGTCTTAGGTATGCGGTCAGAAATAAAAGCCCAGAAAAACTGACAACCAACAGTTGGTTTCGCCTTCACGGCAATGCTCCAACACACCGGTCGGTTCGTTCAAGGATTTCTTGACGAAGAACAATGGGACAACACTGGAACATTCCTCATACTCTCCTCGCATGGCTCCAGCTGATTTTTACCTGTTCCCTGGACTGAAATCATCATTGAAGGGACGGCGCTTCTGTTATGCTACTGACATCATTAAGAATGCGACGAAAGAGCTGAAAAGGCTTTTATAAAATGGCCTCCAGGAATATTTCCATCGCCTTTACAGTCGCTGGCAGAAGTGTATAGTTGCAATTTTGAATGCAATGTAGCTTAAATGAATTTACTGGCTTGTATGTCTCAGAAATTGATTCCGGGAATATTTTGAAGCTACCACTTATACGTCTGAAGCAGCATAAATGTTTATTTCCAATACAGCCATGAGCATAGGTACAAATTACAAGTTAAATAAATGTTTATAATTTTAAAATTGCGTAACACTTCATTGTGCAATTACTGAAGTAACATACACTTGTGTGCACTCAAGTTAAAGTAGATGTGTTCTTGGTATTGATATATTTGTTAACTGCAATTGGCTTGACACCCGATGGCATTAGTACAGTACACATTTATACACAAACAATACATAGAACACACACACATTCTCGGGGCAACTCGTCTTAAATATTACACACTGGTTTATCCTGAAATCTTCTGGGCACCGAACAAAAATCAACTCGCATCCTCCAACTAGAAAGATCCTTTCTTTCAACACACAACGTGCAAGGTCTACTTCCAATGCCGTAAGGAAGCCTAACAACTCAAGTCTTCTTGATATAAAGTAATTTCTTTCTACGCAAAGTTCAAAAACACTGAATTGTACTCTCGCCTCCTTGGCTGTACACCTTTCTGCATGTAATCAGGAAAATCCGCGGGATATAAACATGAATATTATTGAATTATCCACGATTTATAGTCCTTTATAATACTACAGGTACTTAGGTAGGGAAGGTAAAGGCTCACCCTTTGTCCAAACACCCTAACTTCTAATATACACCTCAAAGAAATCGCTACGGCCCTCGAAAACTTGGCGATCTGTTACAACATTAAATATTTGTATAACTTTGAAGTTACTCTCCTGAAAATCAGTACGTAGACAGAAACAAAATATAACAATATTTTCTTATAATAGCTGTTTAAATTTGCTTCCCGTCTGCCCGATATAGATCCCGCCGGCTGCCGACGAAATCTGCGTGAATCCAAGTCCGGGAAGTTTCCATGGAATATTTAGTGAGTAAAGTTTATCAAAGTTATAGCGAAAAGATTTTGTTCGAAGCAATGTGAAAGTAATAATTACTGTACGTCTTTTTAATTTTATGATTAAATAAGTGTATGGGTACGGCTGCTTTTCTTTCACACTGTCTAACGAAATACGGAGAACGGAGGTTTCATGAGGTCTGAGTTCCACGAAGCAGTGAGCGCCCTGAAATACTTGCCGGTACGCGGTGTCTTCAATAGTCACTTACTTTGGGTGAAAAAGGGCAATCTTTTATTTTCTTTTCACAGTTTGAACTTCAGAGAGCTATTGAGAAATTTTAGTTTAGATGCCGTGTTTATCCTCAGGCGAAACCGTTTGCAAGCCCATATCTTGTGACAGTACTCCTTAACAACTCATTTTAAAACATGAGATTCCCTTACAATGAATAATGGATTCTCTGCTGGATAATGTACAGTCATGTGAACAAAAATGAATTATGCAGCACGAGTCCTTTATTTGTATGTCCTTTTTGACGACGTCGCTGCGCTATATGGATAGTGAGAAAGGAAGTTCCGATATGTCAGTGCCCTCATTCTAAACTAAAAATTAAAATAGACCAAAACCACAAATATTAATTCGTATTTCCTCCTAAAATCCTACTTCATTTTCTTTCCTTTCAGTTTATATCACCTTATTCTTCAAGTGTACTTTCTCTTAAAAATTATAGTGTTTTAAACAAAATAGTTCAAAAGTTGCGTTTTTTCCATATAATTTTCACTCTTATAAACTCTTAGCAGAGTGGTCATTCCGTGTACCGCCAGCGCTTGGCACTAAATACAGTTGAATTACCTTCACACAGTGTATTGTGTGTTTCATTCGGTTCTCAATATAAAGTTGGTTGTTTCTCTGAAGAGAATTAACAGGTTGGTATTTGCGTATTTTGTTTAACGTTAAAAATTAATTCTTAATATAATATTTATTTTAAATTGCAACTTCAAATGGTTAAACAGTTAAACCTGGGGTATGAATATTTTAACCTTTCGTGTTTACTTTCTTTAGTTAATTGTCCATATGATATCACATTCAAAAACAAAAATAGATAATTCAATATAGACCACATAAAGTGGGATATTTATTGTGTGAGAGGGAAGAAATATCAAGGGAATATATCCGCCCTTCAATTAAATTTACGTTTTTTATCCGTTTCTCTGTTTCTTCTGAGTTCTAGGACTCGCAAGGTTTTCGTGGGGTACCGTATGCGCGTCGATACTGTAGTTCAAAAACAACTCCACTCTCCCCCATGCGTCACTATCAACCTTTCTCTTCTCTCTGTTCTGTTATCCCGCTTCGTATGAAACCCTTTGAAGCACGGACCTTCCCTTGGGTCTCTTCGCTAATTGGGTGTCCTTAATCATTCAAATGCATACATACGGACTCGTATAAACACACCGCGAAGTATGCAGACCAACCTAAGAGCACGCTGAACAAATTTATGTTTGTTCTGCATTCAATAGATCTATGGATCATTATTTGAATTCATGGCATTGGTGTCTGATGCGTATTCACAGGATGTTCCATTAGAAACTTGTACTGGCCAGCGGCACTCTGATAACTGGGAGTAACTTTAGTGAGGTCAAGTCAGGATAATTTATTTGAATCGAAAGAAAACAGACGGTCGCCAGTAAATTTTGTTATGTGAGGTTTAAGAAAATGTTTACAGAGTAGTCAGATGTATATTTTTTTCATACTTACGGCGTTTCGATGTTTCGTCTGATGGGTTTTGTGCTCCTTAGTATAAGCGGTCACCCTTTTTACCTTGTTTGTCTCGACGTGCTCAGTCTGGTACGAGAACTTCTTTCGGGAGACGGGTGTGGTTCACCGAAACTCATTTAGTTTTAATTATTTTCTTTTTTACTTATTGATTTATTTATTTGTTTATTCTTGATATAAAAGACTTACTGTTATCCATTTAAACAACCAAATCATTTTCTAGTAAAATACCCGGTCACTTCACTTGCACTTTCTCACTCACACTCTTCTCTTACTACACTGCTCTCTTACTGGCCTGCTTGTGTCCGTTATCTGCTGCTAACCGTTTCCTCGTTTAAATCTATCTCTGTACACAACGCCTCCTATCACCAACGGTTCTTGAAACTATGCTGACCGTTTCAACGTATAACAAATGACTATGAACTGTCCGTAACTGATGTAAACCAACCTAATAAACAAATATGCCAAAAATGATCGGCTACAGTAGGTTTTCGATTACGCCGATAATTCTGACACGAACAAATGTCATTATAAAGAAGATAAACAGAAGAGCGTGGCACCACATAATATTTTATTGCCAGTTGTGTCGGGCCGGCGTAATTGGCGGCGTCTTACTTTATAAGATTAGCTGTTCAACTGCGTCTCAAATGAACGTCGACGTCCATGTTGGGGGTCATTCGTGAATTTTGTCAGTCCTACAGGCGAAGGCTACGATGTTATCTCGATTCGAACACGGCCACTTCTCCGCCCCCTCCCCTCCCCCCCAAACACTTCCAGTTCTTTATTCGTGAGATATGTTACCATTGTGAATTCGAGTCTTCCGGGATATTACGCTGTGATTTTGGTTAAATGCTTCCTGATGATTAGAAAGTTTATATTTACTTCATCTTTTAGCCGAACATTGTTGGTACAACAGAGAGAGCAATTATTGGAGTCAGTTGTGGGCAGTTCGGGACCGTCCGTCTTAAGTCATTGTCAGCTTCATTTCGGGGAACCCTTGGATACAGAGATCGTTGAGCGGAAAGATGGTTAGCGGCAGACAAAGGAATTGGAAGATTGACGCTGGCAGTCGAGTAAGAGAGCGGTGCCAGTGAGGTGGTGTATAGTGTGGTCACCATATTAACAAATGTTATTATTTTTGGAGGGAAGCGACGGTCCTATCTTTTCTTTTGTTAGAATGTGATTTCTGTTTGCTTAACTGGATAACAGTAGACTTTACACCTCAAATACAAATAAATAAACAAATAGTGAAAACCATGTACAATTCTATGAACCCCACCCTTATCCCGAAAAAAGTTCTCCTACCCTACTGAGCACGTTGGGGCATATCAGGGACAAAGGGATATCGTGCACAATCTTAAAGGGTCAAGCAGTCATAAGCAGCATTATGACACTTCGAAATGTCGAGAACCAATCACCAAACGGTACGGCTGTAAAGCCCGGAAGGATAGAAACTTTAACACTAATGCTGTGAGGACCCCAAGTATTTAATTCTGGCTTTCGATACCCAGTAGTCTCAAATATTGATACCTTTGTAAATATATAAATATAATAGTTTTGTGCATGCATTCAATAACGTCTGCATTAGCAGACATTAACATTTGAATACACCCTGCATACACTGACACACACCTTAGTACCTGCATAAAATAACACTTGAATACATTGACATCTACACATCTTAACACTTGCATATAATAGCACCTACGTACATTGACACCTGCAAAACTTAACACTTACATACCCTGACACCTGCACACCTTCACACCAGCGTACAATAACACTTGCATACATTGACACCTGAACACCTTAACACTTACATACCCTGACACCTGCACACCGTAACACCTGCATACAATAACACCTGCATACATTGACACCTGAACACATTAACACTTACATACCCTGACACCTGCACAACTTAACACCTGCATACGTACATTGGCACCTTCACACATTTACACTTTGTAACCAATGGGGTAGGTTCGACGTTCTTGACGTAAGGTTATACATTGGTCCTCGCGTAGATTTATGAGTCCTCCAGGGCGTCACTATAACTGGGGGGAATAGTGGTTTTGAAGACTAGTTTGACGACCAGGGTCGTAAATAACACTGAGATTTTTCTGGAATGACGGAAGCATGTACAACTGACATTGTGTAAGGAACCTTTTATAGGTTTACGACAGGATGGAAGACGAGACACTTGACTTTTGTTCTGTTTTAGTGCGGTCCCAACAGAACTGACTGCTAGAAGTCTTATTTGTATCATCTTTCCGAGCGTGTGACTAGGAAATCACAAGAGAAAGTTAAGTCATTCAGAGACAAGAGTTCAAAGTTAGCGGTAGCACCCAAGGGAGGTAAATGTCGTGTGATGATCTTGTCGTAATTAAAAACAACCGCCATGATTACTTCAGATTGCTGGCTGTTAAAATTTGGTGTTAAATTTGAAATAAGTAGTAAATAAAATAAATGATCTACTGTCAGTTGCCAGTGCTGACACTGTGAAGTCCGTCTGATACAGCCTACACGTAAATGTTCCCTGAGACAAAACAGGCAAACCGGTGCGAGCTAGTTAGACCTTTGTACGGGCAGGAAATGACAGTTGCAACTTACATGCCCTGACACTTGCACACCTTAACACCTGCATAAAATAGCACCTGCATACATTGACACCTGCACACCTTAACCCTTGCGTATCCTGACACTTGCACACCTTAACACCTGTACACAATAACACCTGCTTACATTGACACCTGCACACCTTAACACCTGCATACATTAACACGTGTGTATGCATATGCCAAAGCCACTGCGTCCCACAGCGCTCAGCTTCCGGCGCGTATTCTGTGTGCAATCTAGGCTAATGTTTAATGAACAAGTCCCTCTTTCTTTTCTTTACTCCTTACCCTATTTCCCTTCATAGAAAGGAGAGCACCGTACTCTCTATGTTCTTCATGTTGAATTTGTTGACAGATTTTCACAAAATTTCTTATGCATGTTATGACGTTGAAAGACACCGCAGCATCTCAGTTTCAGTTTCCTATAATCGGTGAAAACAACACGAGTGACGTCGAAATGTGAGCTGGGAACGACACGCGCTTTCTGCTGCTGGACCGTCGAAAAATATTCGGCTTTTGAAAAGATAGCACTTTTGTTGAAGGTAGCGGTCAGGCGATGACTGTCTGCGGTTTGCAGTTTGGTGTCCATAATGGAAGCGCGGTGCCAGCTGCTTGGGTGACATATGGTACGGAGATACAGAACAGATGTACGTACATGTCTGGTATGAAACGTTAGTTGTAAGTAGGGAATTATAAACATGGCGACAATGCTAAATGTGTTGTATGCGGGAAAATAATGTGTTCAAAATCTGCGTGTAAGTAATAAGTAGTTATGAAAATTGCACAAAGCAATAATATTAGTAATAATAATAGTGCGTAAACTATAAATCGACCGAGTAAGAACTCTGGCTTTGAATTGTACTTGGAGTTGTTTCTGCTGTCTCGTAGATAGCGACCTGGAAATTATGCGTGTATTGACAGAATACAGTTTAATTAATAACTTCCCAGTTCCCATGTACTGGCATATTTTCTCGATGTACTTAATCCTCAGCCATGACTGCATCCCCAAGGAATGAATGCACAATGGGGTGTATACTACAATAGAACACTCCAGACCTCCACTTACAGATTTAAGACGTACTCAGTTAAGTCTCCCGGGATATTTGGCTTGGTGTCAAAAGCAGCAACACAAGGAATCGTCTTTAGTATGTTCTGAAGACAATGACAGAGGGTGGCAGGAACACAAGGGTTCGGTGCCGCGCGTCTCTTCACACTGTATTTAATTAATCCACTGAATACCTTCGAAAAATCTTGTCTCGCAAAACGACAAGAGCACTTCAGTTCCTTCTCTTTGTTCCTGGGGGTTGTTTACAAAGTACAGAAGAACACCTCATGTGGAGGTCATGTCCGTGTGTCTTCTTCTGTCTACCTCACTGTGACGTAATATCAGGGAAAAAATCTTTTTGTAAAAAATTTTCCTCAAAATCAGTAAAAAAATTCTCCTTTACTTCGGGACGTAGACCAATTTCCAAAATTATTTTTCATTTATCTTAACCGATCTGGTTGAAATTTGGGACAGACGGTCTCCATGTAAAGCCCATCCGCAGTTGTGAGTTTTCCTGAAAATCGGCTCCCAAACAGTGATTCCTCGCTGAAGGGCACGAATATATTTACAGCTGTACTTCCGACACTCCTTGGCCGATGCAGGTGGAACTGGGCACAGACTTGGATGTAATGCGGCTGGTCAGTTGTGAGCTTGCTGATAAGCGGGGCGACGGGATTCATAATTTAAAGAAGGGCGAAAGAAGTTAAATTTTCCCTTATTTTGCACATTTTACTTCGATTTGGTTTAAATTCGCTACACACGTTTTCATATAAAAATCTATTTCAGGATTATAAATTTCTCTATATTCGTCGCAATGCAAGCTTGTCTTTACTTGTTGATCTACTTTAAATTCTATCGGTAGTTTGCATGTTTGTATTCTGATTTGAGTGAAATTCATTGTAATATATCTTCACGTAATCCTGCTAACTATTTGTGAGTTGCATGAAAATCGGCGGAGGGAAGGCGGGTGCTTTTGTTGTTACCAGAATGAAACTACGTTCACACACGTACCGTGCAACCCTCTGATATTTTGAAAGTAAAGAACGCCTTGGTGAATTCTGCATACTACGTGAGGGAGTGAACCCTTTGCAGTCTGGCTTCTCCTGTCGATACTACCTTGCCTATTTACGTGGCTGTTATAAAACCGGATACTGAACTGAGTGTTAAGGTAAATTACGAGGCTTATTTACAATACGTTTGATGTCGTGGCTTTTTTCGCGATTCTGTCACTAGCAGCTGCCGATCCCTTTGGTCGCGCTTTGTAAGGTGTGGGTCTGCGGCCGCTTGCTTGTTGGGATTGCGAGTTCGAATCCCGACGGGGCATGGATGTTTGTCTCTTCTGGATGTTGTGTGTTATGCAGGCAGAGGTTTCTGCGACGGGGCGATCCCTCTTCCAGAGCAGTCCTACTGAGTGTGGTGTGTCTGAGTATAATCTCGAAACCTAAAAAATGAGGCGGCCTAGGTCCTAGAGGGGCTATGGCGCCTTAAGAAAAAAGAAAATCTGTCATTTCCGGTATATGCTGTCTGTGGTAGAATTTTTGGTTAAAGTTGAAAATACAAATTTTGAAGTCAGTTTGTCTTTTTCAAATATATTTACAGCTGTGCAAACGTTACAGGAAAGGCCTGTGTCGGTCGAGACCCATCAGTTAATTGTAAGGCATCATTTAGTACCAAACCAGGTATTAGATACTAATATTGTAAATAATCAGAATTAATTTCCTTTATAGCTTCTGACATTACAAGGGTGGTTTCTGAAAACGTGTTTTAGTGTGCAGTAGAACATAAGAAAATAATTCCTGTATTATAAGGAACTTGAGAATGACCTGGGTTGTTTTTGAAGTGTGACCTATTTTTAGCCGAGTTCGCAAAATTGCGAAAAGCGGCTTTTATTATCATCATACCTCTTAGTGTCTTTGTCCATCTGTCTGTCCGCAAGGAAGAAAGCGGTTTCCACTGGACAGATTTTCATGAAATTTGGAATTTGAGTATTTTTCTAAAATCTTTCTAGAAAATTGAAATTTCTTTTAAATCTGCCAGGAATAAGGGTTACTTTACCTGAAGTCCAATATACATTTTTTATCATATCTCTCTCATTTCTTCTTAGAATGAGAAATGCTTCAGACAAACCTTGTAGAGAAAATCAACCCACAAATGTTTTGCTCAGTAACTTTTTTTTCGAAAATCGTGCCGTTTGTGAGATAATGCGGAAAAATATTGTAGAGTCAGACAGGCCACATAAGACAATACGGCGTTTGCGCATTGCACTTTGAATAACTAAGGCTGCAAACACACACACAGAATATATAATAATTATTGCTTTTCCACTGCAACAATGGTTACGCGAGCGCGCCTCAGTGTTACGTTATACGTATATTGCTGTATTGTGTGGGAGTAAGTTCATGAAACTCACGAAATAAATCAGAAAGGTTTTGGAAAAATGACATCCTTGTCTATTCGAGGTATTGTCCTAAAATGTTTCTGACGGGACAGAGGAAAGCCACGGAAATAATCATCAATGAAGGCATCGGTCGACATGATTGAAATTCGAGAAGAACATACCGAAGAGAAATCTAGATGGTTATCTCTACACCGGTCTATTGAATCACGGAAGTAACTAAGTCTACGGAGCAGATTCATTCTAGAGCAATTAACTGTTTAGCTACTCAAGATGTTTCCCTCAATTTGAGGGAGACGAGAAATCATTATCGCTTTCACAACAGCCCGCCACGTCTTCCTATCCCGAGCTAGGTGAACCCAGTAAATGGCCCTATTGTATTTATTGAAGGTCTCTTTTAATATTATCATCTAATCTACACGTAGATCTTCCAAATGATCTATTTCCCTCAGTTTTATTTCTCCTCACCCCCCATAAGGGCCACAAGCCCCCCGTGCCTCATTCTTCTTCATTTCATCACCCTAATGATATTACATGAGATGTACAGATAATGAGGACTCTCATTATGCAGTCTCTTCTAGGAAACGTGCTTCCATTTTAAATTCAGTCGTATTTTCCCAAGTTGTTAATGGTATCTCCAAATTTTTGGAAATAGGCTTTCATTTAGACACAGCAGTCACAAAATTCCGCCAGGAATGCCGATTCCAACAAGCCCTTGATTTTTTGGCTTTAATGTGCTCGGTATCCGGTTCAAGTCCTGATTGTGTCATTGGCTATCCTTTCTGCAAATTCTTCATCATTCCATCCTGTCAATTGCTTCATAAAGATTTTCACTCTTATGGGAGGTGTGGCAGCGTAGATTGGTAGTTACCGACATTTCGGGAAAATATATCGGTCCCGTCTTCAAGGGTCCAGTAGCCCATACATTCAGCCCAACTCCTTCTATCCATACTAAACCACTCCTGCGGTTTACAACAAACATTTTGAGTGCAGCACTTGAGTCAATACGTAGAAGCTTTATTCCCTGGCTATATTTCTGACACTCAAACATTTTTACTTTCCAGCTTTGTGCTCTAATTTCGGTCCCTTAATGAGTCTAACTCCATGCAAAAGTCCCTACTTTTGAATCTAACACTCACCAGACCTACAGACTTCCCGCCCCGCTTATGTAATACTAAGCTCCCTTACCTTGTTCACAGCACTTCACAACTTGAACACTTCCTGAGTCAGTTTCATCCACTCGAAAACTTTCGGCCTTTTTAGTTGTGTTCACAAACTTACGGAAAGTGAATATTAGTTTCGTCATGTCTGTCTGCCCATCTATCCGTTTGTCCGGCTCTCACTGGACGGATTTTCATGAAATTTGATATATGAGTATTTTTCTGAAATCTGTCGAAAAAAATTCAAGTTTTATTAAAATCTGACAAGAATAACGGATACTTTACATGAAGACCAATATATATTTTTCGATCACGCCTTTTTTAATTCTTCTTAGAATAAGAAATGTTTCAGACGAAAGTTGCTGTAGAGAAAATCACAACACATATTTTATGTTCAGTAACTTTTTTTCCGAAAATCGTGCCGTTTATGAGATAATGTGTAAAAATATGGTACAGCCAGATAGATCACAGATGAAAATACGGCGCATTCCCATTTCGTGCTGGATACATAAGGCTACAAACACACACTCAGAATATGTAACACTTATTGCTTTTCTCCTGCAACAATGGTTACGCGAACCCACCTGGAATTTGCATTATACGTACATTGCCTGTCTTGTTTTTATATCGAATTGGCAGGTGTGGATGGATAGATGGATGGATGGACGGATGGATACTGAAGTAAAGTAAAGTAAAGTAAAGTAAAATAAAGTAAAGCTCTTCATGTACACGCTAAAAAGACATGTCGGAGTAGAGTTCTACGCATTCGTAACCTTGGCACTATATGAAAATGTTTAGCCTCACGCTCCGACCACCGTATCTCCGCGGCAAGAACGGACGCTACCTTTCGAACAGGAGACTGGATGGTCCCCGAATCCTGTCCGGGGTTTTGGGGGAAAAAATTGCCTACCCATGCCGAACACTTAAGCAGCTTTATATTAATTAATTAGTTAGCCGCTGAGTCACTTACACACAGAGGCCTGCCTATGTGTAATCCTGCACTTTTTCTTTATTTCTCATGGATTAAGGCTTTTGATTCGCCTCCATCCGTAGGTAACTATGGAACTTTTACCCATTTGGCAAGTTTCCGTGGACGCGCGGTATCGACCGCCTGCTAGGCTACCACCTACACGAGACAACAGACAAAAATGTGTACAGCATAATATAGAGGAAATAAAATATTTTTAAAAAAGTCCCATTTTCTCATTTCTCATCCTCATTTTCTTCTTCTACCACCGTAGAGTGTGTCTGTGTATGTATGTATTATCAAAAATCCAACTAAATATATTTATAGTAGTTTCTTCCCCATAGAATTAAATATTTTTATGGTCTCAGAAATTTTTCACCCTTAATTGGGCCATCATCAAAGAGAAACATTGTTGTAAGAAACCCACGTGGCTCTTACACGTGTCCTCATAAAAGCCTCTCTTTTATATATAAAATATAAAATTAAACGTCAATTTGTAGAGGGTTTTTTTTTTTAAAGTGAACATACAAAGTTGTGACGTAAAACCAATTTTGCTTTCAAACGTCCACTAAACTTTCCTCAGGCCTATGGAATGAAAGCATTCCTATGAAAATACGAAAAATTTTATTGGAGATCGCGAGCTAATTACATATATTTATAAAATAAAACGAGAAGTGATTCTGCGGGGGTGGGTAAATAAATTAAAATAAAAAGATAAAAATGAATTGTGATTGGCGTAAATGAATACCGGTAACGTTTGATCCCTTTATCCATTCAGAACCTAAAGAGGTAGGAATGTACTGCGTAATAATCAGGCCTTAGGGGAAAGCTTTCGTTCCGTCGGATTGAAGGGAGTCTAGTAGATCTTGGAATGAACAATTGGTTTTATCACAACTTTGTAAGCCTAAACTGATCACGCCAATTACATGTTGAATCTTAATTTCATGTTTGCATGTATGCATGATGTTTATTTTATGAACCGTAATAATTGGGTCCCCGTCACCACGGCGTGGTACGTCCTCAGGTTCAGGATGGAGGAACGGCCTCCAGTATGGAGGGTAGCTGCGAATATATTATGTAATCAGTTGCGGACGGCTGACAAGGGGTTGTCTTCTATCTTGGGGGTTGGGCGAGGTGCTATCAAATCCTCGCCGTGAAAAAGTATCATGTTATGAATCGTTCACACTGAAAGCCTCGGACCTGGACTGATACTTTGGTAGGACCTAGCTGGCTCAGGATAGGGACAGATGGTGGACACTTTTGATTGTGGTAATGAACCTTTGGGTTCCATAAAATGAGGGAGTTTCTTGGCTAGCTGAGAAACGGTTACCTTCTCAAGAAGGACTCTGCCCTATGGAGTGAGTAAATAAGTAAGTAAGTAAGTTTGTTTTACGAGGACACAGTATGTGTCATATGCACCCCTTTTAATAATGTTTCTGCTTGGTAATGGCCTACATAGGGCCGAAACATGTAAGAGAATATAGTGGTATATAAGGATATGGCAAACAAAAGAATGTAAATATACGTATTACATTTGTCCAACAAACGCACAAAATATATTCACAATATCTGTTTCTTAAAGCCCTGCAAAATGTTTCGGTGTTTTTACATCATCCTTAGGTAGTCTGTTATTTTGTGCGTTAAAGTTACTAAATTAATAAAATGAAAATATGTCTTCATAAATCCTTCAAGAAACAGATACTGTTAATATACATTTGCGTTTTTTGGACAAGTATAATGGACGTCTACAAAATGCACGATACGTGCATCAAGATGAATGTATTTGATTAGACTATTAATAACTATTTCACATAAACTGTTGAATATACTAAGTATATCTATTTATTATATTTTATTTCGGTGAGAGACAGCAAATTGACTTTAAACTTGCCCTATTGTTGGCTCAACAGAGACCTATTAAAGCTGCTTGTTACGCATTTTATGTGCCGTATAAAAGTAGCATTAAAGACTATAAATGGCATCTGAATTTCAGGTCACCCTCATTATCGATCTACTCTGAATTTTAGGTGGATAAACCTGTCAACAAAGAGAAAGAACTCTGCTCCCTACACCAACACGTGACAATGGAATAGTGTGTCAGACAGTGAGAAATTACAGTGGATTATCCAAATGGACACTATGTCTTAACAGTCGCAATAGAGGGACAAGTGCCTTTCTAACACGCTCCTGTGCAGTGATGCTTTCTTCCTGTTGCTCCATTTGTTGCTACAGAAATATGGGATAAAGAAATGCCGCGCATTTAAATATGTTTTTCGAAGAATACGGATTGAGAAACTGCTTAAGGAAGTGGCTAATATTATTGGCATAATGAAATCAAGAATGAGATGGTTGTAACATATATGGGTGAAATGATACGTGCATACAAAAGTTCCAGTCGCAGTACCCAAATGGAAAAGACCTACTTTATTTAGACGATAGAATTACTTCGTGATAGGTTTGAAGCAAATACCATATAAAGGTATGGATTAGATTCTTCTGGCTTGTCGTTGTAAATATGACAATGAATCTTCATGTGCAATAAAAGAAGGAAAATTTTGTTGAATAGCTGAGTGATTGTTAGCTCCTCAAGAAGGACTTTGCTCCATGTAGTTGGTTAGTTAGAAAGTCAGTCAGTTAGTTAGGTAGATAGTTTTAGTCATTTCACTTCTAGTAACGGTACCGAACGCCGGTCCCAGTGGCCGCACGGTCTAAGGCGTAGGTTTGCGGCTGCTCGCTTGCTGAGATTGGGGGTTTCGAATCCCACCAAGGGCGTGGATATCTGTTGTGTTGTGTGTTGTCAGGTAGAGGTCTCTGTGATGGACTGATCACTCGTCCAGAGGAGTCCTACTGACTGTGGTGCGTCGTTGTGTGTGATCTAGAAACCTCGTGAATGAGAAGACCATGGACCAATGGGGGCTGTTGCGCCAAAAATAAACAAAAAAAAGGTAACGACTGCTCAACACAGTCCGAATATACGAACGCCCCTCCCCACCAGGAGCTACCAAAATCAGAAGCTACATAGACGAAGAATTCACACACTGAGCCGTCTACATCTGCACCGTCGACAGCACTTCAAAATAACCGTTTGTAGCTGTTTTTAAACCACACTTGTAATAAAATATTGAAAATATGGTTTTGTAACACTTCGATTCAAATTCAGAAAAGAAGGTCACTTTATATACTCCTTCTTATGTATCACACAGAAAAGTGTGTTTAGCCTGACATATTCAAAACGCCCAAATATATTACACCATTAAGCACTTACATACTACTTATTTATTATCCATACCCAAAAATTCACAACACATATGTGTATATGCATACATATAAACAATATTTTACATATCGTAAGAACTCCTACATGTTTCGATTCATCTGCATCACCTTCAGGGAGCTTTATCCTTCTACTTTGCTAAAGTTACAAAATTCAATAGAGTTACAAACTCAATAAAATTAGTAGATTAAAATGTGATCGTTACAGTTTATGATAAAATACAAACTGTAAAACGTTGTGAGATGTCAGCTGATTTTGCAAACCTAATGATTTTTGTAACTTTAGCAAAGTATAAGGATAAGACTCCCTGAAGATGATGCAGATGCATCGAAATAGCCATGAATACTTCGATATATAAAATATTTTTAATATATATATATGCAAATATATATGTACATGCTTTGCATTTGTTGGTCTGTGTAATAAATTGTACAAGATACACGGTAACTACATACGTCACAACATTTACGTAATTAATTGTGTCAACTGTTATTGCGTGATTATTATTAGCTAGTTACTTTTCAGACAGTCAGTCGGTCCGTCAGTTAGTTATCCATTTATCTTCAAATACAGTTCCCAGGCTTTCAGATGCCGTCTATTATTTGAAAGTAAACCGGAAAATAAAAATATTTTAGTGACAGAACTTGTTTTGTTAGTGGAAACTCGACAAACTTTCTTATATTAATGTACATGTTAACATTTGTATACGTGCATCTTGACCACTGCCAGACACTTGCACAGTGCAGTGCAGTGCCTGATGTTCACATTGTAGTGAGCAACAAGTTGCAACCGGTGAAGAAGGAAGCGACTTGGCCTGCCTAAGGATAAATATACGGGTGCTCTTCAGGAAGGGCTGAATAAAAATACGAAATACTTCACTCAGTGTCAGTCTGTCTTTCTGTCGTGTTTCGGACCAAACATCTCTGAACAGGATTAGGAACTGTGCTTTGTCGAGACAGTTTGCTGTGCAACAGAACTGTTTCTCCCAGATCCACTCATCTATATTTCTGTCCACGTGTAAACGCCAAAATACGTTTAAAGTATAAACAAACACACCGTATTTTATCAAAATATTTTCAAGTGATTGTTTTATGAAACAACAATTAATGTTATCCTTGATGTTGGATTAGTGAGGTCCCAAATGTTCGGGAGTATAGAGTTGTTAAATATATTGTTGTAATCTAATGACAATTGTATGCATTTGTTGGTTAAGATTACAGAAGCAATGTAAGTTCTAATATGTCCAATGCACCTCCCATCTCAGAAATAGCTTTGCTTAACTCGAAGGTTCCCAGGCTTCGCCCAGTTGTCCTTCTGGAATGAGCAACATGCAGATGAAGATGAGCAGAGAACAATGGTGGAATGATATTGACAGGGTAGACCTATTAACTCTGGGATAAATCTGTCCCAATGCCACTTTGTCCACCACAAATCTCAAAGGAACTGGCCTGGGACCGAAACCGTCCCTCTGCCGTCAGAGGCCGGCGACTAACCTTAAAGCACAAAAGTTGTCTAAACACTATATAAAAACTCAGTTCCCGCCTCACAGAGAACACACTCCCTCTCAAATATAAAGACCAGCCAGTTAATATTTTTTTAGGGAAATAATGGTTGTTTATTGTAAAATTATGCGGAATATTTACGTAAACACACTGTGTGGCAAACACTTCAGAGTTTTGTAACTCTGAAGCAGGTTGTACGTATAGTTATCATTTTGCTTTAAATTTATAAAATGTTACAACGAAATAGCCGGCTTTAATTTGTCAGGAGATAAAGTAACACACTGTATTAAATTTTGTGTCTAAAGTGTAAGCTTTGGGTTGGAGGTTACACTGTTTGTGTTAAAGTTTATTTACAATTACTCTTCTCTTTGTTTCAGGTAATTCGTAAGAGCTTATAATGTCATTATTAGCCAGCCCTTAAAAGGTAGGCGAATATTTGCTTACATATTTTGAAGGTGAAATACGGTACTGTGAAAGGTTTACATACATGTGCAGTATTCTTCATAGTCGCACCGTGCATTTTGATAGTATTAAATCCGTTATTTGTCTAACTAATGCACGCAAATTATTACAAAATTGTTAAACAGTTAAAATCATTTAAAATTATAATAGTTGCTCCAACATGTTTCGGTTTACATAAACCATCATCATGAAGTTCTCATCCTGTGCTTCGCTAAAGCTACAATGTTGACTTCAAATAAAGATATGTAACCGAAGTCAACATTGTAACTTTAGCGAAGCACAGTCTGAGAGCTCCCTGATGATGGTTTATGTAAATCGAAACATGTTGGAGCAACTATTATAATTTTAAATGATTTTAACTAACAATTTTGTAATAATTTGTGTGCATTAGTTGGACAATTAGAGGAGTTAATACATGTGCAGTATGTTTATTTATGTATCTTGTGTGTACGTATCTTGTGTCTTTTATTTCATCCACGATGTCAGCATTTTAGGCTTCATGACTTCGAATAATATGATGAAATCTGAAGAATGTGGAAGGAGACGGCTTTGAATTAATCGATGTTTTAGTCCATAATTTGATAGAATAACTGAGAAAAATAATGAAAGAACTGACGTGAGCCACTGGTTGGATTTTGCTTTGTGGGCGTGTGGTGCGAAAGGGAACATCCTGCAGTAACACCGTTGAGTTCAGGCAACAGGTGTCGTGAAACTGAATACAAATGCGAGGGAGTTGAACCGTCCCCATGCGTCTCTCTGTCTCTAGGAATGTCGATACATAGTCGCGGCTGGAGGCCGCGTAGCGAGAGTTTGCCTGCCTTGTCTTATCGACTGTGGTCTTTACGTACTTGGCCAAACAGCGCGGTTAAAGTAAGATTCAATATATGTGGATCGTTATTTATTGTAAATCCCCGTTCTTAGTGTGTAGGAAAAGTGAATAAGAAAGGTAGTGTGTGCAGAATTAATACGGAACCTCACCACTAATAATTTTCATTGGGAACTGGAGGTTTAGCTCCACACATTTTAAGCTTCTGAACTGTGTGTGGGTGGGCAGGTAATTTACGTTCCCCAAATCGTGGGAAGTGGACCCATGTTTCCAGTTTAACATAACGCCATTTGGGCCCCACGTCTGTCTGTGCCCCTCATAGCGACTCGCTACGAGCTGGACGGTCCGGGGATCAAATTCCGGTGGTGATGAGATTTTCCGCACCCATCCAGAATGTTCCAGAACGCCACCGAGCCTCTTGTGACATGAGTATCGGATCTTTTTTCCGGGGGTAAAACTGTTGGTACGTGGCGTTGACCCCCCCCCCCCTCCCGCCCCCCCCCCGGGTCTAGTGTCGAGCTTAAAGAAAGATCACAGCCATACATAACTCGACCTTCTTTATGGACCTTCACGGCTTGTTCTAGCGTGAAATTTACTTCTTATTTTACCCTTTTATATAAAAACGTAACTGTAGTTTCAACAGGCCTGTTCATATAGATAAGCTAATACTTCGTATAAAAACTACACATTAAAACAAGTGACATATTTAATGTTAACACAGTTTTTTTTCCCCTCAACAACTTTTCGCGGTAAATAAACAACATGGTGGCCACAATTGTTATAATGTTGGCAATATGACATTTACTTTCTTCGAAATTTTAATTACGTCATTTAGGTAATTTAGGCCTGTTTCAGATATTAACTAAAATATCTTGATGAACATCGCTGATGACGTTTTTAAGTTATCACAGTCCGTGTACAAAAGCCACCAAATTTATACGAATTCTGTCTACCACATAGATTCACTGCCAACCAACAAGCATCCGAATACTCTTACTTCAGCGCTAAATTCAACCGATGATTTTCAAGCATGTATGCGCTCTAACAATCTGTTTCTATCATCACTCTCCAACTGTCACAACTGCTGTTTTGTATACAGATATCCCGGTCAATCACCTACACCTCCCGAGACGGACTGTTCTGAATAAAAATTATCGTATTTCACCCCAGTTACCCATTCAAATTTCTGCTAGTACCCAATCAGTCCACGATCGCTTCATTATATATTGTTTCAAATTAAAGTGAATATAAAGGTTTTTGACCGTACAGTTTACTGGTTCTCACGTATCAGTGCCACTGGCTGAGTAACATGGAGACCAGTTCTTATCTGTCGTTCAATAATCTTCACTTTTATTGTGTAAAGTTCTGAGCTTTTTTAACAAACTAATCCCATAGAGCAGAGACGTTCTTTATAAGTCTATAGTTCATAAACGACGTGAGAGATTCCCCAGATTTTATGACACACACGGTTAATTACCCTCTTCACACAATCCCGCCATTGATCCTAAGCAAGTTAAAGCCACTTCACGCGCCGTCGGCCAAATTCTTTCATATACATTTTAATATTATCCTCCATTTACACCTAGACCTTCCAGTTTGCCTCTTTTCCGCCCTCAGGTTTTTCCACTAAAATCCTATGTGTCGCTGTCTCGGGAATTTTTTGATTGGTCATTGCAATTTGGGAAGAATCAACTGAGGGTAACGCAGATCATGCTGACAGATAACTTTTGACTTGCGGACCAGCACTGGTCATTTCCGATCTTTTTCAAGTAGGCCACAAGATTATCCAAAGCATCAAACACTAAATGAGCAAAAATATGTAAACTCACATTGAAATCTGCATTTTAGCGACAAAAGTTCTATTTTTCTTCGTATTTCCTTTTTTTAATGTGTCACTTCTCACTGATTGATACAAATGACTTCTTTCTCGGAAGTAAAACAGCCGGAGCTTGAATCCTGTCACTCGTCTTTGCCTACGATCCAGAATTACGCGCCGAACGTTGCCTCTTCTGTTCCACGCGCTTTCATGACGTTGTTTCTGATACCTGGGATTATAGTGTCAAATACCGTCGTTTTGACTAGGGCGTTTGCTGAGCGGCATATGCGACCGGCGTGTGGGCTGGTCGATACAAAGCCTGGAACAGATGTGACCCGCACAACAGTCGTGGCTGGCTGCCTCCATCAGCAGGTAGGAGAGCGCGGCCGCATGCCCACTGCATCGATTCGCCCGCACTGTGTTGTGTTGCATTATGAACAGAGAGGTCCCTGAGACACGCCTGACGAACTGAACCAACTCTACTTTTACATGTGCCAAAAAAAAAACCCCCCCGCCTGTTTTAACATCCACCACGACATCAGTTACCCTGACTGAAGGATTTGGTTGTTTTCTCACTATGTTTAGACGGGATTATCACCTACAGATTATCGGCCTGTTTCTGTCTGGTTTCGTTTTTATGAACATTAATGTTTCCACTTTCCCTTGGTCGAGTTACCTTTCTTCTACCAATCGGAACCTATTCGTACAAAAAATTAAGGATTCGTTTTCATTCTCTTTTAATAAATGTTACGTAAATTTTTGGAGCCGGGGTAGCACAGTTGGTATAGTGACTAAGCTACGGCCTGGTCGGTCCGGGGTTCGAACCCCGGGAAAGATAGGAGATTTGTCTCTCCTCAGAAACGTTATGACTGTCTCTGGATCCCACTCAGTGGATAGCGAGAGTTTATTCCAGGGGTAAATCAGTGGGGGTGTGATGTTGTCCACCCACCTCTATCTACTGATAAAGTTAAGAATGGGTGGAGTTATGCGTCTTACTTCCCCTATCCGCCAGCAGAGACTGGGATAACTTTGTGTCCATTTACATGTATAATTTTCAGCAGCTTAATTAAAATTGTCTATTTTATCTTACGTTGTTCGTGACATAGCCGCTTACATTCAGACTATTTTCAGTTCATCAGTTACACGTCCTCTTAAAACCCGATGCCATAAATTATGACGTACTGGCAGGTAAAGGTAAACACATGCTCGTGTATCCCGAGGGATGAACACGACCCTGAGCTAGTCCCCGTTAACTTCTATACTCACACCGAAGTGTGCCTCCGGTATACCTAACAAGACGGGTTGTTTCTAAAACCTTCTGGGCACAAATGAGTGAAGTAGAGAAGGGGGATAGTGATGTGTTCAGAGAGAATATAATCCTATCTTACATTAAATTCAAGATAAATTTTCTTATATGTAGGTAATTTATTTAGAGTAGTTAAAAGATGACATACTTGGCACGGTTTAACGCGATCAGAATAAAATCAGGCTAAAATAAAGTATGTTGTCAGAACTTAATATTTTTAGTGTACTTTTTTTTTGTTCTAAATGGGAGGTCTGTCTTCACGCTTTTGTACATATCTAAATGGAATTCACGCCAATCCCGTTGGCCGTGCCGTCTAGGAAGCAGGTTTGCGGCAGTTCGATTGCTGGGATCGCGGGTTCGAATGCCGCTCAGAGCATGGGTGTTCGTCGCTTGTGTTCGTTGTGTGTTGTGCAGGTAGCGGCCTCAGCGATGTGTTACTCACTCTCTCAGAAGAATCCTACGAAGTGTGTGAGTGTGAGTGTGAGTGTGAGTGTATGTGTGTGTGTGTGTGTGTGTGTGGAATTGTGTGTGTGTGTGTATGTGTGAGTTTGTGTTTGTGTGTGTGTGGAATTGTGTGTGTGTGTATGTGTGAGTGTGTGAGTGTGAGTGTGTGTGTGTGTGTCGAATTGTGTGTGCGTGTGTGTCAAATTATGTGTTTCGAATTTTGTGTGTGTGTGTGAGAGAGAGAGAGTGAGTGTGTCGAATTGTGTGTGATCTAGAAACCTCAGTAGGGGGCTGGTGTAGCCCAGATTTGAGCTGTTGCTCTGAAAAAAATATATATATACATCACTTGACACATCCTATATGTGCGATATTTCTAGGTGAACACATGCATATTATACAATATGTCTACATGAAACCATTAACACATTAGAGCATAGCAGGTGGCTTCCTGTAGGAGCGGTGAGCAGCAACGGAGCCGCTGGCCACAGCGGCCCGACATGCTGTCAACTTATGATAGATTAACGTGGAGCAATGATGGAATATAATTGGCAGTGGAAATTAGAATTACATGGAGAAAAGTACCTGCCCCTCTGTCACTTTATGAACCAGTGTTGTGTTCCTACTTATCTGAGATATAAACAGGATTTTATTTATCACTTCAATGACACTGATCTTCAAATGTTTAAACACCAGTAAGTTATAAAATGAATAGCAACAAAATTGTATCACCCTGTGCATCTTTTGCTATACATGAACGCACAGGACAAGAGTATAAGTGTTAGTTTGCAAGAACATGTTCAATAAATCTCCGACACATATATCGATCAATACAGATCATTGCCAAGGAGACATCTGTTGATCACCATAAAGAATTGCCAAGAAATAGCAAAGTTTTTACAAGACATAACACAAAAACTATTAACCCATCCAAACGCCACAATACAACAAATAAAAGGACTTCCAATACATTCGCAAAAACATCACAATTAAAGCTGTGAAAAAAAGGCGGCTCGCGCTTTTTTCTATTTAATTATCTGCATTTTATTTTCACAGCTGCCTGTATAGAATGGTATTCAGGTAGTTCAACATGCATACACGGCTGGCCGTAAACTGCATTTTGAAATATTTTGTAAAGAAAGGAGACTCTTAACAAACTGAAACTAACTTATTGTAATTTTTGTAGAGGACATCCCGTTGTGTTTATTAAATTAAAAGATAACAAAATAGTTTCTGGTTTCAGTCAAACACAAAAATATGTTATTTTCTTTAACCTTGATGACGACACGTTTCGGCCAATTGACCATCATCAGGCCTTCCATACAAAACTTAGAACAAGGTGCATGCAGTGCAAATAATGCTTACGTAATATGGGATCCCATAAGACTTACAAATGTATTAAAATATTTTAAAAACACCGAGGTAAATAAGACAACTATCGACACAAATACAGTAAACAATGAGCAGAGGTAAAGAAACATCTAAATTTACCATCCGGTACGCAGCGTGTACGAAAAATTCAAGAATGTTTTTACATTGTATGCAATAACTTGTGATGCATGAAAATACGTTATGTACTTGTATTTAGTAACATAACATAAACCAACTTAATTGAAAAGTTTTTAAATGAATAATATAGATTAATTTTAATTTATTTTCAGCTTCCAATAATTTGTTTATTACTACAAAAATCTTTACAAATCACAGACTAAAAAACCCCTTTCATCTTACACTGTTTTAATACATTTTAATACACTTGTTAAGTCTAATTGGATCCCATATTACATAAATGTTATTTACACTGTATGTATTTTATTCTAACGTTTTGTAATGGTGGCCTGATGAAGGTCAATTGGCCGAAACATGTCATCATCAAGATAAAATAATATAATATATTTTTGTATTTGTTGTGTTTGAAAACAGAATTTATTGTGTTGTCTTGTAACCTATTTTTGTTGGGTGAACAGAAAGTAGAAGCCAATACAAAAGGCAAAATTTATTTCTTTACTTTAATTCATAACTCTTTGATTACATTGGTTGGTAACTGGGTTCAAATCCTTGCGGTCCTGATGCACCTAAGCATTATAAACGCGGCTTTTGTTCCCCATAATATGATACCAGGTAACGGGGATCCTTTTCATTTTATAAAGTTCAGATATCCCCCAGACTAAGGCTCTTAATGTCCTCTGGGTCCTAAAAAAAAGAGCCCAGATATGTACGTCTGAGTGAATCCAAAGCTTTACATTCACACGGAACGTGGGCCGAGGTTTCATCCTCTGCTCCACATCTGCATAAGGAAATATTGATCAACCCCATTAAGTGAAGATATCTTCTCAGCGTATTATTTCCAGTAAGCAGGCCAATAACAACACTGGATTGTGCCCTATCAAAGGACATGGCTCTTTTCTAAATTGTGTGCCGAAGTGCAACTTACGAAGCTCGTTTGGCTGGACACCCTTCCTCTGAACCTACAACAATCGGGATTCTATCTCACGCATTCTGTTCACAGTAAAATTTCTCCAGTATCTTAACATGTGCATATAGAGCACCTTACTGCGACGGCGCAGTGTGCACAGTGCAGTGTTATGTGAGCCTTTTCAGTACCACTTGTTGATCAGTAAACACTTCCCTAAGGTTGATTGCATTGATCCAAGGTTGTTGGAGAATTGTTAAAAGGTATTTAAGACTATCGTGATATTTGATCATATTCTTTTACGTATCAGAGATATGTCCATTAAAATAATTGAATTTCTGTGTAGTCTCTTTCATGATGCTTCGATAGGAAGCAAAGTGAAATGACAAATGTCATGTGCCCCGTAGTATACAGTAGAATCGGATATGTGGGGTAATTTAATTTAAGTCTCTTAAATGGAGTTTGAGTGGATCAGGTACATGGAGTTTGTGTGTGTGGGGGGGGAGTGGAAGTATGAAAGAATAGAAAAGAAAGTTACATCAAAGATAAAATAAAAACAGGTCAACCTTCTTGTCGTTAGCAAGCAGTTCACTGGGGGAAACGTCAATACTTGCTAACTTCATTTGTATGTTCTTAGCCAAAGCAAATTGAGAGCTGAGCTCTTCTCGACTATACGAAGCAAACTGCGGTAGAAGAGACTTTTAATTTCATTACGGCACAATATCTCCCTCAGTGATTTCTTTAAATGAAATGGTTTTTTGCTAAGTGATTTAATGTTTATTTCTATTACTCTGGTTAAAAAATAAAAGGTTGTGAACATGGGAGGGGGAGGGAGGAAAGCAGTTACGCCTCAACCATTTCTACAACACAATTCAGAAAATTTAAATATGTTTCTAAATTTATGTAGAAAGCAGCAGTTGACTGACTCCGGAACATTCAACTCTCAGGCTCATCGACATAACGCGGAACTTCGGGCTACATTTTTTAGCTCTCTTCTTTCCTGTCTTCGTCATTCTGGGTTCAAATCTCGTCCGTTCAACCGGCTGTTCTGACCTAAATTTTGCATAAAACCTGCTGTCCTAGCAGAAGTTTTTCATACAACCTGCTGTTTTAACTGAAGTTTGCCATGCAACTGGTTGTTATGAATGAAGCTTTAAATACTGGCTGGCTGACTGAAGTTTTTCATACAACCGGATCTTCTGAATGAAATTTTCCATAACATATGACTGAAGTTTTTCACGCAATCGGCTTTTCTGACATGTTTTTCGTGCTTTCTTTAGTACCTCGAGGGAGAAGTAAAATATGCCAACACCTCATTCCTCAAAGTGTTTTTCAATTCTTCCTTAATCATTTTGACAGTCCATTCTGTAGCATCTGAAAGTAGCACTATGACTTAAATAATCATATAAATATATATTTTTCTTACCAGTGCTTCATTTACCTTTCTATTACATAAATGTGCTCTGAAAAATTCTCCCTAATCACCCGTTTCCTAATGCTGCAGGTATTTATGTGTCCTTTATACATACTTCAAGCTCCGAGCATTTTTCGCGTCAATGATTTAAATTCTGGTGCCTGCTTTTACTTTATACTTCCCGATTCCTCACTGTGTGCTGGTGTAGTCAGTTGTTTACATTGTTTTAAACTTCAGTAATAGAATCTGAAACATTTAGTATTTCTGGCGACCGCATCACATTGATCATAAGCCACAGTTCTATAAAATGTACATAACAACGAACATACAAATTCCCTTTACCCCGCTAACTACCTAACTCCACAGAGCAGAGTTCTTCCTCACAAGCTAAACTTTTCTTATCTACTGAAAAAATTCTAATTTTCTGTAACCCGACGTTTCATTATCGCGTTGACAAGAAACCTACATTTGTCACTTTCCTGAACCAGATCAATGCAGTCCATGCCCGTATCTTAATTATTTAACAGGCATTTAATGTTTTCCTCCCATCTACGCCTAGGTCTTCCACGTGGTTTTTTCTCTCGCGTTTCCCCATCAAAACTTTGTGTGAATCTCTCCTCTCCGCTATACATAACAAACGCCCCGCCCATTTCATTCTTAGTGATATGATCATGCGATTGACATTCAATGAGGAGACGAAATATGAAAATCTTCACTATGCCGTCTTCTTCCGTCCCCTGTTACCTCGCCCCAATTAGGTCGAAATATTTTCTGCAGCTCCATATCCTCAAACATCAGCAGCCTGTGATTTGACTTCAATGTGACAGGCCAAGTTTCACACCCACATAAAACAAAAGTCAAAATTATAGTTCTGTGAACTTGAACACGTAAACCCCTTCCGGTATCATTTATTTAACTGACAAAGCTATCTTTATCCCACGCTGCGTAGAGACGAATATTACGACGACTGGTGAGTGCTGAATTAGAAGTTACGTGGAAGGAAGCGGTCTTGGCGTAAATGAGGAACCTTTTACAATTTATTTGGAGTGAATGAGGAAAAAATCGTACTGAACTGGTATGGCCAGTCGCTGTTGTGGCCGCACTGTTCTAGTGATTACACTAGACATTTAGCGCCTTAGAGCAAGTTCGTACGGTTCCATTCCGTGTTGTCAGGCCTGTTACTGAATCCTCCTCTCTCATTGTCACATTAGAGAGATAACAGTTTCTGAAAGCTTAGGCTTATTGGAGTGTGACGCTTTGACGTTGGGCAAATATTTTCCGACCTTTCGAAGCAAACTATTGCCATATTTCCAGGTTCCTACAGTCCAAGAGGAATGTAATCTTTATTTCATGCTACGTATCTCAATTTTACACGACACTTTTCATCAATGTTTCTCTTATAATTATCCTCCATCTTTTTCAAATATTTTACTACCCATCTCATATCCCTTTTAATTTTCCAGAGCTAAGGCATCATTTATTTAAATTCTGATTCCCTACATACAAAGGCAAGGCACACTAATATATATATATATATATATATACAGGGTGTCCCAGGAGGAATGTGCCAGACTTCGGGAGGGTGTTCCTTATGTTAAAGTATACCGATATAACTCAAAACACCTATGTCCAAAGTTGAACGGTTACGGAGATAATGGCCAGTGAATTTTGAAACTTTGACAGCTGTTACACACTTATTGATTACCAAATACATATTAAAACTGGCAGGAATATGTGG
>Ga0123355_10002018_pt1 | contig 28705 bp, 43 predicted proteins | sample TergutEmb28metaG_3_FD_89872 | JGI IMG/M metagenome (GOLD analysis project Ga0123355, IMG submission 89872) | Embiratermes neotenicus P1 segment gut microbial communities from Petit-Saut dam, French Guiana - Emb289 P1 | ecosystem: Host-associated > Arthropoda: Insects > Digestive system > Gut ... | reverse complement strand
TACATTCAAAGTTAGGTTAGGGTTGTTTTTAAATCAATCCTAACCTTTACCTATATAGGTAAAGGTTAGGGTTGTTTTTAAATCAATCCTAACCTTTACCTATATAGGTAAAGGGGCTATATATCCTTATGTAAAGCAAGAAATTTATGAAATCTCACTTTACCCAGGAATATCAATAATTACTTTTACATCACAAAAATTTATACAGTTTATCTGTATTTTTTTGTTTGGCAATTTATATCAACTTAATTGCATCTTAGTTTTTCTCTTTATCTACATTTGAATTTACAAGTAAATTTATGAGTATAATTACCATTCATAAGCTTGTTTAATATAAATTATTAATAAAAATTATAATCTATTTTTACCATCTTTGCCAGTTATTATTTTACTTTTTTTGGTTGTTTAAGACAAACAAATTCCAATTACTACAATTTTGTAAAATTTTTTTATTGAAAGTTATATATTTATGATTTTAAGTATATTTTACATTTAGGGAAATTTAAATTAATGCAAAAATAGTAACACCCACCAATGACGGTGGGTGTTACTATTCCCAATAGGTTAATATGTGCTAATATATTCGTATTATCTCAATTCTACTATTTCTCCAGCTATCTCTATTGAGATAATTGAATCTAAATCAAGAAAATCTTTATCTATAGCAAAAACCCAGACTACATCTACCACACCAGTAGCACTTACTATTCCGGTCTCTGTTCTAACTAATTCATCGGAAGAGCCTCTTGAAGCCATTTTGGGAGTAGTAGTTACTATCCCATTCTTTGTATGGATTTTTATTTCAGGATCTGTTCCCAAGGATGGTTCATCTACAGCTATTTCATTTATAATGGATAAGGTAAAAGGATTAACTCTCATCTCTCTGGTAATAGAAACTCCATGCTCTATACTTAACTCGTCTACCACTAGGTACATCCCATTGTTTTCTGTTTCAAAAGTGACAGCCCAGTCCAGTTTTATTAGTTCACTATTGTGGAAATGTCCAAACAGACTGTATTCAGAAAGCCTATCTAAGTCCACTATAAAGATATTCTCACGATAATGAGTATATGTTTCACCAATATAGAAATTACCATATTCATCTATGCTAAAAGGAACACTTAGAGCCAGTTCTACCAATTCTCCCTGAGGGTTAAGGATATGAATTGATGAAGAGTTACGATTGTGACAGGAAGAAGGTTCATACAACTGGATATGAAGCCTTCCGTCAATTATACCTATCGCAGATATTAAGGTCTCTATACCTTCAATACCTAAATCAATATTATGTAAATTTGGTTCTAAAACAGTTATTCCTGTTGTTGATAATACTGCTCTGACTTTTTCCGCATCTGTTCCCCATACTCCTATTGAAAATGGATCATGATCAAGAACAAGCTGTGTAGTTGATACAGACGTTGCTGCAGCCAAGTCCAAGTTAAGCTCATAATCAAACGCTTGTCTGACATTATAGTTGATATGTCTTAATGTAAAGGTCAATTCTTGCTCTGCTACAGGCTGGCTGAAAATCTGGCGACTATGAAGTGTTATAACACCATCAGTACGATCTATGATTTCATCTCCATGACTACTAACAGCACCTCTAAAGTTTTCCGTAGCCAAGTTAAGGAAAAAGAATGCATCAAAATTATCATCCAGGCGATTGCCTACCATATCCTCAAAGGTTAAATATATATCTACCACATTATCAAAAATTCCAATAGCTACAAGTTCTACTCTAATACCGTCCTCAGTAATAATTTCTTCACCCACATTGCTGATTTCTAAGGATTGAATTAATGATGCCTGCTCTTCTCCAATAACTGTTTTAAATCTTTCAAAACTACCTAAGTACCCTCCTGCAGCAAGAGCAGGAGCGATAACAAGCATTGCTATGATAATAGCAACAATACTACCAACAGAATACTTAATAATAGATTTTTTCATACTATGTACCTCCTTAATTAACTTGTTTTTATTTTTTATTAACTTGAGCATCAGGCTTCTTAAAATTGTTTAAGGGTCTTTCGGATAAGAATGTTTACATCATAATTTTTATTCTTATTTTTATGTACAATCTTAGCCAATTTTCTCCTCAAAATATTCTCTCACCTTTTTTAAATCCATTTTCAGCTATACTGTCAGTGTATCTAATGTTAAAGATATATCCGACACATTCATTTTTGACCTCCTTTCAAAATCCCTTACACTTGATAATAGTCATGAGATTTTAAAGGGTTCATTTTTTCCAAATTTAATTTATATTTTCAATGATGGTAATAAATAGCAAAAATACCACCCGCCAATAATGGTGGGTGGTATTTTCAGGCAAATATAGTTACACTATCTCAATTGAATGGTTTCCCCAGCTATTTCTATTGAAATAACTGAATCCAAGTCAAGAAAATCTTCATTAAGATTGTAGATCCAGTCTACATGTACCACTCCTGTGGTACTTACTATTCCGGACTCTGTTCTAATTAATCCATCGGAATAGCCTCTTGCAGCTGCACTAAGAGTAGTAGTTACCACCCCATCCACAGTGTTAATTCTTATTGGAGGAGGTGCTCCCAATGTTGGTTCGTCTATGGCTATTTCAGCTGCAACAAGCAAGGCAAAGGGGTTGACTCTTATTTCTCTGGTAGTAGAAACTCCATGTTTTATATCCAATCCATCTATTATTAACTGCATTTCGTTGTTATCAACCTCAAAAGTAGCAGTCCAGTCCAGTGTTATCAGATCACTGTTGTGAAAATGTCCAAACAGGCTGTATTCTGAAAGCCTATCCAAGTCCACTATAAAGATGTTTTCACGATAATAAGTATATGTTTCGCTAATATAAAAACTATCATACTCATCTATACTAAAAGGAACACTTAGAGCCATTTCTACCAATTCTCCCTGAGGGTTAAGAAGATGAATTGATGAAGAACTACGGCTGTATGAAGGAGATGGTTCATATAACTGAATATGAAGCCTTCCGTCAATTATACCTATAGCGGATATAAGGGTTTCTATACCTTCGAAACCTAAATCAATATCATGGATATTTGGTTCTAAAATAGTTATTCCAGTTGTTGATATTAGATCTCGAACTTTTTCTCCATCTGTTCCCCATATTCCTATTGAAAGGGGATCATGGTCAATAATAAGCTGTGTGGTAGATACATCCGACATTGCTGTGGTCAAGTCCAAATATATCTCATAATTAAAATATTGCTTGATATTATAGTTAATACGCCTCAATGAAAAGGCCAATTCTTCTCCTATCAATGACTGGCTGAAAATTTGACGACTATAGAGTGTTATAACTCCATCAGTCCGATCTATGACTTCATATTTAGTAGTAGCAACAATACCCCTAAGTTCAGCAGTAACTAAATCAAGGAAAAATAGTGCATCAAAATTATCGTCCAAGCGGTTGCCTACCATATCTTCAAGGGTCAAATATATATCTACTACATTATCGAAAACTCCAATAGCCACAAGTTCTACCCTAATGCCATCCTCTGTAATAGTTTCCCCAACCACATTGCTGATTTCTATGGGTTGAACCAATGATGCCCGTTCTCCTCCGATAATTGTCTTTAGTCTATCAAACCCACCTAAATATCCTGCCGCAGTAAGAGCAGTAGTGGTGAGAACAAGCGTAGCAATGATAATAGCAGCAACATTACTGAAAGAATTTCTAAAAAAAGATTTTCTTATAATAGATTTCTTTTGGGGTAGCTCGTATTTTACTTTTTTTATTAGATCTGCATCAGGCTCCTCCGAACTCTTTAAGGCTTTTTGGAGAAGAGTGTCTACATCATAATTTTTATTGTTCATATCCAATCTTAACCAATCCTTCCTCAATAAGTTTTCTAGCTGTGTGTAACCTGCTTTTGACTGTGCCGTCAGGTATCTCTAATGTAGATGCTATCTCAGATACACCCATTTCTATAGTATAAAATAATATAGTCGGGATTCTAAGCTTTTCAGGCAAAGCATCAACCAGCTCACGTACAGTCCGGATATCTTCTTGTACTATAATATCCTCTTCTATAGTCATATCATTAACATTACTTACAGCTATCTCCCCTAAGGGTTCCATAGGTGCAAGCCGGTTACGACGAGCATACTTCCTCTGTAAGCTTTTCCAAAGGTATAGTGCAGTAGAAAAAAGAAAACTTTTGGGGTTGTCTGAGGCATTTATTTTAGGCAATTGTTCTAATACCTTTAGAAATGTTTCTTGAAATAAGTCATCTGCATCTTCCTTAGAATATGTAAGGCTACGGCAAAACTTGTAAACTGCTCCGCCATATTCGTCCACCAAATCATCGAAGGCATAGTTTTGAATATTTTTGTTTGTTTTCAATATAGACAACAGTTCCATTTTGACCTCCTTTCAAAGTCCCGTATACTTGTAAATAGTCACGAGTCTTCAATCGGTTCATTTTTTCTATAATTTTATTCATCAGCCACATGAAATTTTAGTGAACTTAGCTGCACAAGAATAAAACCAGCTATCTTTTTTACAATAGCTGGTTTTTTGTACAAATCCTTATTATATTAACTATCTAGCTGTTTCAAGACTTTGAGCAGGCAAAGTCAATATATTTTCTAAGAAAAGAGAATAAGAATTCAAAGCTCTTTCAATAAGCCCCGGCCAAGTCTCGTTTATAAATGTTAAATTATCGTTAGGTGTATGAAGTACATAACCCCAAGACCAGCTTGGAAATTCAAATTCATATTGAAAAACAAATCGCTCCATTCTAGGATCTTCCAAAATAGCTATTAATCTCTTCATTGCTTCTAAGCTTTCCATCCATATTTCAATAAGAGCAAGATCTTCTTCTTCCTCAATACGCAGTTCTGCAAACTCAACATCTTGCAATAACCACTCCACTCCCATATCAGCATACATTGCTAATGTCCACTCCAACTCTTCCCTTCGTTCATGTATTGCTTCCATTAACTCAGGGTGAGCTGTACCAAATACCATGGCTTCTATTAGTGTAATACTTTCTAAAAAAGATATTGGCTTTGGAAAAGTAAATTCAAACTCTTCCACTTTTGGATGCTCCACAAGAGCCATTATTCTTTCTGCTATTTCTAGATCTTCCAACAGCCAACCAATAATGATAGCATTATTTATTTTTTCAATTTGCTGCTCTATGCTCTCAATTCTTTCTGATAGCTGCTCCTTGTCCTCTAAATACAACCACAGCGTACGCTCTAAAATTTCCCGATACTCACTTATTTTTTCTATTAACTCAGGGTCGTCTGTACCATATACCATAGCTTCTATTAATAGAAGCTCCTCTGGAAAAAACATTGATCTTGAAGAATTAAACTCCAATCCTTCCATTCCCGGGTACTCTAACACAGCCAATAATCTTCTTGATATTTCTAAATCCTCTAGTAGCCATTCCATAGTAATCGGATCTTCTTCTACCCTAAGATGCTGCTCTATACGCTCAATATCTTCCAATAATCCGTCTATACCTAAACTAATACGCCATGATAATGTCCATCTTAAATTTTCACTTTGCTCATCTATTAGTGCAATTAATTCAGGATCATCTGTACCATATACAATAGCCTCTATCAGTGCCACTTCTTCTAAAGGAGACAACCATATCGTAAATTCATGCTGAAATTCAAATTCTTCCATATTGGGATGCTCTAGAACAGTCATTATTCTTTTTATTCCTTCTATCTCTTCCAGCCACATCTCAGTAAAGAGAGGGTTATCCTCTTCTTTAATGAGCCTTTCCATATCCTCAATTCTTTTCGGCAAACTCTCTGCCTCACTAAAATGCCTCCATAGCGTCCATTCCAAACTTTCCCTTTGTTCATTGATTTCCTCGATTAACTCGGGGTCATCTGTACCATATATCATGGCTTCTATTAATGCTACTGTTTCTAGAAAAGATACCCTAGGACCTGGCGGCATTGGCTCAAAACCATCCAATGCATAAAACACAACTACATTAAACCCTGCCCATATAAATGGTAAATGATCGCTAGGTGTGTAAATTCCATTATGTTGACTAACTAAACCCAGACCAAGTTCTTCATTCAGATTTTGAGCAATTTCATCTATAAGCAATGTTGCTGCATTGCTTCCCATTTCAGAAGTTCTTACATCATGGAATCCTGCTGCATAAAACAAGGTAGATCCGTCAAAGATAACATCTATATTTATCATTAAGACAATATTTTCTCTTTCTTCCTCTGTTAGGGATGTTACATAATAGTTTGCACCGTATAATCCCACTTCTTCTGCACCAAAGAAAATATACACTATCGTGTAATAATGATCTAAATATAGCATACGTTGTGCACTTTCAAGTAAAACCACTGTTCCTGATGCATTGTCACTTATCCCATTGTTATTCACACTGTCATAGTGTGCGCCTACAATTATTGTTTTATCGCTTATGCCCGGTACGGTAAGTATTACATTTTGGCTATATTCAAGCAGCTCTGGATCTTCACCAAACATATCACCCCACCAAGTTAACATTTCACGCATATACTCAGGTTTAGGAAATTCCTGCATATAGATATTATAAGAGCTATGTCCCATCTTTATAAGCTCATCAACAAGCCATTCTGCTGTTTCACGTTCCCTAAGAGAAAAGGGAATACGCTCTGGTAAATTTTCATCAATAAATTCTAAATGCTTGTACGCCAATTCTCCATGTGCGTACCCTTCTATTGTTTCTGCAGCAGAAGCAGTAGAAAATGAAAGGAATATCATAGCAACTGCTAAAATCAGTATTACCAATGTACGTTTAGTAGTTATAAATTGGTTCATTTAGACACCTCCGCTATTTTTTAGAAATATCTGCTAACTCATAAGTATTGTACGCTTTAAATTTGTTATATGCAACAGAATTTTTCTTAAGAATTTATTAAATTTATACACCCTCCTCTATAATGCATTTTGGGGAGTAAAGTTAACAATTTCTAATAGTAAAAAATCGCTTTATATAAATTATTGGCTTGCCATATATCTTAAAATACCCCGATAAATTGCTTCAGCTAACCGTTCTTGATAAACAGGATCAATCAGTCTTTTTTCTTCCTGGAGATTTGATAAAAACCCTAATTCAACAATACATCCCGGGATATTTAGGTTATTCAATAAGTATGAAGTATCTATTGTTATGGCTTCTCTGCTAGTATTGGTGGCTGCCTTAAGTTCATCCTGAATAAGCCTGGCTAATTCAGCACTTTGTTCACTATTTGGCCGGAAGAAGGTTTGAGCCCCTGACCATTGAGAACCAAAGCTGTTTGCGTGTATACTAACAACTATCTCAGGACTCTTTCGTTCAATGATTTCCAGCCTGGCATCCAGATCTCTTTTTTTGCTAGTACCGGGACCCGGGGTCACAAAGTCTTTATCCTCTTCTCTTGTGAGAACAACCAAAGCTCCATCTCTGCTTAATCTCCTTGCCAGCCTTTCTGCCACTTGCAATGTAATATCTTTTTCTCTTGTACCAAGAGTACCTATAGAACCTGGATCATAACCACCGTGTCCAATATCAAGAAGTATCACCCTTGTTTGCACAGATTCAGCTATAACTGACATAGTTCTGGTATCTATGAGAGTAATAAAATAAAAATAAGTCATGATTAAAGCTGCCAGCAATACTATAGATATACCTACAAGAGCATATCTTATTTTAATAACATAAAAACCAATATGTTTAAATGACATAAGAAAAACCTCTCCTTTCTTAGATTAAAATCTATGCCGAAGAGGCTTTCCTTATGCTCTATTGTTTTTCTTTAATGGCTCTTGCTTTTCTCTCCCTGATTCTTGGCATTATAAAAGGAAGTAATCCGAATACTGCAACTCCGCCCAACATAATAGTTGCTACTATGCTAAGTACAATAAGTGGTTCATCGTATGTAAAAGCATATCTCCAAGAGCTAATAATTAAAAATATAGCAGCTGCAAACACCACAATACCAAGTGCTTTAATCAAAACCCTGCCAAATTTTTTAATTGTATCATTTGTATCAGAAGATTTTTCTTGCTGTTTTTTATTTTTTATCTTACACACCCCATCTCAATTACATCTCTCCAATATTCTAACATGTTTCTCAATCTAGTACTATACTTAACCTAAGATGCAGCAAAACAAAAAAACACTGAACTGTTGAACAGTCCAGCGTTTTAATATACAAATTATCTCTTAGAGAACTGTGGTGCTTTACGAGCTTTTTTCAATCCGTATTTCTTTCTCTCTTTCATTCTTGAGTCACGAGTTAGAAAACCGTTTCTCTTTAAAGGCGGTCTATGTCCTCCATCCGCTATTAAAAGTGCTCTGGCGATACCCATTCTAATAGCTCCTGCTTGTCCGGTAGTACCTCCACCTTCAACCCTTGCTTTAACGTCAAACCTTCCCAAGGTATCAGTCACATCAAAGGGCTGCCTAATAATCATTTTTAGAGTTTCTTTATCAAAATAATCATCAATATCTCTGTTGTTTACAGTAATCTTGCCATCTCCTGGTACTAAGTATACTCTAGCTACAGAGTTTTTTCTTCTACCAGTTCCGTAAAATTGTACCTGTGCCATATTAGCCCTCCTTTCTATGCTCCCCAAGTTTCTGGATTTTGAGCTTGGTGTGGATGCTCATTACCTTTGTACACTCTAAGCTTTGTTAATATCTGTCTTCCCAGCTTATTATGTGGTATCATTCCTTTGACCGCTTTCATAATCACTTTTTCCGGTGATTTGTTGATGAAAGTTTGATAGTCCATAGACTTTATCCCACCTGGATAACCTGTATGCCAGTAATATCTTTTTTGGGATAACTTATTACCTGTTAAATGAATCTTTTCTGCATTAATTACAACTACATGATCTCCAACATCTACATGAGGAGTAAATATTGGTTTATGTTTACCTCTTAGCAACGTTGCTATTTCAGTAGCTAGTCTGCCTAGAGTTTTACCATCAGCATCAATCAGATACCATTTTCTAGTTACTTCCTCTGGCTTCGCCATAAAGGTCTTCATAATATCCCTCCTTAAACTTTTACATTTATATATTTACCAGATTAACGGGGCAGAAAATCTGAATAAACTCTTACCCATGTATTTTAATAAAATAGTGGTGACATGTCAAGATATTCTGCTTTACAGAAGCAATTTTCTTTTACTTCATAGTCAACTTTCAGCAAACATAAGCCTTTTGCCGGGGCAGTAGGTCCTGCCAAATTACGATCCTGAGCCTCAATTAGCCTAGGGATATCTTCTGGCACAAACTTCCCATTGCCTACATCTATCAATGTCCCTGCCATTATTCTAACCATATTGTGCAAAAAACCATTTCCATAGATATCTAAGAAAATAAAATTCTTATGTCTGGATATTTTGCACTCTTTTATATCTCTTATAGAGTTTTTCTTTGCAGTCTTGACCACGCAAAAACTGCGAAAATCATGCTCACCTTTAAAAAGTGAAGCTGCTTCAGCCATTTTTGCACAATCAAGCTCTTTTCTAATATGGATACTCATCTTATTGAAAAAAATATGAGGAAATTCTGCTATATAAATATGATACCTATACCACTTGCCCTTAGCATCTTTAATGGGATGAAAACTATCCTCGACAGTTTCTCCCTTGTAGACTACAACATCTTCAGGAAGTATACCCTTTAAGGCCTCCGGATACCTGTCAGCAGGTATGGGGCTGCTAGTTCGAAATACTGCAACCTGACCTAAAGCATTTACACCTGTATCTGTTCTTCCTGCTCCCAGAGTTTGAATTTCTTCTCCGGTTATAATCCTTAAACCTCTTTGCAGTTCACCTTGTACAGTGCTTAAATTGGGATGCTCAGGCTGTATTTGCCAACCATTGTACTTCTCTCCTAAATATGCAAGGGTAAGTTTAATAGTTTTCATATCATTACCTCTATATGTTTCTCAATGTAATTACAATACCAACAAAAGCTATCAACATCACAAAAGCTACCAAATCAGCAGTACCATATTTTAAAGGATACAGCTTTGTCCTGCCTTCCTCTCCCCTATAGCACCTGGCTTCCATTGCAATTGCCAAGTCTTCAGCTCTTTTAAATGAGCTGATAAACAAGGGAACTAGTATGGGTATAACATTTTCCAAGCGTTCCTTTATACTTCCTGAATAAAAGTCAACCCCTCTGGAGGATTGTGCTTTAATGATTCTTTCAGTTTCTGAAACAAAGGTTGGTATAAATCTAAGGGCAATACTTACCATAAGTGCTAACTCGCTTGTAGGTACTTTTACCTTCTTTAAAGGAGATAATAAGCTTTGTAAACCATCAGTCAGCCTCAAAGGTGGTGTAGTAGCAGTCAGTAATACTGAAATTCCAATTAAAAGAAGCAGTCTAAAGGACATAACTATCCCTCTTTCCAGACCTTCTCCTGTAATACTGAAAGGACCTATGTAAGCAATTGTATACCCAGGAGTAACAAACAAGTGTATCAAAAATGTAATAAAGACTATTATAAATATAATTTTCAAACCTCTAAAAATATACCCAATAGATAGTCCCGCAGTAAATACTAAAATACTATAAATACCTGCAATCCATAATAAGATGAAATAATTGTTCATTAAAAATAATGAAATAATCGCACCTAGACCAAATATTATTTTGGTTCTGGGATCTAACCTATGGATAATTGAGTTTCCTGCAAAATAGTTTCCAATAGAGATTCCTTTAATCATTTTGTTTCTTCTCTTTCTTTTTTTGCCAATTAGCTAATATTTCTTTTTCCAGCTCGCCCCAAGTTATGATGTCTGAAGCCATGTTCCAGCCTCGTTCTTTTAGTTCTTTTGAAATATAATAAGGCTCTGTAGACAACATTCTAATATTGTTTAAGATATCTGCCTGGGTTAATATTTCTTTTGGTGTACCATCAAGCATCACTTTTCCTTGATGCATAATTATTACCCTGCTGGCAAACTGGGCAATATCTTCAAGGTCATGAGTAATTTTAATAATTGTTCTTCCAAGATGGTTTTGGTTCTTAATTAATTTTAAGATCTCATCTTTTCCCTCTGGATCCAACCCTACTGTGGGCTCATCCAGGATAAGTACTTCCGGATCTGTTATTAAGGTACAAGCCAAAGCAACCCTTCTTCTCTGACCGCCACTGATTTTCATTGGGGATATATCTTTATAATCCTCATAGGGCAAACCAACATCATTCATAATTTTTTTAAGTCGATCTTCTATATCTCTCTGCTTCATACCTAATTTCTTTGGACCAAAACAGATGTCTTTTTCAATGGTTTCTTCAAATAGTTGGTCTTCCGAAAATTGAAATAACATCCCTATTTTTTTCCTGATTTTTTGTAAGCTGCCACCTTTATAGTCCAGCTTTCGACCATCTATAAGTACTCTACCTTGAGTAGGCTTTAGCAGACCATTTGCATGCTGAATTAAAGTAGATTTACCTGAACCTGTTGGGCCAGTGATACAAATATATTCCCCTTGGTTTATTTCAAGGTTGATATCCTTTATTGCCAGCTCTGGATTTTTTGAATTATGATCATAAGTAAAACCTACATTCTCAAATCTGATTTGCATAGTTCATCCACCAACTCACTATAATTGGTTATACCTTCGGGCAAAGGTATTCCCCTATTGCCAAGGGCATTTGCAAGTCCAGTTATTTTAGGAAGTTTGAAACCTATTTTCACCAATTTATCAACATTTGAGAAGATTAATTTAGGCGTATCATCTGCAATTACACTACCTTCATTCATAACAATAATCCTATCAGCTCTGGCAGCTTCATCCATATCATGGGTAATATGAATAATCCCCAAGGAATGGTGTTTATTAAGATCCTCTATTGTTTTAAGGATCTCTCTTTTGCCTTCTTTATCCAGCATACTGGTAGCTTCGTCTAAGATGATATATTGTGGCTTCATTGCCAAAACAGCTGCAATGGCTAACCTTTGTTTTTGCCCTCCTGAAAGATTGCTAGGGGCTTTATGTTGAAAGCCCTCTAACCCTACTATCTTTAAGGCAGTAGGGATGATATCTTTGATTTCATCAGTAGGGATATCCAGATTTTCAGGTCCAAAAGCTATTTCTTCTTCTGCTGTAGATGCTATTAATTGATTTTCAGGGTTTTGAAATACCATCCCTATCTTACTTCTTACATCCCACCTGAAAGCTTTTGTATCCATCCCAGCTACACTAATTTCACCTTTAGATGGAAGTAAAAGTGAATTAATCAGCTTTGCCAATGTTGACTTTCCTGAACCATTCGGACCAACAATAGCAACATATTCTCCCTGTGAAAAATTTAAAGTCACATCATTTATCACCGGTTTTGAATTAGGCGAATAACTAAAAGACACTCCATCTATCCTAATCATACGCATCCCCATTCCGATACCTGACATCTGACAATCGACATCCGCTATCCAGAGAAGTCAAAAGTGAGAAGCCAGAAATGGGATAGTCCCATTTCTCCCTCTCACTTGTTTTATACTAGCTCTACTATTACCATTGAAGCTGCATCTCCACGACGGAAACCTTTTTTGATTATACGAGTGTAACCGCCTTGTCGATCTTTGTACTTTTCTGCTAAAACGGTAAATAGTTTTGTAACTACATCTTCGTCATTCAAAAAAGCTAATGCTTGGCGTCTAGCATGTAAGTCGCCACGTTTGCCTAGAGTTATCATTTTCTCAGCATCTTTAACCAAGACCTTTGCTCTAGCTTCAGTGGTTTCAATTTTTTCTGCTCTTAAAAACGAAGTAACAATGTTCCTAACAAATGCCTTGCGATGCTCGGCAGTCATTCCAAGCTTACCACTGGCCATTATACAGCCCTCCTTTATAACCTGACTAGCCTATGCTAATCCCTATCAATTACTCTTCTATTTTTTTTAAGGATAAGTTTAGTTCCTTAAGTTTGTTATCTACTTCCTCAAGGGACTTTCTTCCCATATTTCTTACTTTCATCATATCTTCTTGGCTTTTTTGGACAAGTTCTTCTACAGTATTAATGCCGGCACGTTTTAAGCAGTTATACGAACGAACTGATAAATCCAGCTCTTCTATAGTCATTTCAAGAACTTTATCCTTCTTTTCTTCTTCTTTTTCAACCATAGTAACTTCATCACTGATCTCTTCTGTTAGGCCCATAAACAGTTTTAAGTGATCGCTATGAATTCTAGCTGAAGAACTAACAGCTTCATCTGGAGCAATACTTCCATCTGTCCAGACTTCCAATGTCAATTGATCATAATCAGTTCTATGACCTACCCGGGTGTTTTCTACTTGGAAGTTAGCCTTGGTTACTGGAGAAAATATAGCATCTACAGGAATAACCCCAATTATATGTTCTTCTTTTTTATTCTTTTCAGAAGGAACATAACCACGACCTTTTTCAATAGTCATTTCCATAAATAGTCTACCGTTTTTGTCCAAGGTTGCAATGTGCATTTCAGGATTCAATATAACCACGTCGGAATCAGCAATAATATCGCCTGCAGTTATATCTCCTTCCCCTTCCATTTCTATTCTAATGGTTCTTGGCTCATCACATAGTAACTTCAAGCATAGATTTTTCAAGTTCAGAATGATATCCGTTGTATCTTCAATTACACCTGGTATAGTAGAAAACTCATGCAATACACTTTCAATTTTTATTGAAGTAACCGCTGCCCCTGGTAGGGAAGATAACAAAATCCTGCGCAGTGAATTACCAAGGGTAATACCATAACCTCTCTCTAAAGGCTCCACTACAAACTTTGCATAGCGATTGTCTTCGCTTTTGTTCACGATTTCTATTTTTGGCTTTTCTATTTCTAACAAAATTGACCCTCCTTCTCACAGCCTGGAAACAACAATATTGTTTCTCTAACTATCTGGAGTATTTCTCAACAATCAAATGTTCTTCTATAGGAACATCGATATCCTCACGCTTAGGCATTTCCACTACTCGGCCTTTAAGGTTTTCTTTATCTGCCTCTAACCAAGGTGGAGAGGATTTATGCACAGCAGCTTCTGCTATTTCTTTAAACTTGGGACTTGATTTGCTTTTATCCCTAATGGCAACTTCATCTCCAACCTTCACTAAGAATGAAGGAATGTCAACCTTCTTACCATTAACTAGCACATGACCATGACGAACCAACTGTCTGGCTTCAGGTCTTGATCCAGCTAATCCTAATCGATAAATCACATTATCCAAGCGTCTTTCTAATAAACGCACTAAGTTTTCACCGGCAATACCTTTTTGTCTGTCAGCTTCAAAGAAATAGTTTCTAAACTGCTTCTCTAGAATTCCATAAAATCTACGAGCCTTTTGCTTTTCTCTTAATTGCAAACCATATTCTGATGGTTTTTTTCTACGCTGTCCATGTTGTCCCGGAGCATAAGCTCTTTTCACAACAGCACATTTATCTGTATAACAGCGATCACTTTTAAGAAATAGCTTCACGCCTTCTCTACGACAAAGTCTACATACTGACTCCTTGTATCTAGCCACTTATCAACACCTCCTTATACCCTTCTACGTTTAGGTGGTCTACAACCATTATGGGGAATAGGTGTAACATCCCTAATGATATTTACTTCCAACCCTGTAGCCTGTAGTGACCTAATTGCAGCCTCTCTTCCGGCACCTGGTCCCTTAACAGTACACTCAACTTCTCTCAAGCCATGTTCCATAGCTTCTTTTGCTGCTGTCTCTGCTGCAATTTGTGCAGCAAAGGGAGTACTTTTACGTGACCCTTTAAATCCTACTGATCCTGCACTAGCCCATGAAATTGCATTTCCAGCTTTATCAGTAATAGTGATAATGGTGTTATTAAACGTCGACTGGATATGAGCTATTCCATTTTCAATATTCTTTCGATCTCTTCTTCTGGTACGCGTTGTTCTTCTAGCCAAGTAGTTCTTCCCCCCTTCTTCTACTTTTTACGTTTTACTCCTACAGTTCTCTTAGGACCTTTACGAGTCCTTGCGTTAGTTTTGGTTTTTTGCCCTCTAACAGGTAAACCTCTACGGTGACGAAGACCTCTATAGGATCCAATTTCGATTAATCTTTTTATGTTTAGGGCAATTTCTCTTCTTAAATCACCCTCAACCATATAACCTTTTTCAATAGCTTCTCTTAGCTTATTAGCTTCTGCATCTGTTAAATCTTTTACTCTAGTTTGTGGATCTATACCTACTTCTGCTACAATTTTTTTTGCGGTAACACGACCTATACCATAAATGTAAGTCAAGGATATTTCCACTCTTTTATCACGTGGCAAATCAACACCGGCGATTCTTGCCATTAATCACACCTCCAATCCAGGTTATCCTTGCTTCTGCTTGTGCTTTGGATTCTCACAAATCACCATTACGACACGATTGCGCCTAATTATTTTGCATTTTTCGCAGATAGGTTTTACAGATGGTTTAACTTTCACTGCAATCCCTCCATTTCAGAAATCAGAAGTCAGAGATCAGAAGTCAGAAAAATTATCTTCTAATGGCTTCTTGGCTCTTGCTTCCTACTTATTTAATTACTTAAATCGATATGTTATGCGACCCCTTGTAAGATCATAAGGGGATAATTCAACTGTAACTTTATCACCAGGCAATATTCTAATAAAATTCATTCGTATCTTTCCTGATACATGTGCCAATACCTTATGACCATTATCCAACTTTACAGTAAACATTCCATTTGGTAAAGGTTCTACTACGATACCTTCAACTTCGATTGCATCCTGTTTGGACATTCCCTCATCTTACCCCCTCTTTATGTGGCAAGTATTTATCTGGTCCTACCAATTCATCTAAATACTCTCTCACTTCTTCATTAGTAGGAACTTTCCCAGTTTGAATATTTTCTACAAACCTACTAGCAACATTTGGAGTCAAGTACAGATGTTTTAGCTTCTTTTTCTTGGGATTTTCTACCTTTCGGTGATACCCGTCAACCAGCATGACATATTTATCATCAATTATACCATATATTATCATATGAAAGCCCTTATCTCTACCGGCTGTCGATTTCACAACTTGACCTACCTTAACCCCAGTCACTTGAACACACCCCCATCAATGAACCTTATTATAGCTTTGTTAAAATTTCAGGCCCATCTTCTGTAACTGCAACAGTATGTTCAAAATGTGCTGAAGGTTTTCTGTCTTTGGTAACTACCGTCCAGTTGTCTTCTAAAGTTTCTACCTCATAGGTTCCCATGTTGACCATTGGCTCAATGGCTAAGGTAACTCCAGCATGCAGCCTCTGTCCACGTCCAGGTTTTCCGAAGTTAGGTATTTGAGGTTCTTCATGCATATTTTTACCTATACCGTGACCTACATAATCCCTAACAACAGAATACCCATTGTCTTCAACAAAGCTTTGTACAGCATGGGAAATATCAGTAATCCTATTGTTAACCAAGGCTTTTTCTATTCCCTTGGCTAATGATTCTTCTGTAACATCTAACAGCTTTTTTAATTCCTCGTTAATTTCTCCAACGGGATTTGTTCGAGCAGCATCTCCATAATAGCCGTTGACTACAGCACCAATGTCAATACTAACAATATCACCATTTTTTAACTTTTTTAAACCGGGAATTCCATGAACCACTTCTTCGTTTATTGATGCACAAATGCTTGCCGGAAAACCTTTGTAGCCTTTAAATGCCGGCTTAGCACCTTCAGATATTATTATGTTTTCTGCAAGTGTATCAAGTTCTTGTGTGGTAACTTCGGGCTTTATTGCTTTAGTCAGCTCTTGATGAACCTTTGCTACAACCTTGCCCGCATCCCTCATGTATCCCAGTTCTCTGTCAGACTTTAGAATAATCATTACCAATTTCTCCCCAGGCTTTGTCCTATATCCTTAAAAACCACTTCCATATCTTGCTTACCGTTAATTTCTTTTAAAAGCCCTTTTGCTCTATAAAAGTCTATTAACGGCTGTGTGCTTTTCAAGTAAACCTTTAGCCTGTTTTCCACAGTTTCCATCTTATCATCATCTCGCTGATAAAGTTCTTCCTGACATTTGTTACATACATCTACAGTTTTAGGAGGTGCAAATACTGTATGGTATGTTGCACCACACTCCCTACAAATCCTTCTCCCAGTCAACCTGGTAATTAAATCTTCTGTAGGTACAGTAATGTATATAACAGCATCTATATTTTGATTGATTTCATCAAGAAGTTTATCTAATGCATCAGCTTGTGGGACAGTTCTAGGAAACCCATCTAACATGAAACCATTTTTACAGTCATCTGCAAGAAGTCTTTCTTTCACTATTCCAATGGTAACTTCATCAGGGACTAGTTCACCCTTTTCCATATATTCTTGGGCTTTTTTCCCTAAGGGAGTACCTTCTGACATGGCTCGTCTGAACATATCACCTGTTGATATATGTGGAATTTGTACTTTTTCCACCAAGCGTTCCCCTTGAGTACCTTTTCCAGCACCAGGAGGACCCATTAAAATAATTCTCATGGTTTTTTACCCCCCTGCTGCTTATTTCATAAATCCTTGGTAATGACGCATCATTAACTGTGATTCTAGCTGCTTCATAGTCTCTAATGCAACACCTACAACGATTATCATACCAGTACCACCAAAGGCAATATTTAATCCTGTAAGTCCTGCTGTAAAGTTTGGCAGTAGAGCAATGAACGCCAAGAACACTGCACCAGCTAGAGTAATTCTGCTTAATACTCTGTCAATATACTCTGAAGTAGGTCTTCCTGGACGAAGTCCGGGAATAAATCCACCATATTTTTTCATATTATCTGCAACATCTTGCGGATTAAATGTAACCGCAGTATAGAAGTAAGCAAAGAATATAATTAAAACAGCATACATGACCATGTATGGTATTGATGTAAAATTAAATACACTCGTTACCCATACAGCAAAACTATTATCTGGAAACCATTGGGCAATTGTTGTCGGGAATAGTAATATTGACATTGCAAATATTACCGGAATAACACCCGCTTGGTTAACCTTTAGAGGAATATGGGTACTTTGACCCCCATATGTCTTTCTTCCAACAACCCGTTTAGCATATTGAACCGGTATCCTTCGTTGACCTTCATGTATGTTTACTATCCCTACTATTATTATCAAGCCCATAATCAGGAATGAAACTATTGTAAGAAGACCAACTTCACCTGCTTCAAAATACGCACGGAATGTTTCAATACCTCCAGGTATCCCTGAAACAATACCAGCAAATATTATCAACGAAATACCATTTCCAATACCTTTTTCAGTTATTAATTCACCTAACCACATTAAGAAAGCTGTACCTGCAGTTAATGAGATAATAACAACAAGGTAACTTGCAAAACCTGGTGTTTCAAGAATGCCACTTCTTCCAAAGAATATAGACATTCCTATTGCTTGGATGAATGCAAGAAATACTGTACCATATCTGGTGAATTGAATAATTTTCTTTCTACCTTCTTCACCTTCTTTAGCACACTTTTCAAGATAGGGAACTACCACCGTTAGTAACTGCATGATGATAGATGCGTTAATATACGGCATGATGCCCATTGCAAATACTGCCACATTCCCCAGTGCACCACCTGATATAACATCAATAAAACCAAATAGTGTACCTGTTCCCAGCAACTCTCTAAAAGCTGCTGCATCAACTCCCGGAACCGGTACGTGAGCTCCAAATCTAAATACCAAAAAGATTCCTAAGGTAAATAAGATTTTTGCTCTTAAATCTGCTGCTTTCCATATACTCACTAAAGTATCTATCATTATACCACCTCAACAGTTCCGCCAGCAGCTTTTATTTTCTCTTCAGCTGCCTGACTAAAAGCGTTGGCTCTCACTGTAAGTGCCTTTGATATTTCTCCATTACCAAGGACTTTAATACCATCCTTGCTCTTTTTTACAATGCCTTTTTCCAGCATTAGTTCAGGAGTAACCACATTACCTTCATCAAAAACATTTAAAGTTTCAAGGTTTACAATAGCTATATCTTTTTTAAATATATTTGTAAATCCTCTTTTTGGTACTCTTCTAATAAGAGGCATTTGGCCACCTTCAAATCCAGGTCTTACTCCTCCACCTGAACGTGACTTCTGTCCTCCATGTCCCCTACCTGAGGTTTTTCCCAAACCTGAACCTATACCTCTTCCTCTACGAGTTCTGGTTTTCTTAGAACCCTCAGCAGGTTTTAAGTCATGAATTCTCATCCTTTACACCCCCTATGCTTCAATCTCTTCTACAGAAACAAGGTGTTCTACCTTCTTTACCTTACCGCGTATATCCGGAGTATCTGCTTGAACTACAGTACTATTTATTTTACCAAGCCCTAATGTTTCTACAGTTTGCTTTTGCCTTTCTGTAGACCCAATAACACTTTTGACCAGGGTAATTTTTAATTTTGCCATTAGGAATACCTCCTTACCCTAACAATTCTTCAACGGTTTTACCACGCAATTTTGCTACATCTTCTACTCTCTTTTGAGACTTTAAGCCCTCCAGAGTAGCATATACGATATTGTTTGCATTAGCTGAACCGAGAGATTTTGTTAAAATATCCTTAACACCAGCTAATTCCAGAACCGCTCTTACAGCACCGCCGGCAATTACACCGGTACCTTCTGAAGCTGGTTTTAAAAGAACCTTTCCCGCTCCAAAAATACCCATGATTTCATGAGGTATTGTAGTTCCAACAATAGGAACATTAATCATGTTTTTCTTTGCATCTTCTACACCTTTTCTGATGGCTTCAGGAACTTCTCCTGCTTTTCCCAGACCGGCACCAACACGACCTTTACCATCGCCTACTACTACTAAAGCACTAAAGCTGAAACGACGTCCACCTTTAACAACTTTAGCAACTCGGCTTATATTAACCACTTTTTCGGATATTTCTGTTTCCCTGTGGTCATTCCTATTCATATTTTTCCTCCTTCCTGGTTAAAATTCCAATCCATCTTCCCGTGCACCTTCTGCCAAAGCAGCTACTCTGCCGTGATAGATATATCCACCTCTATCAAACACAACCTTTTTTATGCCCTTTTCGACAGCTCTTTTAGCAATAAGTTTTCCGACAACTTTTGCAGCTTCTTTTTTACCCAAGTCTTTTATTTCTCCTTGGATATCCTTTTCCAGGGTTGATGCTGATACTATTGTTTTGCCTACTGTGTCATCTATAATTTGAGCATATATCTGACTATTGCTGCGGAAAACATTAAGTCTTGGCCTTTCAGTAGTACCAGTTAATCGGAATCTCAAGCGTCTATGCTTCTTTTTGCGAGTAGCATTTCGTTCATATATTTTATACACAAATTTCACTCCTTTCTCACGTCACCGAAAATAGGTGAAAGAAACTAGGACACTAATTTATTTACCACCAGCTTTACCAGCTTTTCTGCGAATTTTTTCGTCTGAGTATTTAATACCTTTACCTTTATATGGTTCAGGTTCTCTTACGGCTCTTACTTTAGCTGCAAATTGTCCTACAACTTCTTTGTCATAGCCGCTTATGATAATAAGGTTTTGTTTTTGACCAACCTCAACACTTAAACCTTTATCAGGAACCATTTCCACTGGATGTGAGTATCCCACATTAAGAACTAATTTATTACCTTGCATAGCAGCTCTGTAACCAACACCTACCAGTTCCAGCTGCTTTTCAAAGCCTTTTGTTACACCTTCCACCATATTACTCACTAGAGTTCTAGTAAGTCCATGAAGTGCACGATGCTTCTTTTGATCACTAGGTCTTGTTACTGAGATAGAAGCCCCTTCAATGTCCACGTTTATCTCTGGATGAAGCTGTCTTTCTAAAGTACCTTTAGGACCTTTTACTGTGATTTTATTGTCAGCTAACTTTACGTCAACTCCAGGTGGAATATCTATAGGTTTTTTCCCTATCCTTGACATGTAAACACCTCCATTCTAGCAACTACCAAATATAGCAAATAACTTCTCCACCAACCATTTCCCTTCTAGCGTCCTTATCTGTCATAATTCCTTTAGAAGTGGAGATGATGGCTATTCCTAAGCCGCCCAGTACCTTTGGTATTTCGTCTCTTCTTGCATACACTCTAAGGCCCGGCTTGCTAATTCTTTTTAAACCACTAATAACCTTTTCTCTATTTGGTGTATATTTCAAATAGATTCTTATGATACCTTGCTTTCCGTCTTCTACATATTCATAGTCCTTAATGAAACCTTCACTTTTAAGAATTTCAGTTAAGCCCTTTTTTACATTAGAAGCTGGAATTTCAACTGTTTCCTTCATGACATTATTTGCATTTCTTACTCTTGTTAAATAGTCAGCAATAGGATCAGTCATTACCATATTTCAGCACCCCCTTTAGTACTCTCTTTACCAGCTAGCTTTCGTTACGCCAGGGATTTCTCCTCTGTACGCTCTTTCTCTGAAACATATACGACACATAGCAAATTTACGTAAATATCCACGAGGTCTTCCACAAATTTTGCAACGATTGTATGCTCTTACCTTATACTTGGCAGGTCTCGCTTGTTTGGCAATCATAGATTTTTTTGCCATTAATTTACCTCCTTAAACATTATCCTTGTTCTTTAAAGGGCATACCCATTAACTTTAAAAGTTCTCTGGCTTCTTCATCAGTTTTAGCAGAGGTAACAAATACAATGTTCATTCCTCTAACTTTATCAACTTTGTCATAATCTATTTCAGGGAAAATTATCTGCTCTTTAAGACCTAAGGTATAGTTTCCTCTACCGTCAAATGCCTTTGCAGAAACACCTCTAAAATCCCTTATTCTTGGCAAAGTTGCATTAACTAATCTATCCATAAATTCATACATCATATTTCCTCTTAAAGTAACTTTGCAGCCTATAGGCATACCTTCTCTTAGTTTAAAGGAAGCTATGGATTTTTTTGCTTTTGTAACTATTGGTTTCTGCCCAGCTATTGTCTGTAAATCTTGAACTGCTCCATCAAGGGCTTTGGGATTTTGAGTTGCCTCTCCAATACCCATATTAATAATGATTTTTTCCAAACGAGGAATTTCCATTACATTTTTATAGCCTAATTTTTCTTTTAAAGTACTTGCAACATTTTCTTTATAGTATCCTTTTAGTCTGGCCATTAAACCTACCTCCTTTCCAAGACAACTTTCTATTTATCAGTAGGATCCCCACACTTCTTGCATACCCTTATCTTCTTATCACCTTCAATTAAAGCTCCGGTTCGTACTGGTTTTTTACATTTGGAGCAGTAATACATTACATTTGAAGCGTGAATAGGGGATTCTTGTTCAATTATTCCACCCTTTGAAATTTTTCTCGTAGGTTTAGTATGGCGTTTAGCAATAGCTACACCTTCTACTACAACCTTGTTAACTTTGGGCATAACTTCTAATACTTTACCTATCGTACCAGAATTTTTCCCGGATATAACCATTACCTTGTCGCCTTTTTTGACGTGAACCTTTTTAGATGTTGCCATAAAGTCACCTCCATTACCTGCTTATACTTTCTATATACTTTCAAATCCTAGAGAACCTCAGGAGCTAAAGATACTATTTTCATATATTCTTTGTCTCTTAATTCCCTGGCAACGGGACCAAAAATCCTTGTTCCCCGGGGGTCTCCGTTTTCATTTATAATGACAGCTGCATTTTCACTAAATCTAATATAGGTTCCATCTTTTCTTCTTATAGACTTTATAGTTCTAACTACAACAGCCTTTACTACATCTCCTTTTTTGACAACGCCGCCTGGTGTAGATTCTTTGACCGAACAAACAATCACATCACCAATAGAAGCATAACGTCTACCAGAGCCTCCTAATACTTTAATACACATAAGGCGTTTGGCACCAGTATTGTCCCCAACTCTTAACATAGTTTGGACTTGTATCATAGTATTACCCCCTTCCTAGACTGTAAAGCGAGATTTATCATACCGCTTACGTCTTTTATAGTTCTTGTGACTTTTCTAATATTTCTACTACCCGCCAGTTTTTATCCTTGCTTAAAGGGCGAGTTTCCATAATTTTAACCTTATCACCAGTATTACATTCATTATTTTCATCATGTGCTTTATATTTCTTTGTGTTTTTCATGGCTTTTTGGTATAGTTTGTGGCTGACAAAATTTTCAACTGCCACAACAACCGTTTTATCCATTTTATCGCTTACCACTTTCCCAATACGGGTTTTACGGGCTGAACGTTCTACCAAGGTATTCCCTCCTTTTACTTCAGCTACTACGCCTGACCTTCTTTAATCTCTATCTTTTTGAGCATAGTTGTGGCTCTAGATATATTCTTTTTAACTTGCTTAACTCTCCTTGGGTTATCTAAAGTAACCAATTGGGATTGCAAGTTAGATACTTCTTCTTTTAAACCATCAACTTCTCGATCATTAATTTCCATTTCTCTGTGTATAGTTTTGGCTCTGGCTATATCTTTTCTAACCTCTCTAATTCTCATTGGGTTATCTAGCTGACCAGTAGCCAATTGAAATCTCAGGTTAAATAGCTCCTGCTTCAATTCGTCAATTTTACGATCAACTTCTGGTTTTGATAAATCTCTTAACTTATTAGCTTTCATCGGCCTCACCACCCACTCCTACACGTTTTACAAACTTGGTTTTTACTGAGAGTTTGTGAGAAGCTAGACGTAGTGCTTCTTTAGCAATTTCTTCGCTAACGCCTGCTAATTCAAACATAACTCGACCAGGTTTAACAACTGCAACCCAATACTCAGGTGCACCTTTACCACTACCCATACGTGTTTCAGCTGGTTTTGCTGTAACCGGTCTGTCTGGGAAGATTTTTATCCAAACCTTACCGCCCCTTTTGATATATCTTGTCATTGCAATACGGGCAGCTTCTATTTGACGGCTGCTGATCCAGCCATTTTCTAAAGCTTGTAAACCATATTCACCATAGTCAACTGTATTGCCTTTATGGGCTATTCCTTTCAAGGAACCCCTATGTTGTCTACGAAATTTAACTCTTTTTGGCATTAACATTGGTTAGTTCCCCCCTTCCTGGGCAGGTTGTTTCTTTGCCTCCGGAAGAACTTCGCCTTTATAGATCCAGACTTTAACACCAATTTTTCCATAAGTGGTATTAGCTTCGGCAAAACCGTAGTCTATGTCAGCTCTCAATGTATGCAAAGGCACTTTACCTTCACTGTACCATTCAGTCCTAGCCATCTCAGCACCAGCTAAACGACCGGAACACATGATTTTGATGCCTTCAGCACCAAATTTCATTGAGCGACTAACAGCCTGTTTCATTGCTCTCCGGAAGGAAACACGTTGTTCTAGCTGCTTAGCTACACCTTCAGCAACTAGTTGAGCATCTAGCTCAGGTTTTTTAATTTCAATAATATTTATGGCTACCTGCTTACCTGACATTTTTTCAATGGTTTTACGTAAGTTTTCTACTTCCGCTCCACCTTTACCAATTACAATACCAGGCTTTGCTGTATGCACAGATACTTTAACTTTATTTACCGCTCTTTCTATCTCTACAGTAGAGATGCCGGAAGCAAATAACTTCTGCTTAATATACTCACGTATCTTAATGTCTTCATGAAGAAGCTCTGCATAGTTTTTATCAGCATACCATTTAGCATCCCAATCTTTGATAATACCAATTCTTAATCCCTTAGGATGAACCTTTTGACCCACTAATTAACCTCCTTCCTTTCGCTAACTACAACAGTTATATGGCTAGTTCTTTTACGTATTCTATCTGCTCTACCCATTGCTCTTGGTTTAAACCTTTTTAGAGTAGGGCCTTGATCAATCATAATTTTGGAAATATACAGTTTGTCTGTATCCAATTCATAATTATGCTCCGCATTAGCAACCGCTGATTTCACAACTTTTGAGATAGGTAGTCCTGAACCCTTAGGGGTATATCTCAAAATAGCTAACGCCTCACGTACGCTCTTGCCTCTTATCAAATCAGCTACCTGCTGTACCTTGGTAGATGACATTCTTATATATTTAGCAACAGCTCTTGCTTCCATATTGTGTACCCCCTTTCATCGTACATGACACATGTTACATGATGTAATTTGTGTCTCTATTTAAGGCTACTTGATCTTTCAGTGTGGGATCCGTGACCTTTAAAAGTTATTGTTGGTGCAAACTCACCGAGCTTATGTCCCACCATATCCTCAGTAATATAGACAGGTATATGCTTACGTCCATCATGAACAGCTATTGTGTGACCTACCATTTGAGGAAAAATAGTAGAGCTTCTTGACCATGTCTTAATTAATTTTTTCTCATCTTTTTCATTGATAGCTTCGATCTTTTTTAACAATTTTGGATCACAGTAGGGACCCTTTTTTAGAGATCTGCCCATTAGTGACACCTCCTATTCCTAAAACCTTTAAGCATTTCTACGCTTCACAATATACTTGTTTGACGGTTTATTCTTTTTCCTAGTTTTAGCTCCCAATGCTGGTTTACCCCAAGGTGTAACCGGGTTACGACCTATTGGGTTTCTACCTTCACCACCACCGTGTGGGTGGTCACATGGGTTCATTACCTTACCGCGAACAGTTGGTCTTTTTCCTAACCAACGAGATCTACCGGCTTTTCCAATGGTAATGTTTTCATGATCCAGGTTTCCAACCTGACCCATAGTTGCTCTACATCTTACATGTACCAACCTTACTTCTCCAGATGGTAATCTTACGTGTGCATAAGTACCCTCTTTTGCCATAAGCTGTGCTGAGGCTCCAGCGGATCTAACCATTTGTGCACCTTTACCTTCTTTTAATTCAATGTTGTGGATTATACTACCAACAGGAATATTTTGTAGTGGTAGACAATTACCAACTTTAATATCAGATTCTGGACCTGATTCTATTTTATCTCCAACCTTTAAACCATTTGGTGCTAGAATATATCTTTTCTCTCCATCTGCATAATTTACTAATGCTATATTTGCAGAACGGTTTGGATCGTACTCAATAGTAGCTACAGTTGCCGGAATACCATCCTTATTTCTTTTGAAGTCAATTATTCTATATGCTCTCTTGTGACCGCCACCCCTGTGCCTAACTGTTATTTTCCCTCGGGCATTACGGCCAGACTTCCTTTTTAAGGGCTCTAACAGACTCTTTTCTGGCTTATCCGTTGTGATTTCTTCAAAAGTTGAAACAGTCATCTGACGTCTACCAGGAGAGGTTGGCTTAAACTTCTTGATACCCATAAATATCCCTCCTTACTTTATAGTCCTTCAATAATTTCTATCTTGTCGCCTTCTTTTAAGGTAACAATGGCTTTTTTACGAGCGGATGTTTTTCCAACAAAACGTCCCATCCTTTTCGTTTTACCTTTAACCTTAAGTGTGTTAACTTTTTCTACAGTTACATTAAATATTTTTTCAATAGCTTTTGCAATTTCCACCTTGTTAGACTTTGTCTCAACAACAAATGTATATTTGTTTTCCATCATTAAGTCAGTAGTCTTTTCAGAGATAACAGGTTTAATAATAATGTCATGAGGATTACGCATTATGCCAACACCTCCTCGACCTTTGCAACAGCATCCTTGGTCATGATTAGCTTCTCATGGTTTACGATATCGTAAACATTGATGTTGTTTGAATTTATTACTGAAACGCCTTCAATGTTTCTAATGGACTTAGTAACATTATCATCTTTTTCAGCAATAATTATTAACGTTTTTACATCTGTATTATCTAGAGCTTTCAGTATGTTTACCACTTCTTTTGTTTTTGGTACTTCAAAAGAAAGCTGGTCTAACACAATGAACTTTTCATCAGTTACTTTAGCTGAAAGGGCTGATTTTAAAGCCACCCTTTTCAATTTTCTTGGTACACTGTAGCTATAGTCTCTTGGCTTTGGTCCAAAGATTATTGAACCGCCTCTCCATAATGGTGAACGTGATGTTCCAACCCTAGCTCTACCTGTACCTTTTTGTCTCCACGGCTTTTTACCACCGCCTCTTACTTCTCCCCTGCTCTTAGTAGAGTGTGTACCTCTTCTAAGGTTTGCAAGATGATTAACTACAACCTGATGTACTGCAGCTTGATTTATATTGGCAGCAAAAATACTGTCATTTAACTCCAAGTCTCCAACTTGTTGGCCTTGGACATTATACATTGCTATAACGGGCATTGCACTGCCTCCTTTCCCAGCAGAATTATTGCTTGGCCTTTACTGAATTCTTTACAAAAACTAAACCTTTACTAGGACCAGGAACGGCTCCTTTAACCAGTAACAGATTTTCATCTGGAAAAACCTTTACTATTTCCAAGTTTAAAGCTGTAACTTTCTCGCCACCCATACGTCCTGGCATTTTACGACCCTTAAATACTCTAGCAGGACCTTTAGCACTTAATGAACCGGTACCTCTATGGTATTTTGAACCGTGGCTTGATGGTCCTCTGCCAAAGTTATGTCTCTTAATCGAACCGGCAAAACCTTTACCCTTGGACTTGGCACTAACATCTACCTTGTCTCCGGAATTAAATGCCTCAACATTTATTGCCTGCCCAACTTCATACTGGTCTACGTTATCAAATCTAAACTCTTGAACGTATTTAAATACCTTATTGCTTCCTGCTTTTGCAAAATGACCTTTCATTGGCTTGTTCACTCTGCTTGGCTTTGCTTCATAAAATCCTACTTGAATAGCATTATATCCATCTGTTTCCACAGTTTTTTTCTGAAGTACTATACATGGACCTGCAGCTATTACAGTAACCGGTACAACTTCACCTGTATCTTTAAACACCTGAGTCATACCCTTTTTAATTCCTAAAATAGCGTTGGACATTTTCCACACCCCCTTCTACTAAAGTTTTATTTCGATGTCTACGCCAGCTGGTAAATCAAGACGCATTAGAGCGTCTACTGTTTTAGGTGTAGGTTCGTTTATATCAATAAGTCTTTTATGAGTCCTCATTTCAAATTGCTCTCTTGAATCTTTGTTGACGTGAGGAGACCTCAATATTGTATATATATTTTTTTCAGTAGGAAGTGGAATTGGTCCGGACACAGTTGCTCCAGTCCTTTTTGCAGTTTCTACAATCCTTTGGGATGATTGATCAAGCAATTGATGATCAAAAGCCTTAAGGCGAATTCTAATTTTATTATTTTTTGCCATTTCTTTTCCTCCTAACGCCCGTTTCTGCTACGGACAATTCTCAGTGAAAATTTCCTGCCGTTTATGGCAGCAACCTTTCACCTCATCGCATATGTTTATTTATGAAATAACGGTATGAAAGGGAATAGAATAGTTGTCTATTCCATTCCCTGTATTGCTTTTAGTTCTGCTTCTGAATGCTTGGCTTATCCTTCAATGATTTCAGAGACAACACCAGCACCAACAGTTCTGCCACCTTCTCTAATAGCAAACCTTAATCCAGGCTCGATCGCTATCGGTGTGATCAAGGAAATCTCCATCTTGATGTTATCTCCAGGCATTACCATCTCTACTCCTTCTGGTAACGCAATCACTCCTGTTACGTCTGTTGTTCTGAAGTAAAATTGTGGTCTGTAGCCTGAGAAGAATGGCGTATGTCTTCCACCTTCTTCTTTGCTTAACACGTATACTTCTGAGCTGAACTTCGTTAACGGCTTGATTGAGCCAGGCTTCGCTAATACTTGGCCTCTCTCTATATCCGTTCTGTCTACTCCTCTTAGTAATGCTCCTATGTTATCTCCTGCTTCTGCATAGTCTAACAACTTA
>Ga0123355_10002017_pt1 | contig 28711 bp, 13 predicted proteins | sample TergutEmb28metaG_3_FD_89872 | JGI IMG/M metagenome (GOLD analysis project Ga0123355, IMG submission 89872) | Embiratermes neotenicus P1 segment gut microbial communities from Petit-Saut dam, French Guiana - Emb289 P1 | ecosystem: Host-associated > Arthropoda: Insects > Digestive system > Gut ... | reverse complement strand
TGAGGGCCTAAAATTTTTTCCTTTGGTAAACTTTTATGTAAATTTTGGTGAGGGTTGGGGGGGAAGGAGGAAAAAAAATAAAAAAAAAAAAAAAAAACTGAATAACGCAATTTCAACTACTTCCACGCTCGATTCAAAAAGTTTCTTCAAATAAACTGAACCATACGCGACGTCTTCACGTTCGTAATTTTCAAAGCAGGAGAAAATTCCTCGGAGACTTTAGACCCATAAGACGTCGCCTCCCCTTTACTGCATATCATTGGCTGTAACAGTTATTTATTATCCCCATAAAAACGAACGTAAACAGCATTTTCTGACATGCACTACCCTGGCTCAGCAAGCAGAAAATACCTTGCGTAAAACTTGGGACCCTCCAGTTCGGCCATATAATCAGGGGTTTCATGATTAGCTCATCGCATCGGACTGCGGGTACATTACATCATCACATTCATGAATAAGACGGTTTAATTTGCTCCGACTTCAGGTGTCATTCTTAAGATGTAACGTAAAGTTCCTGTTTACACCAGCCATTTAAAGAGACATTAAGCTTATCGAAAAAAGCAAAGCGTACGTTACTTGTGCTTCCGAGTTAATGGATATCAGTGGGTACGGTGGCCGGGGCGTGAAGCTGACCACTCCCTTGCATCTAGTGCCCAATTTACGAACGAGAGGAACTATGACCTCTTCCTGCCCGTCACAGTGGCCACACGCTCTAAGGCCACTCTCTTACTGGGATTGCGGGTTCAAATCCCGTCGGAGGCGTAGATGTCTGTCTCTTATGAGTTTTGTGTGTTGTAAGGTAGAGGTTTCTACGTACGTCGGACTGAACACTGGTCCAGAGGGATCCTACCGGAGTGCTGTATCTAAGTGTGATCATGTAGTTTGAAGGGGAGGACTTGACCTACTAAGGGCTGTCGTGCCGTGTAAAGTAAAAATAAATAACTTCCTTCTAATGCCGTATGGCGTTCGGAGAGACAAATGTCCTTTGTATTTATAAGAAGTTCCTTTATGAGCGTTCAAGTAGAAGACATTACAAAATTCTTCTTTTTTTTTTTTTTTTGTTTTCGGGCACATTAGCGTTATAGCGTTTCGTTTCAGGCTGGAAGGTACAGGGATCGAATCCCGGGAGAGGGCGAGATTTTCCGTGTCCGTCCCGACTATCCCCGGCCCACCCGGCCTCTTGTACAATGCTTACGGGGTCTTTCCCAGTAGTAAAGCGGCCGGGTCGTTGTAATCACCAACCACCACTTCTAGCGCCGAAGTTGCAAATCAGTTGGAGCGATGCCTCCACCTCACCCTTGTGCCTGCACAGCCATGCTATGGGGCTTTTGCCTAGTAGACAACTTACATGGAGATATAATTCGGACTAACACTTTCCGCTAGTTACTGTTCTTACTTCAGCTCTCTTCTTCGCACACCTTTACATTTACGCAGTAAGAACAGTCGTATATCACGTGATGGTGGACGTGAGATCACAGAACTCGTCCTGCCACAATTCCAAGACGAAGAAAGTCCGTCTACATTGCCCATCAAAATACGTTTTGTGGTTTTTAAAATGTAACTATGATGTTGAAACTGGTCTCCTCTGAAACGGGTAATTTTCGTGTGCTGAAAATGAGTACCACGCCATGAAGACGTAAACAGAGACTCATTGTATGACTGCAGACATTCTAAATCCCAATACTAGGTTGGCCTTCATACAGACTCAAAACGGTCTCGATTGGAAATATAAGAACTTAGATCACTTTGTTAAATCTATGAAAATACCTGATCTCTCTTCCGTATCAACCAACCAGCCACATATCTCTCTCTCTCTCTCTCCCCTCCCCCTCCTTGTCTCCCTCCTTTCCACCCTTGAAGAAGACGTTCACAAAATTTCTTTGGGCTAGGTTCTCACATTGTCATCCGTATGCCAGTACTTATTTATGACTTAAAATGATATCACATTATTTATTGTGAGCACAAGGCACATGAAATTGCATGAAATTCCTTTGAAGTCGGGAACTGATGATTTGTTATGTGACAAAACAGTGATGAATTGAAAATGCAATTCATTCTAATCACCCTACTGAATGAATGACAACAGTTTTGCCGCCCTCTAGAACATTATCCCTAAGACAAATGTTCATTAAATGTCTGCGCATGAAACAACATCAACCTGTTGAAAACCGCCGCCCTTACCCCAACTTGACAAAAGACCTGCCCACATTTAATTAGCTCGCGCAAGACAGAGGACGAATTGCTGGCTGAAAGTAGGGGAAGAAATAGGAATAACCAGATTTCATGCGTAGAGGAGGCTGCTAAGTTGACACACTAGGCTCCATCTCATTTACATACAAGAAGCTGTGACTCCAACCACCCACCACCACCTATTAATTCCAAACCCCTCGTACGACATATTAAAAGGAAATTCTCTTCTGCATTCATTAGCATTCAATACTGTGCGTTCTGCACCGAGTTTCATCGACATCAGAGGCCGCATAACGGGAAAACAATGTAGTTTGTAATACTCTCTGTTGCAAGTCGGGCACAGTCTGAACTGGTAACTACAGTTACTAAAGTTAGGGAAAAATATAAAAAGAACATCGGGTAGTTGAAGTATTAACAAATGTCTTACAACGATTAAATATCTACGTTAATTAAGTAAGCCGTTCAAATTTTTAAGAGTCAAGTCATTTGGTATGTGATGCCAAGTGATTTGGTAAAACTTGACAGATGTTTTGCTGGAATGTAATGCATCCATATTGTCACATACCACACGACAGTATTCTACACAGTCACATACTTGAGAACCTCAAATTTACCCAGATCGATAAAATCGGCTAAAACGTTTCGGCGATAATAGGAGTTATAAAAGTCATTTAATTCTCTGATTCTTCGGTGTCTAAGCATATTCCTCCGTTAAATTATGAAAGATATTTTCATCGTGTGCATAATTCCATCTTGAAACCACGCATTGAAAGAAATAAGAAAAAAAATGTTTACAGCCTGCACAGCTGATGTTACTAGTTATTTATAACCGGCAGCAGTTTCACGAAGCACATTAGACTGAAAATCTTATACTAGAAAATTCTGTGAACTTGTCAACAGTCTACACGTTACCAAACGTACATTAGTCTTTTTAATAACCTACAGTGCATATATGTTACTTCACTCGCTGCTGCATTGAAACTGAAACTGCTATAAACAAATCACACTCTTCTTTGTTTAACTACCAAACGTGTGACATAAATACATTCACAGCTGCATTAATTTCAGATTATCTTGTGATACTGGCAAGCTACAAGACTCGTTACCGAGATGAAAGCAACCAAACGATGGCGAAAAGTCTACTGCGATTTCCACAATTCGTGCTGTGTTATACGTCTAGCTAGTTGCAATGTCAGCTCTTGCTGCAAATGTCTAAACGCTTCGCTGGGTGGGTGATGTATTGCACGCCATGCTCAACATAGCTCTTCCTCAAGGGACAGACAGAACATCGCGGTCTAGTGGGTAACATACCTACTTTGTATTCTGGAAGTCCCGGGTTCAAATATGAGTCCAGAGACTCACTATTCTAAGATTTTACATGTTTCTCTTCTACTCCTCCCTCCCCAAGGTAAACACCAAGACAGTTCTTCAGGTTACGTCACAACTTATATCACTCTCCCACTCGACGCTATAAAAGCAAATCTAAGATACTGGAAGCGCATAAACAACAAATAAAATAAAGAATAATCGTATACCGGTGTGCGAGGTCACAGTCGATGATGATAAATACATTACAGTCTCTATGTTTATTACATTGCGTGGTGTGGTAAGAGGGACACCTCCTTCTTGAGAGAAAAAAATGCTTCCGTTTGTAGAGTTGAAGTTGGAGGCAGTGTGTTTCTTCGAAAGGGTGGTTAACTACGTATTGTACAAGCTGTCACAACCCAGAAAAGGAATCTGAACCTCAACGCCGTCAATACCAGTACGTAAACAACGAAAGACTTATGCATGAGAACCATAAAAGTGGCCCACACGAATTCTATTTGGACGTATTTTCTTCACAATTTATCTCTTTAGACGACTGTATGAAAAACAGTCTAAAACAAAACATCCACAGCCAAATTAATATTTGACTTATCCTAAAATCCCATTTCCCACCTATGTGTATGTTCAAGGACCGACCATGGTCGGGTATAACATTCTTTTCCAGTTTTTTTATGTGTGTACCGTGCATCTTGTATATAGTTTTTGCTTCAACCAACAATGTAGAATATATATAATTTTTTTTATTTTGACATTATTTACAATATAATCACTCCAACATGTTTCGATACATTTGTATCATCCTCAGGGAGTTCCAAGTTGTACATCGCTAACGTTACGTTGTTTCTGTATTATTAAAATTTCATTAAAATCATCAAAGTAAAATATTTATGTGGTTGTTGTTGATAAAATGCAGCCTATATGATTTTTGCAACATAATTTACATCATCATTATGTTTACGTGGCCGTATATACAATCTGGATATTTTGCAATAAATGCAATTAAACTTAAAATAACGTAGAATTTTGTGGGTTGATAAAATATAAACATGGAGGTTGAATTATACAGTATGATAGACTTACCCTGTGTTGATGTTGCCTGTGTGCTGGGGTACTGAGTGCTGAACTGTGGTGGTTATTGGACTATATGACGTGTCATCTTGTGACGTTGGCAAATGTCACAAGACGAAGTACAAATTTGGAAATCCTTGAGGATGATACAAATGTATCGAAACATGGAGGAGTGATTATAATATAAATATTGCTAAAGTAAAATTTAGATATTGTGAATTGTTGGTTGAAATAAAAACTATTCTTTATCAGTATTTCAGTGCATCTTTTCGTGCGATACGTAACTTGGAACGTTACGGCTACCTTGAGCAGCCCTAAGCCATTACAGTAAAACGTAACCTTCGGTGGTGATAGACATCGATGTGACTACTCCTACAGCGAATTTCGGGTCTTAAAACCCATCACTCAGTCACATCTCACAGTGCATAATGAGAACATTCATGATTTTTACCACTAGCATGTTCTTGGGATGCTCACATCAAGGATGAGGACTTGTCCTGGATATGTGACACGTATGAGAGAGAAGATACATACATTTACGGTTATGGTAGGAAATGCTGAAGAAACAGAACTATCTGAAGACAGGAGTACAAAGAAGGAGATTAATAGAAGTTCGGCCATGTCCGCAGAGCGTTAACACTTGTGACGCATTCGCCCTTTTATTGCTAAAGATGTCAAATTCATTAACACAGGTACTCTTAACAAACACTATAATATTTCTCCACATCTTGGTAACAGATTTACTATCGACGAGACAAGATATCGTAGCTGAGATTTACAGCCCTTAAACGTCGATAAATTGACGTTTCCAATGGACCATACCCGATGTTCGATTCACACTTGTTTCGTCAGTCTCCGGTATTGCTTCACAAAGAACTTTCAATTGTGCAAAAAAAAAAAATAAGGACCAGTATTAAAATGTAGGCATATATTCACGCAAAATGCCTGTCTTTGCTTGGCTTTAACCAAAATCGGAATATGTAGACAAAATTTCGTAACATTTCCAAGTATATAATGTCACGAACATTCATGGAGTAAGGGCCGAATTGTTCCACGCGGACGGACAGGCGGATAAACAGACGGACAGGCATTACAAATATATTAAATGTTTTTCGAAAATGTTCTACAGGCGCTCCTAAAATTCTTTCTAACGAAACACGAAGGTAGGATGTGGGATGACGTCATGTGATTGTGGACAAGGACCGTTGACGGGCTCCTGGAACTAAGTAATGAGATTACGTATTCCACAGTGTGCGAGAAAGCTGGAAGCTAACTGAGAAATTTTTAGCTCAACAAAATTCCTGCTGCATGGAGCTCTTCAGAAGTCAGTAAGTAAGTAAAGTAAGTAAGAAAGAAGTAAGTAATAAGTAAGTAAGCATGTAAGTAAGTTAGTTAATATTTTGGTAGTTACCCTTACCTTGCTTTGTTTATTTTACTTTTCTTACACTAACTGATCGCTAATAAAACTTCACCACGAAAAAGCTAAAATGTTCTTACTTCGTCCACTCCGATGGAAATATTTCATCTTAACAGCTGGAGAACATGGACTTTTTCAACTATTTTAATCCTTCAAAATCTGAATCACATAAGCGTCTGTTACTCTAGCAAGAGCGACATATGTAATTCAGTGCAATAGACTTACTTCAAAAATTGTTATTTTTTAATTTTTAACTTCATCACAATTTCTGAAGTTTATTTATTGTGAATAAAATGCCAGAGACATTACAAACGCTAAACAGCTTTAGGGTCGCATCATTCTACTTGCATGGCGTATTGTGTTAAATATTCACCACATAAAGGAATGTTTAAAAAAACGCTGCAAAAATTAATTAGATCCATATTTTATGCTACGCAACAAAGTTCCAACAAATTTTCATTTTTATATTGGAGTTAAAGTTGATTCTTAAAACCAAAATTCAATTCGTTTGGACGACATTTACTAATACAGAATTTTATCGAAGTACGGTTAACACTTGGGGACCGCGGTAGCACAGTGGTTAAGGTTCTGTGCTACAAATCGGGAGGTCGCTGGTTCGATTCCAGCTGGCGTTATTGGAATTTTTCGTTGACATAAAATCCTTCCGAACGCACAATAGCCCTGGGGTCGACTCAGCCCCTAACAGAAATGAGTACCAGGAGCATTTCCTGGGGGTTAAGGCGGCCGGTGTGTAAGGCTGACAAACTTATCACAATCCTGTGCCGTTGTCATGAAATCTGGGAACCTTAACTTCCTGGAACCCTCTGGGCCAATCCAGGCCTGTAACGGGATTGTTTTACCTTTACCTTTTATGATTAATACTTTCTTTTACGAAACATGCAGACAGAAACTATATGTTAATTTTACGACTTTCCTACTAATAACCAGTAAAAACAAAACACATGTGAACGATTGCAAAACATAATAAAGAATACTAGTCGTTGTCGACTGGAAAAGCAGAGATATGCAAAAGTTAATAATATTACAGCATTTTGTGAATATTTAGGTTCAATTAGGGACTCAAGAATCACATTAGTGATGCTAAAATACAATTATTTATTTCATATAACAACTTCAACGAATTCAGTGATTAACCAACTGGAGACTGAAATTCCATGAATACATAAAAGTCAAATTCCCACCTCAGCCAGAACAAATTTCACTCTATCACACAGACTAATCAATCAATGTCATTGAATCAAAAATCATACGAAACACTGCAGGTGGTATATATAGTTGTAACTGTGTTATGAGAGGTAATTATCTGCATGTAACAGTGACGAATAGTGGAACGTCCTTTGAAAATTGAACGCGAAAACCTGAAAGGGCATCTAATATATAGTTACGGTTTGCAGGTATCATCCTTCCACTGATATAATGTATACGTTGTAGCTCTTGTGGAACGATTTTTCTGGCTACGCCCTCCGTAAAATTTTTTAAATAGACTGGGAATACAATACCGACTGAAACATATATGTGTGTTTGTGTGTGTGTATGTATATACATATATATAATATAAGCAATAAACGGCGTATTATATATATGTGTGTGTGTGTGTGTGTGTGTGTTTGTTGTGTGTCGTTTATTGCTGTCAATTTCTGACCCTACGTTACGATAACTATCTTTTAAACCAAAAATGTTAAACACAAGAAATGGAGTACAAACATTTAAACACACCCTCAGTTTACATGTAAATGTTATCGTTGAATGGAGGCAGGCAGAAGAGACGCGTTTTGAATCATGTTTTATTTGTTCGTTGTGGCGTACACAATGAATGTGGAACATAAAGCACAACACACACTATTCGTTTAAACGGTTACCAATGTCCTAAGTAGTCCCTTAGGTTGTCTGCGGTGCGTTACTAACATTGGAGAAGGCGGCGAATAACGTCAGCATCATGAAACGCGCTGATCTGTGCCACCTCGTGCCGAAATACAGTAAATTGTCCCCTCTGTTTGCAGATCTGCTCCCACAAGATAGACATTTCAGTCTGGGAAACAGATCATTGTCACATGGATTGTAGATCGAGAGAATAAGAAAGGTGCTCTACTTTTTCCCAATCCCAAAGTCAGAGAAGTTTCTTGCTTCCTGAGTGGGATGCAGGACGGTGACATTTTCAAACGGTGCTGGGATATTCTGCCTAACTGACGATCATGCTGGTACCGCAGAAAAGAACTACGATACTGTGAATTCACAGTCTGATCTTGTGGAGCAGAGTTACACACAAACACACTTGGACTAGGTACACCCAAATGACCATCAGCTTCGTGGATGACGGATTTTATCAAACCTTGTGTTCTCGTGCTGACTGCGGATGAAGTCATTCGAAAGGCTATTTTTTAATTCCTACATTTGGGCCCTTGTCAACGTCTCATCAATAGCAACTGTCCGATTTGAGATGTTGTCGCCTTCACGTCCGAAACCCTACATGTTGATACGCCATGTTCCGTGAAGGGTCTACCGCTGCACTTCAAATAAGAGCGGCACTCACTTGAAAGCAACTGTATGCATTTTTAAGTCCCGTCTTAAAATACGGAACATTTTAGACTCAGCAATCCCCGTGTTCTCGATAATTCATTCAGAATCCAGCTCCTGTTTTCACCACGCACTTCTCAATGTCTGTCCGAACCGAAAGAGACCGTTCACTGTCATACATGTCGGCACGTGACTCTCTTCCACTTTGAATTGCCTGCACCGATCTTAGAACATGTTAGTAAAGAAAAGCACGACCACATATGCTGCAGCAGCTCTGAATGGCTCTATCGTGCATTCATGCTGCGGATAACTGATATTGTCACATACGAACTCCGTTCCTCTTTATCCACTATCATCTCAAAACAACGTTGTCAGTACAATTAATACAATTACGTAAGCACACGAAATGCGTGTGCACTCCTCTGCTTATGCCCTCACTCGATCGTAATACAAGTACATGTCAACCTGTTGTCAAATTATAGGAGTATACTCTATTTTCCGCTTTGCCACATTTTGTGTAATTACCCATATTTCTGCGCGACATAACACACACAGCCAATCACAAACCGCATCCAGTTACATAGCCTGCAGATATACATGTTAAATATTGACAAGCCCTAAAAATACTAAAGACCTAGTATGTTCCCTAATGTTTATGATAAAATCGCAGGAACATGAGCTTTATTTGACAATTAGTGTAAAGTTATTGTAGTGCGGAATTCGAATTGCTGGATCAACTGCCGAAGAAACTGGATTCCATGAATGAATGTTTGTAGCTGAAGTGCTCTGAAGTAATCAAAGTCCCATCAACAACAAAGACAGCTCTAGTTGTATCACACAGAACGTGCCATTTGGGTTGCCTCCCTTAAAGTCCTAACAAAGAGCCTGTAACAGTAAGTTGCTTAATGGTACATTGATCGACGCATCCGTAGGGCCCGTGCTTTCTGAAGTGCAGTTGAAAGGAAGGCTTACGCGATAAGTGTGGATACAGATTTTCTGATGCAGTATTCACTTCGTGTTACAACCTGCTTTCAGCATACACAAATATTATCTTCCATATTTCATTTAATTCTTCGGGATAACCTTCATCCACATGTGCATTAAAACAGGTATAGATGATAAACAATTGAAAAACAAATAAGGGAAACGTAAAAATTTGTACGTCATACAATGTAATATTTGTAAAAGTACAATATAAAAGTAAAATCTTTGTGCACGCCACGACATAATAAGAGGGCCTGGAGGTGTAGCGCCTGCCAATTTTCACCTAGCACTGAATGGAAGTGGTCAGCTTTACATCCTGCTTGCTTTACTCCCGTGGAAGACCCGTCGTTATTCATTAAAGAATAAAAAACTATTGTCCCTGCCGGGAAAAGAACCGCGTTGCCTTATCGTTCAGCCCGTAGACATGTGACTACACCAAGTCACCCCAACTCCTTATTCAAAGAATAAACCGAAGAATTGTCCTAACACATAAATATCAGAGGTGAGCCGCTGATTGATAAAATAGTATTATCGGCGAAATTTAAACCCTCATAAGAGAAGACCTTTATTATACTTCATGGTACTAACTAGAGATCAGTTCATTACTTCTTTAAGTCCGAAAATATTCTGCTGGCATAAAATTATCACGTGAACAAATGAAAGAAGGAAACCCTTTCTGTCTTTCAAGCACATAAAACTTTTTAGAGTCAATCTGTGACAAAGAAAGTGCAGACAAATACAAAATAACAACGATATTTGGCAAGCACAGTCTGATGCAAAGAATCACAATGAAAACGTAATTCATTTCCTTCAGAAACATTTTGAACAACTGAAACCTGATACCCAGTGGCCGATGATGTGATCCGATTTGAGAAACCCGTGGGAAATCGTGGGAAGGCTTGCCAGTCGAGATAGCGCAGTCAGCGATCGTGACTTGTAATGCGAATCGTGCGGCTGCAGTTCTTGGAGCTCCTGGGGAGTGACAGAGTAAACCGTGTTATGTTTACTATGCGGAACTAACGTACTTTGGAGCAAACTGGCAGCGATTAAGGTTTAGCAAGTTAAACCACAGTAGTAACTATATGTGTCACCCACTTTAACATTCAAACTGTGGACTTCGCCCACAGAGTACGTTTAATTATGTGCGTTATGAATCTCCAAGTAAACAGTAATTATTGCATATAACAAAGAGGTGAAGGCCGTCAACCACAACCATGTTTTATGTCATTTACTATACAAATTGAATGTAACATGTTTCGGCTTGAGATCCACAAGCCATCATCAAGAAAAATTAAAGTACCAAAGAAAAACTGGTCATGTAAATTACATAAATCCAATGTACATATCGGTAAAAACAGCTGAAAACTCAACTTCACATTTTTCGTAGGATAAAACGGATTCATTAAACTTTTGAGCAGTTTCAGGTTTCATGTAAAGTAATAAAAAGAAGATTTTAATATTTATTTTTTTCCATGGCCTAACAGCCCCTAGTGGGCCAAGGCTTCCTCATTATCAGGGCTTCACTATCAAACTCAGACTAGCCTCACTATGTAGGACTCCTCTGCAGGAGTGAACTGCCCGACGCAAAGACCTCTACCTGACAGCACACAACACTCACAAGAGACAACCATTCATGCCCTCGGCGGGATTCGAACGCGCAATTTCAGCAAGCGAGCTGCTGCAATCCCACGCCTTAGAATGCGCGGCCACTGGGAGCAGCTTATAATTGAATATTTACGGTTTAAAATCAATGTTTAGTGCTTTCGGGTGAGAATGAAGTTCTGTAAGATGTTTCTGTTAAGTCTCGAGAGGGGCGTCCTATTCTCAAAAGGTTTAATGAATTCGGCTTACCTTATCCTAGGAAACTGTTACGTTGCAGCCACGCCTATATATTCCCGATATCAACAATATTTTCATATAGTTTGCACGACAATTTTTTTTGGGTATTCTCATTTCCCACGATGATGGGTTGATGTACGTAAGCCGAAACATGTCACTTCAAAGTTACACAATTATTTGACAAAAAACATAGTTGTGAAAGTCGGCCTTTACCCCTTCTTCACAACATAACGTCTCTCTTAAAGGTAGTACTTATTTCCTTACACAGTTTTAAGCGGTCGGTCTTGGTAAAGGAAAAGGGTTTCTGCCGTGAGGAGTTAAAGCTGAACATTGACACATAACTTCACACTGTACAAAGTGAGTGTGAAGCAGTCTAAACACAACCATATTTGATATCTATTGCTAGCGATGGTGAGTAGCTAGAGACAAATACATGTTTCGGCCATCATGATGGCCATCATCAGGTTGTACACACTAAAGTAGATAAGCTAATACAATATGTAAATTCAATCAGCTTGATGTCAAGATCTCGAACACTTTAACATTCATTAAATTACAGATTTTTGGTTATGGCTAGTAATAATACTATGAGTATTTTGGAGGCGCAGAGTTGAGAGTCAGGCGAGCTAGTTGTCATGCAGTAGATTGGTGCGTTGTTGTGTGTTGGTCGCCTTCTTGACAGGCATAATCTAGTGGCAGGGGGGTTTGTGCTCCGAGGAAGGGAGGATAATGTCCATTTTGTGGAGCATGCAGTCATATAGGGTGGTGAGATGTACGTGTGTGATAATGACGAAATTCGCAGGGTGAATAGTAGCCAGGTACTTACGCATGAGAGGTAGAATTTTAGCTAGTGTGGAGATCGGTGTCACGTAGCTCATGATGGGCGGAGTGTGTTGTGGTTTTTGCGAACTTTTCACTGTGGCTAACCAGTGTGCTGCTTCAATCGGGTTGTAGAAAAACTGCACTGTAAAGTAGAGGGTTCCCGTTCCCGGAGATCGGGGTAACTCCGGATTTCAGGAGTCCTCCGGATAACTCCGGGAAACCAGAGTTCTTCGTGTGATGCCGGGAACGCGGAGTTCCGGGTGACTAGGAACCCAAAGTCCTATGGGTTACTCGGAGAACCTGAAATCTTGCGGTGACTCCGGGAACCCGGGGTACTGCGGGTTACTCCGGGAACCCGGAGGAGTCCGGGTGATTTCGGGAACACGAAGGACAACGGATGACTCCGGAAACACGGAGTTTCGGGTGACTCACGGAACACGTAGTTCTGGGTGACTCCGGGAACAAGGAGTTCCGAGTGACTCCGGGAACATGGAATTCCGGGTGAATCCGGAAAACTGTAGGCCTCAAGGTGACTCCGGAAAACCAGAGCCCTCCGAGTGTCTCCGGGAACCCAGAGTCCAACGGGTGATTCCGGGAACACGGAGTGAGTCGGAACTCCGGGAAATCGGAGTCACCAGGAGCTTCGGGTTCCCGGAAAAACATGGGGTACTAGGGGTTCCCGGAGTCACCCGGAGGAATACGGGTCCACGGACTCGTCCCGAGAAACAGCGGTTACGGGAGTCAAACAGAACTCCTGGTTCCAGGAGTCACACGGAGAACTCTGCTTTCACGGAATCAACCAGAGGACTCCGGGTTCCAGGAGATATCCTGAGGACTCCGAGTATTTGGGGTCTCCCTGAACTCCGGGTTCCGGTAGTCACACGAAGGACTACGGGTTCTTGGAGTCACCCGGAAGAGTCCGGGTTCCAGGAGTCACCCGGAGGAGTCCGGGTTCCAGGAGTCACCCGGAAGACACTGGGATCCCGGAGTTACCTGGAGGATTCAGCTTTCCCGGAATTATCCAGAGGACTCCGAGTTCCCAGAGTCACACAGAGGAGTCCGGTTTCCCGGAGTCACATGGAAGGCTCCGGATTCCGGAGTCCCTCGGAGAACTGTGGGGTCCCGGAGCCAAACGGAGGACTCAGGGTTCAGGGAGTCACCCGGAATACACCGGGTTCCTGGAGTCACCTGGAGGACCCCGCGCTCCCGGAGTTACCCGAAAGTCTCCGGGTTCACGGAGTCACCGGGAGGACACCGGGTAAAAGGAGTCACCGGAGGATACCGGGTTCCGGGAGACACGGGAGGAATCTGGTTTTCCGGAGTCACCGGAAGACTCCGGGTTCACGGAGTCACCCGGAAGAAACCGAGTCCCTGAATTCACACAGAGGATTCAGGGTTTCCGGAGTCACCAGGGCTCCGGGTTCCCGGGGTTATTCGGAGGACTATGGATTCCCGGAGTCATGGGGAGGACTCTGTGTTCCTGGTGTCATGGGAAGGGGTTCAGTTTCCCGTAGTTATCCGGAGAACTCCGGTTTCCCGGAGTCAACGGGAGGACTCCGAGTTCCGGAGTACCCCATAGGACTCCGGGTTCACAGAATCATATGGAGGACTCCGGTTTCATGGAGTCAAACAGAGGGGTCCGTGTTCACGGAGTCACCCGGAAGACCCAGGTTTCCAAGAGTCACCCGCTAGAGTTCGGGTTTCCAGAGTCACCCGGAACTCCAGGTTACCAGAGTCACCTGGAACTCCGTATTCCCGGACCGGAGTCACACAGAGGACTTCGAGTTCCCGGAGCCCCCCAGATTACTCCGGTTTCCCGGAGTCATCTGGAGGAAACGGGGTTCCCGGAGTCACCGTAATATGTCAACCAGCCCAAAACGTTTGTCACTCGCAAATGTTATCATGTGGTTATCACTATCTACATTTTTGTGAAGACGGCTTTAGTGGACTGTAGGAAAATAAGCAGGAAGGAAAAGTGTAAAATTTCGATAGAAATATGAAGAGTTAGACAAGTGGGATATTTTTCCTTCCTTTCCACATAGTCGGAGGGTCACGTGACTACTCTGTACCGCGTCTTATTTATAAGAAAAACTTAAATGCTTAACTTTTTTATTTTTCGGTAATTTTTTTGCCGCGGCGTTGACGCACTGTGCGCCAGTACGGTATACATGTAACTTAATATTCTTATCAGAACTAAGAAACACATAGTTGAAAACCTTCAATATCCTATGGAAAGGTAAGGTAAGCCGAACAAATATCTGGCGGGCTAAGCTGTTTAAGCCATCGAAAGATTTCACATTAGTTATTCTGATTGGATTAATTGGGTGCAACGTGCCGAAACAAGTTTTATGCACCTTGTTGTATGTGAACGTGCAACACGATTCACGGCTTGTGTACTCAAGGGTACGTACAGTCCGGCCAGCTTACAGCAGTAACATAAACAGAATATACTAAAATGAACTACAATGACAAGTAATATGGATTAATTAACGAGGATTAATATTTTACTCTCTAAAATATTACTTAAAAATTCTTTTATAGAACTTACAAAGACAATTACTGGTTGGGTTTTAGATCTTCTGCTTTGGGCACAATAATCAGCAAGTGAAGCCAAGTCCTCTCGCTAATGTGACTTCCGTAGGGTGATAAAATCCAAATGCAACCATCCATCACGATTTCCTGTGACATAATACTTTCTTCGGTGAAATATAAATCAACGTTTAGGGATCCTCCGCTTTCTCTTTCCGCTCATCCTGTAGCTGTAATTGGTGAGTATTAGCGTGTGAATTGGTAGTATGAGCATGTGAATTGGTAGTATGAGCATGTGAATTGGTAGTATGAGCGTGTGAATTGGTAGTATGGGCATGTGAATTGGTAGTATGAGCATGTGAATTGGTAGTATGAGCATGTGAATTGGTAGTATGAGCGTGTGAATTGGTAGTATGAGCATGTGAATTGGTAGTATGAGCACGTGAATTGGTAGTATGAGCATGTGAATTGGTAGTATGAGCATGTGAATTGGTAGTATGAGCACGTGAATTGGTAGTATGAGCATGTGAATTGGTAGTAGGAGCATGTGAATTGGTAGTATGAGCATGTGAATTGGTAGTATGAGCATGTGAATTGGTAGTATGAGCATGTGAATTGGTAGTATGAGCATGTGAATTGGTAGTATGAACATGTGAATTGGTAGTATGAGCATGTGAATTGGTAGTATGAGCACGTGAATTGGTAGTATGAGCATGTGAATTGGTAGTATGAGCATGTGAATTCATTTTTACCTCCCTTATTCTACATGTTTTTTTCTGTGCTTTATTTTAGCGATGAGAGACACAGGTTTAAGGGTGGGAGCTACCCATCTGGCGACATAAGAAGAGTGAGATGTGTTTAAATTTGGATCGTCCCTACCCTCACACCTCATCGTCGTCAAACATGTACTAAGTTTACATGGGTTTAAATACATCATTATACTGTATTTATGTAGTGTTTACACGCCTGCGCGACAGGTTCCAAAACCACAAGTAGAAAAACATGTAATTTTTTAAGAGAGAGAAAGAAAAAATGTAGCGCGTAAACATTAATATTTTTATACCTCGTAAACAAAATATAGGGGCAGGCAAGTTGGTAGTCAAGGAAATGCTCAGCTGTCGTACACAAGCGTTGATCCCAGCACAACACATTTTGTCGCTCAGTGAATTATATAGTAGGCCGTGCTGTCAACTGGAACCTTTCGTGTAGAGAAAGACCCTTTAGCTAGATGACGAGGTCCCCATAGCAGAAATGACCTCATGTCCTTATAGCTTAGTCCTGTTATCACCCTACCATACCAAATGGATTGAAAAAGGCATACGATGTACCATTCCTCGCTGTTAGAACTGATGTAAAATCTAAAAATATACACTTTAAATATTACTCCTATCAGGGATGTGACATTTTAAGTTTTGGTAGGCGGCTAATAACTGTCGTACGAACACGCCGTTACCATCTTCTGCGCATGTAGGACTGCAGATTCCATCGTCACGATGGTACCTACACATACCAAATTACATGGGGCGACATCCCAGAACAGAATACACTTCTCGGGCACCGCCATGAGAAACTCCATCTGGTAACTTACATTCCAAACATGTAGTGTTAAAACTCAGGTACACCCAATCCTTGTTTACGCCATGGTTGTGTTCTTAAAAATGGGGCGCACACAAAGGGCCTAAATCAAAAATGTTATTTCCACTAGAAATAAGAGGTTAGGTTAATAGAAAGCAGCCCGCCGAAGGCGTTAAACTGAAAATAGGAGAGTGCTAGTTAAGAAGTGATATACATTGACAAAGAGTCTTTAAAAAAAAGAGGGATAAGGAAACGGGCTGGGTGTATAAGGAATATTTGTGGTTAAAGTAACGAAGCAGGCAGTATCCATCGATAGAGCGTTCAATGGTTGTAGGATTAATAAACAGTAGTCTAGATTGTGTTAGTTATTTAGCGACGCCCTCAGTCTTTAAGGTAACATGGCGTCGACGACAGATGAATGAGTCTACAGGATTGGTCGAATGATGCCGACTGGGGAAAACCGAACTATGAGAAATGGGTAAAAAGCCCGTTTCAGTGCCAATTTGTCGGCCATAAATCTCAAACGGACCGTTGTGGGATCAAAACCTGGCCTCCGACGCGACAGCCCGGCGACTAACCACCTCATCCATTGCATGGCCAATCAATTTTAAACGATGTAGAAAGAAGCATTCATTGTAGAATTTCATGTATGTACTATCCAGATATTTGACACTAGGGACTTAAAGAAAACCACGAAGAGCCCTGTGCTGGAACAGTGGTTGCCCGGGCAAAGATTTATATACAGATCTTTCGGAAGATAAAGCAAGAGCGCCACCCTTCAGTCGCAGATCATATACAATACAATGCACTAATCTAAACCACATAATTTACAGCACAAATAAAACCAATCAGGTCACGCATATCTTCTAAGACCCGTGCCCAAAAGATCGTGAAATTTAATTCTATCCAAGGCAAATAACGTGCATGACATGGCTATTGTTTGAAAAATTGTAAAAATTAAATTGACCGCAGCGGGATCAAATACGTAAGTTTCGAAAGACAACGTTTATGGTGAAGTAGGCAACTACGCTGATTGGGTCTTCGCGCAAAGTTCATAAAATGAACTCGCGCCTGCCAGCCTATTTGTCTCGGTACCTCGCCTGTTATACTTATTTAATCTCTTGAAACTGAAATTAAATGACTTCGATAATGGTCACAGTACAAGTTTAGGTCGACACTAAACGCTGCGTGAATATGCCACATGAAGGCGCAATCATATTACATAAACCTGACAACGGTGTTCTTATTTTTTCTTAAAAAGCAATGTTTACCGTAAACAATGAAATTGAGTAACATAAATACAGGCTTCGCTAATCCCAGTGACCAAACGGTCTAAGTCGTAGGCGTGCGAGGGCTTGATTGCTGTGACAGCGGCTTCAAATGCCCCCTGAAAAGACGAAGTTCGTCTGTTGTGTTTTGCGTAGGTAGCGGCCTCTGCGACGGGCTGATGATTTATTCAGAGAAGTCTACCACGTGTGTGTGTGTGCGTGTGTGTGTGTGTGTGTGTGTGTGTGCGTGTGTGTGAGAGAGAGAGAGAGAGAGAGAGAGAGAGAGATCTAGAAACCTCAACCATAAGGCGGCTTAGAGCCGTGTTGGCTTGTTGCACCACAAAAAATAACAGGCGTATATTTAATATATTATCTAATTCTAACTAATGTAGGACTACATCCTATGATGTTTTAATAAATATTCAGTGCAATTTAGTTGGCTCCTTTTATTCATTACATTTAATATATTTTTCAACAATACGATTCTAATAAAAAATAAATTTATTTTATTCTAGGCGGAATAATTATTGATTTACAGTAATAAATTTGCAGCTGTAAAAAGGGAACATAAAGAATAAAGATGTCCGAAGTAATAATCATGAGAACGTGTGCATCTGAAGAACATTTTGACTAGATGTAGTATCCTATGCAATGGGCATTCTATACTCGGAGTGAAAACGGCTGAGGCCTGAAGTTGACATTTTACCTACATTTAGCGCCCAAGTTACGATTTATTCGAGCTATACTTCCATTTCCCTTTGTACTTTAAAAAGAGGCTGATTAATTAATCACAAAGACGAATTTGCATTTACATTGGAAAATAAATTCTTGCACAATATCATTTTCTGGGTCACGACCAAGTTTCAGATAAACCTGTTGATTCCATCCATTGTCCTCTAGAAGGAGTCAGCAGGTTTCTCCGAAACACTGGTAACCACCTAACATATCACACATTGTCGTAACGTACAATCCAACGATCTGCATTTTTACAAATTCCAAAATATTATCTTAATGATGTTATACTGTGATGACTCACAAAACTACTGCAACACGATCAACTCACCCCAAGAAGTTCAACGTTCAACTCTATATTATCTGAATTACAGATCCCACAACTTGTCCAACCTTCTTGCAGAAGGTTACGGCTAAACTGTTCCTTTCGTTAGATAACGGTCACCACGTGAAGTCATATGAGGGAGTGGAGGCAAAGCTCCGCGTATTCTTAGTCTAGGTGTGAAAGAGTGTTCAGCTTGATGCCCCTGTCCTTTCACACAGTGCACACTAAGTACGAGAATTACGGGCACCAAAGCCGGTCTCGAAGTTTTAGAGAGAAGACTCTCTTATCATAAAAGAGAAAAAACTCCAGTTCCTTGGTTGTTTAACCCTCTGCATAGTCACTACACCAATTGAGCTAACCCGACTCCTCAAACAGACTGACAATTGGTTGACATCCGAACCAATTTCCGAAACCCGTCATTCCGAACGTTTTTGTGATTACATTCCAGGAAACGCTGGGTTACTCTTTACCTTTGTATTTAATCATCAAATTAACTACTCTGCGGCTCTTTCGCTGTTGGAGAAGCGCAGAGTTGTAATTCTGTTTTCAGAATGTCGTCTAAAACGTGTGAAATCCACAGACAGAAATAGGGTGGCGTAAGAAAAATTTGATGGTTGTTGGTCATTATAGCGATCAATGATGATGGAATATCTACTAAGTAAATTTTTAGTCTGCGGTTTCCCGAGATGTGCTGCCACGTATTCAGAGGACAACTAACGACGTTTACGTAGAATATACATGTTTTAAGCTCATGTTCCTCCAAAATGTCGCTAACCATCTGTTACATTATACGTAAGCCCATTCCATATGACGGCAGCAATTATATCCACCACACGTATTACTCAAACTCAAATAATATCAGAAGTCATTCTATAAATTTGCAGCTATAGATCTATCATTCTTGCATCAAATTATGCATACTTTCATCATTGTGAGCTTTAAATTTCATAAGTATTAGATATTTGGGGTACCTGCGTATGCAGACCTCTACTGGAACGTAAGAGATGAAATTCTGTCGCTAATAGGCCACCACACAGCAAGACAGTCACGGATGTGTCAGCCAGATCGCAGTAATTATCGACAACAATCCGCCTTTCGATGCTGCAGTCGAGGGGATGAAAAGTCATATGTCGGCAAAACGTGTATTTTACATAGCTGCCTTCAAGATTTTGAATATCGTGGTGTGCATCTTCAGTGCAAATGTAATTTCATAATATCGCTCAAAGACCGCGAGGTATAAGACAGGATCAAATGAGGAATATCTCTGGAGATAATAGCTAGATCTAGGCCCTGTCAAAATTCCTGCTCGAAATTTAAAAGGGTGTTATTTTGACGCAAGGCTCTAGCCCTCCAGGTCTCTGGGCTAACTCTGAAGAATCAGCTCCTGTGCCACTCAAATCGAAGAATCAGGCTGTTGATTTGGATGTCCGGGGACCTGATCCGTAGCGTGCCACTCTTCTCGTATGTGAAATAACGAAAGTTGTACGGACTGCGATAGGTCAGAACCTAGAGCTACCTTTCTTACTGGCTTGGGGCATGTTGTTCAGTGTGAGAGAGCAGCAACTGTGTGTAAGTTAATCCCAAAACAAAAAATATATTACAAAAATAATTACACTAGTCAGAGAAGGAGCGAGGTTGCCTACAACTCTAGTCTGACAAGTTCCTAGGTCCAGACCACATCACTGACCAGAACTGCAGTAGACCTTGGTCAATTCAAAAGTTAACCCTCCTAACTTGCAGGCACGATATGAATGTACAGACTACTAGCATGACGTCGGTCCTCGTGGCTGTGAGGTTCCTTCTGTTCCTCCGAAGAAACTAACGCACTAAGCCGTCATCTCCCATAACTTCTGCGAGTAAGCATGATCCCCTGTACCCTAAATTTGTAAAAATATAATTGTTGTGTTTTTCTGCACAACTTCTTCACATGAGTTTGTTCTTTCCAAATACAACAATAACTACTCTAGCGGAATGTATGTCACACTGTTTGTTCGTTTTTGCCTCGGTCTAGGTGTAGAGTCTTCAAAGCATCTGGCCATCAGAAAATACTTCGCATTTCAGTTGCTTCACGACAGTTAACATTTCAACAACAGTGTATGCTTTACGACATAACTGTGGAATTCCATAGTATAAGAATTTTACATCGTTCATCGAAACGTTAAAAGTTTGATTTTAGGCGTAATTTCAAAATCTTATAACTAAACACTGCTCTAAAAAATTCACTACATTACAGGTATTATATAAATGTAAAATCGTCTGCGAACTTCGCGAATTACAGCCTCAGACTTTTGTCGGATAGACTCTATACATTCTGTAAATATTTTATACAACTTCTTGGAGGGAGGAAAAATACACAGATAAACTATCTGACATCAAAATTCACGGTATTTTTGCAGGTAATGTTATAATTAGTAGCCGTAATGGACGAGCTATTACTCTCTTAAATAATGTGATCGTCTGGCTTTCCTAACAATTAAAATAATTAAGTACTAAATAAATCAAAGAATCGCAGTTTTCCTTTAAATGTTTATCTGGTCTAGATATTCCACGTCTGCTATGAAACTTGAGGTTCACAACAGCTCACCACTGTGGACTCTGTGCTGAACCTGCAGAATATTCCTAACATGCTGGCTGCTTGTAGTCAGGCGCATTTCGCCGCCCGTTCAACAGCCAAAATGAAAAGTCATCCCGTGCTAGCTGTCTGTTTATTTCATACAGTAAATCTGCAACTACCCGTCATATCTGAGAGCCGTCACCTCCATCCGCACCCAGAAGTTGCGTGAAACTGTGGTGACAAGGGACCCACTTAACATGGTAATAGACGAAAGGGTTGATGCAGCGGTAACGGTTTAGGATTGAAGTCGGTAGATGCCTGGATTGAATTCCGTTTGAGTGGGTCATCGGCTAGCCTTACATTTTACGTGGTTTTCTCCATTTCCTACAGGAAATGCCGGGATATTCCTGTGCTGGCCATCAAATCTCTCTCCAAATTTTTGGAATTCGTCGTTCATTAATAATCCTCACACCAGAATCATTACTGACAGCAATGTAAAATAAACCACAAACAAAATTACGATAATGGTTTCGTTGAAGGGTTGTAGTTTATAATGTCTGCAGTAGCCTACAGCAAGAATGTTCACCTAGAAGTAAATCCTCAGAAACTTACGCACATCTTTATATATCGTTAACAGCAAGCAGAGCAATGTCACAAAATAAAAAACTAGCCATCAAATCCTTGGACAGCCTAGCAGGTTTCAAACATTTTGGAATCACACTACGAAACTACAATTGCATGCATGAAGAAATTAATAACTGATTAAATTCAAGGAATGTCTCCCAAAGTTAGGTCCACAATTGTTTGTGTTGCCGTTTGTTCACTAAAAGAACTACACACATTAAAATACGCAGAACTAAAATTTTGTTTGTTGTTAGTTATAGTTGTGAACCTTGGTCTCTCGTATTAAGAGAAAACACACACTGAGATTATTCGAGAACAAGAACCTGAGGAAGATTGACCCCAAAGTTTTGAGGTAACAGGGGACTTGAGAAAATTGCACAATGTGAAACGTCATGACCTCTTCACCAATACTATTCGAGTGAACCAGTCAAGGATAATGAGATGAGCTGGGCATATAGCACGTATGTAGATAAGTAGGGGAGAGGTCCATACAACGTTTGGTGGGGAAACCTGTAGGAAAGAGACTTGAATGCAGATGGGAGGATAATAATTATTTGGATCTTTAAGAATAGGATGGGATGGAGTGTACTCGACTAACCTAGCGCAGAATATGGACAAGTGGTGGTGTGATGTGAGCAAGGTAATAAACTTTCTGGTACAATAAAAAGCGCAGAATATCTTGATGAGGTGATAAAATATTATGTTCTGAAGAAAGTTTTTTTTTCCGAGGTTAGGTTAGTTAGTTAGGATGTTATAAACACCAGTGAACACGGAATCTGATGGTATATTATCGTGAGATAATTAACACAATAACAGGCAAAGTTATGTTCGAAATTCTGCCTACATAGGACACAGAGCGGAGAGGGGAACTTTCTACATATCGAACAATCGCATATACACAGCACTGAAGTCGACCTATCGTTTTAATGGCTGATGGGGAAACACCATTTCCCTATTTGTTGGTTATAGCGGCGGTGGGTTAGGAGTGGAGGGTGTTGGTAAAATGGTCGACGCACTCGAATTGGAGGGAGGGTGAGTCCAATAATAGCTTTGCGATAACCGTATCACGACATCCTCCGTATCCTAAAATGCCCCCTCACATTACGGGAAATAATTTCCCATTTTTACCCACCTCTCTAAACAACCTACCACACACTACAGATACATACACAACTATAAATGACAACACTGCAACATGTTTATTGCCTGAAAATACCGTCACTTGAGGTTCTTATCAACGTTTAGGCTATTATGAACAGCCATTCGCGTTACATTTTGGTACATTCGGTCTTTTAACTGCAGTAATGGGAAGAAAGGGAGAGAACGCCCTTTCCCTTGAGTATTTGCAAATTGAAAATCATAGCCCACAAATAACGCTAGAAGCGAGAAACACAGAATACAGCAAGGAGAGTGTGTGTCGGGTCAGAGAGAATGTTACGCAGAGAGTATGGGGCAATATGGAAATGTTTTGCAGCTTCAGTTTGTTGGAGATAAGGTTTCTGGTTATACGAGTGGCTACGTGTATGTAGTATCCTGGCTATGAGCTCTTCGAATTAAATGGACTTGTGGGCAGTCTTTCCATAAAAGAAAGTGTATGGAAATAGCAAAACACTTATTCGCTTAGAGAAAGAGCAAAATGCCTGTGTTTATTTTTTTCAAGTAGACATAATCCAACCTTTTGACATTCAGAGGACCGTGCATCGTGATATTTTCTTATAATAAAAGCCAACGAGATGCAACATTTCTCAAATTTATTTTTGATAAAAAAAAACTCTTTATAAAAAATAAATTTGAAAAACAGTGCATCTCGTTGGCTTTTATTGTAAGAATAATCCAACATGTAAAATATTAAACGTGTATACACCCACTGTCAACTCAGGTCTTTCTTAGATTTTCAGTAGGCAAACTGCGCGAATTAAATTAAAAAACTGACTAATGTATAGGTTTTGTGCTCACGTCAAAAATACCTCTATCACCAGTGTTTGTGGCAATAAAACTGCACGAGTATTTATATATGGACACGTCGAATTCACAATCATTTATTCGTGTAAGGATAACCACAATAAATAAGTGAATTCTACTGCGCTGCCACTTGTCGCAGTGCCAAATATGAGGTTACTTTGTGCTCCAAATAGTTGAGAGAACGAATGAAATGAGAAACCCATAAACGAATCTGTTCTGTTTGTCGACAATGGTAACTAGAAATATATTAATTTAGTATGTAATTATATATCGTTATATAAATTTACGGCTTAACAAATATAAGAAATGTTGTATGAAACTGGGATATTAATCATTTTTAATTTATAACCCATTGCTTACAAGTATTTTTCCTTTACATGTTGATTTTAAACTGGTGTCTGGTGATGGCTTTTGTATGAAACCAAGCCATGCAGCGCCAACGACAATAAAATATTGTCAAATCCGTAGTTATAATTGCCGGTCATTTTGTGTATATAATTATTGACGCATGTTGTCAGTTATGTCCTACCCCACCGTCGTATTAAAAGTTGGCAAAAGCGCATTGTTGCAGTTCCTTCTAATAAGAATCGCTTTTAGGCTAGAGGAAACGTTGCTAGATATAAAATAATTCTGTAGAAAGTATATTACCTGATTTCGTTGCACAAGGCTGAGGATTTTCCACCCGCTCAAATAGTAATTCCATCGAGGTTTATGAAACTTCCAGAAATGCAGAAGCGGAGAAAGTTCCTGATGAGTAAATGGCCGCAAAAGGAAAGTTACTTACTGCCAAAAACGCCACTGAACAGAGAAATTCAGGCATCCCCGCATGGTTCAATGTAAATATAAAATTTTGCCAAACGAAGCGGTACTGAGATTGTGGGGACAACACAAAAGAGATTGTATGCAACATCTAAAGACTATAAATAACATGGATAAGACAAGAACCTTTCAATCATAATAAATATCATAGGAACTGGTGTTACCAGGCACATCCAAAACGATGAACCTGAAACTCAACTAAATTGTTTTTATTGTATTATTATTCTTATTAATATTAATGTTCTTTTTACTTTTCAATTAATATACGCGTTAAAATTTTTCAGAAAAAGGAAAATTTTAATCCACGACGCATTCAAAAGTGTATTTCAGGTTTCGTCACCTCCATAAAGATAAGGATTAAATGCACCTGCATTGGTCTCATATCAAACAGCAGAATTCTCGTCAAAGTGACTTCAACTATGGACTGTTTACAAATATATTAAACACAAGCCCGCATTTGAATTAAAAATTATGCTCATTTCTTGACAGTAAAAACTTGGTGGACTTTGGTGTACACGACAATGAACCATCGACTTCACTACGGATGGATAATTTTAGACAACCTGAGCTATTAATGACTGCTAGACACTAACTCTGCTCCATGGAATTAGTCACTTAGGCAGGCCTGGATATTAAAAGCAGAAAATTAATTATGAATTTCAATCAGGAAAATCATCTAGCAGAATTTCACTTCAAGCACAAAATAAACTGGCAACCATTAGTCCCTACACACATAGCATTTTGGAACTGAATTTTCAGAAAAAAGAGTTAAATCAAAAGTTTGCCAATTACGGCGAACCAATTTCGGTAACAAATAATACATTACCTGTATTATTAGAGAAAACAAAATGGTTGAACTCCACGAGATATGAACAACTAACGAAACCAATCATAAAAGCAAACAGAAAGTGAGCAAATTTAATTACAAACGTTTCCATTGTTTTATTACGCCCACTGCGAGCAGATGGAAGGTCGTTATAAATCAGCATCGACATCTTCAGTTCATACAGTTCCAGTTAAATGTGCACTTACGCTGTTTAAAATATGAACAGAATATGCACCAGCTTGTTCCCGTGTAGCAAGGCTATTCCTAATAGTTCGTACTAACGGTGTGCAAGTGCGTGCTGCTCCTAGCTCACTTTATAAATATTTCTTTTCGACAATATATGTAAAAGTACAGTTACCACTGATGGAGTTCCTGACCATTTCCACTGTAATTTTGTGAAGTGAACATGATATAAAAAAAAACCTTACTCCAATTATTCCATTTAAAAAAAACGGAATTTTACTAATCAAAATAATTTCACCGATTAGGGAGCTTCTTCACCAGTAAACATCTTTTTTAAAATTAAATTCAAAAAACGTTTATGACGCTCGAGGCCTGATTGATTGGTTGATTGATTGATTCATTCATTGGCTCATTGATTTCCAATGTCTTGAGGCTTTTTAAGTATTCTGTTTATGTCGCGTCGAATCGTACGTAATTACATGCATCATAACTGAGTAAGTCTGTAAGAGAGGGTCTTAATCTACAAATACCTTAACTTATTGTCGCAGCATTTGATTGGAGGAGCTGAGTAAGATGACGAAAAAATCAGTGAGGAATGCTGGTCTCGGAAAACATGGACAGAAATGTCGACAATTCGAAATTTATGTTAATCACCATCAACGCGAAAATGGGTTACGATTAACGAAATATCTAATTATATCTAGGACGTGTGTCATCCCCGTTGTGTGTGTATGAACTTGGATTGGTGTGTAAGAAAACAGCATAGTAACAACAAGCAAGGCCACCACCCACACGAACCCACTCTCACCCAGGGACAAAACAGAAGAGCGACGACATACTAACACCTAGAACATAAGTAAGTACCAAGACTTATATATCCTCAATACAGAGAAACACTCAGGCATAAATACACCACCACCACACTCACGCACACATTTTCTGCCCCGCAGGCAACAGACCACACTACCAAGCCCCACACGGCGCACCTTATTAAGAAGAAGGACCGCACTCCGTACAACTACGACCCACTGAGCCGGCGAGCTCTCATCCACACTAGCATTAACTTATCTTTAAACTTTAAATTTGTACATGATAACCCCGTAATGTAGAGATCTCTACACCACGTGCGCGCGCAATGCATATAGTAGTATTTTCAGCTTGTTCTCTCAAGACAACCTGAAGATGGCCAGTAAAGACCGAAACATGTAATTTCTCAATATAGTCATTAAATACACCTGTGTGACACAGTTGTGTTTGACTGCACACCAATCCAAGTATCTAATTATATTATACTATCTGGTTACTTTACTATATTCTGTACAATGTTAAGAATATTTTGTCATAGAATGGGAAACAAGAAGATGACTGTGAATTTTGCTTAATAAGAAATGTACCTGCAAGTTGTCAAGGCCCATTTCGAGTGCTCTTCTGGTTTTTAGAAGGGAAGAAGCAGTAAAATCTAATTCAAGACAACCAAGATTCCAAAAGCGTGTTTTACGAATTCGGTCGAAACACGTTTTCACCGAGACGGCCTTTTGGGTTGGAACAATTTCACTCCAAATGCACTTTCTCAATACGACTTTAAGGTAACATATCTCTATATGTATCGCACAAATTATCGCATGATTAAAAGTTCGCTTATTCAGTACGGCAGGTCGCGTGATAGACTATGTCTGGCCTGGAAAGCTCCGGATATGAAGGTTTTCGTGACAAAGAGAAGAAATTGCTTATTTCATGCTTCGCCGTGCATGTGACTAACTCTAACACTCATAACTTGTCAACATGGACCGGTAATTTCATAAGAAAGTCAGTAATCATTACCGGTTTTCTTACTGATGATGATGTTTGCTGCTGTTAATGATGACGGTGATTAGTGTTATTATTAGTAGCAGCAGTAGTAAAATTCACATCCTTCGCCGCTCGCCGATAGAATATCTTCACATAAATTATTTATATTCCATATATTACAAGACTTCATATAATGAATTGAAAGTAGACCTTAGCAGAGGTAGAAAATTAAGTTGTGGAGGAGGGGAAAAACACCGCCATGAACTTTAAAGCTCCACAATGGACTGACGATCTGGCCCCTCTACGCACGTGTGGTACAGTACGTACGGCAGCTCGGTCGAGGCGACGAAGAAAAACATTTCTGTCCTTGCAGGGAAAGGAACCTTGGTCGTACAGCCCATATTCCACTTACTAAATACTGAATGAATTACTCCAGTTGAGCTTCAACAAGAAGAATGACATCAAAATGGACCTTGAATGACGAGCTGTTTTTGTGTGAAGTGGACAGATAGGAAATAAAAGAGGGCTCTTTTAAGAGCGGCAATGAGCCCGTTATATACAAGGCAATGGATTCCTTGACTACTTAGTTATTAATTATTTCCAGGGGTGCATAAATCCCAAGCGCAAAGTCGCCATTTTGACTGAAAGTTTTACGGTGGTATCGCAGTCAGAAACTTGCTTTGTGTTATCCATTATAATTTTTATTTAAGACAGATAGAAATTTTCATAATCCTGTAAATAGAGCGTGTTAACGGAAGGAACGTTTTTGTGGATGCACCCAAACCTGTAGAAGTAACCGGAATTGGGTGGCGGATTTGCAATTTATCTTTGCAAATTTAGGTAAATGTGCACAGATATCTGAGTGATACACGTTGCAATGATACTAATCAGGAAGGAATCTTAGTCAAGGAGAACAACGCAGTAAATAAAGTAGATAAGTAAAATTATATTTTAGCAGTTCTTGCAGCCTGATCGCATCACATAAAAGCCATCCTTCAAAAGGACTTAATTTTTATATTGATAAATTATTTGTACACGTGTTAGATTAATAAAAAATGTTGCTTCTAAAGTATGAAATTAAATTTAGTTTAAATTTTGAATACGCTCTTCTCAAAATAAAGATAATTTTTATGTGTGCTTTCTGAGATTCAAATATTTAATTTCATGCTAATTCTTGTAGGCAGATTAATTTCTCTCTATTTAAGTCAAATTAAAAAAATATATATTTATTTACTGCAATTGGGTTGTTACCCGGTGGCAGTGGTTATTTTACATGTAAACAAAACATGAAATTGGTTACTACTAAATTTAAGTCGGGAGGGCTACATGAGAAGCATGTAGTGGC
>Ga0123355_10002016_pt1 | contig 28715 bp, 29 predicted proteins | sample TergutEmb28metaG_3_FD_89872 | JGI IMG/M metagenome (GOLD analysis project Ga0123355, IMG submission 89872) | Embiratermes neotenicus P1 segment gut microbial communities from Petit-Saut dam, French Guiana - Emb289 P1 | ecosystem: Host-associated > Arthropoda: Insects > Digestive system > Gut ... | reverse complement strand
GGGGAAAGATGTTCGCTTTTTTGTAATGCGGAAGCAGCTTCGGGATAAGTTAGCACTAATTGCAATAGCCCCTTCTTTGCGTTTATTAAACCGCTGTCCTCTCCGCGTTTGCGAGTGGTGTACATGCGTGGCGCGAGTACGTATTCACCAGTTTCGCCCGTGATTTTCGCAATCTCATTCCGAATTGCAGAGGGTGAAATATCTGACGCTTTTGCAATTTCATTTACATAAGCATCTCTTTCAATTTCGCTGGGCAGGGACGCTAGAATTTTCGCGGATTCCTGCGTGAAATTTACGCGACCTTCTGTAGTTTCTAAATTGTGTTGCTTGCGAACCAACCCCACTTGAAACGCGATATGGCTTTTTGCATAATCTAGCAGTTTCGCAAAATTCCGCGCTCCGTACTTATTTAAATACTCGTCGGGGTCTTTTGCGTCGGTGAGTTCGAGAATTTTTACTTTCAAACCTTCCTTTATAAGAACGGGAATTGCCCTTTGCGCCGCACGAAGCCCCGCGTCATCGCTATCGAGAATCAAAATTGCGGTGTGGCAACCTACATTTTTAAGCAATCGCGCATGGGTGTTTTTTAACGCCGTACCAAGAACGCCCACGGTATTCGCAAAGCCGTGTTGGTGCATGGATAGCACGTCCATGTAACCTTCGACTATTATGATTTCCCCCGAATGCGATTTTTTCGCGAGGTTAAGCCCGTAAAGGCATTCGCTTTTTAAAAACAACGCCGTTTCGGGTGAATTAATGTACTTTGCTTCTTCGCTTTCGCCCATAACGCGCCCACCAAAACCTATTACACGCCCTCGATGGTCGATGATTGGGAACATTAGACGATTACGAAATCTATCGTAGTGGCGGGAATCATTCTTTTGGCTTTTTTTTGCCAGCCCTGCGGTTTCAAAATCTTCTGGCGGGGTTTCCGCGAATTTTTTTAAAAGCCCGTCCCATGCGTCGGGGGAAAGACCCAACCCGAATCTTCGCATTAGCGTGGGGTTTACGCCTCTGTCTTCTAGGTATTTTATTGCGTTAGCAGAGTTCGCGCCGTCCCCATGTAGATAATCGTAGTAAAAACGCGCCGCAAGTTTATTTAGCTTCGCCGCCGTTTCCCGCGCCGCCGATTGAATCTTTGCTTGAGGGCTTGTACTTTTTTCGGGCAGGTTAAAATTCACTCGATTTGCTAAGAATTTAAGTGCGTCGGGAAAATCCATATTTTCGATACGTTTTATAAAACTAATCACGTTTCCGCCAGCGTTGCAACCAAAACAATAAAAAATCTGCTTGTCGCGGTTTACAGAAAATGATGGCGTACTTTCATTATGAAACGGGCAAATACCAAAGTGATTGCCCGCTCGTGGCGAGAGTTTGACATAAGCCGCCACCACGTCAACAATATCGTTTAACGCTTTTACCTCCGAAATAATATCTTGAGGATATAGCATGTCGCACCTCATTCCAATGGTGGCTACGCCCCCAAGCCCCCTCGCTACACGGGGCAAAGCCCCGTTCCGCTCCGCTCTTGCGTGCCGCATCTTATGCGGCAATGGAATACATTCCATTAATATAATTCGACAGTGAAAAGCAAAATCCTTTTGTCAAGGTGAAATTTTCTAAGAAATTGGTAGATTTTTTATTGCATTAGTGATACTATGAAACAGATTACGCATCTTAGGGTTAGATGCAGGGTTTTGATGCAGAGTTCGGTTTAGAAAGGTGTTAGGAAATGGTCAACCGTCAAAAAATTATTACAATGACAAAGCTCGCGTTATACGATAAGCACGAAGGCGCGTCCGACCGTGCGGCAAATGATTATTTCCGCCACGATTACATTTATAGAAAAAATTTGGGAACGCGTTTATCTGTAGGCATTGGGGCGGTGGTAATTCTCGCGCTGTATTGGTTGCGCATTGCGATTATTGAAGAAGTTGATATTTTTGAATTATATATTCAGCGTCACGCGATGGAGTCGATTTTGTTTATACTTGCCGTTTTGGCGGTGTATTCTTTGATTGGAACGATTCAGGGTACGCGTGAATATTATCTTGTACAAAAGCGGCTTCAACAATACCAAGGCATGTTGCGCTTCCTAGAGAACGCAGACGAACGCCGCGCAAAAGCACCAATGCCAGCAGATAGCGAGTTCGTGGAAAAAGAATTTCATGAACTGGAAAAAAGAAGACCACCCCGCCTTGCCCCAAGAGATGCAAAACTTGATGAGGCACGCGAAGCCCGCGCAAGAGAGCGCGAAAAACGCCCTAGCGCAACAGGCACACGCATTCCACTTACCATAGCAAACGAAGAAAAAGACGACCCATTAGCAAATGTTTCGTCCCGCGCATTAAAAGGAAGCGGAAGCCGTCCACGCACAGCATTACCACTTACGCAAAGGCCAGCGCAACGGGCAAGTCTTCCAACATACACAAGCCCAGAAAAACCAAAACCGCGCCAATATGTGCGTCCAACATCAAGCGCAGAAGACACACCATTAACATTACTAAGAACAGAAAACGAACGCGACCGCCGTCCCCCACAACGGAACGTGCTGGATTCTCTGTGTCCGTCTGATGACGATTGATATTGTAAAGGAGCCTGGTATGGAACAGGTATTAATAGCACGCGAAGTAGTTGTGAAATTTTTTAAGCGATTTGAAGTTTTTATATTGCCAGTACTCAAGTTTATCTTAGGCTGGGTTATTTTTAGCGGGATTAATTCTATTGGAAATATGCATGATGCCGTCTCGCCACTTACAGAATTTGCATCACCTACTTTGCTGAATCTACTGTTTGCATTACTGTTTACGGTAATGCCCATGAATATGAGTTGGATTTTTATAATTGTAGCGGTGACTGCGCAGCTTTCTGCAAATTTGGAACTTGCTATCGCGACGTTTATTTTCTTGATGTTTATATTTTTGTTTTACGCTAGAATGGCACCGAAGGAATCCATTCTGATTGTGTTTACGGTTATTGCTTCGCATTTTAATGTACCGTATCTTATTCCTATTATGGCTGGACTTTACTTTCCTATTACGGCGGTTATTCCTGTTACTGTTGGGGTGTTTGTTTACGCGCAGTTTGAGGAATTTTTCCGCCTAATGTCGCCAGCCGCCGCAACTGCCGCCACCGCCGCTGACAGAGAATTAGCCGATATTTTAACAGACCTTCCCGATGCATTCGCGGGGATTTACACTACCGTTGCGGGTAGCTTGCTGGATACGCAAACTTGGCTTGTTCCTGCGATTGTTTTTGCAATGGTTATAGTGCTTGTGCATTTTGTAAGCCGTCAAGCAATTGACTTTGCTAAGGAAATTGCAATTGGATTAGGTTGCGTCATGACAATTTTTGGATTTATAATTGGTGTGTTGTTTGCAGAAAGCACAGTGAACATAGGAACTATGATTTTGGGAACAGTAATTTGTGGTGTGATTGCGGTGATTATCCGATTCTTTGATGGAGTTTTGGATTACCAACGCACCGAGTCCGTTCAATTTGAAGATGACAACAATTATTATCATGTTCGCATAGTACCAAAGGTAGTTATGACAAAATCACAACGAAGTGTAAAGCGGATTCGCCCTGAGAATCTGGAAGGCTCTGAAATTGAAAATTTGCCCGATGAGGAATGATAAATGTTTGCCGCCATTAACAATTGGTTAATTCAAGTTTTCAATGTGTCTGCGTTTAGTTGGCCCGCACTTGGGTTTGCGCAGGTGCTTGATATTTTTATTGTTGCGGTACTGCTGTATCTTGTGTTGCGCTGGATTAGACGTACACAGGCTTGGATTCTTCTGCGTGGTGTTGCCATTGTTTTGGCAATTGCCGTAATTGCAGGAATTTTCGAGCTAATTGTGGTGCAATGGATTGTGAATAACGCTATAAGTATGGGGCTTGTGGTGGTAGTAATCCTGTTTCAGCCAGAATTACGGAAAGCCTTGGAACAAATTGGACGTGGGCAGTATTTAATTCAACTCAAGGAAGAAACAGAACGGCAAGTTCATATTTCCGCGCACACGGTTGATGAAATTATCAAGGTGACGCGGGTTTTGTCAAAGAACTTAACAGGCGCGCTAATAGTCTTTGAAAACGAAGTTGACATTAGCGAACACGAACGCAGGGGGATTCCGCTGGACGCACAGGTAAGCGTTCAGCTTTTGTTGAACATTTTTGAAAAAAACGCGCCGCTTCATGACGGCGCGATTATCATACGCAATAATCGGGTTAGTTCGGCATCTTGCATTTTGCCGCTTACTTCTGAATCTATTGATGATAACCTTGGTACGCGACACCGTGCCGCCATGGGCATTTCGGAAGTTTCTGATGCTCGTGTTGTGGTTGTTAGCGAAGAAACTGGAACAATCTCCCTAGTTGTTGACGGCAAAATCGAACGCGGCGTTTCGGACACCCAACTACGCGAATTGCTTATGTGGGGTACGCCGCCAAAATCGCGCTTCACAATTTTTAGAAGCCGGAGGAAAAAGAAATGAGGATTTTAAAAAAAATCTACTCCATGCTTTTTGAAGATTTACATTGGAAGCTTTTGTCACTAGCCGCCGCCGTTGTAATTTGGGTAGTTGGCATGAATATGAGTAATCCTTATCAAAATGAAGCCGTGGTTGCGCGTTTGCAGTTGGCAAACCTTGAGGTTATGGCTCGCGACCGCATAGTAGTGCTTAATGAAGACGAACTTAGCGATTTAAATGTTACCCTAACAGTGCGCGCTCCCCGCAGTGAAATGGATAGGTTGCGCACAACAATGCTTGCCAACCCAGAACTTTTTGCAAATATGATTGAAGTTAGTGTGGATTTTAGGGCGGTAGATTCTTCCGTAGCTCAGTTGGCTGATGGAATTTCTACTCAGCGGCTTAGGGTCAGCCCCAATCTTGAATTGGGCTTTGAGCATTTGACAATTAATCCCCCGTATATTGATGTTTATTTAGATACGATTGCGCTACAGACGTTTCCTGTGGAAATTGTGCCGCAGGGTGTTGTTTCCCCTGGGTTTGAGTTGCAACAGCTTCAGTCTTCTGTTATGAATGTCAACGCCACAGGCTCGCGCACGGATATTAGAAGAATCGGCGAAGTACGCGCAACCGTGGATATTTCGGGCGTGCATGGTGATGTTGTGCAAACAATTCCGTTGCAAATTTTTGACGTTCACGGCGAGGATATGACCGACCGCATTTCGCTGAATATATCGGAAGTTTCCATAAATATCAGCGTTTTGCAGACGCAACAGGTAGATGTTGCGGTTCGCTGGACAGGCTCGCCTGCTTCTGGTTTCGCGCTGGCGGGGATTTTGGGAAGTGTTACTTCCGTTGAAGTTGTTGGCTCGCCCTCCACACTGGAAGAGATAGACGCGATTGTTGCCGAAATTAATATAGCTGGCGCGAATGCAAATTTCACCCATGTCATAGAAATTGCAGACCTGCTTCCAGAAGGAGTCACCCTGCGACAGGGCGAAATTACAACTATGTACGCCACCGCAAGAATCGAACCGATTGAAAGCCGCGATTTTGTTGTGCCGCGTGATAATATCAGCCGCCGTGGTCTGGTGGAACTTTATCAGATTGTTAATGACAATGTTCCAATTCGCGTAAGCGTTAGCGGGCCGCGCTCCATGATTAATGCTTTAAACCCCGCAAATATTGGGCTGGAACTTGATTTGCGCACTTTGGAAATGGGCGTTCATGCCGTGCCGCTTACCGTGGTGCTTCCTACAGGGTTTAACCTTTCAGGCCCGCCGCCTACGCTTCTGGTGCAAATTCATGAATCCGTATCCGCCGAAAATGGAAATGGCGAACTTATAGTAATTCCGTTACCTTCCCCCAACGGCGAATACGAAAACGGAAACGGAAACGACTATCCCAATGAAGAATACGATAACGACCAGCCACAAGGCGCGGACGATGAAGAATACGATAACGATGATAATGAAGACCCAGAAACAGATGAGGACGATGACGAGTGATTTCACATGAAAATTTGTTAAAACTAGAAAAACCAGCGCGATACACAGGCGGCGAAGTAAACGCCGTAAAAAAGCGGCACAGCCGCTCTTCGCCGATAACATGCGTTGGTAGCGAAGCATACATCTCGAAGCCAGATACAGATTACGAGGCGGAGCGGCACAGCCGCCTTTCGCCGATAACATGCGTTGGTAGCGAAGCATACGACTCGAAGCCAGATACAGATTTCGAGGCGGAGCGGCACAGCCGCCTTTCGCCGATAACATGCGTTGGTAGCGAAGCATACATCTCAAAGCCAGATACAGATTTCGAGGCGGAGCGGCATAGCCGCCTTTCGCCGATAACATGCGTTGGTAGCGAAGCATACATCTCGAAGCCAGATACAGATTTCGACGCGGAGCAGTCAACCGCGTCCGACTTGACGCGCTTTGCGTTCTGCTTCCCTGATGTCTATGAAATTGGAATGAGCCATTTGGGCTTGCAGATTTTATATTTCTTCATGAACCGCCGTGACGATACCTTCTGCGAGAGGGCGTTCATGCCGTGGCTGGACATGGTGGATTTTCTGAAAGAATCGGGCGAGCCGCTGTTCGCGCTGGAGTCTGGCGATAGCTTGCGAGAGTTCGATTTTCTAGGGTTTACTTTGCAATACGAAATGTCGTATACGAATGTTTTAGCAATGTTGGATTTAGCTGGAATACCCCTTCGCGCTACAGATAGGGGCGACGATTTCCCAATAATTTGCGCGGGTGGCCCATGCGCAACCAATCCCGAACCAATGGCAGATTTCGTGGATTTCTTCTATATCGGAGATGGCGAGGCCAGCTTGGACGAAATTTTAGACCGCTATCACGCACATAAAAATTCTTCTCCAAACGGCGGTAGCAAAATTGATTTTCTAAAAAAAATAACCGACATAGCGGGGGTATACGTCCCCGCTTTTTATGATGTTTCCTATAATGAAGACAGCACAATTGCTGCCCGCACCACCAACCATCACGCGCCAGAAATAGTAAAACGGGCATTTCTGCCAAGTTTGGATTTCTTCCCCGAAACGTTAATCACCCCGCTAATTGAAGCGACACACGCACGCGCTGTGCTGGAACTTGCACGCGGTTGTATGCGTGGTTGTCGATTTTGCCAAGCGGGATTTTTGTATCGTCCCGTTCGTGAACGAGGGGTTGAGGAACTATTGCAACAAGCCGAAACATTGCTAAATGCCACAGGTTACGAAGAACTTTCCCTGCTGTCATTAAGCGCGTGCGATTACAAAGATTTTGATAAACTTGTAGACGGATTGTTAGAACTTTGCACAAAAAAACGAGTAAACATTTCGCTACCATCAACCCGCCTAGACGCGCTTTCTGCATTAGCAAAAATCAGCGGTGTGAGAAAATCTTCATTGACAGTCGCACCCGAAGCAGGAAGCCAACGTATGCGCGATGTTATCAACAAGAACCTAACCGAGGAAGAAATTTTGGAAGGTTGCCTAAAGGCTTACAAAGCGGGATTCGATAAAATAAAACTATACTTCATGGGCGGTTTGCCAAACGAACAACCAGAAGACGCGCAAGCCATAGCACAGTTATGCGAAAAAATAGTAGAAACTTACTATCAATTATCATACGAAGAACGAAAACGCCCAGTAAGCGTGGGTGTGAGTACGTCTTGCTTTGTGCCAAAACCTTTTACCCCATTCCAATGGGCGGCGCAAGCTACCCCCGAAGACTTCGCACAAACCCAAAAAGAAGTTAAGTCCAGCATTCGCAAAAAGCAAATTTCCTACCGCTATCACGATTCAAAGACCGCTCAAATTGAGGGCGTTCTAGCCCGTGGCGACCGCCGTTTGGGAAACGCAATAGAATCCGCATACAAAAACGGCGCAATCTTTGATGGCTGGACAGAGCATTTTAAATATGATGTATGGCTGGAAGCCTTCGCGCAAGCCCAAGTAGACCCCGCTTTTTACGCTAACCGCCAACGCAACACGGACGAAATCCTACCATGGGATTTTATAAACATTGGCGTGAATAAATCCTTCCTAGCCCGTGAGTGGCAAAAATCCCATGAAGGTATAATCACTCCAGATTGCAGGAATAATTGTGCTGGTTGCGGCGCGGATTGTAATTGCAAGGAGGGAATTTAGATGCCTATTAAACGTGTAGAAGTTAATAAATTTCGTGTATTTGCAGATGGTTTATCCGTGGATTTTTGTTCGGGTGTTAATGTACTAATGGGTGACAATGGCACAGGAAAAACTACACTGATGAAAGCAATGTATTACTCGCCCAAGTATGAGAATTTACAGAATGAAACTTTGAACGTCTTAATTAATCTTCTTGTTGTTCTGCACGGCAAATTTCAAGTAGAGAATATGATTTATATTCCCGAAAAGGATATTCTTGAACATGCTAAGGGGTTACTTCCCTTTATCGAACAGAAGCAAACAGGATTCGAGCAGATATACAAAGATGTTTTAATCGCCGCGCAAGATGTACCCACGCAAGAGCAAACCAAAACGCAAAAATCTATCGGCAAGCGGATTTTTGATTTAATTGGTGGCGTTGTAGAGTGGAATCAAGGTGAGGGTTCATTCTATACAATCAAAACTGACGGAAGCCGCATTCCATTTGCGAATGAAGCATCTGCATACAAAAAGCTAGGATTTCTTGGTTTGATGGTGTCCAGTGGTCAACTTTCACCCAATTCAATCCTTTTTTGGGACGAACCAGAAAACAGCCTAAACCGCGAACTCGTGCCAGAACTTGTAGATATTTTGCTAGAATTAGCAGAAAGCGGCGTACAAATTTTTATAGCCTCGCATGATTACGACATCGTGCGCTATTTCGATGTGCGAAAAAACAAAAACATACCAGTGATGTTTTGCAATCTAATCAAAACTGATGACGGTGGAATCACCTGTAAAACATCATCGGAGTATCACACGTTACCCAACAATCACTTGGAACGAGCAGGCGAAAATTTATTCAAAGCAATCACGGCTGATGCACTGGAGATAGACAAATGAGTTACTTGTTAGTAGAAGGCAATCTGCAATTCGACTTTTCAGCCTGCAAACCCATCACCCCAGTACAGCATTTTGACAGCAAGCAAAATAATCCCTACGGAATGAAAACTGTTGACTTCTTCACAGAAACAGAAGATTGCCTATACTTCGTGGAAGTAAAAGATTATCAACACCCAGAAGCTAAACAACTACGGCGGCAAGAAGATTATGAAATGCTAACAAACGCAATCATGCAAAAAACTTCCGTATTCACACTAGAAATGGGACAGAAAATCAAAGACAGCCTACTCCGAAAATACGCGCTAGGTGAAGAAATCACAAAGCAGGTAATTTACTTACTGTTCGTAAACTTAGATGGATATGGAAGTCGCGAACGACTCCGCCTAAAAGAAAAAATCGGCGGCTACATTCCCATGGGGCTAAATGATGATAAATTTGCCGCATTCACCAGTATCACCTTCGACTTGGTAAATGTGGAGCAACTCGAAAAATACGGTATAGCGTGTAAACCCAAGGTGTAAATTAGGAGATGGATTCCAAATGAACGACCAATATTTCAATCAAACAGTAGAGATATTCGCGCAATTCGAGTTACTCAAATGATATACCTAGACAACATAACCTTCCCAAGCGATGACAGGGAATCTGATTTTATATGGGGGATTGCGCAACAGTGTTATACATCATTCTACCCATTTCGCACGTTGGCGATTAACGGAATCACGCGGCTAGACTTCGAGCCAGTGACGATTTTATACGGCGGCAATGGTTCTGGGAAGTCCACAGCATTAAACGTAATTGCGGAGAAAATCAAAGCAAAACGCGATTCTCTTTACAACAAAACCAATTTCTACTCAAAATACGTAGAACTATGCGAAGTAGAAACCGCCGCCGACACGCCCGAAGAAATCCGAATAATCACCAGTGACGATGTATTCGACTACATGCTAAACATACAAAGCCTAAACGAAGGCATAGACAGCAAACGCAAAGAACTTTTCGCAGACTACCTAGACACAAAGTTCACAAAATTCCAAATGCAATCAATGGCAGACTACGAGCAACTGAAAAAAGTAGTAAAAACCCGAAGCAAAACGCAATCGCGCTACGTTCGCGAGGAACTTATGAACAATGTTCGCGAGCATTCCAATGGCGAAAGCGCGTACAAATATTTCACGGAGAAAATAGGCGAAAACGGTCTATATATCTTGGACGAACCAGAAAACAGCCTATCCCCCAAACGTCAACTAGAACTTGCGTCCTTCATAGAGGAATCTGCAAGATTTTTCGGGTGTCAAATAATAATGTCAACGCATTCGCCGTTTTTGCTTGCATTAAAGCACGCGAGAATTTATAATTTGGATGAAAATCCCATTTCAATCAAACGGTGGACGGAATTGGAAAATATACGCCTATTCCATCAATTCTTTGAATTGCATCGAGAGGAACTAAAACATGAATAAACACCTGCAAATTCATGAACTAAAAAACCGCATGGACGTACTTTCCACGCTTGAACTAATTTTAGACGACTGCGAATGGGCGTTGCCATTCCATTACAAAATTCACGACCCCTCCGAAAGCGAAGAAACGGGAATTTACTACAAAACAGACGACGGTTGCGGAGAATATGCATTCGTGATATTTTCAAAAGCGGGTTGCATAATCAAAGGGTTTAACTGCGAACATAATACAGACACGAAAGTGTATGAAAATGTTCCGCAAAGCTTGCTAAAATTCCTAAACGACCCAATGATAGAAAAAAACGATGTCACCTTTTGCATTTGGCGCGAAGCAACTGACACCGCTTGGAAAATAGAAAAATCCAAGCAAAGTGATACGCCCGACATAATCACAACATGGCACGCAACAGCCGCCGACTACATCAACTGGGCAGACGATTACCACCGCGACGATGCAGATACCTTTGACAAAAACGCAGTAAAAGCCATAAAACGCATTTACGCAGGCGAAATAAACGAGGAAATAATTGCGGCAATAAACCCCACAAAAAACGCAAAGCAGGTTTTGAACGAAATCCACAAAACATTAAGGAGCAAATAAAATGAAAATTGAAGTTATACCAGCCGAAAAATCGCAGAAATCCGTACTCATGCAGTTGATGGAATTGTATAATCACGATTTATCGGAGTACACAAAAGAAGACGTGAACGAACATGGGCTTTTCGGATATTCATACATTGACCTGTATTGGATAGAGGAACGGCGGTATCCATTCTTTATCAAAGTTGATGGCTGTTTTGCTGGATTTGTTTTGGTTGGGACAGGTCGCCACTACAGCACCAACGAAAACGCCCATTGTATCGCAGAATTTTTTATTATGCTAAAATACCGCCGCATGAATGTTGGTGAGTTTGCGGCAAGATATGTATTCGACTTGTTTGCTGGCGAGTGGGAAGTTAGAGTTTTAAGCGCGAATAAACCTGCGCTTCCATTCTGGCGCAAAGTTATAACAAAATACACAAATGGCAACCATATATTTCACCCAGAGCCAACTCCCGATTGGGACGGCGTTGGATATGTTTTTATTGCCTAGGAAATTGTTCATGGCTTCGAGACGTATGTGTAGCTTGCCGATACATGTCATCGGCGAAACGCGGCTGTGCCGCTAACAAAAAGGAGAATCAAAATGTTTCGTTTAATCAAAAAAAGTTTGGCCGTTACTGGATTTATTTTAACAGGCGCGGCACTTGCAAGTTGTTCAAATCAACCAATAGAAACTTTCGGAAATGTGGAAAACGCTCATATCGAGGAAGCCCAATATCATGCACTACTAACCCCAGACGGAGAAGAACTAGGGGCTATCCTTCCAGAACCATCACCATACACCTATGGCAACACCAGCGGAAATTTAACCAACAGCGGTTTTGTTGCGGAATATGGCGATTATATCTTCTACATTATGCCCGTTCGTCATGAATACATGATGTGGCAAGGTGATTTAATTCGCGAAAACGTAAACACGGGCGAAACGCGAATCCTAGCAAGTGGCGAGCGTCAAAGTTTTATCAATGTATACAATGGCTGGGTGTATTTTGTGCAACCAGAAGTGGGACAACCAATCCTATACCGCGTGCGTTTAGACGGCACAGAACTAACACGCCTCATAGATAAATGCATCACAGACCGCAACCAAATAAGCGGAATGACCGTATCAGAAGGCTGGATATACATTGCATACACCACAGGAATTTACCGCCTACCAGCAGAAGGCGGCGAAGTGGAACAAATTCACGGCTTCGCCGACATACCAAACCCTCGCAGAATGCAACCAATCCTAACCGTATACAACGGCTGGATTTATTACAGAAGCGCGGAAACCGAATGGCGAGTTTACAAAATGCGCCTAGACGGCACAGAAATCACCCCAATCACCGAGGACGTAAATTTTGCATTTCAAATCGCAAACGGCAGGATATTTTACATTCAATCGGGTGAGTGGCAAATAAAATCCATAAACCTAGACGGCACAAACCGCCAGCGCGTAGGCGAAGTAGGAGTATTCGCAATCAACGTAACAGACGAATGGATTTATTTCATAACAAAAGACGGCGTACACAAAATGCGCCTAGACGCAACCGAATCGCAAATAATCCAAGCGCGTGATATGGCAATAATCCCAAGCGGAATAGGCATAGCAGGCGATTGGTTATACTTCCTAGACGGCGGGCAACCAGGTGGTGACTCGCCACTACGAACGTACAGAATAAGTAAAGACGGAAGCATTTTGCAAGAAGCGGCATAGCCGCATTTCGCCGATTACCTGCATTGGCAAGTTACGGCATACGTCACGAAGCCGTGAACAGTTTCCTAGGCTTATGAAAAACCAGCCATTTTCTCCAGTTAAAACAAGTTTAACTGCAACGGTGGCTGGTTTTTCAGTTCCCATTAACAATGAGAACACGCCATAAATGTAATAAGACAACTTTTATCATGAATAGTCTGCAATAAAGAGGTGATACCTTGTGACTAGCAAAACATTAGCAAAAGGAAATGTATTGGAAGACTACATGTTTAAAGGTGCGAGAATTAAGGTCTATGATGGTGCAATCGTATCAAATAACCGCGACGATTCCAAAGTGCAGGAGATAATAAATCGTATTGCGCGAATCGCCACGGAATCAGCGCGTACTTTTTCCGTTAAACCAGCTACGCATACCATATGAACAGTTACGCAATATACCTAAGAAAAAGCCGTGCCGATGTAGACATAGAGAATCGTGGCGAAGGTGAAACTTTAGACCGTCATAAACGTACTTTGCTCGAATTTGCGAAGAATATGAACTTACATATCAGCAAAATTTACAAAGAGGTCGTATCTGGTGAAACAATAGTTGCTCGCCCCGAAATGCAACAGCTTCTGCAAGATGTTGAACAGGGTCACTGGGACGGCGTTATTGTGATGGAAATTGAGCGTTTAGCGCGTGGCGACACACTTGACCAAGGCATTGTGGCGCAGACGTTCAAATATTCCGACACAAAAATTATTACGCCAGCGAAAACATATCAGCCCAACAATGAATTTGATGAGGAATACTTTGAATTTGGTTTGTTCATGTCCAGACGCGAATACAAAACCATAAATCGTCGCCAACAGGCGGGACGGGTCGCGTCTGTCAAGGAAGGCAAATATGTTGGCAATACACCTCCATATGGTTATGAACGTGTAAAGTTGGAAAGCACCAAGGGTTACACTTTGAAAGAAATCCCTAAAGAGGCCGATACCATTCGGCTAATTTACGAGCTGTATACGCAAGGCGAGCAACAGCCCGACGGTAGTTTCAAGCGGTTAGGCTTATCACGAATTTGCAAAAAGCTTAACGCACTAAACATCAAACCTAAAAAAGCTAAGCAATGGAGAGCCGATTCAATTCATGACATTCTAAAAAATCCTGTATATAACGGAAAAATACGTTGGAAGTGGCGACCAGTAAAAAAAATACTAAAAGACGGCAAGCCCATAGAATCGCGCACGCGTAAATCATTAAACGATTGCATCATTGCAGATGGTTTACATACGCCCATTGTCACAAATGAAATTTGGCAACTCGCCCAAGTCTATATGAAAGAGAATCAAGCACACCCCGCTCCGTCTCAATACGAAGTGAAAAATCCTCTTTCGGGCATTATCGTTTGTGGTGTGTGTGGGCGCAATATGCAAAGAAAATTGCACACAAAAGCTGGACGAGTCCCTACACTAATATGCCGATATGCTTGCGGAAACGTAGGTTCTGTATTTTCATACGTAGAGGAGTGCATTATACATGCATTGGAGAAATGGCTTGCCGATTACCAAATTTCCTATGGCGCAGACATCAATAGCAACAATTACAACAGAGATGCCGTCAAAAAAGCAATTAAGAATTTAGACGAACAAATAAAAATTGCTACTACACAAAAATCTAAACTACACGACTTGTTGGAACAAGGCATTTATTCCGCTGATGAATTTATGCAACGCTCCCGTGTGCTTTCCGAGCGTCTGACCAAGGCAGAGCATGACAAATCTATCCTAGAAAATGAAATCGCACTTGCCGAAACGAGAGAGCAAGCGCGAAAGCATATCTTGCCACGCGTGGAAGAAATACTTACTATTTACCACTCAACCGCCACCATTCAAATAAAAAACAACTTGCTTAAAGAAGTATTAGAACGCGTTGTATATACCAAAACTGTTAGCAGTAAATTGAGCGGCGACCCATATAATTTTGAACTTGAATTGTTTCCTAAATTGCCGAGATTGGTATAAGGTATTGGTTCAGAGAAATCCGCGCCTTGCGGCGACACCGCACCTATTATAGTGATTGAACCATTTGTGCCATTCAAGTTTTCCACAGAGCCAGCGCGTCCGTAGAATGCGGCTAATCGCGTCGCTAGGTATGCAGGATAACCTTCTTCGGCTGGAATTTCTGCTAGACGACCAGATAATTCTCTTAATGCTTCCGCCCACCTTGACGTGGAATCTGCCATAATTGCAACGTCGTAACCCATGTCGCGATAGCATTCTGCCAAGGTGATTCCCGTGTAGATGCTTGCTTCTCGCGCCGCTACTGGCATATCCGATGTATTTGCTATTAGCACCATTCTGGATAGTAGTGGCGCGTTGTTTTTGGGGTCTTTTAGCTTTGCGAAATCCTCTAGCACTTCTGTCATTTCGTTGCCGCGTTCGCCGCAGCCTATGTAGATTATTATTTCTGCGTCGCACCATTTTGCAATTTGATGTTGCGTCATGGTTTTGCCTGTGCCGAATCCCCCAGGGATTGCGCATGTTCCGCCTTTTGTTATTGGAAAAAGGCTGTCGATTACCCGTTGCCCTGTGATTAGTGGGGTGTCGCATGGTAATTTCCGTTTAATTGGTCGCGGAATGCGAAGCGGCCATGTTTGCGATAGCGTCAAAATTTTCTCGTTGTTGTCGGGTGTTTTTATTGTCAAGATTTCATCAGTAGCGGAATACTCGCCATCAAACGCGGCGCGGGTGACAATCCCAGAAATCTTTGGCGGAAGCATTGCTTTGTATGTAATAAAATCTGTTTCTGCTACTGTTGCGAAAATATCTCCTTCGTTTAAGGTATCGCCGACTTTCGCCAAAATGCTAGTCGGGAATTTCCCGTCTGGTGGTTTTAGCGAAAGCCCATCTCCAAGTGGACGCATGATTCCATCAAAAATACCGCCGATAATTGCTGGGCGAAGTGTTACGGACATGGGCTGTCCTGTTTTTTCAACAGGGGTGTTTGGCTTTAGCCCCGATGTGCTTTCATAGACTTGCACTGTTGCTTCGTTTGGTTTTAGCGCGATTACTTCCCCAATTAACCCATTAACCAGAACCATTTCTGCCATTGCGAAGCCCTCGCCATGTACTGTTAGAATGGGGCCGTCTATTCCGTGTACATAACTCATACTGCACCTGCTTTTTCAAGTCGCGCTTTAAATGTGAAATCTGCTGAAATTTTTCCGTTCTCGCTTTGCATTACAAAACCTCCTATAAAATCGCCGATACATTCTACTATGGTTAGACCTGTGGCTTGCCTGATGTTTTCTACAAAACGCATATCATCAAAATGAAGTTTAACCACCGTTAAATTACTTCTGACTTTCTCCAATCGAATCCGTTCAATCAAGTACACTTCGTATTCATCTGAACGCGTGAACGCCCGTAAATCTTGTGTAACATCATCTAGTAGCCCCCGCCGTAAAGAATCGCGCAACTCAATATATTCCCCTTTTGCCGTCGCTGTTGCATCAGCTACTTTTTTATTGGCGACGCGAACTAACTCCCGTCGCGCCGCCTCCACCCGCGAATTTACTTCATCTTCTGCCGCTTCAATTTCCTTTGCTACGCTTTTGTTCAAGTCATTCGCGGTGGTATGCCTTGCACGCAGTTTTCTTGCCGCGACTTCCCTTGTTATTGCTTCCGCGAAATACTCAACTTTCTTCTCTGCCAGCGTCATCACACACGCCCCAAAATCATAAATGAAATCAGCAGACCATAAATTGCAATCCCTTCTGCCATAGCAACAAAAATCATAGCCTTACCAAAATTATTCTCGTTCTCGCTAATAGCCCCAATAGCTGCCGCCGCCGCCGAACTTACAGCAATACCAGTACCAATAGCCCCAAGCCCTGTTACCAGCCCAGCCGCAATAAACGCCGCCGCCAACGCAGTATCAGAAGCATTCGTTTCGACATCAACGCCATAGACACGCCCAGAAAAAATTAAAACAGTTGAAACAAAGAATACGATTGCGAAGAGTGATAGATTTAGAATTAGTGCGAATTTACCAGAGACCTTGGGGGCGTTGCCCCCAATGCCCCCACAAGCTTTAAAAAAGCTTGACCAAATTTTTGACGTTGCTTCTGATTTTGAGAGGGTTGGTTTGAACTTTGATGCTAGGTTAAGATAAAATAAGGTTATGGGTATTAGGATTGAGCCTGCGAATAACGCTAGAATTAAAAACATGGTTAGCCCTCGTTTCTATTAAAATTTGATGATTTAAATGGTTCGCCTGTGCCTTTGTAGAAGCGGCTGAACAGTTCGTAGAAGTCTAGCCGTAGTACTTGAATGCCTACCAGCAAACCTTCAATTGCAAGAACCAGCAGGTTGCCTAGAATTAGAATTATCCAATTTTGCGAACCTGCCGCGCCTTGACTAAGTTGCAAAACAACATGCATCATGCCAACGTGGCTTACTGCGAATGCACCTACTCTTACAAAGGAAATTGTATTGGTAAGGTACGTCAGCAGTGTTTCAAAGATTTCGATTGCTGTTTGCCCTATAAAGGCGAGTACTCCGCCTTTTGGCAAGAAGCCGTTGCCATCGAAGTAGTTCTCAATGGGGTGTTTGAAACAAATTAACACTAGCGGCAAAGCTGCAATTACTACCACTAGCGAGGTTACAGGTCTACCTTGGAAAATCACTCGCACCATAAGCCACAGCATAGACGAGTAAAACAACAGTCCCGAAATCCCGTTCGCGCTAAAAAGAAGTTCCGCAATTTTCCCACGCCTAAAGGAATTGTACATATTCAGCAACATAGAAAACGCAATCAACACCGCGCCTAGTGCCGCCGAAAGCAACAACGTCTGCGAGATATTTGTGGTGGGGCGTAGCCAAATTGGTTCAAATTCAAAGCCAAACACGCTTCCATACAAAATTCCAAACACGGCGGCAGAAATTCCAATCACTTGCATTATTCCGCCTAGATTTTTGTGCCATTTTTTTTGCACGACTATGCCAAAAATCGCAAGCACCGCACCGTGACCAATATCCCCGAACATCAGCCCGAAAAGCAAAGTATATGTGATTGCTAAAACGGGAGTGGGGTCAATTTCGCCGTATTCGGGCAAGCCGTACAGTTTTGTGAAAAATTCAAACTGCCTAATCACGGGTAAATTTCGCAAAAGTGTTGGCGGGCGTGTTTCGCCTTCGTGGGTATTTCTTGTGAACAGTACTAGCGTGTCTATTTCGATTTCACGTTCTAATGCGTCGGCATCAGTGTCGCTTATCCAGCCCGAGAATGTGAAGACCTGTCTTCCTCGACTGATTGCGGCGAACTTTTTCACATCGAATGCGGCGTATAGCTGTTTCACTTTAGCGCAGGCTACGGCTAGGCGTTCCGCGCTACACACGCTGGAAAACGAACCATGCGTAAGTTCGGCAATAGCGCGTTCCATTTCAAAAACTTCGACGCGCAGACGCTGAATAACCGCCGCAGGGGTAGTGGAATCGCCAAAGACAGGCGGGCGACTTTCCAAAGTTTGCTCTGCGAATACTAGCGGGTTATCCCCTTGCTTCCCGAAATGCAAGCCCATATCTTCCCATTCCAACGAGGAAAAAATCGCGTCAACTTCTTCCTCGTGCATTACGGGGGTGAAAAACACGCCGTAAACAAAATCTTTCTCGCGTTTTGCGACGGTGAACATAACCCGCATATCGCTTTGCAAAAACTTCTCAAACCTACGAAAATTATCAACAGAAAAACGCCCGAAACGAAAATGAATAAACTCCAACCCACCTAGAGCGTGAAGGTCTATATCCAGTGCTGTGTAGTTTTCCAGAATTTCAATTTGCTGTTGGGTGTCTACCAGCCTTGCTTCTAAACCGCGTAAACGCTCGTCACGATGGTCGTATGCTACTGTTGCGGCTTCGACTAGATTAACAGCGTCGGCCTCGGCGATAGGAACATACAGCGGCGGCGGAAGCCCCACAATCTCCGAAAACTTTTCTGCTTTACGCAAGGTTTGCGCGAAAGGATTTAGCGTGGTAAAAGGCTCCATCAAACTGTGTTTAGCTTGCTCCAACTGAATATCGTAGCGGCTTAGATAACGATTAACAACATGGTTCATTTCGGAAGTATGTCCCGTTATACTTATGTATTTCATTGTCGCAACCATTTATAACGCCACCTTTTAAACTGCTAATGCAGTAACGATAGTATTTCGTCGGGAGCAAACCCCTGATGTAAAGCTCCTGCAATTGCTTGTATATTTTTAATTTCCAAATACCGTGCGTACAAGTACCCGCAAACTACGGCGAGATTCTCGAAACGGCGTTCCTTTTCAAATTGTGTGCGTACTGCTTTTGTTATGGCTTGTTCTCCGCGTTCAAAGTCGGATAATTTTGCGAAAACGTCACCATACGAGCCACCTGCTACGATATTTATAAAAATGTCAAAATCTTTTGCGTATGCCATTGCGGCAACTTCGTTTACGCTTAGGCGGTAGTCGTATGGAATCAGAAAGGAAAAAATCGCGTCGCCATCAATTTTATGAAATCGCTTTAGGCGGTAAATTCCCAAGATATTGCGTAAATCCGTTTCCACGCCAAACACCCGCAATAACGAAACTCTGCTGGACTTGTCCAACGAAGCAAACCCATGCATCACGGAACGGCTCGCCTGCCCCCTATGAGGGGCGGCGAACTCCAACCGTGCCACAAAATCACGAACATTTTTGTCGTAAAGATATGGCGCAATGCGCGTAAAGTCATCTTTAAGGCTTAGGCGCGTTGTGCCGCCACCACCTTGCCTTGCCATCACTAGCTGCGAATAATCATTCGCCGTTAGTAATTTAGCGCGTAACGCCTTTATTTTTGTGTTTACAGCTGTGTAATTCATACGGAATCCCCATACAATACATCATGAAATATTTTGCCACGAAGAATTTTTCGCCCGTTCATAAACTCGCTTTCAAATTCTTCGCCTTTGATGCGGTACTCATCTTGAACATATGCTATTCTTGCGGCTGTGTGCCTTTCTGTTTCTAAGACTAGCCGCCTTATTGCTTCCGCGCCTTCGTTTTCTATGTTTGCTACTCTTCTTTCAAGTTCTTCTTGCGCCTTAAATGCCAAATGCGCGTTTTCTTTTGTTATGTCGTTCATGGCCTCTTGTGCTTCGCTTTCTATGGCAAGCAATTGTTCTGTGATAGTGTCCATTTGAAATGGTGTCCCCAATCCCCTTGCTTTGGTAATATATGGCTATTATACACAAGGTTTCCATTTTTTGCTAGTCCCCATTACTAAATTTTATTTTTTTCACCAACGAGTAAATCATCGTGTCCAATTTTTCCCTAAATTCCCCCATGCGAAAGGTTACATACCCCTCAATGTTTATCTCCTTACTTGCTGCGAAAAAACTTTTTAAACGGTGCAATTCTCGCCCCTGTAGCGGAGATTCGCGAAGCTCGCGTGCCATTTTACGAAGCTTTGCAGAATATCTGTATACTGGATTTTCCTTTTCGGCTATATTCATTAGAGCCAACAAAAATTCTTCGCTAAAGGCATCTTTGTCTGCTATGGAAATTCTTAGGGCGTATCTCTCACATTTTTTGCTGCTGTCATTTATGTAAATTATTTCTGACGCGGCCGCTTTTGCCGCGAAATCGCGGAGTTCATTTTCGTATTTCGTAGTAAAGATTACGATTTTCTTCATTGATAAACTTCCCCTCAGAAAATGAGTGTATTTCACTATATGCCCGAATGCGTCCGAAATTATCATGTCTAAATTTATCGTGCGAATACAAATACCAAAAAATTTTTGTAATGTACTTGTAATATTTCATCTGCTACTATGGTTATATGTGTAAAGGAGGTGAGCATATGCGCCTAATATGTGGGTGCATTTTGGCGATTGTTATTGCGTTCGCCGTGCCGCAAGTCGTTGAAGGACGACAACTTAGTCAAACATACACACTTACAATTGAAGTGGAATGTATTGATGATGCTCGGAATTTTATTAATGGTTTAAACGGGTACAATGTGGATTCCAATGTGATTATGGGTGGGCAAAGACATGCTAACATTGTACGACGAGTGGATTCACGAATGTTTCGTGCTGTGCAAGAGGAATTGCGCGAAATGGGCGAGGTGTTGAATGAATCTGAGAATGCTCGATATGTTGGGGCGAACATCTTAAATTTGGACACGCGGATTCTTGTTTTAACGCAGGAAATGGAACGGCTTTCCGTAATGATGGCGGCAAGTGAGTCGCTGGAAGTTCTGATTGCCGTAAACGACCACATGAGTAGTGTAACGCGACAACGTGACGATTTAATAGGGCAGCGTAATGGTTTGCGTTCGCAGGCGGAGAGTTCTGTAATTCATATTAATCTTGTGGAGAATCGCGAAGATATTCTTCCCATTCCGCCGCCTAGTTTTGGCAATCGTGTTTCTAATAGCTTTTCATTTTCTGTGAATATTACGCGTAGCTTTTTTGAAGAAGTGCTTGTTTTAGCGGCTAGGGTAAGCGTTCCACTTGCAATTTGGTTTGTTGTTGGCGGGATTGTGTTTCTGGTGTTTGGTCGCAGAGCAAAAAAAAGGAGGGCTTCCAATGAAGTTACGTAATTTTGGAATTTTGATGATTTTGGCATGTTTGATGCTGGTTATTGCCGCTTGTAGTTCGGCAGATGATTTTTATATGTATGAAACTGATTATTTTGAACGCATCTTAGGCAGTTTTAATCCAGCGCGTGCGGTGGACATGGCAATGGAACCAGCATTCGTGCCAACCCCGCCGCCAGTACGTGTGCGAAACGATTTTGCAGGCGCAGCAGCAGACACCCAAGTAGAATGGGAAGATGTAGCAGGGCAAAACGAACGCCATATTATCCAAACGGCAACCATTGATATGGCAACCGAAGAATTTGACGATGTAGTACCAAAGTTGCGACAACTTGCAGAGCTTGCAGGCGGATATGTAGAATCAGAATCGCTAACAACAGGACGGCAACGGGTTTTTAGAATAGTCATGCGCGTACCAGCAGGGCAATTTGAAGAAGTTCTATCGGTTACAGAAAACCTAGCCGAAGTAAGAACATCAAACCAACGCGCAGAAGACGTAACCGCTCGCTTCTACGATTTAGCAGGAAACTACCAAACCCGCCGCATAGAAGAAGAACGCATTCTCGCGCTAATATCCGAAGCAGAATATATACGCGATATTCTCGCGCTGGAAACACGTCTAAGTGAGACTCGTCTGGCTATAGAAACATACCTTTCGCAGTTGAACAATATGGCTGGGCAAATAGCTTTCTCTACAATATCTGTAACGCTCTTCGATGTGGCAGAGGAAGAAATAATTATAATCGCTCCAACCTTGGGCGAACGCGTTGGCGGAGCATTTGGCGAGTCTGTTGATTCTACTGTCACTGCTGTGCAAAATTTTATTGTTCTGCTTGCGGGAGTATCTGTGCCGTTGATACTGTACGTGGTGTTGAATATTTTCGTGTACATTGTCGTGCGGTTAATTCTAAAAAAAGTTGACCACAAGCCTGTACCTTCCCCTTCCAAATGATTGCAATTTCCCCTCATCTTGATTATACTTTTGTTAATGACAAAGAAGTGAAAAAATCTTAGATGAGGGTGAAATTTATGCTGACAGTTGGAATTGACATTGGAACGTCTGCGGTAAAATTGGTAGCAGTTGATGAGAAGGGAAAAGTACTTCGCACGGTATCAAGAGAGTACCCGTTGTATATGTACGACGACGGGCGAAGCGAACAAGCCCCCGAGGATTGGTGGAATCAAACCGCAGACGGTCTACGCGAGTTATGCAACGGACTTGGCGAGATAGCCGCAGTAAGTTTCAGCGGGCAAATGCACGGGCTAGTTATGCTAGACGAAAATGACAATGTGCTTCGCAGGGCAATTTTATGGAATGACCAGCGCACACAAGCACAATGCGATTATCTAAACAACACAATCGGGCGCGAGGTGCTTTTGGCAAACGCCGCGAATATCGCACTAACAGGCTTCACCGCGCCAAAAATTCTATGGGTGAAAGAGCATGAGCCAGAGATTTTCGCAAAAGCGAAAAAAATCATGCTTCCGAAAGACTATATTGCCTACAAGCTTTCGGGTGTGTTTGCAACGGATTATTCTGATGCATCTGGAATGCTTCTGCTTGACGTGAAAAATCAAGACTGGTCAAACAAAATGCTGGAAATAGTAGGCGTTACCCGCGAGCAATTGCCAAAACTTTTCCAATCATACGAAGCCGTGGGCAATGTAACCGCTGACGCTGCGAAGGAAACAGGGCTTTCCGCAAACGCAAAAGTAGTAATCGGCGGCGGCGACCAAGCCGTTGGCGCAGTGGGTTCGGGAATTGTTTCCGAAGGCATGTGTTCCGTTTCGCTTGGAACTTCGGGCGTATTGTTCGTAGCCGCCGACAACTTTGCCGTTGATACCTCACCCGCCGCAATTCATGCGTTCTGCCACTCGACAGGGCGTTACCATTTCATGGGCGTAACTTTGGCGGCCGCTGGTTCAAATAAGTGGTGGATTGAGGAAATTCTAAACACCACCGACCACCCCGCAGAACAAAAAAACATAGACAAAATTGGAACGAATCCAGTTTATTTCCTACCCTATCTTTCGGGCGAACGCACCCCTCATAACGATTCTATGGCACGCGGCGCATTCGTGGGCATGAACATGACAACCACTCGCGCCGATATGACTCAAGCTGTACTAGAGGGCGTGTCATTCTCACTACGCGACATTCTAACCCGCGTAAGAGACTTAGGCGCGAACGTAACCACCGCCCGCATAATAGGCGGCGGCGCAAAGTCCCCACTATGGTGCCAAATGATAGCCGACATTCTTCGCTTAAAAGTAGAAAAAATGCAATCTGAAGAAGGCCCAGCATTCGGCGCGGCAATACTAGCAATGGTAGGAGCAGGCGCGTACAAAAACGTAGAAGAGGCTTGCGCCGCCCTAATTACAATAACCGAAACCTACACCCCCAACGAAGCAACTTCCACCAACTACGACAAACGCTACCCAATCTATGTAAATCTATACTCCGCGCTAAAGGATAGTTTCCACGCGATAGCGAAGCAGTAAATAAAAATCAAATCACGACAAAAAGAAACGGGCATTTGTACGATAAGGTGAATACAAAAGCACGTTAGAAATGTCGCGTGTAAAAGGGTGCAAAGTTGCACCCTTTTTGCGTCCTCTTTTTTGCTGTGTGTACAAGGGAAATTTTACATTGACGCAGTATATACATGTTGGATATACTTGCAATAAAAAGGAGCTGATGCAACAAATGCAAGAAGTAGCGGTTGTATCGCAATGGGGTAACAGCAAAGGTATTCGTATGCCTGCTGGGATTTTAAGAAAAGCCCAGATTGACTTGAACGACAAGCTGTTTTTTGAGGTAGATGAAAACAGACGGATTATTTTGTCGAGAGTGCCAACCCCAAAGCAAGGAACATTGGAGTATCTTTTCAAAGATTATAACGGCGAAACATTTCAAGCGGAAATAAACGATTTGGGTGAAACGGTGGGAAATGAAAAATGGTAAAAGGTGTCCCAGTACAGGGCGATATTATCAAAATCAATTTAAATCCAAAGCAAGGACATGAACAGCAAGGCTACCGTCCTTATGTCTGTTTAAGCAACAAGATTATAAGCGACATAGCCAATATTGCTGTATTTGCCCCAATAAGCAACACAATGCGTAATTATCCTCTGTATATCATGCTACACGGCACAAAAACAACAGGGTCTGTATTGCTAGACCAACTTGTAACGATAGATTATAACGCCAGAAATTTTGAATTTATAGAGAGCGTGCCTACTAGCGTGATAAATGAGCTTCTTGCAAAGGTTATTTTGGTGTTCCAGCCAAATAAAAAACAAGCTGAACAAAAAAGGTCAACGTGAAAAAGGGGCTGTTGCCAACCTGCATTCAAGCAGTTGGCAACAGCCCCTTTTCATATTAATCTTGACGCGCAAATATTTACTTGCCTGCCATTTGACGTTCTTGTGCTTCAATCATTTTTTTAACCATATATCCGCCTACATATCCTGCTTGGGCAGATGTTAGGTCGCCGTTGTAACCTTGTTTTAGAGGTACACCAATTTCGCTTGCAACTTCGTATTTGAATTTGTTAAGGGCTTCGCGAGCCTGTGGTACAGAAGTAGAATTGTTAGTATTCATTTTTAAAATCTCCTTTTGATTTAACATTTTTGGTTTTCACCATTACCAGCATATTATTAGCTGGGGGAAAATTTTTATGCTAATATGCTCAAAAAAAGCTGGGTAAGTTTTTGGAAATTTAGTTGATAAAACAAAAACTTTTTGGTAGGCTATACGTATATTAGATTGAAAGGTTTTTTCTTTAAGAAGCGACTGTGTCGCAAGGGAGGTGTCATAATGTATTTTGTTATTTTTGGTGTAGGGGCGGGATTTATTCTTATTTCCTTGATTGTGGGCGAGCTTTTTGAAATTGAAGGGACATCGGTTTTCTCGTTTATGCGCCCTACGCTTATTGCTATTTTTATGGTGGTAATGGGCGGGCTTGGGCTGTTGCTAACGCCTAGAATTGACTGGGTTGGTGGCGCGGGAATTGTTTTATTTATCAGTGTCGTTAGTGGATTACTGATTGCGGGATTGATTAATAGGTTTATACTCATTCCCCTGCACAAGGCGCAGAACACAAGTGCGTTTAACATTCAAGATACTATTGGCGTGGTGGCGGAGGTTGTTTCACCCATTCCGCAGGGTGGTTATGGGAAGATTAGATACAACATAAGCGGCTCGGTTGTCACCAGCCCCGCAAAATGCGACGATAATTCCGCAATTGCCTGTGGCGAAACAGTAGAAATCATCTATATCGAAAAAAACACCTACTTCGTGCGGCGGCAATCCGAAACGACACCAAATAGCAATAACCAAGATGCCGTCCTTACAGGTCGGGAAAATTAGTGTAGGAAATAAAAAAATATAGGAGGTTGTTCAATGGGAGACACTATTCTTGCAGGACTAGGAGTTATGGGGATTTTGGGAATAATATTCGCTGCCCTATTTGTAATGTTCCTATTGTGGAAGCGTATTCCACAAAACAAAGCCGCTGTTGTAACGGGCTTGAGAAAGAGAATTATTTCTGGTGGCGGTGGATTTGTAATCCCGCTTTTCGAGCGTTACGACGTTCTTTCGCTGGAAAACATCAAAATCCCGCTGGATATTGATAATGCTATTTCCAGCCAAGGTGTTCCTGTTACCGTGCGTTCGGTTGCGGTGGTAAAGGTTAAGTCGGATAAGGAATCTATTTACTCCGCTATGGAGCAGTTTTTCCGTGGCGCGACTGAAAAAACCGCCGCAGAAATTGCAACGCAATCCAGTTATGTTTTGGTGGGTAAACTTCGCGAAATCATTGCGAAAATGACTGTTGAGGAAATTTATCAAGATAAGGATAAATTCTCCAGCGAGGTTCAAGAAAACGCCGCGATTTCTCTTGCGGAAATGGGCTTGGAAATCAAGGCATTCACAGTAATGTCAATTGACGACACCAACGGCTACCTAGTAGCACTAGGGCGCAAACGTATCTCCGAAGTAAAACGTGACGCGCAAATAGCCGAAGCCGAAGCCGAGCGCGAAACAGTAATAAAAACCGCCGAAGCCACTCGCCTAGGCTCAGAAGCAAAACTAAAGGCCGACACCCAAGTAGCAGAAGCGACCAAGGAAAAAGAACTGAAAGTTCAAGCCTATCGCCGCGAACAGGAATCCGCAAAAGCTATCGCCGACAATGCATACCAAATCGAAGAAAACAAGGTGAAAAAAGAAGTAACTGAAACAGAACTTCAAGTAGAACTACTACGCCGTCAGCGCGAAACAGAACTGGCAGAACAAGAAGCCAAGCGCAGAGAAAAAGAACTTGAAGCAACAATAAACAAACAAGCCGACGCAGAACGCTATCGTCAAGAACGCCAAGCAGAGGCCAAGAAGTTCGAGCATGTAGCCCACGCAGAAGCCGCCGCTCACGCCATAAAAATGGATGGTCAAGCCCGCGCAGAAGCTATCCGCCTACAAGGTCAAGCAGAAGCGGAAGCAATTCAAGCAAAAGGTCTTGCAGAAGCGGAAGCCATGATGAAAAAAGCCGAGGCATTCAAGCAGTACAATGATGCCGCTGTAATCCAAATGCTAGTAGAACGCCTACCCGAAATAGCCAAAAATATAGCCGACCCGCTTTCACAAACAGAAAAAATAGTAGTAATCGACAATGGCGGTGGCGCGAATGGCGGAAAATCTGGCGCATCAAAAGTAGCTGGCTACGTAACCGACATAATAGCCCAACTCCCCGAAACAGTAGAAGCTCTAACAGGCGTAGACCTAATTGACGTACTAAAAAACGCAACCGCAACCAATCCAAACATAGCAAAAGTAGTTGACGCTGTAGCAAAAGATGCCGCAACAAAGAAAAGCGTAAACTAAAAAGCGGCAGCCGTATTCCGCTAATAAACATTTAAATTGATACAAACGCAAGAAGCCCCAAACAGCTGATGTTTGGGGCTTTCCTTATATGCTATGCTATACCAGACATGGCTTCGAGATGTATGCGTAGCTTGCCAATGCATGTAATCGGCGAAATGCGGCTGTGCCGCCTTTTTTAGTTAGGAGCTAATGCACTTATACTTGATTGCGTGGGCTATATAGAAATATCGCGATAATGAATCTCTCGCTAGTGTTTGTCACTCTATTTTGATGATTTCCCGTTCGCAGTACTTCGTTATCAAATGCATCATCATCATTGTGCAATCGCTTCTGATTGCTCTTTTGACAATGCGGAAATATTATCACGTCCTATGCGTGTGCTGTTAAAGGTGGAAGCAATGACACGTTTGTAAGCGCGAATGGATTTTTTTATGTGCTGAAATGGAAAAGTATCAGCCTCCACTTTTAACAGCACATGTACTCGGTTTTACGTCCATGTCGCCATTTCGTTGTAAATCAATTCTGCATGACGTTTTAATAATGGCATACATAATGGGCATTTATGTCCTAGTTGTTCCAGTCGGGCTTGTAACATGGTGTGCGACATGAGTCTTTCGAGTTCAGAGGGAAACGATTTGTTCAAAAACTCAAAGATGGTCGTATTGTTATATGCTTCAAATGACAAACATGACGGGCACAAATCTTGGGTTTTTAGACCGCCCAGTGTTGCGTTTTTTACGGCAGTTTGTGCTTCCGCTTCTGCGTTTTTTGCGGCAACTTTTGCTTCTCTTGCTTCTGCTTCTGCGTTCTTTACGGCAATTCTTGCTTCTGCTTTGGCTTTGGCTATTTCATGCCCTTGGAGCGCGGCTTTTTTTAACCATTCCATTCCTTCATCTTCATAACTCCTGCCCTTGTTATCCAAATAATATTTATTCAAATAATATTTGTCCAAATAATATAATCCTAATTTATATTGACTTTCTGCGTTGCCATTGTTAGCTTGTTTTTTTAGCGGTTCTATCTTTGCCATTTCCTCTCTGTGGTTTTCTTCCCATTCCTTTTTTCCTTTTGCTTCTTTTTTCCACCGTACAATTTCCTTGACACTACATGCTAAAACAATTGGAGTTAGCAATGAAAAAATAAAGGCACACACAGCGACAAACACCCATTGACGAGTAAAAAATACTGCACTAAATGAAACCGCACTCAATACCCACACAATAACGAGTGAACGCACTGACCAAGAAGTATCCTCTTTATAATTCTCCTTTATAGCCAAGTACGCAAGGTAAATACCAAAAACTGTGGCCATAATCGAAACTCCAATCCCGAAATGGGCGAGAGAAATTAAAAAAATAACTCCTAAATACAAGCAAGTTAAAAAAAACTCAGGCTTATTCATCATTCTATCTCCTTAAAATGTAATTGCGGCTTGCTATAGCCGCCTCAATTTCCAGCACCACATCATACGTACAAAGT